>ORJL010033226.1_pt1 | contig 31976 bp, 30 predicted proteins | sample 1779941 | NCBI WGS metagenome assembly ORJL01 (sample SAMEA104232317, study PRJEB22302) | groundwater metagenome | biome: forest; feature: aquifer; material: groundwater | place: USA | collected 2011-08-07 | depth 5.8 m | reverse complement strand
CCCATACACCGCAATCGTACTGAACAAGACAACGCGCTTCACACCCGCCTTAATTGCCGCTTCAACTACCGTGGCTGTTCCGCCAATATTTACGCGCTCGTATTTTTCACGTAATTCAGGCGGCGGATTGACAATGTGCAGGAGCGCCGCCATGTGAACGACTGCATCCACGCCTTGCATCGCAGATTTGACCGCCACTTGATCAGTAACATCGCCAATCAAAACTTCCACGCTTTGCGGCAACATGCCCGATGTAGGGGTATCGACAGAGAAGGAACGGATCCGGAAACCTGCGTGATCCAAAGCATGAACAACACGCGGGCCAACAGCCCCGGTCGCGCCTGTTACCAAAATCTTCATTGTTTTAGCAGCTCTTCGTAAACCGCCATTGTCTCTGAAACAACCTTTTCCACGGCAAACTCGCTCATGACAATTTCACGCCCCCGCAACCCCATTTTTTGACGTAATTCCGGGTTTGCAATCAGATTCTGAATTGCATCAGCCAATTCCAATGTGCTACGCACGGGAATCAGCAAACCGTTTTCTCCGTTGCGGACTACCTCACGACAACCGGGAGTATCAGTAGTAACAATGGGTCGACCGCAGGATGCAGCTTCAAGAAGAACCTTAGGTAATCCTTCACGGTAGGAAGGAAGACAGACAATGTTTGCTTGTGCCAACACCGCCGGCATGTCGTCACGAAGTCCCCACCATTCAATCACACCCTCCGTATGCCAGGCTATTAGTTGTTCATTTGATATTGCCGTGGGGTTATGAGTGTCAGTATCCCCCACCAGGACAAAGCGCGCCTCCGCGCCACGAGCTTTGAGTTGTCTGGCAGCTTCCACGAATTCCTTAATCCCTTTATCCCACAGCATGCGTGAGGACAGCATTACTACCGGAATACCTGGCGGCTCCGGTGTTGGGGAAAAAACAGCAGTGTCAACCCCTGATCCTCTGATCAGCCGTATTCGCGCATCATTGATAAACCGCCTACGGATAAACATGGCGCGATCATCATTATTTTGCAATATTAGGCATGTACTACGGCTGTTCAGGAGTCTCTTGAATGCGCTACCGATAACAGGACGTAAAAGGCTGGCCGTCAGTTGATCCGAAGTAAAGACATAGCCCAGTCCCGCAAGTGCATTCACCACACGTGGCACACCTGAAAGTCGAGCGGCTAGGGAGCCATAGATTACCGGTTTCATTGCCACATGGTGCACAAGGTCTGGCTCTTCCTTTCGATAGAGTACGATAAGGCGGACAAGCATCGCTAATTCTGATAGCGGATTCATCCCCCGCCGTGAAAGATTTAATGGAATAAGCCTGATACCAGCCTGTCGAATAGCTTCGCCATGCTCGTTAACATTAGTCACCACCGCAACATCATACCCGGCACCTTGCGCAGCCAGTGCAAGTGGCAGTCGGTGAGAACAGAAATACCAATCTTCGGTTATGAAGTAGAGAAGCTTCGGGCGACTCAAGCGGCACCTTTCCAACTAGGTTGAAGGATTAAACATTTGCATTGCTCGCAATATCTTCGCCAGTGACAGCGAAAGTGGTAGCTGATCAATTCAGTCAACAAAACTTGCTAAAAAATCTCGCCAGTTGATATCTGGAAACGGCAGATAAGGAGGATAAAGAAAACCGCTTCGAGAGTACATGCCTGGAATTGCCCAGAAATGGATATTGAAGTAACCAGGAATTGTCGAAAACTCGCCAGCGCGTTGCCAGATTTGATCTGCCGGAATCGGCGTACCATTCTTGGCAAGCGAAATCCAGTCACTGTTGGAATCCACGAGAATCCAGCCGCGGCTCGTCTTCACTTCAGTCACGGCATGGCTTGGTTGGCGATAGGTAAAAAGAGCCGGCAGAAATAACTTCCCCTGGCCATACAGCATATAAACATGACGGGTATAGAAACCCATGAACTTCAGTCCTTTGTCAATTGCTCGACTCCGATCGAAGCACATGCCATGCCTGAGCCTTACGAGATCTTTAGGTTCGCGTTCTTCAAATTCGGGAATTTCTAAATGGAGGGGCGCTGCTGTTAGTATTTTTTTTTGCACAAGGCGGATCAAGGCAATCTCATCGGCAAAGGATAAGTGTTGCATGGTTTTTCTGAAGAAAAAGTTATTAAAAATACCCTCATCTTCGGCTGAGATATCCGTTGAAACATTCGTGATTACAGCAATAATGAGGAATATCACCGAAATAATCGTTAAGACAATGGCTAACTTCTTTATCACTTTGATGCTTCCAGCCACGCCTGAAACATTAGAATATCCCAGAGATGGTGCTGCCAATTACGCTGTCCGGAAAGATGTTCTTGCCACTTCATACGGATGAGCCCAGGATTGAAAAAACCTTCACTCTTCAGCCGATCTTCCGCTAAAAGCGCTTCCGCCCATTCCCGCAAAGACCCTCGAAGCCATGAATCTAAAGGCACACTGAAGCCGGTTTTTGGTCTCTCGATCAACTTTTTTGGCACGTATTTATAAAGCATCTGCCGCAGAATCCATTTTCCTTGGCCATTGCGAATCTTGAGAGCAAGTGGCAAACGCCAAGCAAACTCAACGACACGATGATCCAAAAATGGCACACGTGTTTCCAAGGAGACGCCCATCGCGGCGCGGTCCACCTTGACCAGAATATCATCCGGCAGGTAGCTTATTGAATCGAGATACATCATCTGGTGTTCAAACTCAGTCACCTTGGCAAGACCATTGCGGCCTGTTAGTAGCGTCTGCGGCTCGTAACCACCAACAACAATGTCACTGGGTGATTCCCAATGTGACACGAGTTTATGGTAGATCATTTCCTGACTATTGCACGCCATTATCTCTGCGAGCTTATGCGCCTTGTCCCCTACTCTGGTTGTACAACTTTTATTTGGAATGGCAGGCGCAACAAGGGAATATAGTTGATCCCAGCGAGAGGGTGAGACACGCGTGACACCAAGCGCCAGTGCGCTACGACATTTCATAGGAAGCCAGCCAATTTTTCGCCATATAGAGCTTGTCAAAAAATAGCGATTGTAGCCGCCAAATAGTTCATCCCCGGCATCGCCAGAAAGCGCAACGGTCACATGCCGTCGGGCCAGTTGCGAGACCAGAAAGGTCGGTATCTGCGATGAATCAGAAAAGGGTTCATCATACAGCGCTGGTAAGCGTGGAATAACTGCAAGTGCTTCATCCGGCGTCACATACAGTTCGGTATGTTCCGTACCCAAATGACGCGCCACATCCTTTGCATATTCAGCCTCATTATAATCGCCCTCATGGAACCCCATGGTGAATGTTTTCACAGGACGAGTCGAGTGTGATTGCATCAACGCCACAATGGCGGACGAATCCACGCCACCGGAGAGGAGCGCCCCCAACGGTACATCTGAAATCTGTTGTGATTGAACCGCAGATCTCATCACCCGCTCCAGCTCAGCCACGGCCTCGTTCTCCGTACCTGCGAATGGATGTGCCTGTCCCTTTTCCGCAACGTCACGTAACGACCAATATGGATTAAGCGAGACGCCCTTGGCATGAAAAGATTCAAAAGGTGGGGTGTCAAAATCCCACGGACAGACACTGCAATCTTCCCGCCGCAAGCTAATTATGGTGCCTGGAGAAAGTTTGAAAATGCCACGATAAATAGAGTAAGGGGCAGGGATACAATTATGACGTAATAACAAGGCAAGCGCACTACGATTAACCTCCGCTTCAAATCCGGGATAGGCACGCAACGCCTTCAACTCAGAAGCAAACAGGAACGATCCACGATTCCACCCAAAGTAAAGCGGTTTTTCACCCATGCGATCACGAACCAGTGTCAGGGTCCTCTCTGTGCGATCCCACAAGGCAAAGGCAAACATGCCCACCGTTTTTTTTAGCGTCGTTTTGATGCCCCATGCTTCAAAACCAGAAAGAAGAGTCTCGGTATCTGACAAACCACGCCAAGCCTGCCCAGTAAGCTCTTTACGCAAATCCAGATGATTGTAAATCTCACCATTGAATACTATTATGAAACGGCTGGAATGAGACGCCATTGGCTGATGCCCAGCTGGTGAAAGGTCAAGTATCGAAAGCCGACGGTGTGCTAGACCGATGCCTTCATTCGTGTCGGTCCATACACCTTCATCGTCTGGCCCACGATGAACGAGACGTCCTACCATCTGCTCAGCAACTTTAGCTGCGTATTCGACATTACGGCAACTAATAAACCCGGCTATTCCACACATACTGTAGTATCCAATGGTAACGCTGCTGTGGCCGCAAAGCCATCTGCCGACAGCACGGCATTCAAGCTAGCAATCCACTTGGCATGAACTTCAGTCGGACGACAATTAGCTTCCACGAAATCTTGCCCAGACTTACTCATCCTCATTCCCTCTTCCGTGCCAGCCACCTGCTTAATAGCTTGTAAAACACTAGCAACAAATCCATTTGACGGCACAAAATGCTTGCCCTGAATCATTCCCGTGCCTGTATAAGCTTCCGGCACACCAATCAGCACACATCCGCAGGCCATTGCCTCAAACGCACCCAATGCAGGAAAACCTGAAAGTTCCTCGCCAACCACCGCACATTGGTATTGGTTATATAGTTCTACAATATCTATTGAGAAATAATGCTTTTGAGAAACAGAAAAATGTCGCAATAATTTCATAATTTTAAATGTTTTATCTAGTGGGCGATACGGACTGATCTTGCACTCAACAAGATCAGAGATTTCCGTAGAGCGATCATAGAGCTCTTTGCGAAGTGGGTGATAGGTCGACTGCTTTGCAACTGAAAGATAGTCCCTATATTTCGCGGCAGGAACTTCTTGGGTCAAATCATGAAAGGTACCTGTTGCTATGCAGCGCTGCTGTCGCTCATTAATTAACCTGATATTTCTAAAACGATCAGCAACGGCGAAAGGAAGAACCAAAAATTGCTTATTATACCACTGGAAAAAATGTCTGAAGTATTGGTTTTCCGAAATATCAGAATCACCAGCAAGCCAAGCATTATCTAACTGAGCTATGTTTTCTGATTTTTCACTTGTATCAATAAAGTAATGGCTTAAATGGAACACTACAGCCTTGTATCGGGAGAATGTCGCCTTACGCTGTTTGAAAGCTCCGATTGCTGATTTATATGAAAATACGAGAAGTACCTCTTGATTTTCGTCGCCCGGGGTTATGACTTCCTCAACCAGGCCCTCTATGCGATTGATCTTTTTCCACCAAGCAAACTCTAATGATGTAATGATACGGCGTAAACTTTTGGGTAGCAAATTAAAATATGGATAAGGAATGAATGCTGAAATTGTTCCGTCAATCAGTACACGTAGTTTCCCAGAATTTGCAATTTCACAATTGATAAAAAAACCATATTTTTTTAATGGGCGGCGTTTGACAAACCTGAAATGAGGGGGTTCTGCCAGAAAATCATCTATGTGCGGATTATATAAAGTAATCATATGGTTAATTTTTTAGCATGCGATATGCCACACCCAATACTGAGTAAGCAACAGCCTTCACTAAGTAGCTGAAAGACTTTATTATGCCCATTCGAGAACCAAATTCTTTAACCATTCTGAAATGTCCTTTTGCAAGAAGGGGCATACGTTTTAAAAGACCACTGGATACCGATAGACGATCATTGCTGCTGCAATCGTAAATACGAGCAATAACGATGGATAATAGCGCTGGACCATACCTATCAATTATTCTGCTACATCCTATCCCCTCATACCCACGCAATTCTTCGACATATGGTAATTCATTAACAATACGTTTATTTATTGCTGTCAGAGCCTCACCATAGGATGTATGCTTCAAGTAGCATTCTAAATTAAGATCAACTTCATGACCGAACTGCTTTCCGACAATGTTTCCATCAAGATCTTTACAACGAAAAAAAATGACAGCCCTGTCTGGGTTGTGCGCAAGAACTGAAGACACACCGCACCCAACGCCTGGTACGAAAGCATCATCCGAATCGAGAAAAATCACCCAATGATGTCGAGCCACGCGATACCCTTCATTCTTGCTCCCCGTTACCCCTCGATTTATATCATTACGCAGCAGCACTAGGGACCTGCTTTTAATTTGCTCCTTAAATTCTCGGCGAACTAGCGACAAGCTACAATCCGTAGAAGCATCGTCAACGACGATTAGCTCAACATCTGAAAAGTTGTCGAATACTGATCGCACTGCATGTAGTAAAACCTTGCTGCGATTATAGGTGGCAATGACAACGGATAAACTCATAATAAAAAGGACGAACTCAACGAATAAAGACGCTTACAGTTAATGATTGTCACATCCTTAAAAAGCGAATTACAATAGGAATCTTCAATTAAACATTTATTTTGATTTTGATTGTTTTTGGAGTTTGGTCCACTTATCTATTGTTCTAAGAGAAAGCGGCCGTTGAATGGTTACAGGCATGCGGTAAAAGATCGTCGATTTTAAGTAATGATATTTTCGTTCTATATCACCAAAAATACTGTAAACTTCTCTACTTATCGGAATATTCCGAGCTAGCAATAATTTATATCCCAAGCGAGTTAGTTTGCCTCTTCCTACAATTTCGGCATAATGCAATACAGGGTAGTAGACAGCGAAATAACCGGAATATTCTTTAGCCCTTACTGTACCAAATAATTCAAATTGCCATGGAGTTTCGCCTATTTTGAGAATATTTAGTAAAGACGTCTTATTCCAAATGCTAGCTTGAAGGGAAACACGATAAAGGCGCCAGTCTGATAAGAGACCTATGTTTCCGAATATTTTATTATCAGGGCATGGAGAGGGCACTAATCTCAAACAAGAAATATCATTACTTGCTATAAACTCATAAATTTCATTTATAAGTTTAAGATCTGATTCAGCATAACAAATCAAGTCTTCTGTCAGAAGCAAGATATATTGATGATCGATCTGTTGAATTCCATCAACAAGTCTATGAGACCATGATAAATCTTTTGATTCAGGCGTGTTGATAACTTTAACTCTGACATCATCATACGACTTTGTCGCCGTAATTAAGTAAATTGGCAGACTTGAAAATAGGGAATTTGCAAACCAATAATCAAAAAAAGCAGGCCATATATCGTTATATGAATCTGAACTCATGACCGCAATACAAAGATCAATGTTGTGTTTAGTTAAAGTAGCTTTTTTAAGTTCCTTCGCCATAACCCCAATCCCCTTTTTAAGGGTTGCAGAATCTGAAATCGTGATAAGAGAATTAGAAAGACGCTAAAAATATATCCCCGCTTAAACCAACAGAGAATATATTTATTAACGTAGTGGTAAATATAACGCATTACGTAACGTTTATGATTTATTGCATCATTAATATTATTGATATCTTTTTGTAAATAAAATGACCGGGAACCGTAAGCTGTTTCAAAAAAGCGATTAGGAAATATAATTCCACAAGATTTCCAATCAAGTATATTGAAGTTTGTTATTAAAATACCTTCCCAACACTTTAGTAAGCAACAATTACTTTGATTTATATGCTTAAGTTTTACATTGAAACCGTTTTTTAATAACCAACTCGTTGTAATAACTTGTTCTGGGAGCATCCTTAGGTTCGATGAACCTGAAAAATTTCCAAGAATAGCATGATTTCTTGAATTATTATATATATCTTCATGCTGTGGTAATTTTATATCCCAGAAGTTTAACATATCGTCACGTAAACCGAATTGAACTATATCGGGCACATGAAACAACGTTGGATCGTATATGGCATTAGGCAAAAACAGGTTTGTCGTAGTAATTTTTTCTTTGAATATTCTATAGTTATTACTACATTTTTCGAAATTACGACCAATTACACAGAAAGTCTCACTTATCAAGAATAGGTCTGGCCTAAATTTTAGAATATATTGCCTAGTTGCAGCTTCAATGCCAGAGCGAGATGATAAGATAAGTCGACAAACATTATTTATTTTGTTATCAAAATCATAAAATGCCGAAGGTTCCTTTAATTTGACAATTATATCCGCATCAATCCAGGATGTATCAACATATTCCCAAGTGGAAACAACAATCTCAGCGTACGGCAGAAATTTTCTGATTGAATCTAAACAATGTTCCCCGCCATTATGCTTGTCCTTAGAAAACACCCCTTGTACAACTACACTGATACATTCGCTGCTAACATTCATAAACCCATGACTTCAATATAATAAATAATCACTTTTTTAAATACTTGAACGGAGCGGGTGGACTGACAAATTATTTATTGGCAAAATAACCATTTTTAGATTATGTGCGTTATAATCAATATCAGAGACTACGATCGTAGCCATGGATAGCCAAAACCAAAAAAACCCATTGGAGGTAATCTGTCCAGAAAAGACAAAGTACGAAAAAGCAAAAAGGCATAAAGGCTGCTTCCACAAGAAAGTAATTATAAGGACTATCAATAGCAAAGCCCCCAAATAACCAAATGAAAATATTAAAAGTGCCAAATTGTTTGAACCGCACTGCGATGTGAAAGCATCTGAAGATAATCCACTACCAATTATTGGAAATAGAATAGCTTGATTCGCCATCCATACATGGCAAGAATCATTAGTAAAAAGATCAAGTCGATCATTGTAACTACCATCTGTACCAAGAGCAATATTATCAATTTTCTGTATTATTGTAAGATCAAATAATTCCCAATTCGGAAGTAGTAATACAGCCAGATAGATAAGCGTGGCAAAAGAAATAAAGTATATGATTTTATTTTTTTTTGTCTTGAGGCCATACAGAAGAAGAAGAATAAAGAGTCCCCCTAACCCGCCCAATGATCGCGATAAAATAATGCTAGCAGCACTCAATAAAACTACCCCGTCCAATCGACCCTTTATTGCTATATAAATAGACATAAGTGTAATCACCGCTAACGCATGTGAGCCCGGTTCTATAAAAAGGCCTGTAGGCCTGAATCCTGTAATACTTCGCACTTCTTTTTCTGTACCCCACAAAATGAACGATTGTAGCTCGCCAGTAGATAAAAATAATATATATTGAAGAATTAAACATAAAGAAATAACTAGTAGTAATAGTTTAACAATACCAAACAAATTATCTTTAAGTAGATAGGAACTTGAAAGAATCAAATAACTAACAAGACCTAAACTAAAAAGAATAACAGCAGGAGACTGTTGCAGAAATATTCCAGCAATCATTCCGACCAGAAGTATAGGCATAATTATTAACATGATTACTGGTGAAAGCCGTGATAAAGATCTAACACCCAACCATCCCGAAAAAAAAGTCAAGAACAAGATAGCCCACCCTAACCAATCAAATACTCTGATTCCTGGTGGTTTTATGTAGTTATCAAATAATGTAAAACATATACCAATAATTACAATACCAATCTTATGGCCACTCTTCTTGAAGATCGCTGATCTTTTTGGAATATCCATTGATATCATGAAAAATTTGCTGTCACACTATTGACCGCTAACCCCATGTCTCGGTGGTCGTACATTCTTCAAACAAAGTATAATACCGCGCTTAAATGATCTAGTATACTGCAACAATAACCCTTGAACTATTTTAACAGGTATAAAAATAACAATCATTAGTTTCTGGAGTAAAGTAGGTGCGATTTTTACAAACTCGAAATAATATCTTAATCTATCAGGTCCGATAACATGGACAAACTCAAACAAGAACAGAATGACCAAGTGCAATTTACCACATTGCAATCCGCGAACCCCTCCGTATTGTGTATTCCTTTTTAATTGGATTGTTTTGTGTGAAGAAACTAATTTTCCGTGTCTTAACAATGAAAATATATGCCGGTAGTCCTGCCCATATTCAACTCTCCCACTTTTATAAATTCCATGATTTCTTATTATTTCAGTTCTCATCAATCCATAGTATGGGTTCCCTTTCCCATTTTCGTCCAGGAAAAAATATTTCATTAGCCTTAATGACTGATAACTGGAGGAAATGTTGTAAAGTTTTATTTTTCCATCTACATCTAGGTTTTCCTTAGTTTTTACAGAGGCACCATATGCAATTACAACATCATCTGACATCAAATAGTACAGTTCTTCAACCCAATTAGGCGACCACCAATCATCATGCGCCGCCCACATGAAATATTCGCCCCGAGCCGCATCCAACACGAACTGGAAATTAAACAAACCACCCCGGTTATTAGACTGTCGCACATATCGGATCCGCGCATCGCTAGCGGCGTATTCCCGGCAAATCGCCTCAGTTCCGTCTGTTGATCCATTGTCGGAGATGATGAGTTCAAAATCGGTAAAGGTCTGGGCAAGGAGCGAGCCGATGGCTTCCCGTATAAATGGTACGCCATTGAAAACCGGCATGCCGATGCTTATCTTAGGATGCATTCCTGATTTACCTTGATTCATAGCCTCAATCATACAGCCCTCACACATAATGATTTGATCCTTTGCGGTAAATACCGCACAAGCTGCTGACGTACGGTCTGGGCAGCCAGCGCCATCACCGCCAACACCAAACCTGAGGAAATCAACAGAGCGATCAGTTGCGCCACGGCACCGGAAAAAGCCGGCATCACCCAGCGAAGCAATACCGCTGTAATAGCCCCTGCAATCAGTGGCATAGCGACGTCTTTCCAATACCACCGCCATTTTTCCGTCTTCAGCAACCGCCTGTGAAGAAAGTAAATGGCTATAGTCACATAACCGGCGTTGAGTCCTACCCATACCCACGCGGCTCCGATAGCACCATATTTCGGCGTCGCCCAGAGAATAGCAGGTACGATAATAAGCACAGCAAAAATGTTAACCTTCACGCCCAGGCTAGTCCATCCATAGGCAAGCTGCATTTGATATGGGATATACATAATACCGTTGAGAAGGGTTCCCAGTGAAAGAACGGCGACCAGTGGTGCGACCTGCCGAGTAAGCGCGGGGTTTGCCGTCCACAACGTTACCACGACATCCCCGAACACGATCAACACAATCGCGGCAGTCCCCATGACCACGGTGACCAATTGCGCACCCTTGTGGTATAAGGCTATCAAAGTAGCAACATCATCACGTGCCACTAACTCCGTAAAGCGCGGATAAATCGCCACCGTGACGGGTCCGGGCAATATGTAGAGCGCATTCACCACTGTCCCAGCCAAGGCGTAATAGCCGAAGGCTTCCAGCGTCAGCAAACGGGCGAGCAATATCTTATCAACCTGAGTCAGCAAGAGCGCAAGAAAGGTTATTGCCACCATGCCCAACGCGAAGTGCTTGATCTCCTTCAGTGCCGTCAGGGAGAAGCGAGCAACATGTGCGGCCACCGGAAGCGTACAATACAAGACAATGGCAAATAGACCGACAGTGATAATTGAAACAATACCCTGCCAGACAAAAAAGGCCTCGATGGTTGGGGAAAACCAGATCAGGATGCCGACAGCACCAAACCCCCGGAAGGTAGCCGTGACACTTAAGACAATATTAAGCACCACTTGCCGTTGCAACCCACCTATGCCACTACGATAGATATTCTCGATAAAACGCAGAGCTGTAACCACGCCCATGATGGTAAACGCATGGGCGACGACGCCAACTGGTAACTTCTCCGCCCGTAGCCAGTTAGATGCAAGCCATCCAGAAGCTGCCCAAATTCCAAGGGCAATAATGACGGCAATGCAACAGCCAATTATCTCAATGCTTCGCAGTAGATCACGGATAGATTGCGTTTCTTGAGCACCGCCGGTAAAACGCGCCATCTCGCGGCTCAAAGTGGGCGCTATGCCCATATCCAAGAGCGATAACCACGCCTGCAAGAGTGCAAAAATCCCGATCAGGCCATAAGATTCTATTCCCAGATACTTAATGTATAGGGGAACAAAGGCCAATCCCATGAGAGCGTTCCAACCCGAACCGAAACAATTGGCAACAAAGTTTTGCTTTACCTTGCTCATAGGAATATTATTTCAAGGGTAGTTAGGGCCGCGGCAATAAAAAACATGCGCAGCACAGTAGTCATCCCACCCGCCGCAGATATCCATCCGGAGCAACAGTGATGAGTAACTTGTTTTCAATCATTTTGTCTATCTCGAAATTGAGGAGATTGCCATCGGCGGCGGTGCGGCCTTCTTTTTTTAGCCGTTGCAGGTATTCCCACATGGCAGTTTTCGGATTGTTGCCCTTGCCCCAGGGGCGGTCGGGAAAAAGGTCACCGGGCACATCTTCGATGCTGGTATCGAACACAACGCAGTAGCTATCTGGCGAAACCAGGGGGGCGTAGGCCTCCAGTTCTGCGAGCACGTGCTCGTGGGTATGGTTGGAATCGAGGCAAACAAGGATGCGCGTGAAGCCTTTGGCGTATTCGTGCACCTGGGCTATGATGTCAGTGGCAATGCTGGAGCCTTGGATCATGTCAATTTTGTGCGCCAAAGGATGTGCCTCAATTGCAGCCCGGTTGTGGGAACGGATGTCAATATCCAGGCCCAACACCCGGCGGTGGCTGGCCTTGGGATCTAGCATTTTGCCCGACTCTACCGCCTCGCAGTAGTCCAAGAGTGTCAGCATGGATGCACTTAACATCAGCGATCCTCCGTGGGCGATGCCGGTTTCGATGATAAGGTCGGGCTTGACCAGCCAGTTGAGTTCCTGCATCGCCATGATGTCTTGAGGGAACGAGATGATGGGACGCCCGAGATAACGGAAGTTATAAGTATAATGATGGCGCGCTGATGCAACACTCCACTCCAACGACTTTTTTTTTAATTGTTCATCCGACGACAAATCTGCTATATTTTTGGCGACTTCATTTTCAAATTCGAGGGTTTTGTCCATAAATAGATCCTTTCAATAATTGTCACCCTTGCGAAGTCAGTGGCTTACGCATCTGCGGGTTACACGACATAACGATTTTCTGATAATAGTGATTATCAGGGCTTAGTTCTCCGGCCTTGCCAACGACCCATTTAATTTCCTCACCTTCAACCTGCTTCACCAAGGGAATTTTTTCGGTACAAGAAAACCCCACTTCCCTATTCAGTTTGAGCGCCATTGCATTGTTTGCGAATGCATATCCATAAACTGTATTTACTTCCATGACATCAAACAACCATCCGATCAAAGCCAATACTGCATATTTCATCAACAAGGGATGACCGCCACGCTCACCTCGTAATAGATTATCTAGAAATGCTGAATCACCGTCTAACTCTTTAAAGCCATATTGTCCCATCAATCTTTCCCCATAATAAATCAAAAATAGCAACTGGGACGGATTTGATAAAACCACCTTTTCCAACCATTGCTTCGTTCGCGCAGGCGTGGCGTTGAATTGGGTCAGGAAAAACATCTTGTATTGGTTTCTCCAATTGGTCATTTTCTCTATGACGTCGTCGGATTGAAGATGCATTTTCGTAATGGGACGCATAGCTCCAATACCGGCGCCGTTATCGTCGCAGATTGGAATAACTAACGACTCTTTCCCTTCAATGATTCTCAACACGTATTCTTTTTGAAGCTTTTCATTCATTGGATACCCCATTAAACAAACCTTTGCCTTCTGAAAAATCCGAATCCAAGATCAGGGTATCTGCTTTAACACTCCGAATCAAAACTTTACCAACCAATTCGTTGATTCTTTCGGGCGGGAAACCGGTACCGGGTCTCTTAGCACTTAAATCTGCTTTTGTCAGTAGTGTTCCAGCCGGCAAATCCCTGATTGTAATAACACTTCGCCGCATTTTCTTACGTTGCTCCATCTCAGCAGGCAAGACAATCCTTTCGGTACCTCCAAGCGCAGTATGGACATTTTGACAATTTCGGACCAGTTGTGCCATTTCCTCCGGTTCCGTTGCCATCTGATTATCCATGCCAATTTTTTTACGGTCAAGTGTAAAGTGTTTTTCAATCATGGCGGCCCCCATCGCAACTGCTGCGGTAGCCATTTCCGTACCAATAGAATGATCCGAGAAACCAACCGGATAATTCGGGAACTCCTTGCGTAGACCCAATATATTGTTTAAGCGGATTGTTGATATCTCCGGTGGATAAATGGAGATACAATGCAAGAGACACATGTTATGGTTACCGGCATTCTCAATGGTTGCAACTGCTTTGCGTACCTCTTCCATTGTTCCCATCCCGGTCGACAAAACTATTGCCACACCGCAATTCGCTATATATTCCAGAAAAGGATAGTTAACGAGATCCATGGATGCAACTTTGATATATGGTGCATCGCATTTCTCAATGAGGAAATCCACCTCTGCCGGCGAATATGGTGTGGATGAGAAGGCAATGCCACGCTCTCTGCAGTATTGGGCCAATTCCATTAATTGTGCTTCTGAAAAAGCGAATTTTTGTACTATGCGTTTCGCAATCGGATTTTCATCATAATATGTTTTAGAATAAAGCGATTCCGTTGACCATGACTGAAATTTCACACACGAGCATCCCACCTCTTTTGCCCGGTCAATCATTTCCTTCGCTGTTTCTATGCTGCCGTTATGACTGGTATTAACTTCGGCGACAATATATGGTTTCACAAAGTCACCAATTACCGTTGAATCACGCAAGATACAATTTGCCATGGCTCTTGTCCTTTCTTAATGTTTTTAGTCTAATGGCTCAATAATCATCTCTGATGAAAGCAGTTCACGCGCAATGAAAGGCGCCAGATCTTCGATCGGTCTTTGTACTATGCGCCTTTTAGAATTATGGCCATATGAACTCCTTAAATAATCCTGATTTTCCACACCCATTACTTCACATAGCACCGGACCATCCATATTAATAACTGATGCAATTCGTGATTTCAAATCCGAGCTATTGTCGATTCGGATATATGGAATTTCAAAACACTCCGCAACTTTTTGAAAGCTTGGGCATCCCACGCCATTATCCGGATCTGTTCCAATTGTCCGCGTCCTAAAAAGGTCTACCTGCCTTTTTCTGATAACGGCATAAACATTATTATTAACGACAATGATTTTTATTGGAAGATTGTGATATCTGATTGTTTGAAGTTCCTGCAAGTTCATCATAATGGATCCGTCTCCGATGACAGCAACTGTCTGGCGACCAAATGCAAAGTATGCACCGACAGCTGCCGGCAGAGCATATCCCATCGAGCCCTGCGAAGCAGGATGAATACATCGTTGACCTTTTCTGAAGCAAACAGTCGAAGGAATAATAAGTTCCTCAAGGCCCGCATCGCTGAGCAAGACAGCCCCATCAGATAAGGTTTCAGAAAGACATTCCGCCAGATAATAAAGATCCACTTTTTCTGTCAGTTTGCACTTATCCTCACACATCGGGAATACCTGCTTCCAATGGAGGCATTTATTTTGCCATTCGTCACTAGCTTTGCGGACATCTTCTTCCATTAGAGCGACAAGAAATTTTTTAACATCCGCAATAATCAGACGATCAATTCTCACAGTATTCTTAGAATGTTCCACACTATCAATATCAACCACAATCACTTTTGCCGCTCGCGCAAAATTCCCGTAATCAGGTCCGGTCGTCACCGGTGACAATCTGCACCCCAATACCAATAAAAGATCCGAATTCTGAACGGCAAAATTCCCTGCGCGTGTTCCTCCGATGCTTCCAACCGTTCCCACAGAGAGTTGATTACTTGCCCCATATACATCAGTAGCAGAGCTGGCATACGTGACCGGAATCGGATACTTATCAACTAATTTTTCCAACTCGGGAGTCGCATCAGCCGAACGCACGCCGCTCCCAAGCAGCAAGACGGGACGTTTTGCACTTTGCAGGGCTTTTATTACATACTCTATATCTTCCGCAGATGGTGCAAAATCAGAATCCTCCACGGGCTCAAAACGTTCCAACTCGTCCGGCTCTATCCTCATATTTTGAATATCCAACGGCACGTCAATCCAAACCGGTCCTTTTCTTCCGGTCTTCGCCAGATTAAGCGCCTTGTCCATTTCATAGGCTATCTGCTTGGCATCGGTGATCATAGTAGCATATTTCGTTAATGGTTCCACAATGCCAATAATATCTGCTTCCTGTTGTCCGAAAGTGCGAAGTGGTATTCCGGAATAACGAGTCGTTTCATGAAGCATATTCTGACCGGAAACAAAAACGCAAGGGATAGCATCTTGCCATGCGCAAAGCAATCCCGTGATTGCATTGGTTCCGGCACATCCGGTTGAGACGAGGCAAGCACCTATCTTGTCCGTACACTGAGCATAAGCAGTTGCTGCAAATCCCGCCGCCTGCTCATGATGCACCGAAATCCCTTTCATTTCTTTATGCCTTGCAACAGCATCAGACAAATACAATATACCGCGCCCCGTGACCATGAAGATATGCTTTGCACCTTCATCACACAGTCTTTCAATTATGTAATCCGCGACTCGCATCATTTAATATCGTTTCCTTTCAAAACTTCCCGTCATGCTGAAAGCTCACCTCACGGGGATGAATTCATTGAGTACATCCGGTATGGCAATTATTAACTCAGCACTACAGGCAACCTCGCCGTTAATATATCCGACAGAAGTACCCTTGGCCAACCCACGACGATATGACTTTAGTTCTGCTTGTATATCCAGCCTGTCGCCGGGAATGATTTTCTTTTTAAACCGGGCATTTTCAATAGCAATAAATCCGGTCTTCTTTCCCTTATTTCCGGGCAACGTCAAAAAAGTCATAAGAAAAAGCTGCGTCAGCGCCTCAATTTGAACAAAGCCGGGAACATTAGGCTCATCAGCAAAATGAGCCGGAAAAAACCACTCATTGAATGAAAAATTTTTGTGGCCTTTAGCGCTCTTTCCCGGAACAGCCTCTTCAACATAATCAATAAACAACAATGGATATCGATTCTGCTGATACTGTTGAATAGCATACGCATCCAGATTTTTAAGAATTTCTTCTTCCATAACTGTCCCCCCCAACCTTCCTATTTAAAATCAATAATCCGCGAGAGACTTCTCACAATATCATATCCGTCCCATATAACGCCGATATCCAACGCAGAACCAATTGGTACTATGCGGTCTATGCCCGACAAGCGATTCGTAATGACAAAGTCAAGGAGTTGAGCTTTATCTAAACCGAAATAAGTCAGCGTCTGATATTTTGTGTTTACGATATGAGCGATACTGTTAATATCCTCCGCGTTATATTCGTAAAAATATCCATATTTGCCGCGAAAAGCATCCATATTGTCAGGCAGACTATCAAGTTCTATGCGGTACAGGTAATTACCATACTTCTTAAAACTGTTGATGATGTTAAGCTCAATAGCATTCTCGCAGAACAGCATATATTTATCCACAGCACTTACTGGCTGTAATTCATATCTTGCTGCTGCTACTTTATATACGCTATCCCAAAACCTCTGTTTAGCTTTCGTTAAAACATCACCTTTGCCAAACCATACAATCAGGTGAGGGGACGAACAGGCATTCTGATCCATCAAATAAGTGTCGTTATAAAAGGAGCTCGCGAGCCTGCCCATGACTGCGTTATCTGCCTGTATAATACTGTTTCCAGCTATAACGCAAAATGAATACCGATCCGCAAATGCAACCTCTACACTTCTTTCAGGTATTGGCAACTTCCTGATATTATTAATAGCCTGATCACCGCCCCAAATGATGCGGGCATTACAATTTGCCGAAAAAGAACCTGTTATCTCATCATTCTGCTGATATTTTACAAAGGCGGTCATATTGGCAATTTCTTTGTATTTTTCGTCTATAAGCAGTTGATTGATGGCGCCGCACACGACACGCGTCTGGGGAAAATCCTTTGTCGGCACCCTCACGATATTAGCGTTCCCAGCCAGGAGAGCAAAGGCATAGGAAAAGGCAAAATTGATCGGCACGTTTGAAGGTGCGATATGGAACACCATACCCAAACCAAGGCGGATATATTTTTCAGCAAATTCTTTTTTTAGCTTGGCAATGTTTGCCTTCCTGCACCAGTAGGCAAAGGATATCACATCCGGATACAACTTGGCTGTTCTGTCAGACAGGAGAGCTACCGATAAACCATTTAGAAATTCACAGGCAAGTTGATCGTAGGGTACAAGAGGCCTAACACTAAACAACGCGTCACTTTTCCCAACCAAATATTGGACTTGATGATCAGACAGCGGTAGCATATGTATCGCTGCACCCCCTCACTTCGGCATTCTTGACGCGCCCGTAAATCTTAAAGTACTTCCCCTTCCGCCCGCAGGAGCAATCATCCTCACCCAGAATCACACCCACATCCTCTGACAAGATAGAATGCCCCGGATAGCTCAAAGGCAACAACGAGAGAAGCTGTACAAGCCCTTCCTGTCCGACGGGCAGGGAAGAGAAATCCCTATGATCTCGAATCAAAACATCAGAAAAAATCGATGCGTGCAGATGGCCGGCTTCACATTCCATGAATATGGAACCAGTTTGCTCTACCATTCCGTAATAATTATATATTTTTAAGAAACCGCATACTTCAGAAATAGATTTCTTGAAAGTGTCGTTGTCCACCGCCTGCTCGATCAATTTTTTCCAGCCACCGCCGTGGATCATGATGCCATTATCCAGTACCAGCCTGATCCCAGCAGTCTTTAGGGCAGTATAAAAATGCTCCCAAATCATAAAAGTAAACCCAAAAAGCAGAATCTGTTCATCCTTGTGCTTCTCTATAAAAGCTTGTATCAGTGGAATGTCTGCTTGCATCTGATCATCCAGGGCATACGTCACGTCATAACCAAGCATGGAAAACCCGAGGATACCAGCACCTCTGGCGGAAAAAAGATTCCTGTCTTTAATTACCGCCTTTGAGTCTATCACCAGCATTGGCAGTCTTTTCTTGCCAATGAATGAGGAGACCAATTTGGTCAAGACTCTGGTTTGATTCGATGACGTATCTTTATCCAAGAAGATCTTCGAGACGCTTTGCCCCGTGGTACCTGAGGAAGTCATTGTTTTAACTACTTGCGAATGGTCAACGCTGAGCAAGTCATATTCCTTAAACAGCCGCACCGGAATAAAGGGGATGTCTTCCACCCGCTTCGCCTGATTTGGGTAGAATCCCAACACGTCAAGCAGACGCTTATATTGAAGGCAGCCCGCGTAATGGTGTTTTGTTAAATCAGAAAGTGCCTGAAGATATAAGCCAGCTTTTTCCTGATGTTGCAGTGAAAAAGGCTGAATATCCATTATGTCGGTCAGTGTAAACAAACAACCCTCACTTTTCGGATTATTGCATGTGCTGCCCTATCAGTATGCATGGAATTCATTTCAGCGCAGAATAGAGTATTTTCCCTGCTTCATTGCGCGGAATGCTCTCGATATAGATTACTTCAAAAGCCGACGGATGTATGCTCGTACGCTCAGCAACAAAACTTTTTATTGCGCCGTGATTTTCTTTATCGCTCGTATAGATGCGCAAATGATCATCCTCGCCGGAACAGACACAGGTATAGCCGAATCCCTTAATGAGTTGCTCCACCTCATCAAGATTCACCCGGTTGCCGAAGAGTTTGAGAAATCTCTTTTTTCTCCCGACGATGTAATAAAAACCATCGGTATCACGCTTTGCCATATCTCCCGTCTTCAGCACGCCACCGTTTTCATCACCTTTGCTAAGGTCTGCACAACTCGCAGCATATCCCATGGTAACGTCATCGCCTTTGTATACAAGCTCTCCGACAGTATCGCTATCAGGAATAACGTTGCCATTATCATCTTCAAGCCAAAACTCTCCACCGGGAATGGCGATACCCATGCTGCCGGCCTTGGATATTGCGTATTCACTGGACAAATAGGACATACGTGCAGTCGCTTCCGTCTGACCATACATGACGATGAAGCGGATATCTTTCTGTTGACATAAAGTGGCAAATTCCAATGAAAGCTCGGGGCTCAGTTTACCGCCCGCCTGGGTAAGGACCTTCAAGCTGGGTAGGTCCATTCTTGAAAAACGTAGTTTCTTCAGCATTTCATAGACATAGGGTACGCCACCAAATGTTGTAGCTTCCTCTGTTTTCAGAAGTCCCCAAAAAGCCTTATCCATTAAGGTCTTATTCGTCAGGATGATGGCGCAGCCTTTAAGAAGATGGCTGTTAATAATGGACAAGCCGTAGGTATAACTCATAGGCAGCGTGGTGATGGGTCTGTCCGTTTGCGTTATACCTAAGTATTGGGCAATGGCATTCGCGTTGCTATTGATGTTTTTATAAGACTGCCGAACCAGCATGGGGCTGCCCGTGCTTCCAGATGTCGTCAGGAGCAGCGCAAGATCCTCGTGCAACGTATAGTCAGCAATGTAAGACGTTTTTAAAAGAACATACTTGCCGTACTGATATACTTCACGGCCCCAATGCGCGTCCTTTGCTTTTTCACGCGGCAACCAGACATGCTCCGGCTTGTACGTTTGCAAAAGGTTTTCAAACAGCTCTTGGTTGATGCCATCATTTATCAGTACTGGTACGATGCGCCCGCGCAAAAATCCTATATATCCACCTACCGATTCCAAACTGTTTTCGCACACACTGAAAACAAGGCATCTTTTTGTAATTTGATGCTTCAATGCATCAGCGCCCTGCAATAATTCAGCATAGGAATGATGTACAAAATCCTCCGAAATAACTGCCGTCGCAGAGCCATATACATCTATATCACTATAAAAATTCATAGTTATAGCAGTCGGCTGCATTGCCTACAGGACAATATTGTACTTAGCCAGCATTTCCACTCCCTTGGTGTAAGACCCAAAATCTATAATATCATCCGTTTCCATCATAATATCGAAAGCCTCCTCAATCCCTGCAATCATGCTCATATGGCCTACCGAATCCCACTCAGGAACAGATTGATAGACAAATTTGTCATTAAGTGCACTCCTTTCAACCGAAAAGCACTCCATAAAAATCTGATCATATTTTTCTCTGTTAGTCATAATAATTTGCTCCTATTAAAAGTTTCTACTTTATCAACTATTTCAAGACGCTAATGCATCATGTCTATAATCACTTTAATTACACGATCCTGGTCTTTCTTAACCAAGTCGTGGTAACTTGGCAAATTAATAGCCCGTTTTGGTATATCCCATGCGTTGCTGTTTTGCTGCCGATCTTCAAACATCGGTAAACTAGAGAGGGGATGAAAGAACACCCGTGCATCAATATTCTTAGCCGCAAACGCCGCCTGGAGTTTTTCACGAGTTACACCGTTTACAGCATCAAAAACTACTGTAGGCATCCAAGCCCCATTTATCATACCTCGTGGCTCAGGATTCATCTTGACGCCTGAAAAAGTTTCTATCATATCTCTGTAATACTTTAGAATTTCCCGCTTACGGTCGATCAATTCTTTAATCCGCTCCATCTGTCCACAACCAATCGCGGCCTGGATATTGGACATCTTGTATTTAAAGCCAATCATGTCTGGCCAGAACTGTTTAGTTTGGCCACGTGCACGTCCGTGGTTGGAGAGAGTCAGAACCGTTTCATACAGGGCGTCATCATTGGTGACAAACATGCCGCCCTCGCCCGTAGTGAGCGTCTTCGTGCCATGAAAAGAAAAAGCACCGAACTTGCCCATACTGCCAGCCCTCTTGTCGTTGTACTGAGAGCCAATAGCCTCTGCCGCATCCTCAATGATGGGAATGCCGTGCTTCTGCCCAATGGCCAGCAGACGGTCCATATCGCACAGATTGCCGTAAAGATGAACGGCAATAATGGCTTTAGTACGGGGTGTAATGGCGGCTTCAGCCAAGTCAGGATCAATACACCAACTATCGGACATGATGTCCACAAAAACCGGCTTGGCCCCCAAGTGAATGATGGGCACAGCAGTGGCAATCCAGTTGGTGTCGGCCATAATTACTTCATCACCGTGCCCTACACCCAACGCGGCAAGCCCCATGTGCAAGGCGCCGGTGCAGCTTGAAGTGGCAATCGCATATTTCACACCAAGATGCTGCCTGAATGCTTCCTCAAAGCGGGTGATATATTCATAGCAACGATCACCCCAGCCGTTTGTGGCGGCATCGGTCGCGTAGCGAATTTCCAGCTCGGTAATGGATGGCTTTGTATAAAAGATACGATTATTCATTTTATCTCCAAATATGGAATGGCGGTCACGTATCTGCCACCCCAATCGCGTATATAGGCGAGTTGTTCCATGACTTCCGTTTTTAAATTCCAAGGCAGAATGACCACATAGTCCGGGCGGTTATTTCTTAGATGCTCTTCAGCCACAATAGGAATGCGGATACCCGGAAGATATTTCCCCTGTTTGTTAGGATTTTTATCCACCACATAAGGCAGCAGGTCCGGACGAATACCCGCGTAATTGAGCAGGGTGTTCCCTTTGGCGGCGGCGCCGTAGGCTGCAACGGCCTTGCCTTGGCGCTTGGCTTCCAGGAGAAAAGCAAGAAAATCGTTCTTGACCTTATTTGCCTGCTCCTGAAAACCTTGGTAATAGTAAGTTCTGTTCATTCCGGCCGCGGCTTCCCTATCCAGCAGATCGATCACCTTTTCACTGACCGAATGCTTGCCCGTGTCCGTTCTTTGGGCAAAGACTCGCAGGCTGCCGCCGTGGGTATCAAGTTCTTCGACATCGAACACTGAAAGACCGTTGGCTCTGAAGATTTGATCTACAGTGCTGAAGGACAGGTAAGAGAAATGTTCGTGGTAGATGGTGTCAAACTGCTTGTTTTCAATCAACTGCATGAGATGCGGAAACTCAAAAGTTGCCACGCCTTGCGGCTTGAGCAGTAAAGTAAAGCCTCTCCCGAAATCATTGATATCGGGGACATGGGCCAGGACATTATTGGCCGCCATCAGATCGGCCTGCTTGCCCTGGTTGACCAGATTTTGTGACAAGCTGACACCGAAGAACTCCTCCAAGGTTTCAATGCCCTTGAGGCGCGCCGCGGAGGCTGTGCCGGCGGTCGGTTCAATGCCAAGGCAGGGGATGCCTCGCTGCTTAATATATTGCAGAAGATAGCCGTCGTTGGAAGCCACTTCAATCACATGGCTACCAGTACACAGGCCAAAGCGCTCCACCATGTCGCTGACATAGTGTTCGGCATGGTCCAGCCATATGGCAGAAAAGGAACTGAAATAAGCATATTCATCGTTAAACAATTCCGCTGCTCTGGAGTAGGCCTCGGCCTGTACCAGCCAGCAGGATTCGCACACGAGGACCTTTAATGGAAACCATTTTTCTGGTCTTCGCATAGTCAATTTTGTGAGGTAAGCATTGGATGGAGGAGCACTACCAAGATCGATTAACGTTAAAGTAACTTCGGCTCCACAATGACGGCATTTCATACATCCACCCCCTGAAATTTATCGGTTATGAATGGATGGTGGAGATCGCGATTTGAAATATCTGTTAGGGGTATGGGCCAGACAATTCCAATTTCCGGATCGGCGATGTTTATTGCGCCTTCCGCGTGTTCGTGAAACGGTAAGGAATGCAGATAGATCAATTCGCAATCCTGCGTGAGGGTTTGGAAGCCATGCGCGAAGCCTTCGGGTATAAGCATGCTTTTTTGATTGGAAGCGGACAGGATTTCACCGTGCCAGTGAAGATAAGTGGGCGAGCCTTTTCTGATATCTACGGCGACATCTAAAACCTCGCCGCGCAGGCAACTGACTATTTTACATTCAGCATAGGGTGGATATTGGAAATGCAGGCCGCGGACAGCACCTTTCTTCACGGTATAGGTGTGGTTGATCTGGGCAATGGTTTTTTTTAGCCCGGCTGCCTGGTAATCTTCGGTGCAAAAGAAGCGACAAAAAAACCCTCTTTGGTCAGAGATAGGTTTTCTTTGAATGACCATGAGCCCATCAAGATAAGTCGGATTAAAGTCGAAACGAGGCGTTTTCACCTTAGCATTCCAACGGTTTCCAATTGCGCTTCGTAACTGTGTATTTGATTCAATGTTTCTGCCCTCATGTCTTCACCGCGTTGCCATTTTTCATGCCACGCAATGATTTTATCCAATGCTGTTTCGAGTGACCAACGAGGCTGCCAATCAAGGCGAAAACGGGCCTTGCTGCTGTCCAGTTTGAGAAAATTCGCCTCATGGGGATGGGAATTCTCATCGCTTTCCCATGAAAATCCTGGGATTGTTGCACAAAGACGATCTATGATCCACGCTACCGGGCGTGCATCTTTGTTCTCCGGGCCGAAGTTCCATGCCTCGGCAAAGGCAGCTCCATCGGTGTATAAGCGGCACGCCAAAATGAGATAGCCAGCAAGCGGTTCCAGTACGTGCTGCCAAGGGCGTATGGCGTTGGGATTGCGGATACGCAATTTTTCCCCTGCAACAAGGGCGCGAATGCAATCGGGAATAAGGCGATCTTTTCCCCAGTCACCTCCGCCGATTACGTTCCCCGCCCGAGCGGTGGCTACTGCTGGACTTGCTGTTATTGCCTTGTTTTGTTGTGGCGCCGCTTCAAAAAAAGAACTACGATAGGCGGCGGTGACCAGTTCGGAGCAGGCCTTACTGCTGGAATAAGGATCGTGCCCACCGAAATGTTCATTTTCCCTGTAGCTCCATAGCCAGTCACGATTTTCATAGCACTTGTCAGTCGTCACGTTAACTACTGCCCGGATACCAGGAGCCTGCCTTACAGCCTCGAGAAGATTGACAGTACCCATGACATTTACGGCATAGGTATCCACGGGGTTGCTATAGGATTCGCGGACTATCGGCTGGGCTGCCAGATGGATAACAATTTCAGGTGAAGCATTTTTTATAGCACTTGTCAGGGATTTTAAATCGCGGACATCACCAGTAATTGACGTTATCAGTTCATGTACGCGACAGAGTTTGAATAGGCTGGGATCGGTAGGCGGGTCAAGGGCATAGCCGGTCACTTCCGCACCGAGGGTATGAAGCCATAAGCAAAGCCACGAACCCTTGAAACCAGTGTGTCCCGTGATAAAAACGCGCTTATTACGAAACATCTGATTAAACATGTGCAATTACCATATCTTCCATTCGGCTCTGTCTTCGTCCCATATTTTGTTGAGATACTCCACGTCCCGCAAGGTATCCATGCAGGCCCAGAAGCCCCGGTGTTTGTAAACCATCAGTTGTCCCTCTTTGGCGATTTGCTCCAAAGGACCTATCTCCAGATCACAGGAATCATTTGAGGTCAGGTGGTTGAATATCTCCCGGTTGAACACGAGAAATCCGCCATTGATAAGGCCCTCACCGTTCTGCGGCTTTTCACTGAAAGCCTCAACGCGGTCACCGTCTATTTTAAGTTCACCAAAGCGGGAGGACGGATTGATCCCCGTGACCGTCGCAATCTTGCCATGTGATTTGTGAAATGCAAGCAGTTTACCGATGTCCACATTGGCGATACCATCACCGTAGGTCATCATAAATGTTTCGCCGTGAATATATTTTTCCACTTTTTTCAAACGTGCACCTTTGAGGGATTTCTCCCCTGTATCCGCCAGGGTGATTTTCCAACCCGCTTCACCATGGGTATTATGAATGCAATGTTGCTCACTCTGTCCCAATTCGATAGTAATGTCGTTGTTCATAAGTTCGTAATTGCAAAAATAGTTTTTGATCATTTCACTTTTGTATCCAAGGGCGAGAATGAACTCATTGATTCTATAGTGTGAATAATACTTCATAATGTGCCAAAGGATGGGACGGTTGCCGATGTTGACCATAGGCTTGGGGCGAAACTCTGTTTCTTCTCTTAGTCTAGTTCCCGTTCCACCACAAAGAATTACTAATTGAATAGATTGTTCCATTAATTCACCCCTGTCATCAATCAATAATTATACTTATCACCTGCGATAGAAGGAACTTTCACCACCACAGTAATAGTATCTTCCATGGCTTGAAAATCTGTCGCATCGCCAGGTTCCAGAACTACAATATCGCCACTTTTGTATTCTACATTATTCATTTTAACAAGCCCAGATGCGATAACAGTAATCTCGGTGGCTATTTTATGAACATGCGTCTCGTCAAAATCACCGGCTTTGTAGTATTTGCAACCAACCTCACACTCTTTTGTTGTAAGGCAGGTTGGTACGAAGTCGCCAACAAACCATCCACCCTTCATATTGCTCAATTTAGACACCTTCATGACTGTCACTCCTTTTCCTTCAAGTATTCCAAATATATTCCTAAGTCTTCCGGGGTACCTAAGCCATACATTAGCGATTCCGCTATTTCATAAATACCGATTTTAAGTTGATCTTTAACGGCGTAATTGTAAGCAGGCGCTGTGTAAAATTCATTATTTACCCGGTCGTTGTTAGCAATCATCTGGACAGCGCTATTCACAAAATCGCTTCCTCTTTGGAAATAGTACAGGCCAACGGTCGCATTGGTACTAATCACTTCTTTCTCCCGCAATGCTAAAAGATAGCCATCGGCGCCTATCTTTGCGTAACTCCATTTGTTGTGATCAGAAAAAAAGGTCAAAATGGAGCCATCAAGCTTTCGCTTTAAGCTATCATTGATATAGTCATTCACATCCATCTCTACCATCTGATCGCTATTTGCTAATAGAAGAGGCTTATCATTATTAATTGTCTTACAGGCAAGTAAAATCGTACATGCCGCCCCCTCTGTTAAGTTTTTTACAGTCAGGATGTCACAATTATAATTATTCTTCAAATATTTTATGGAAGATGTTTCAGCAATCACATGATCTTCCCTTGCTATTAGCGTGTATTTTGCATCGTTGACCTTGAGGTTAGCGAGTACCCTCTCTATCATCATCTTACCGTTGACATCGATAAATGGTTTTGGCTTCTTATATCCCGCTTTCGCAAAACGACTACCGGCACCTGCCATTGGGATGACTATGTTGATCATCTTTCACCTCCGTATTCTACTTACTTAATTGTCTTCGAATTTCTGTATAAAATGTTCAACGTCTTTTGGCGTTGAAAAACTCCATACTTTTTTTACCGGAAATATTCTAATTTTTTTATCATCCTTAATATATTCATTATATATCGGACAGATAAAGAATTCACCCTGCGTTATAGTATTTGCATTAATCATTTGTTCTGCATACTTTACAAAATCAATGCCCTTTTTAAAGTAATAAACCCCCGCCGTAGCCTTGTTACTTATGGGTTTCTTTTCTGCAACTTCTGCCACATAACCATTGTCAGCCATTTTCACAAAACTCCATTGAGGATGGGTTGATTCAAAAGTTACGATACCACCATCACATTCATCGGCAGCCATGGCATAGAAGAACTCGTTACTATTCCAAACAATTAGTTGGTCAGAATTTACTATGGCTATTGGCTCATCATCATTGAATAATAATTTTGCCTTCAACACGGTTGTTGCAGCCCCAGCACCGGAATCTTCAACAGATATAACATCGCATCCCGGTGCTATCAAATTAAGGAGATAATGTAAGTTATAGAGTTTAAGATGATCTTCGCGAACAATAAAGATAAACTTCCCATCTACATTAATATTTTCAACAACCCATTGAATCATTGGCTTGCCATTTATGTCTATTAGCGGTTTAGGAAATGAATATCCAGAATTTTTAAAAGTTTTCCCCTCTCCAGCCATCGGTATGATAATTCTCAAATTACCTCCCTGCCATTTAGGCTTAAATTTACCGTTGGCATTCGTTTCTATTGCTTTATCTATAACAGCTTTTATTTTCTCATAAGTAACATCCTCCACGTTTTCAACGGCACATAAATATGCGCCGGCATCGAATGCTGCTTGACGTCCATGATGTGAGTCTTCCACAATCACGCATTCCTTAGGACCAACACCGTACTTAATCATTGCTTTTAAAAACATTTCTGGATTAGGTTTAGAAAGACGAACATCCTGGTTTGAGATGAAAAAATCAACAAAGTCCATTAAACCTTTACGCACTAACATCATTTTTGTGCTCTCTCGTATAGAATTTGAGCAAACGGCAATTGAATAACCTTCATTTGCTAATTTTCTAAGGATGGCACGCATCCTCTCATCATAGGTAAATTCTTTGTCTATTATTTCTATTGTTTGATTTTGTTTTTCTCGCCATATATCATCATAGAGCTCTGTAGGTAACCCCTTTAATGTTGTTAACATTTGAAGCTTTTTCGTTGTAGGTAGGCCGTCAAAAGTGGAAAGATGTTCATCCCGCGTTATTGTGTAACCAAACTTTGCCAGCGCACGATTTAAAGCCTCGTAATGCATTTCGCGTGCGTCAACTAAAACCCCATCTAAATCAAATATGATTGCCTTAATCATGGAAATAGCTCCTTGCTTGCTTTGGAAAATCTGTACAGAGAAAAATATTGCTACTCTTATCGTGCCAAAGAAGTTCTTTATAATCTGTCCAGGCACCGATATGATCTCTCTTATGCAATTCCGGTGAAACAATGCATACCTTTTTGTTATTATTAAGGTGTGTAATAATTTTTTTTGCTGTAATCCAGTGCGATTGAAATTCATCCAACCACACGCCACATGCACCTTTATAAAAAGAAGGCGCTTCCTCAAACTCACTTTCGCGTGTATATATATGCATACCGCAATTTACATATAAAAAGGCATCCGCAATGGACATATCAAATACAAAATAATTCGTTATTTTGTATTTACCAATTAACTCCTTTAAGAGTCCCTGCAACCCATCAGCCTTTATATTGAGAGCAAGAGGTAAAGATTGGCCTATTTCGCTGTACAGTTGAAAAAAATCATTTACTGTCATTGCATGTTCGTTTGCAATATCGTGCGATATAACTAAGACACCGTTAAAGTCTCTTATATCCGTTTCAACCCCAAACTTATTCCTAAATGCTCGCTCGAATGCTATTTTTTTATTTTTTTCAGTTTCTTTAATCCAGTATCCGCGATGTGCAATAATATTCATACTTTTCCAAAATTACCTTTCGAGCCATTTGAATAACCGCGCCATAAATTAACCATTTCAAATCAATAGATACAATCTCATATACACTGATGCGCTAAGATAAATTATGTCTGTACCACTCAAGTGCGGCATCGAGGCCGTCTTCAATTTTATGAGTCGGTTGATAGCCGAGAAGCTCTCTCGCTTTTGCAATGTTCGCGTGCGAATGCATAATGTCGCCAGATCTGAAATCTCTGTATGTCGGCTTAAACTCCTTCAGGTGATCGTAACAGGACTCAAGACGTGTCCGAAGCATTTCAAAGAGTTCATTCAAGGTTGTTCGGGCATTTACCGCAATGTTGTAAACCTGGTTGATCGCTCCTGGATTTTCTGTCGTCGTAGCAAGGATGTTTGCTTGCACAACATTTTCTACAAAGCAGAAGTCTCTGCTCGTTTCTCCGGTTCCATTTATATACACTGCATTTCCCTGAATCATGTCTGCAATCCATTTTGGTATCACTGCTGCGTAGGCGCCATTAGGATCTTGACGCGGGCCGAATACATTAAAATACCTAAGCCCCATCGTTTCCATGCCATAACATCGGCTGAATACCCCCGCGTACAACTCGCCGACGTATTTGGTAACTGCATAGGGGGAAAGGGGTGCGCCGATGGCATCCTCAACCTTTGGTAGAGCAGGATTATCACCATAGACAGAGCTACTGCTCGCGTAAACAAACCTCCGGACTTTACATTCCCTGGCGGCGACCAGCATATTCAACATACCCGTGATATTGTTATCGTTGAAATTTACCGGATCGGTTAATGAGCGGGGTACTGAACCGAGAGCAGCTTGGTGAAGTATGAAATCTATGCCACTTGATAGCTTACGACAGGTAGTGAGGTCTCTGATATCGCCCTCTGTAAAGCTGAATCTACTCCATTGATCCGGGCTGACTGCTTTCTTTACCTGGTCGAGGTTTTGCTGTTTTCCGTTGGAAAAATTGTCTAAACCAATGACATTTTGGTTCAGGTGTAGGAGGTGTTCTACGAGATGTGAACCAATAAAACCTGCTGCGCCGGTTATTAGCCAAGTTTTGGGATTATGGAGAAGGGTTTCTTTTGTTTCGTTATATGTTTTGTTTTCAATCATTTCTGCAGTTTTGAGTTCTAAGTTTTAAGTTTTGAGTTGTTAAAAGCGGATACCTTATCCTTTTTCTGATTTTACAGCGTCCTTGATTCTTTTTACGTGGCCGCGGCCTAAGCCCTTTACTTCGCAGCCGAGCTCGAAGTAGCGGCGGATGTTGGCGTCGTCTAAGATGCCGAAGCAGTCTATGATGGCTACGGGACGGCCTGTCATGGCTATTACTGCATCGGGGTTGAGACTGAGATAGGCTTCGTGGCGGACGGCCAGAACGACGGCGTCCACACCTTTAAGGGTGGCGGACAAGTCATTCTCGACCTTGCTCTCCTGAAGCTTTTCCTGGTTGCGGAAGAAGCGCGCCCAGGAATGACCCGGGGCGGGATAGGACTCCTGCTTTTCCAGTTCCCACCAGTGTTTTACGTAGGGGTCGTGGATGGCAATCTCCGCACCCATCTCCGTGAGCTTGCGGACGACAATCTCCGAACCACTATAACGGGTGTCCCCCACGTCCTCACGGTAGGAGGCGCCGAGAATGGCGATCCTGGATGCGGCGACTATCTTCCCCATATTACGGAGCGCGTCCCGGACGAGCTCCGCCGCATGGAGGGCGCGGGTGTCGTTGATATCGATGGCAAGGGGCGTTATTTTGAAGATGTCATCATCGAAGCCCATGAGGGTATGGTATGACCAGACGCCCAGGCCCCCATCTTTGGGCAGGCAGTAGCCGCCAACCCCCGGGCCGGGGAATATCATGTTGGAATGGGTGGGGCGGACCTTGATGGCCTTAATGACCTTGATGATATCCACGCCGTTGCGCTCCGCGAAAAGGCTCCATTCGTTGAGGAAGGCGAGGATCGTGGCCCGGTAGGAGTTCTCCACGATCTTGCAGGTCTCGCTTTCCACAGGGCGATCCAGGACAGTGAGGGGGAACTTCTCCACGTTCAGGATCTCGGAGAGGAACTTCACGACCTTTTCTTTCGCCGGCTCGTTGATCCCGCTGCAGACCCGCCAGAAGTCACGGATGGAGGCAACGTACTCCCGGCCGGGCATGACGCGCTCGTAGGAGTGGGCTAGTAAGGGCTCAGGACAACAGAGTTTTGAGTTATTAGTTTTTAGTTTTGAGTTAACCGATGATAGTTTTGAGTTAACCTCGGGGAAGCGGCGCTCGAAGGCTTTTTTTAGGATTGGGTAGGCTATGTATTCGGTGGTGCCGGGGGGGACGGTGGTTTCTATTAGGACTAGGCAGTGGGGTTGGATTTTTTCGCCTATTACTTTTAGGCTCTCTTCTAAGGCGGCTATGTCGGCGTGGCCTTTGCGGCAGTCGCCGAGGGTTTCTTTGAAGTAGTCGCACTGGACGTCTACGACGATCACGTCGGCCATACTGAGGGCTTCGTAGGTGTAGGTGGCGGTTAGGGTTTTCTTCTCCAGGACACAACGGGCGATCATTGGGGCGACTTCGGGGTCTTCGGCTTCTACTGGGGCGATGCCTTTATTGAGAAGGGGGATTTTCCAGTAGGAGCGGGGGGAGGGGCGCTGGCAACCTATTACGAACTTACCAGGTGTGCCCACCTTGCCGGAAATAGGGGTACACGATCCCGAATTCTGCGAATTCGGGTCATGTCCCCCCATTTCCTTACGAACGGAGTCGGCTACTATTCCGGCCATTACTGCGCCTACGAAGCCGACCCCTAAGACGACGACGATTTCTTGGCCTTGGGCTCGGTGGTCGGCTACGAGGGACTCTAAGCGGGCGATTTCTGCGGCTTCATCCTGCGGTGTGGGCAGGGGAAATTGTTCGCCGGTCGGGGCAACTGAGTACTGAGTGCTGAGTGCTGCGTGCTGAGGACTAAGTTCTTGGTTAGAGGGCATGGATGACTCCTATTTTTTTAGGGGGTGCCGGTCAACCGGCACTTGTATCTTAATGATATTATTTAGTAACTAACGACCAACGAAAAGTTTTGCCTCATTATCTTAGGCGGTGGTTGCCGGGGTTGCCGGTTTGATTTTCAACAGGGCGAGGAT
>ORJL010056873.1_pt1 | contig 31978 bp, 30 predicted proteins | sample 1779941 | NCBI WGS metagenome assembly ORJL01 (sample SAMEA104232317, study PRJEB22302) | groundwater metagenome | biome: forest; feature: aquifer; material: groundwater | place: USA | collected 2011-08-07 | depth 5.8 m | reverse complement strand
TTGTATAAAAAAGGAAAGTTTCTGTAAATGTAAAGTTTGTGCTATTTAGATAATAATTACTTTGAAAAAATATTAGGTTGTCCCAGGCTGTTAATTGATTGAAGAATTTTATTCCTAGCATAAACAAAGTTGAGACAATAACTGTTGAAATCAATAGCTTATTATTATTGTTTGAAATTGAGCTAGGCAAGACTTTAGTTTTTATCATGACTGATATGATTATTAACAAGGGGATTAAAAGTATGCTCTGCTCCCTATTGAATAATGAAATTATCAGCGAGGCTGTGAATAATTTTAAATAAAGAAGCTCGTTTTTTGTGAAATATAAGAAAATGAAATAAATTTGCAGTAACCAAAAAAAGGCGCCAATCGTGTCTGTCATGATGTAGGTGGACCAGGCAAGGAATGGCGAAAAAGCTATAAGCAGAAGTGAGGAAATTACTGCTGGCAAATTACCTAGTCTCATTTTGACAAAATGAAAATTTAAAAAAATGACTCCTAAATACCCAAAAAAAATTGGCAATATGAACGCCAAATACTCACTTCTAACCAAATAATTTAAGACAAATGCTATACTCGGGTATAGAGGGCGTTTTGTAAATACTCGGTATACTTTTTTGTAAGTTCGCGGATCATTGAAAATGTTTTGTTGGATTTTGTCCTTCCAGGGGATTGGGTAATTAGTTAGCACTCTTTGTCTAGCCACCTCGTATGAACTTCCCTGAATTTGGTAAAAATTATGTATGTAAAACAGGCTGTCTGATGTATATGGCCATTTATTCTTGATGGTCACAATATATTGCGAGGAGGCAACAAACAGCAAGATTACTAGCGTAATCATGTTCTTTTTGTTTGTTAAGAGAGCAGTTAATTCAATTTTTTTCATGATTTAATACAAATGTATCAGAGTATGTATATATGTTTCAGATTTTGGATTATAACATTATGCATCAAAACCTAATTTTCTGCTCTATCATATCAGATGATATAATACCCGAAAATCTCATGCGAAATTTGACAAAGCTAAATGGGCAAAAAATTCTAGTCACCGGAGGCTCTGGATTTCTTGGGGGTTATGTTGTAAAAGAGTTGTTAAAAAGTGGGGCAGAAAAATCGAACATTATTGTTCCAAGGTCCCAAAATCTTGACTTGAGAATTAGAAAGAATTGCGAAAATATTACTAAAAAAATTGACTTAGTTATTCACCTAGCTGGTAATGTTGGAGGAATAGGTAAAAATAGAAAATTTCCGGGTACACTATTTTATGACAATGCAATTATGGGCATTGAATTAATGGAAGCAGCTAGAAAAAATAACGTAAAAAAGTATGTCACTCTAGGCACAGTTTGTACTTATCCAAAGTATACGCCCATACCTTTTAAAGAAGAGAATCTCTGGAACGGTTACCCTGAAGAGACGAACGCACCATACGGTTTGGCAAAAAAAATACTGCTAGTGCAAGGACAGGCATATAGGACCCAGTTTGGGTTAAATGCGATCTACTTGTTGCCGGTAAATCTTTACGGCCCCGGTGATAATTTTGATAAAGAAAGCTCTCATGTAATTCCTGCCTTGATAAAAAAAATTGTTTATGCAAAAAAAAGGAATGATAAGAAGATCGTTATTTGGGGCAGCGGCAAAGCCTCAAGAGAGTTTCTTCACGTGAATGATGCTGCAAGAGCAATCGTGCTTGCAACTACCAGATACAATGAACCAGACCCGGTGAATATCGGTGCAAATTTCGAAATTACAATAAAAGAACTTGCAATCTTAGTATGCAAGTTCTTAGGTTTTAAAGGGACTATTGTTTGGGATAAAACTAAACCTGACGGTCAACCAAGAAGAAGGCTTGACACTAGTTTGGCAAAAGAAAAATTTGGCTTTGAAGCTAAAATAAATTTAGAAGATGGATTAAAAAAGACAATCGATTGGTATTTGGAAGCTCGGGGAATAAAAAAATAAAGGTTTTTATGAATATTTTTTCAAAATATTATCATAGAGATTTAGAAAAATTTTTTTCCCAAATTACCCCAAATGGTTGTCTAGTCAAAATAATAAATAGTCAAAATGATGTAATAGTAGGTCAATACGATTATATTATTTTGACCAATACGCTTTCATACGTTGTAGATATTCAAATTTACGTCCAGAATTTAAAAAAGCATTGTAAGGAAAATGCCAAAATTATTGTAATAAATTTCAATTTCCTCTGGAAGCCATTTTTGGATTTGGCGACAAAAATCGGACTTCGAGAAAAAACCAAAAACGAACCAAACTGGTTATGGTTTTCTGACTTACAAAATATTTTTTCACTCGAAGGGTATCAGGAAGTCAAAACTGGAAGAAGGTTTTTGTTCCCAATACCGTTTGGTTATATATCAGATTTTATTAACAAATACTTAGCTCATTTACCGCTCTTGAATAACTTGTGTTTAACAACATATCAAATATATCGTAGTTTTCCACGACACATAAATAAAAGTGTTTCAATTATTATTCCGGCAAGAAATGAAGAAGGTAATGTAAAAAATGTCCTTAGGAAAATCCCCAGTTTTGGTGGCTCCCAAGTGGAAGTAATTTTTATTGAAGGCCACTCGAAAGATAACACGCTTGAAGTAATAAAAGGTGAAATTATATCCAACACAACTGATATAAAAGCACGTATATACAAACAGAGCGGGGTTGGAAAAGGCGACGCTGTCAGGCTTGGTTTTCAGAAAGCAAAAAACGATATTTTGATGATTTTAGATGCCGACTTAACCGTTAACCCGGATGATTTACCAAAATTTTATAATGCCTTAGTCGGTGGCCATTGCGATCTTGCAAACGGATCCCGCCTGGTCTATCCCATGGAACAAGAAGCGATGAGAACCTTAAATTATATAGGTAATAAAATTTTTAGTGTCATGTTTACCTTTTTATTGGGGCAGAAAATAAAGGATACACTTTGCGGCACAAAAGCACTTTTTAGAAAAGATTATCTAAAAATTGCCAAAAATAGAAAATACTTTGGTAATTTTGATCCATTTGGCGATTTTGACCTACTCTTCGGCGCATGCAGGTTAAATCTTAAAATTGTTGACATTCCTGTGCGCTACAGAGAAAGGCGATACGGTACTACCAATATTACCAGATTTTCTCATGGACTATTGTTGCTAAAAATGACCGTTTTTGCTGCTAAAAAAATCAAATTCATATGAACCTAAATAGTGTCAAAGCTCTCAAATCCCACCGGGAAATTATTAAAAGCAAATCTCTTCTTAACAAAATCTAAATCAATTCCTATAGGGAACCTAAAAAAACGTGTTTCCACTCATGGTATTCTTGTCGAATTGGGATCGGGTGCTGGCTTTAGGTCGTTATGAGCAATTGCATTTGACGACGCAATAAAGGCAAAAGCGGGAACAAGAATTTCGTCATCATCGTCCCAGACGTAAGCCTCTTTCATTGCGTATATTGCAACATGCAGGGCGCTGGTGCCGCTGTTTGAAACGGTCGCGTACTGTCTCTTGTGAAGACGAGCAAACTCTTTTTCGAATTTTTCGGTAAATGGTCCGTAAGACAAACGATTTTTATCAAGCACAGAACGCACATATCTTTTTGCCTTATTAGAAATTTTAAGATCAGCGATGGTGATATGCCGTTTTTTCATTGCATAACTTTAACACCTCCCGAGTAAATGAGATCCTCTAAAAGTGAAAAATTGATATAATATCCACCATCATGGCCAGGCAAATTGTAGGACTTTTAGGAGCCGGTGAAGTTGGTGGAGCAATAGCTAAAATATTCACAAAGAAATTTACGGTTCTAAAAAAAGATTTGAAATTCGATGAAATTAAAAATGTCCAAATAAAAGTCTTGCATGTCTGTATACCCTATTCCAAAAAATTTGAAAATTCTGTTTTAGCACAGCTTAAAAAAAATAATCCAAAACTCATCATTATTCATTCAACAATTGTCCCAGGCACTACAGAAAAGATTTTTAATAAATCGAAAATCCCTACTGTTCATTCTCCTGTAATGGGTACACATCCTAATTTAGTAAAAGACATATTGAAATTCAAGAAAGTAGTTGGGCCCACCAGCAAAAAAGCAGCTAAGTTAGCAGTCTCCCATTTTAAAACTGTTGGTATTAAAACGGAAGTTTTCAACAATGCAATTGAAACAGAAATTGCCAAACTCCTTGATACAACTTACTATGGATGGAATATTATTTTTGCAAAATTGGCATGGGAACTTTGCCAACAATCAAATGTTGATTTTAATAATGTTTACACTCAATTTAACAATATTTACAATTCCGGTTACAGTAAGTCCAAGCCAAACGTGGTAAGACCAGTTCTACAATATCAACCAGGTCCAATCGGCGGCCATTGCGTAATAACAAATTTGGAGCTATTAGAAGGATATAACGAAAATCCGATTTCAAAATTTATTTTGAAAATTAACAATAAGTTAACCCAATCCAGTTCAATTTAAAATAGTTCTGCGCAAACTAAAACTTATTGTGTCGTAAATTTATTTTAACCATTTAATATATTCTTTCATTCCGCGGGAAATATTTGTTTTTGGAGACCAGCCCAGCAACTCTCTTGCCTTTTCTATGTTTGCCCAAGTTTTTTTAACATCACCAGGTCGCAGAGGGAGCTTCAAAACTTTAGCCTTTTTCCCCAAAGCTGCTTCAATAATAGATATAAATTCCAAAAGTGAAACAGGGTTATTGTTACCCAAATTAATAATTTCAAAATTCAAATCTTTCTCAATAGATTTTTCTATCCCATCAACGATATCTTCAACAAAAGTATAGTCCCTAAAAGTTTTTCCGTCGCCAAATTGCTTAATAGTTGTACCGTTAATCACTGCATTTGCAAAAAGTGCAGGAGCCATATCAGGCCTGCCGCGAGGACCATAAACAGTAAAAAACCTAAGAATTATCGATTTCAAGCCATAAATTTTACAAAAAGATTCAACAAAAAACTCAGCAGCTTTTTTCGACGCACCATAAGGGGAAATAATCGAAGAGCAACTATCATCCTCCCTGAATGGAATTACAGCAGTTTTCCCATATACGGATGATGATGACGCGAAAATAAATTTTTTCACCTTATTCTTAACTAAAGCATTTAACAGATTAAGAGTGCCAATTTTGTTCACGTTCGCATATAAAATCGGATCATAAATAGAGGGCCTAACGCCGGCTCTTGCAGCCAGGTGAACTACAATATCAAATTTATTTTTATTGAATATCTCACCTAACAGCTTTTCATCTAAAATATCGCCTCGAACAAGTTTGAAATTTTTGTGACTGAGTGCATCTTTTAGGTTTCTTTGCTTGCGCTTGGGGTCATAATAGTCATTAAAATTATCCAGACCAATAACCAGGTTGCCGCCGAGAAGAAGCTTGTCAACTAAGTGCGAGCCGATAAACCCTGCGCAACCCGTTACAAGAATCTTCATATTAGCTCTATTTTGAAATAACTGATTGTTTTTATGAGGCCCTCCTCAAGCTGTACTTTGGGTGACCAGCGCAACTCTGTTTTTGCTTTGGAAATACTAGGTTTTCTCCGCGCGGGGTCATCTACAGGTAAAGGTTCGACGAATATAATTTTACTTGAGGAATTTGCAAGGCTTTTAATAATTTCCGCAAACTCTAATATTGTCCGCTCGTCAGGATTACCAATATTGTAAACTTCCCCCGGGATACCTTTATCCATGGCAAGTACCTGACCACTTATTTGGTCACTAATATAACAAAATGACCTGGTTTGTTTGCCGTTGCCATAGACAGTGATGTCCTCTTCTCTGATTGCCTGTTTAATAAAATTAACAACGGCTCTCCCTTCGTTAACGTTCATCTTGGGGCCGTATGTGTTGAATATCCGGGTGATTCTCCCGTTTAAACCCTTTTCACGGACAAAAGCTGCAACGATTGTCTCACCAAATCTTTTCGCCTCATCATATACAGACCTGGGGCCAATCGTCGAAACGTTTCCCCGATAATCTTCACTTTGGGGAGATTCTTTTGGGTCTCCGTATACCTCCGAGGTAGACGAGAAACTCAGCTTGGCACGATGTTTAACTGCCAATTCACACATTTTCCAGGTACCCTTTGTATTCACCATCATGGTTTCGAAGGGGTGCGACATATACGACAGCGGTGAATGGACATTTGGATCCGCAGGCGATGCCAGATGATAAATTTCGTCAATGCGCGTAAACTTTTTACTGGTGAAACCGTTGCAAACGTCCTGTTTGAAAAAATAGAAGTTTTTTTTAGTGTAAAGGCGGGAAATATTTCTTTCTGATCCGGTAAGTAGGTTATCAATACAAATTACACTATTTCCGCACTCAACCAAATATTCACAAAGATGTGAACCAATAAACCCTGCCCCTCCGGTAACGATTACCGTTTTCATACAGTTTATAAATTATATATAAAATTCACCTATATTATTTTCTCCAGTGCTGCAGCAACATAGTCGATCTCAGATTTTTTAAGGCCGGGATACATTGGAATTCTAATTATCGTATTTGCTACCTCCTCACAAATTGGTAGGCTTGCTCTTTTAAATCCGAGCTTTTTACCCATTGCCGATGAGTGAAGTGGTAAATAGTGAAATGATGCTTCTATCCCATACCCTCTAAGATCTCGCACTACCGAATTTCGAATAGCCCTAGGTACACGAATTGCAAAAATGTGCCAGTTTGCAGAAGTGCCAACCGAAGTCACAGGCACCACCAACTTCGATGACAACTTATTTAATTTCTTTAATAAGTATTCGGCATTCTTTACACGTCGCGAAGTTATTTCATCAAGTTTTTTTACCTGCTCAAGGGCAATGGCAGCCAAAATATCAGAAAGTATTAGACTTCTCCCCACCCTCACCCAAGAGTACTTCTTTCTTTCTCCGCGCATAAAAGAAGATCTGTTTGTTCCCTTTTCCCTTATTATTTCGGCGATCTTAAAAACGTCACGGTCATTAGTGACAAACGCACCACCTTCTCCGCTGGCCGCATTTTTTGTTCCATGAAATGAGAAACAGCCAACCATGCCGAGAGTTCCGAGAAACCGCCCCTTATACTTTGCACCCAAAGAATGTGCGGCATCTTCTATGACAAAGAGGTTATTTTCTTGGGCTATTCTATTTATCTTATCCATATCACACGCCATTCCCGCATAATGCACAACCATAATTGCCCGGGTTTTCTTCGTAATTCTTTTTTTAATCTCCTCCGGAGTAATGTTATATGTGTGTAAATCGATATCAGCAAAAACCGGCTTCGCACTAGCCAAGAGTATTGCATTAGCGCATGAAGAGAATGTAAAACTCGGCAATATCACTTCATTGCCGCGCCTCAAAAGTATGGCGCATGCAATTTCAAGCGCTGCTGTACCAGACGATGTGGGCAGTACATATTTGACGCCCAGCAATTTTGAAAGTTCGCGGGAGAGTTTTTCGCTGTACATGAGATCACCTACCCCGGTGCCGCTTCTCATCGCCGAAATAGCCGCCCGCTCCTCCTCTTTTCCCCAAAAGGTCTTATGCAGCGGTATTTTGTATCTTGCAGGCATTAGTTATTTGCGCATAGATTTGAACTTGAAATTTAACAGCTTCACCAAATAATCAATACTATCGGGGATAAGTTTTACAGTGGACCTCTTTTCGTGTCTTTTTATAAAGAGGACTGGAATTTGACTTAACTTTAACCCTACCGCGTTTGCCCGTGCGCAAATCTCAGTGTCCCAAAACCAACCGTCATCATGTACCTCTTTCAGTACTTTAACAATATTGGAACGATTGAAAAACTTATAACCGGCTTCGGTGTCGTCGATAGGTAATTTTACCAGACTTTTAACAACAGCCGCGTACACTTGAGAAGACAACACCCGCCCCAACGATTTCCATTTTTTTTCATAGAACCTTTTTCCAACTGCAACATCGGCTCCGTTGGCAATTTCTTTCACAAATAGGGGAATGTAGGAAGGGGAAACTTCGCAGTCCACATCCATAAACCCGCAAATATTTGTTTTAGACGCCTTTATCCCATCGGTCACCGTCCGCCCTCTGCCCATGTTCACTCTATGATATATGGCATCGGCATGCCTAATTTTTTTAGTTAAATTCTCAACCCTTATTTTTGTGCCGTCACTACTTCCGTCCTCTACAAATAAAATCCGGTAATTTTTACCGCGAAGCGAAGAAACAATTTTTCCAACACTTGCTTCAAATGTGGGACCTTCGTTATAACAGGGAAGGATCAAAGTAAAATCAGGTCTTTTCATAAAGCGTTGACATTTTAAGGTAAAGCGTCGCAAGACTCAAATTCACTGAAGCAGTATGTATAATTTTTGTCCGGGAACCAAAAGTCTATAGCTTTCCCACCACCCAATGCAAGATATGCATCCAATGACGAAGAAATACGATTATTGTTAAACACAAGTTTTGACCCGCTCGGCGTTGCGGGCTCGGATTCTTCAATTTGCCTGATATACGCTTCGGCTATACGGCTTTTAATAACTACCCAATGGTTATTTCCAAGTTGGCTAACATTTATAGCGGACAGAATAAGAAATGTTAATAATAGTATATAGTTACTTCTGCGGGCCTCAGCCAGTGTAAGAGCAACAATTAGGGAAACTCCGAATATAGAAAGATTCATATAATGGGGCGAGAGATGGTTGGGAAGCAGGATAAATGGAAACAAACCCAAAAATACTAAAGAGAGGGAAAAGCCGACCTTTCTCAAGTCGAGTTCCAAATCGATAAACCGCTTTATAATAATCGCCCAAAAAATCAACAAGATCAACGAAACTAAAGCGTCACCTGGAAGTTCTGAGAAACCTCCGATTCGCAATAAATAATATTTAATAGCAGAAAAAACCTTCAGGGAAAATTCTAATTTGTAAGTATCGTAGATATCCTTGGGCGTCAGGTAAATTAAACGGACGATTCCCGCAAGTAACACCAAAAGAGATGTTCTAAATAGCCACAGTTTATTTTGAATTTTCTTGTCGTTTGTAAACTCATATGCAAAATAAACAATAGGCCCGACAAGATAGGCTTCAGAGGCAAAAATTGCCATAAATAGAAATATTAATGCACTGCCGAATCTTCTGGAAACCCAAAAAAACACAGAGATGCAAAAGAACAAAAATCCGATTTCCACTGCGTTTCCCGAAATCCAATAGAGTGAAACAAAATGGGAAGAATTAACCAAATAAAAAAAGGCGGCGACAAACGGTGCAAATTGGCTTTTGAGAATTTTTTTGGCCAGAACAAAAACCATAAGCCCGGAAAGTGTGTGTATAACAAGGCTGGTCAGATGATAAAAAATATAATTTTTGCCAAATATATTTCCTAAAATAAAAAAGTAAAAGTTATGTATTGGCCTGAAATGGGTTTCAGAATAGCTGAAAATATTTTTGAGATCTGCAAAAAGGGTATTTTGTGAGAACTTGTGTATAAGTATAAAATCGTCTTGGGCGAAAAATATATCTATGTTGTTTCCAAATAAAAAAAAGGAAATTAGAAAAAAAGAAGGGAATATAAACAAGTTCTTAATCACCCGATTATTCTAACATTGAAATATGAAATCTTCTCCTGTTAATATAACCGAACCCAATGTTATTTAAGTTACTGATCGTCACTGCATTTTTAAATGGACTTTCTTGGATAATACTAATTCCCGTTTGGCAATATCCCGATGAGCAAGCACATTTTGCACAAGTTCAAAATATCGCTGAAATAGGTGGGTCACCAATAGAAGGTCCGGATACTTCCGTTGAAATTGCCTTTTCTGAAACACTACTAGGAACTGAAAGGGATAGCATGGGCAATAACCGGTATACCTATAACCCGTACTACCACATAAAGTATACAAACTCCAGCGAGGGTTATTTTGAAGAGTTAATTAACAATTTACCAAAAGAGACGAGATATCAGATGTATAAGAGAGAGGCAACTCACAATCCGCCCCTGTATCACAAATCAGCTTCAAATTTTTACAAGATATTTGCAAAAAATGGTTTGTTTGCAAGGGTTTACGTCGTTCGATTTTTTTCATTAATCCTCTACCTATGTTTGATAATAATCTGTATAAATGCATCGAAATTAATTTTCAAACATCGGGAAATTGAGGCATTGACGTTGACAACATTAATGGCATTTACACCGATGTTAGTATTTTCGACTACCGGTGTTTTGCCAGATTCTTTAACGATACTCCTATTTACAATTATTTTTACCATGGCTTTAAAGATAATCAAGACAAATTTAAGTCTATCTGGCCTGATTTTGCTTTCGACAGTCATCTATTTGGGCACGAAAACAAGGCAACAATTTCAGGTGGCAATACCAATTGCCCTTCTTCCAGTCGCTTACGCTTTATTAAAGCGCCTACCTGGAAAAAAATTCAGCACAATTCCTATCGGCCTCTCGTTTATTGTTGGTGTTTTTGTTCTTGCTCTTATTCCAGTGGCATATAATCTATCAATCTTTTCCATTCCAGAAATTAGAACCCCAAATTTGTCCTTGTTATTTACAAACCAGTTTGCTGGATATCTCGTTTCTACTCTAAAGCAGTATTATAGTCAGACCCTGCCCTGGTATTGGGGTGTATATAAATGGTTATCACTGAGTGTTCCTCATGTTTACTACCAAATAATTAACAGGGCAATCGCATTAGCACTTATTGGTTTAATTATATGGATTGTAATAACAATCAAAAACAAAAAAGTAAATAAACAAGATTTAATGATAAACACTTTTATCGCTAGTATATTCATCTACATGTCAACTTTTATCATCTGGGATTTTTACTTTCAAAAAATATATGGTTACCCGTTTGGTATTCAGGGCAGATATTTTCTACCTCTTATTTTGCCCATAACAACAGTTTTATTTTTCGGCTTAAAAAACTTGTTACAGTTATTCATTAAAAGATATTTATATATTGTTTACTTTTTATTAACATTTGCCATGATCTTATTTAATGACATTTCTCTAGCATATGTTTCATCTACATATTACGATGGCGAAAGCATAAAAATGCTTATAAGCCAAATAAGCCAGTACAAACCATTTATTTTTAAAGGTTATATAATACAAATTATTATCTCGCTTACAATTTTGTCGCAAATAATATATTTATATAATCTTTCGATGTACTTTAAAAAAAATAATGAAAGCCGTTGAAGAAATAGGACAAAAAAAATTGGTAAAGTTTATCCTTTATTCAATGTTAATGGTTATTTATCACGGAATCATAAACCACTTCCTATATTTCTCCCCTTTCAGAAAATATTTTCTAATAATACTCGGTGCCAAAATTGGTAAAGATTCAATTATCATGGATGCGAAATTTGTTAATTGGCACCAAAAGGGTCCAGGTGGATTAACAATTAAGAGCAATTGCTTCGTTAGCGACGGGGTTATGATAGACCTCTACGATTCAGTAAAACTTGGAGATAACGTGACGCTTGCCCAGCGCGTTCTGGTCCTCACACATACAAATGTTGGTTATAAAGACCATCCATTGCAAAAGTATTTTCCGAAAAGTTCAAAACCTGTTATTTTTAAAAATGGATCATTTATCGGTGCCAATTCAACAATTTTACCGGGCGTGATAATAGGAGAAAACTCATTCGTAGCCGCCGGTTCTGTAGTTGCAAAAGATGTTCCAGATAACGTCCTGGTCGCTGGTGTGCCGGCAAAAATAATTAGAACCTTAAAATGATCACCTACGAATTTTTAAGAAAATCGATATTACCTCTTGAACAAATTAATGCTGTTATTCCAAAAAAAGGTTTAATTATCGATTTGGGCTGTGGGCAAGGAACGATTAGTAAATTCCTTGCAAGCAAGGGTAACAGAAAAATAATAGGAGTTGATGCTAATGAAAAAAGATTACCCAAAATCTCAGGTAAGAATTTAAAATTTATTACCGATGATGTCACTAAATATTCATTTAAAAATGTAGATGGCATTATCCTTTCCGACGTTTTGCATCATATCGATCCTTCAAAGCAAAGAAAACTAATAATTGCTATTAAAAAGTCAATGAATCCTAATGGGGTTTTGGTTATTAAAGAAATTGATGCGGGAGAATTTCTGAGAAGCAAACTATCCAGGTTATGGGATTTTATCTTATATCCAAGGGACGCTATACATTATTGGAATTCAAAGACACTAAAAAAATTTCTGGAGGATCTAGGCTTCAAAGTTAAAATAATCAGAGCAGCAAAATTTTTCCCTGGTTCAACTACATTATATATCTGCAATAAGTGACCGCCCTGATAAATAAATATTGGCCCTTGATAGTAATGATTATCTTAGCAATCTTTCTAAGGCTATATAATCTTGAAAAACTTTTCTATTTTTCGTACGATGAAGCAATCCCGGCTTTTGTTGGGAGGAATTTTTATCTTTTGCACAAATTACCGTTAATTGGGGGAGTAACACCATTTAGTTTTCACTTGCCGCCCTACTTTTATTGGCTCCTTTCCATATTATTATCTCTGGGTAAGCTCCACCCCGTTGCATGGGGAATTGCATCAGCATTTCTATCAAGTATCACAATAATTTTAATCTACATAGTTGGGAAAGATTTTTTTAACAAAAGGGTAGGACTTTACGCTGCCGTACTTTGGAGTTTTTCTTATATTGCAAATCTATACGACCGACACTTTTGGGCGCTATATTGGGGACCTATTCTTGCGCTAACAACACTATTTTGTCTTAAAAAAATCATAAATGGAAACAGCAAATTTGTTATTCCTCTTTCTATAGCTTTTGTCTGGGCTATTGCAACCGATCCTTCTAATCTTGTCTTCATATTATTGGCAATCACCGTATATGTATTGTATAGGGTCAAATTTAAAAAAACGGAATTGCTGGGGATATTAATTATTATCCTTTCACTTTTGCCACTTATGTTCTTCGACCTTCGTCACAACTTTGCCAACACAAAACCCCTACTGCAATACCTAAAAGCACAAAAGACAGAATCCAGATTCGAAAATCAGGATATAATGGACCGAACAGCGATTTTTGCAAATTCTTTTACCAGATTAATTTACCCATTTTCAGACAATGAGGTTGCAAAACAATATTCATATTGCTCGTCATTTATAGACGAAAAATATCAAAGGATACCAATCTTCATCAGTCTATTCTCGTTTTTGGCACTCACGATCTTTATACTCACAACGTTTAAAAATATGAATGGAAATAAAAAAGTAATCATCTCTCTGCTCATCATGATTTACTATTTGGGCATACAAGCATACGGCGTCATTGTTAATGGAGACATTTTTGAACACTACATAACAGGTTTATTCCCCATATTTTTACTTATCGCCGCCTACTATCTAAGTTATCTCCCGAAAAACTTGGCATTTATCCTCTTGGCCATTTTCATTACTGTCAATTTGTATAAGCTTTCTATTGCTCAAAATACTCATGGCCTGTTGTACAAAAAGCAAGCAATAAAATTTGCTATGACGCAAGTTGGGGATAAAGATTTTTCACTTGAATCGCTCTCTACATGCTGGAAGTATTCCGGTTATCGTTACCTCTTTGCCGCATATGGACGAGAACCCGTAAAAAGTTATGTCGATCCCAATCTTGGGCACCTATTTGGCAGGACTCCAATCTCTCCAACACATCCGGAAACTGTTATAGCCTTCGTGACGCACGATTTTAAAGAAGAAAATCGAGAATTTTACGACAAATACGCCTTATATAAATCTCACTCAGTAACAGACGCTATATTTGGCAACGTTGAAGTACTAATTATGGATAATAATTCCGGATGGTTTTAAGGGCACATATTGTATACTCAACGTAGGATATTATGCTTTCAAAATTAACAAATCTGTATTTTACCGACACCGGAAAAGACACATCCGTTGTGTTAGTCGGAACATTTGTCAATATTGTCATTGGGGGATTATTTTTTATCATCGCACCTCGTATATTGGGCCCTAAAGATTACGGATTGTTCTCAACCCTAATTTCAACTTCGCTCCTTATCATTTCAATTTCCAATTTCGGTATCGACAGCGGGATTTTAAAATTTGCCGTAAACAACACACCCAAATTTAACAAAATTCTGTACCTTGCCTTCAAATCATACGTTTATCTGGGAATACTTGCGGCCGCAGTAGGCTTTTTTCTGGCACCGCTCGTGGGGACGTTTCTAAATACCCCTCAATTGACCCCCCTCTACAGGATTGGTTTTTTTGGAACCATTTGGATTTTGCTTACAAATTTCTTTGTAGCCGCCCTTCAAGCAAAAGGGGACTACGCAAAGGCATCAATTGTAAATATTGCTGGAAACATTGCCAGAATAACAGTTGTTATAATAGCTTTTAAATTTTTTCAACTTGGCCTAACTACACTTACAATTATTTTCTTTTTTGCGCCGGTTTTTTCGGTAATTACCGGCCTCTTCCTGTTTCCCCTAAAGGCAGAGAAAACGGAGAAACTTGATCTTGTAAAGTTTCATAAATTCAACACATGGATAGCTTTGTCACTGATCATCTCATCGGTTCCGTTTGATAACTTTACACTCTTAAAAATTGCCGGCCCATTGCAGACCGGGCTATATTCAGCCCCCTTCAAAATTCTTACTTTCGCATACATGTTTGGAGGGAATTTCACAAGGGTTCTGGCAAGTCGCTTTTCATCATTTGACACAAATTCAAAGGCAAAGATTTACGCCCTCAAGGCACTACCGATTCCAATTTTGTTTTCCCTGATTATTGCACTTACCATTCCATTCTCGGGAATTATCACAAGGGTAGCCTTTGGCAGCGGTTTTCAGAATTCAGCGGCAATATACCAAATCCTATCGGTTGGTTTTATTTGCTTTTTTCTCTCCACAATTCCGTCAAGTATAATCATCTATTTCTTGGGACAATCAAGGATATCGTTCGTCATTACAACAACTAAATACGTGATATTTTTATTTCTTCTGATATTGCTCATCCCCAAATTTGGGGCGGCCGGTGCCGCTGGCGCATTCACAATTGGGGAATTAATATCACTTCTACTCATGACCGGATACTCGCAATACAAGCTCTCACGGTGACATTCTGCATGAGGTTATTAACGTCACCAATATTTTTACTTCCGTGCTTGATTCTCTTGCACATAATTTTGCTGATAAATACAAGATTCACTCTATGGCCCGAAATGGTCGTTTACCCGTATTTAATAAATAATGGCTTCGCACTCTATAGTGACTTAATTAATCCTTACCCGCCGGCTATGCTGATCTTTTTGGCATATTTTTCAAAAATATTCGCTTATTCGATAGTCAGTTATCAATTACTCGCATGGATGGTTATCTTGGCCCTGGATATTTCAATATTTTACATCGCAAATAGAATATCAAAAGATAAAAGACTGGTATTAGTTGCAAGCACATTTTTTATTATTCTCTCCCTACCATTTGGCGCGAACCAACTTTGGTTCGATCTTGTCCAGACGCTGCCTATCATTTTTTCAGCCTATTATTTCTATAAGTTTTCCCAAGCAGGCAGAGCCAGGGATCTGGACATATCTTTTTTGCTTGTGGCGGTAGCGATTACCGTCAAACAACAGGCGATATGGCTACTATTGGCATACATTGCCATAATCATCACTAGATACTCCGGCGAAGCCAAGAACTTAATTTCAAAAATTAAACTCACCTACACATTTCTATTAATAGTAGCCGTAATTCACCTAGCTTTTATTGTCCACGCCACAAACTTAAGGGATTTTTTCGACTGGGTAATATATTTTCCGCTCCTAAAGGCTTCCTCGGCCCCGGGATATCTTTTGCCTCCAACGGCCAGGCAGATGTTAATCACAACCAGTGTTATTTTGCTATTTCTCCCGACAATACTAAAAGGAAAAACGGAAGCCAAATTACCGTTTATCGCGTCCACATCTTTGCTTTTATTTGCATACCCGAGATTTGATTATTTTCATCTGATTCCGTTTATAGCTGTAGCTTCAATCTACGCCGGAGAAAATTTTAGACTTTTTTTAAAAATTGGTGTGCCAGCCAAGGCGGTTGTTCTAATAACAGTCATAGCAATATCCATTTTCACACTGAGATTCCTTAGCAAAAATTGGACGACCGAAGTTAGATTTTTTGAAAACGAAGTGCTGGCAACAGCTGGTCTTATTTCCATACTCACCGGCGCACAGGATAAAATATATATCCAAAACGGACCTGATCAGTTACTGCCGCTAGCCCTTCGCTTACCGCCCAAACCATGGATAGACGAATTCCCATGGTATCTGGAAAATAATGCTTACCAACAGCGGGTAACGGAATCACTAAAAAAAGAAAAGGTAAGCTTCATAGTATATAAGGAATATTTGTACAACGGACAGTACGAGCTCGGTTCATACATCCCGAATGAAATCGCCTCCTATACTGGCTACAACTACGAAAAATATGTTCAGCTACGTGACGGACTTTGGCTGAATAAAAGAAAGTCCTTTAATTAAATCGGACCTTCTGATATATTCAAAAACAACTGACATCATGGCCAACATCGCATTTTTAAGTTTTTATTCCGGAGTAGTAGATAGGGGAGTCGAAACTTTCGTGCATGAAATAGCGGACAGGCTTTCAAAGAAGCACAAAATAACCATTTTTCAGGCAGGCAGTAAAATAAACAATCCGGCAGTAAGGACTTATCAAATAATCTCCAACGCAAAAATACCAAAGTCCACCATCAACCCTTTGGCGAAAATCTATCTCGATCCGCAATCGTTAAAAATACTCCTGTTCACAACGAAAGCAATACCAAAATTAATGAAGGGGCATTATAATCTGGTTGTTCCGGTAAATGGTGGCTGGCAGACTGCAATATGTAAGTTGCTCTCAGTCATTATGAATTTTAAAATCTTGATAACCGGCCATGCAGGAATCGGCGGTGACGATGCTTGGAACCTATTTTTTCACCCCGACATTTTTATCGCCCTCACAAAAGCCCAGGCCGATTGGGCCAAAAAGTTAACAAATGAAGTCAGAATTTCTAACATTCCCAACGGTGTCGACCTTTCAAAATTTCACCCGAAAATTAAACCTAAAATCATCAACCTTCCAAAACCAATCGTTATATGCGCATCGGCACTGGTCCCCAACAAAAGGATTGACCTGACAATAAGAGCTGCAGCAAAAGCCAACTTAAGCCTGCTTTTATTGGGCGATGGGCAAGACCGCGGTTATTTAGATACACTCGCCAAACGGCTTTTGAAAAATAGATATTTGAGACTCGTGGTGCCCTATTCCGAAATTCCTCGCTACTACAGGGCATGCAATGTTTTTACTCTTGTATCAAAAACAGAAGCTTTTGGAATATCTTACATAGAAGCCCTGGCATGTAACCTGCCTGTGGTTTGCACAAACGATGAATCCCGTGCAGAAATTATCGGCGATGCGGGAATTTTAACTTCGCCCCAGGACATTGATACCTATGCAAAGGATTTAAAAATTGCAGCAAATACCAATTACCGCAATAAACCTTACAACCAGTCGCTAAAGTTCTCTTGGAATAAAATAGCCGCTCATTATGAAAGGGAAATTAAGGATTTAACAAACGATAAAAAAATATGACCATTACAGTGATAATACCGGTGTATAACGAAGAGAAGTTCATTGCGCAGTGCCTGGCGTCTTTAAAACAACAATCGGTAAAAAATATTGAAATTATTGTTGTAGACGACGGTTCGACAGACTCTTCAAAATCAGTCGCAAAAAAGTTTAATATCACGGTACTGGAACAGCGCCACAAAGGCCCCGGAAACGCCAGAAACCTGGGGGCAAAAAATGCCAAAGGGGAAATACTGGTTTTTGTGGATGCCGATATGACCTTTGATAACCATTTCATACGTGACCTAATTAAACCAATATTAGAAAAAACCGCGATCGGTACTTTTTCAAAAAACGAGATGGTTTCAAATAAAAATAACCCCTGGTCAATTTGTTGGAATATAAATAGAAATACACCAAATGACAGGATGCTTCCGATAACATATCCGGACGAAGCGCCAGTTTACAGAGCCATTCTAAAAAGTGAATTCGATAAAGTTAACGGTTTCGAAACATCCGGTGATTATACGGACGACTGGTCGCTATCGGAAAAGCTAGACCAAAAATCAACGATTGCACCCGGTGCCGTTTACTACCACGCGAATCCGTCTACTGCACGTGAGGTATGGCTTCAGGCAAGATGGATAGGAAAAAATAAGTTTTTGACCGGAAGCATGGCACGCAAACTAAAAGCATTATTTATTCACAGCCTACCCGTGTCGCTGGCAGTCTCATTTTGCAAGGCAATACTCAGACGTAATCTATTTTTTATCTTCTTTAAAATGCTCTATGACACAGCCATCACGATCTCCGTCATCCAATCATTTTTCACCAAGGTAAAATTCAGATGAGCGCAAAACTATTAATTTTGATAGTATCAATGTCAGTCCTGATAAGACTTGTGGCTATTGACCAAAGCTTATGGCTAGACGAAGGGATAAGTACAAGTGTAGCTGAAAATTTCAACTACAGGACCATCGTAACAGATTTTTCCCCCGGTGATTTTCATCCGCCGCTTCACTACCTTGTCCTTAAGCTTTTTACAGACGTTCTGGGTTCGTCAGAATTACCAGCGAGGCTGCCGTCAATCATTTTTGGCTCGTTGACTGTTCTGATGGTATATTTACTGGCAAAAAAACTCTACGATACGAGAACTGCTTTGACGGCGGCCGTGCTTTTGGCAACATCTCCACTGCATATTTATTATTCACAGGAGGCAAGAATGTATTCTCAGGCAACGTTCTTCTCGCTCACGTCGCTGTATTTTTTCATCTCAATTCTCCAAAAGGATAAACTTGTCAACTGGATTGGCTTCATAAGCTCCCTCGTGTTTGCCTTGTATACAGATTACATGCCGGGCTTTCTACTGCTCGCCTATGTGGCATATGTATTATTTTTTAGAAAAAAAATTAGCAAAACCACCATTAAATCCTTTGTCCCCGCCGCCATTTTAATATTTGTATCGCTGTTGCCATGGGCAGGCATATTTTACAACCAGTTAAAAATTGGCCTTTCGCTCCCAGCTACCACCCCACAATGGCACAGTGTTATTGGATCCGCCACACCAAGGGATTTAGGTTTGGTTTTCACAAAATTCATTATCGGACAAATTTCAGTCGACAATAACCTTACCTATTTACTGCTTTTCCTGCCAATTGGCCTGTATGTCACTTTCTTAATCTTCGTTTCATCTCTGCGCATGAGTGTAATCAGATCGACGTTATGGTTTTATCTGCTTCTGCCAGTGCTTTCGTCCTTTTTGCTTTCATTTTATATTCCGGCCTTTACCTATTTTAGGCTACTGTATGTTCTACCCGCGCTTTACGTAATACTGGCGTCGGCTATCAATAATCTTCACTGGACAAAACCGACTATAGCCATGCTGACTCTCATGCTCGCAGTTAACATTATTTCTGCAACTATTTATCTTACAAACCCAAAATTTCAAAGAGAAGATTGGAAATCGGCGACATCATATATCAAGGAAAATAAAACCGACAGCACAGTAGTGCTTTTCGAATCCAACTATGTTATTAGCCCATTCGACTATTACAATCGAGGTGAAGTGGAAGCTGTAGGAGTATTAGATAGTTTTACCCCTGACCCGGAGAAGGTGTCGGGTAATGTCAAAGCCGCCACTGCTGGAAAAAACAAACTATTCCTATTCCAATACTTGTCACCAATTTCCGATCCTCAGGGTATAGTATTCCGATCTCTAATAGAGAACGGATTCAAAAATACAGGCACTAAAGATTTTAGGGGGGTGGGATTTGTTTATGAATTTACAAAATAAAAATACAATTTACAACCGTCTCAAAAAACATTTTTGGGGTCAGCACCCCGAGTCTGCACTGCGGTACGCACCTGTCATATCCGAAATAGAAAAAATAAAAATTCCAAATGCCAAAATACTGGAAATCGGATCCGGATCACTGGGTATTACACCATACTTAAAACAAAACATCGATGCTGTGGATGTAGATTTTTCGGGACCACCATCACCTTATATAAAAAAGATAAAAGGCAAAGCCTGGAGCCTGCCCTTCGCCAAAAATTCCTACGATATTACAATTTCTGTCGACGTGCTGGAACACATACCGCCACAACTGCGAGAAAAATCGATTTTTGAAATGATTAGGGTTACAAACAATCTCGCAGTTATTGTCGTTCCAACTTCCCAGGAATCGGAGTCACAAGACAAAGATCTTCAGGCCCACTGGAATAAAACTTTTAAAATCAAAAATCAATTTCTTGACGAGCATGTCAAATACGGCCTTCCGCAATCAGAAAATATCCTGGTATACATAGATAGGAGCAAAAGGTTGCTTGGCAAAGACCTAAAGGTAAGGTCCTATCCCAATCTAAATCTTGCTATCAGAAACATATTGATGCGCACGTGGATTTCCAATAATAGGTACCTATATTATTTATACTTAAAAGGTTTTCTGCCCCTAGTGCCTTTACTAAAATTCGCCAATTTTGGAAAAACGTACAGAAGAGTTTTTGTGATAGAATTCGCAAGGCCCGAAGTAACTAAATTTAAGTCGTACACACATAGCACTGAAAAGGCGAAAAATAAGTTCAAGCGGGGTCGGAAGTGAAAATTGGTATAGACATATCTCAAATCGTATACGAAACAGGCGTCTCGACCTATACTGAAAACTTAGTAAAATCCCTCTTAAAATTGGACAAAAAAAACGAATACGTAATTTTTGGGACATCACTGCGGCAGTATGGGAAACTTAAAAAATTTGCGGAAAAACTAAGCAGTTCTAACAACGTAAACGTCAAGCTATTCAGGGCGCCGATTACTCTATTCGAGGTCCTGTTCAATAAAATCCGCATATTCGGCATTAACAAAATAATTGGAGAAGTAGACATCTTGCATACATCGGACTGGATTGAGCCGAAAGTTTCACCCGGGGTATCAAAAGTCACCACAATCCACGACATGGTACCGTTTCTTTTCCCCGCCACTCTTCCAAAAAGAATACTAAAGAATCAACGCAGGAGGATGGACATAGTTAAGAAGGAATCAAGCATAATAATTACGCCATCAAAATCAGCTCGTGACGATATAATTAAATTTTTGGACATTTCATCGGAAAAGATAAGAGTTACGCCGGAAGCAGCCACGTTAGAATTTAAACCGAAGCCGGAGGATGAAATAAATAATGTACTTTCAAAATTCAGAATAAAAAAACCCTACATTTTGTCCGTTGGAACACAGGAGCCCCGCAAAAATATCCACACACTCATAGACGCTTTCGAAAATTTGGCAAAAGAAAGAAGCGATATTACATTAGTTCTCACAGGCAAAAAAGGTTGGGGTCAGGCGCTTGATATAGTGCCCAACACTATTCAAACCGGTTTTGTCACAAAAGATGAATTGGTTGCGCTTTACGCCGGATGCAAGGTATTTGTGTACCCGTCGCTTTATGAAGGTTTCGGACTGCCGGTCTTAGAGGCTATGGCCTGCGGGGCACCGGTAGTTACCTCCAATAATTCCGCAATGGCAGAAATTGCTGAGAACGCGGCAATTTTAATAAACCCGAGGACAGAAGGACAAATAAAAAAAGCAGTAGAATTGATACTTGATCTTAATACCGATGATTATCAAAAAATGGTGCGGGCCAGTCTGGACAGGGCACGGCAATTCACTTGGGCAAAAACCGCAAAAGAAACCCTAAAAATTTATGAAGAACTCGAAAGGAGTCATGCGTGATAATTGGACTGGATGGTAATGAAGCAAATGTTAAAAATCGTGTTGGTTCCGGTCAGTACGCTTTCGCTATGCTTCACGAATTTTCAAAAATTAAAAATAAAAGTTTCGTTGTATATCTGAAGTCAAAACCCGAAAGTGACCTTCCTCAAGAATCGGAAACTTTCGGGTACAAGATGTTTGGACCAAAAAAGCTCTGGACTCAATTCGCGCTGCCTTTGAAGCTTACATTTCACTCGAAACCGGACATTTTCTTCACACTCGGTCATTATGGGCCGCGTTTTTCAACTGTCCCGTACGCAATTACCATATTCGACCTTTCTTATTTGCACTATCCCGGACTCTTTACTAAAAATGACCTCTATCAGTTAACAAACTGGTCAAAGTATTCAATCGCCGGCTCAAAACACATATTTGCCATATCAGAATCCACCAAGCATGACATCGTAAAAAATTACAAAATGGATCCAACTAAAATCACTGTAACGTATATGGGATACGATCAAAATAAATTCAAACCACAGCCAAAATCAGAGGCTGAAAGAGTAAAAGCCAAATATAAAATAGTAGGGGATTACATAATTTTTATTGGTACGCTCCAACCTCGCAAAAACGTAGAAAGGTTACTAGAGGCTTATTCGACCTTGAAACTTGAGCTTGAAGACTTGAAATTGGTTATTGTAGGCAAAAAGGGTTGGATGTACAATAAAATTTTTCAAAAGGTTCGTAGCACACACTTAGAGTCAAAAGTTATTTTTACCGATTATGTTCCGGATGATGAATTACCGGCCTTGATGTCAGGCGCAAAACTATATGTTCTGCCATCCCTTTGGGAGGGTTTCGGAATTCCAGTGATAGAAGCACAGGCGTGCGGAGTACCAAGCGTAGTCTCAAATACGTCCAGCCTACCCGAGGTTGTAGGTAAGAGCGCAGTATTAGTCGATCCGATGAGTGTGGAGTCTATTGCCGGTGGAATGAAAAAAATACTGTCAAGCGAGAAACTATCTAAAGATTTAATTGCAAAAGGTTTTGTTAATATAAAACGATTTTCCTGGCAAAAGTGCGCGCAAGATACTCTTCAACGACTGGAATCGCTTAGCCGATAATACTAATCCAATTTGCTCCAATTGTTACCCCATAGTATAATTCAACTGATGGAAAGACCTAGAATAGGAATCGTTTTAACTGCAGGTGCACAAATAAAGCGTTCACCGGTCTTCGAAAATCCGGACGAAAGATACACGGACGAGGACGGAGAATTTATTTATAAATTCAGGGCAAGGATCGAACCCGACCTAGAGGGCAAGATGCGCCTAATATCGGCATTGGAGGACATACAAAACGGTAGGATCACAAAAATATTAATTGCCGGTGGGGCAAAAAATTTCGGCCGTCCGCTTGCATTGATATATCTTGATTGGCTAAATCGATACGTTCGGATGGGACGGATTCCATATGGTTCGACGGATGCGATACGTGGCGGGGTAAATACAGAAACTGATCTTGAAAAAACCAAAAAGGAATTGGATAAATCTCGATTCAATGGACAGCTGATACTCTATTCATCAGGTTATCACTTCGAGCGCAGATCAATTGCAAAATTTAAGAAACGTTATCCGGAAGGAACAATTGAGACCGTTAATGCGGAGGAAAAAGTTCTGGAAAGACGGAATCTTTTTGGTCGGATAGTGCCGAAAATTTTAACAGTCGAACATCTCTCGGCGATGAGAGCACGAAACAGAAAAATGGACAAACTCCCTCAATTTGCCCTAAATTTAGGAGCATACCTTCTTAGAAGGTGATAAAGTATAAGTATGAAAGACAAAATGGGTAATGACTTATCGGCTATGCAAATTGCATCAAAAGCCAAAAAACGTGTCTACTGGATATTATTGGATTTTTGGCTGTATATCCTAAACAGGCTCGCGTACGATATGCCTCTGCACTTTGTGCGAAGGTTCTTTTTCACTATTTCGGGAATGAAAATAGGCAGAAGTTCATTCATACATATGTGGACTAGGGTATATAAACCATCCGGCATAGAAATAGGCAACGGGACGATTATCGGTGACCATTGCTTCCTGGACGGCAGGGCAACACTTAAAATTGGGGACAATGTTGATATTGCAACCGGAGTATTAATATACAACAGTGAGCACGACGTGAATTCCGAGGACTTCAGCCCAATCGAACAAGCAGTAGAAATCGGCGATTATGTATTCATTGGCCCGAGGGCAATTATCTTGCCCGGCGTAAAAATTGGCCGCGGTGCGATTGTTGCAGCCGGGGCAGTCGTAACAGAAAACGTAGGCGACTTTGAAATCGTTGGCGGAATTCCGGCCAAAAAAGTCTCAGATCGTAAAATTAAGAATCCGCGCTACAAACTCGGCCGTGCCCGTCTTTTTCAATAAATGGATGTTTCGGTCATCATTGTTAATTGGAATACAAAAAAACTTTTAGAGAATTGCCTGGCATCAATCTATAAATTCACAAAGGACATTTCATTTGAAGTAATCGTCGTAGATAACGGGTCCACAGATGGCAGCCTGGCAATGGTGAGCAAAATATATCCTCAAGTAAATATAATACCCAATAAAGATAACCTCGGTTTTACTAGGGCTAATAATCAAGGAATCAAAGTTGCAAAAGGGAAATATGTATTGTTATTGAACTCCGACACATACCTCACAGAGAATTCTCTAAAAAAATTAATTGATTTCGCACAAAGCAAAGAAGATTTTGGAGCGGTCGGGCCTTTGTTATTAAATGTAGATAAATCAATTCAGCAATCGGCCGGTTTCTTCCCGCATTTACTTCAGGTGTTTTTTTGGATGAGTTTTATTGATGATTTACCATTTGGTTATCTTCTGAAACCTTATCACATAGACCATAACGCCTTTTATAAAAAAAATGGCCAGGTGGATTGGGTAACAGGGGCTGCATTTTTTACATCAAAAAATGTAATAACAAATGTAGGCCTTTTGGACGAAAAGATATTTATGTATGGCGAAGAGGTTGAATGGTCATACCGCATAAAGAAAGCGGGGTTTGATATTTACTTCACTCCGCAAACCGCGATCGTCCACATTGGCAGGGGATCTTCCCAAAAAATACCACAGCGTGCATATGTCGGTGAATACAAAGGAATAATTTACTTTTACAAAAAACACAAGAGTTTCCTGGCTTTGCAAATTGTTCGCCTCTTCCTTAAAATAGGTGCATTGGCAAGAATAATAATCTTTTCCGCAATGGGAAGACCGGAACTTGCAAAATGTTATGCCGAAAGCATTAAAGTGGCTTGATGATCATGTTCTTGAATATCTGTCACTCGCACTCCTGATATTTATACCGCTGTATCCAAAGATACCCCTGGCAGATATCTTGCCGGGATATATTGTGAGGATTCGCCTGGACGATCTCCTCGTCGGTTTTGCATTTCTAACCTGGTTTATCTGGGTTCTGAGGGGAAAAGCCACAATAAAAGGTAATCCGCTGATATTACCGATTTTAGCTTATATTGCGGTTGGTTTTGCATCTTCCGTGTCCGCGATATTTATTACAAAAACTGTTCCCCCGGAACCGCTACATGTTAGTAAGCTATTTTTGCATTGGGCCAGAAGAATCGAATATTTTTCAGTCTTCTTCATTTTCTTCTCATCAATTAAATCCCTGGGGCAAATAAAAAAATATGTTTATCTTTCTGCCATTGTTCTAATCGGCGTTTCAATTTACGGGTTCGGACAAAAGTATTTGTATTGGCCCGCGTTCTCGACCATGAACAGGGAATTTTCGAAAGGAATTAAACTTTACCTCACAGAAAACGCCAGAGTTCTATCCACATTTGGAGGCCATTACGATCTAGCGGCGTATCTTATGCTCCTTCTAACGTTATTTATACCGCTCATTATGGTTTTACAGAAATGGTTTCACAAGCTTTTATTTCTCTTTGCATCGGTTGCCGGGTTTTGGCTTATGATTTTAACTGTTTCGAGAACCTCCTTCATCGCCTACATCGTTTCAATCACAATTGCCTTTGGCCTGCTCATCACCAAAAAAGGCTGGGCTTGGGCACTCCCAAGGTGGTTGATTGTCATCCTGCTTTCGCTGGGAGTAATGTTATCTTTTGGAGACCTCTCCGACCGTTTTGCGCACGTATTAAAAATAGATGGTATAAAAAATCTGGTATTGAAGCCTCTTGCACAAAAACCGCCCCCAAACGACAAAACGGCGTTTTTGGAAGTTGGTTCCAAATCGGACATTCCGCCGTCAACGACCAGACCGGGCGAAGCAGGCACGGGGACAAAAAAGCCATCTGACGTATACGTAGATGTGCCGGAATTTGGTACGGATGGGATCCCCTCATCTCTCGCGGCAAGGCCAAGAGTTTATTCACAAAATGCGATTCAATATGACCTTTCTACCGGAATAAGGCTTGACTATACCTGGCCGAAGGCAATCGAAGGACTTGCTCGAAATCCGCTTTTAGGATCAGGCTACTCAACGTTAACAAAGAAAAATATAGAGGATTTCACTGAAGCTGAGTCCACGGACAATGATTTTTTGCGTGCGCTTGGTGAAACGGGACTCCTAGGTTTCTTAACTTTTTACGGAATTTTGGCAGTTGTTTGTTATCAAGTAATTCTTTCGTACAAAAACATCAGAGACATTTTTAGTGCAACAATAGTCGCCTCCATCTTCGCGGCAATTGTTGGCCTTTTGGTTAATGCATTCTACATTGATGTATTCGTCGCATCCAAGGTGGCATACACCTTTTGGATTCTTGTTGCTATTCTTCTTGCAACCATCAAGTTTTCACACAGTAAAGTTCAAAAGTGAAGAAAACCGAAACAATAATACTTGGGCTAATTATTTTAATTGCCCTAACCCTTAGACTCTACAAAATAGACAGACCCATTGCCGACTGGCACTCTTGGCGGCAGGCAGACACGGCCGCCGTATCCAGAAATTTTGTAAAGGATGGATTTAACTTATTGATCCCAAAATTTGACGACATGTCCAAGCAGGCTAATGGCCTAGACAACCCCAACCGCTACCGTTTTGTAGAATTTCCAATTTACAACGCAATCATAGCAGTTGTATGGAAAATCACAGGTGTACAGGCGCTATATGCCAGGCTTACCACGGTAATTTTTACACTTCTTTCAACAACTCTCCTGTACCTAATCGTCAGAAAATTCTCATCAGTTTCAACTGCGGCCTTGTCCGCCTTTTTCTTCGCGACAATTCCTTATAACGTCTTTTATTCGTCAACAATCCTGCCGGGGCCATTTATGGTCTTCTCTATGCTTGCCCTTTATTACTCATTCATTAAGTTCCTAGAAAATGAATCCGCGCCGTTTCTTATCCTTTCGATACTTTTTGCAAACCTTGCGCTATTGTCTTGGCCTATTGCCGTGTTTTTTCTGCTGCCGGTGGCTTATCTGGCTCTGGAAAAATACAGATTAAATATTTATCAAAAACCTATGCTATGGATATTTACAATTCTTTCTGCGGCTCCGCTTATAGCCTGGAGGATTTGGATTCTAAATTTTCCGCAAGGCATCCCAAATTGGCGCTTTCTTATAAACGAGGACAATATACGTTTTAAAGGTGCTTTCTTTCACTGGATATTTGCCGAAAGATTGGGAAATTTAATTCTGGCATTTGGCGGGGTGCCGCTTTTCATTCTAGGTATCCTTCTCAAGCAGGGGAAGGAAAAGCTTTTTTATTATTCAATTTTGGTCTCCGGAATGCTTTATGTCGTTATCTTCGCATCCGGAAATGTTAGGCACGATTACTATCAGGTACCACTTATCCCTGCCCTTTCAATTTTTATGGCCAAGGGAACCGAAATAATCCTAAGCGGCAAATCAGATCTTGTTAGTAGGTATGTGGGCAGTATTATTGTTTTTTTCTTAATTTTACTTTTATACGCTTTTGGGTACCAGCAAGTCCGGGGTTATTACTGGATAAACAAACCTCAAATCATAGAAGCGGGTGCGGCGGTAGACAGACTCCTTCCAAAAGATGCAACAATTATTGCACCGTACAATGGCGACGCGGCATTCTTGTACCAAACAAACAGGCGTGGTTATCCAATAACGGACAGGCCGCTCACAGATCTGGTCAATCAGGGGACCAAATATTTAGTCTCTGTGGATCCGGCCGATGCAGGCATTAAAAATTTGGCACAGAAATGCAAAATCTTGGAATCAAATGCCGGTTATGTAATTATCGAAATGTCCAAAGAATGCCTAAGCCAATAGATGAAAATCTTAATGCTTACTCCATACCTTCCTTACCCTTTGGTTTCCGGCGGGCAAATCAGGACATATAATCTCCTGAAAAACTTGTCGCAAAAACATCGAATCACATTAGTTTCATTTATACGTGACCCGCGCGAAAAAAAATATCTGCAATTTTTAAAGCCGTTTTGTGAGGATATACTTATTTACCAGAGAAGAAAAGCTTGGTCGCCCGTAAATATTATTTTAGCGGCAATTACCCCTTACCCATTTCTGGTTTCAATTTATATTAGCCTGTCGCTTCGCAGGGACATTAAGGAACTTATCGCCCAAAAAAATTTCGATCTCATCCACGCGGAAACGTTTTACGTCATGCCTAATATTCCCCAAACAAATGTCCCCATCTATTTGGTTGAGCAGGTCATCGAATACCTGGTCTACCAAAGGTTTGTAGAAGGACTGCCGCTGTGGCTAGTCGCCTTAAAGCCATTTCTGCTATTCGACGTTATTAAAATAAAATTATGGGAAAAATACTATTGGGGCAGGGCAAAGAGGCTCGCCGCAATGTCACAGGAAGACAGGGAATTTATAGAAAGTACAAGCCCAAAGCTAAAAGTGGATGTGATTGCAAATGGGGTAGACATTGATTATTTTTCAAAAACTAAAAAAGTTAAAACTAAACACCCAACTGTTTTATTTGTTGGAAATTTCAAATGGCTGCCAAACAGAGATGCGGCAAAATTTTTAGCCTCTGAAATTTGGCCAAAAATTAAAAAGAGCATGCCGCAGGCCAAACTTTGGATTGTAGGCAAAAACCCTTCAAAAGATCTGAAGAGTTACGAGTCCACAAGCGTGAAAGTTGACGAAACAGTGGAGGATATTAGAACGGCATACGGCAAAAGCGATGTTCTTCTGGCGCCGATTAGAAATGGTAGGGGAACGAAGTATAAAATTTTAGAAGCTATGGCAACACGCACCCCAATTGTTGGGACATCTCTGGCAACGGAAGGAATTAATATTAAAAATAAAAGTCACGCTTATGTGGCCGATAAAGCACAGGATCTTGCGCAAAGTACGGTGCACCTTCTCAAAAATAAAAGGGAAAGTGAAAAACTCGCACAAAATGCCTATGAACTGGTTGCGCAGGATTACAGTTGGGTAAAAATATCCGCTTATCTGGACAAAGTTTATCGCGAAGTCGGTGGCATAAAATGAAGCTTTCCGTTGTCATCGTTTCCTATAACGTAAAAGAGCTCCTGGACAAATGTATCAAGTCGGTGGATACTGCCGCCAAAAAAACGGAACACGAAATTTTTGTGGTTGATAACGATTCCCAAGACGGCACTGCGGAATTCATTAAAAAAAAATATCCACATGTTAAATTAATTGCAAACGCTATTAATCTCGGCTTTTCAAAGGCTAATAATCAAGCGATCAAACAAGCGAAAGGCGAGTACGTTCTAATCCTTAACCCCGACACCGAGCTTATGCCAGATACAATCACACAAATGCTTAAATTTCTGGATAATTGTGACCCCAAAGTTGCGATCGCAACCTGTAAAGTGGAACTTCCGGGAGGATCTCTTGACCGTGACTGCAGGCGCAGCTTTCCGACGCCTTTTAGGGCACTGGCACATTTTTCCCCCCTCTCAAAAATTTTCAAAGGTACAAAATTGTTTGATTCCTATTACATGGGGCATATTCCCCTTACCCAAGAGGTGGAGGTAGATGCCTGTGTCGGCGCATTTATGCTAATCAGGCATAGTGCCCTAAAAGAGGTTGGCAACTTCGATGAAGACTACTTTTTTTATGGAGAGGATTTAGACCTTTGTTACCGCATGCGCCAGAAGGGCTATAAAATTGTCTATACTCCAATTACCAAAATTATCCACCATAAGGGTGCATCCTCCGGCATAAAAGAACATACTGCCGAAATGTCCAAAGCCCCGAAAGCGTCCAGGACAAGGGCTATTGTTGAATCAACTCGGGCCATGGAGCTTTTTTACAAAAAGCACTATAGGGGAATATATCCCCCGCCTGTTACATTTTTCGTCATGGCGGCTATCAAAGTTGTTAAAATGATAAGACTCTTCAGGCTTAACTATTTATGATAATTGGGATAGACGCCAGATTTGTTGGGCCACAGGGGACTGGGCTCGGTAAATATACAGAAAAACTAATCAAAAATCTGCTCCAAATCGACCCACAAAACCAGTACCGCATATTTCTAAGGCAGAGTAACTGGTCATATTTAAAATTTGCGAAAGGCAACGTCACAAAAATATTAGCAGACGTTCCATGGTATTCACTGGAAGAACAGCTGAAAATGGCCGGTATATATAAATCACAGAATTTAGATATCCTGCATGTCCCCCACTTCAACGTGCCGATTTTTTACAACCTGCCATTTGTGGTAACAATTCACGACCTCATACATCACAAATTTTCTCAGGAATCTGCAACAACTAAAAATCCCCTAATTTATAAAACAAAAAGGTTCGCATATAAAAGAATAATCACACACGCAGTCACAAAATCCCAAAAGATTATTACTCCGACAAACTACATAAAAGAAGAAATATTAAAAAACTTTAAAGTGGATCCCCAAAAAATTGTTGTAACTTATGAAGCAGCCGAGGAAGAATACCTGCTTGCCAAACGATCAACCGTCAACAACAAACGACCGACTCTGCTTTATGTTGGCAACACGTATCCGCATAAGAACATAACTCGGCTCCTTGACGCAGTAAAGATTTTAAAATTTAAGATTAAAAATTTAAAATTAATTATCGTTTGTCCGCGCGACATTTTCAAAGACCGTCTGGAGAAGGAAATTGCAGAAAAAGACTTAACACAAATAGTGGAAATACTCCCTTATCAAAACGTAAAAGACCTTATCAGCATATTTGCAAAAGCCAGGGCCTACGTTTTTCCCTCACTCGAGGAAGGTTTTGGGATCCCGGGCTTAAACGCCATGGCTTCCGGACTGCCGCTTATCGCCTCCGAAATTCCAACCCTAAAAGAAGTGTATGGGGACTCTGCAGTCTATTTTGATCCGAACAACCCGGTAGATATTGCCCAAAAAATTAATAAAGTAATTACATCGCCCAAAATTTCAAACGAATTAATTAAAAAAGGAAATGAACAAGTAAAACTGTATTCCTGGCAAAAAATGGCCAAGGAAACACTCAAAATTTATCATTCAATTTAAGTAATTAGGATTTACTGTACAAAACAAAGTATTATAATAATCGCATGGTTTCTGAGAGTGCACCCCGAGAAAATCCGCATTCTGCACAAGATAAGCTAAAAAGATGGCTATCTAGCATCAACCCTTTTCCGACAGCGAAAATAACCGGGGAAGATGGGCAAGAAAGATCAACACCTGGAGTGATTATTGACGTAGCAATAGACGACACTGATGCCACCAAGGCTTGTCTTGCAACCCCAGAGGGAATATTTATAGTCGTGCGCCAAGGAACCGATATCTCGCTCATTGCCGGCAAACCACAGGAAATAACTGTAGAGGATTATTTATCACTAGAAAAGATTGCCAAAAGAAGTGTATCCGACGCACAACGTCAGCTGTCGTATAAATAAAATTTATCACATGAAAGTAGCTTTCGTACACAACGGCTACAATTGCATAGGTTTTCGTTTGGACCTTTTAAATTTGCAAAATTAAACATACGGATTATATAATCTCCAAATGTTGCGCGCGGAAAGAGCAATCTCACTTGACCTCGACGGAGTTGTGATCTGGCGTCCACCGTTTCAGCTGGGGGCATTTGTAAAAAGACATGTCAAAAGACAGGGAGCGCAGATATTTAACCCTCCCCAAGAAGTACCTGTGCTTTCTAGGGAAATTAAAAATGACCACCTGAGAGTGGGTGAAATGGTTAGTTTCTTGATG
>ORJL010611205.1_pt1 | contig 32029 bp, 30 predicted proteins | sample 1779941 | NCBI WGS metagenome assembly ORJL01 (sample SAMEA104232317, study PRJEB22302) | groundwater metagenome | biome: forest; feature: aquifer; material: groundwater | place: USA | collected 2011-08-07 | depth 5.8 m | reverse complement strand
TCCTCGCAGAGTGCTCAATCCTATTTGATTTCGTGTTTCTGCGAGGGCGCAGAAACGAGCGGCAAGGGTGTTTAGATCCACCCCTAAGTCAAATACGCCATGTTGCTTCTATTCGGCGAATATAATCCTCACAATTCCCCCGAGTGGGAGTGGTAAAAATATTCAAAAAATGAACTCATTTTTATTACTCTTTTCCCCTCGTAAATTTTTGCATTTGACAATCACTGGAAATTTTAATATTATTGTAATACCAGTTGAAGTTGCCATATATAATTATTTTAATAGATTCAACCCCCAAAAAAGCATTATTTTACTTTTTTGTATCGGGGGTTGAGGTGTTACGTTTTCTCTAAAAGAAAGCGGCTATGGTTTTTCCTTCAACGTTTCCAATATTTTAACATTTTCTATAAACATGACGGAAATCGTACCAAGCATCAATTCTGGACAAATTGCCAGTAATTATTATTCAAGAACAATCACTCTTAAAGAAGAGAGGGAAGGGTATATTCTCGTCCCAAAACACCGTTTATCCTTATTTCCCTCATTAGGACAACTTTTTACACTAAAAACAGCCGATAAAGAACGAATTGTAAAGGTTGAAGTATTAAAATGCAATTGTGACGGGACAGAAATGTACCACGAGCATTATCTTCTTCGATGGACCGGGCTTTCGGAAGGTGACCATGTCGTCATCGAACAGAACGTTTCTACTCCAAGACAATACAAGATGGTTGTTGAGTAATTTAGGATAAAATCCTAAAAAAACTCTGTTTCAAAGTTGGTAATGTTCTTGACGTTGCTTAACTTAAGCCACTAACAAGTAAGGGTAACTTTAAGGAGTAGTGTTGTGGTGAAACAAATACTAACATTCTTGATCATAGGGATTGTCTTCTTTTTCACGGGGTGTGATGAACAACTAGATGACAGCATTGATCAGCGTTCTACGTATGCAGTACGAAATATTTACTGGACTCACATATCTGATGCCGACCGTGACGGATATGCAAGCAATGGTGACATTAACGTTGAAGTTGATGTTGCACAAAATACCAGTAGAGAAATTGAAGTCCGTTTATTTTATAAAGGGGCTAACGAAACTGTATGGACGTTCGTCACTGAAAAAAGAGTCACAGTTACAGGTACGCGAAATGATCCTGTACGCTTTAATGGAATTGCCTCACGGTTCTATTATGGATACTATGATTTTCGTCTGATCATTGCCGCATGGGATGGATCGAGTCTTTTGTACTATTCTGAGATAAAGCCTGAAGATAACGGAATACTCAGAAATCAAAAATTTGAATATGGAGAAGAAGATCTCCGCCCTGAACCCTAAGTAGCTACGCTTCTCTCAATATCCCGGCATGAACCCACCTATAACGCATCAACAACTCCATCCCGCTTCAAAAGGGATGCGCGTTGCTATTGTGGGTATTCTCATCAATGCCTCGCTTGCAATTATTAAAGGAGTTACCGGAGTTCTTGGTAATTCTTATGCACTCATTGCAGATGCAATTGAATCGACTTTAGATATAGCAAGTTCGTTTATCGTTTGGGGTGGATTAAAAATATCGACTCTCCCGCCTGATGAAGATCATCCATACGGTCACGGTAAAGCAGAACCATTAGCGGCTATCATTGTTTCGATTTCTCTTTTTGTAGGAGCAATAACAATCGCTGTTCAAAGTATAAATGAAATCCTTCTCCCTCATCACGCCCCTGCACCCTTCACGCTATTTGTCCTCGTCGGTGTTATCATTGTCAAAGAGGTATTATTTCGTTTTGTTATAAAGGTTGGGAACAGCGTCAACAGTACCTCAGTAAAAGGTGATGCAATGCATCATCGAAGCGATGCTCTTACATCACTGGCGGCTTTTATAGGGATTTCAATTGCACTTATAGGTGGAAAAGGATACGAAGAGGCTGACGATTGGGCGGCGATGGTATGTGCAGTCATTATCAGTATCAATGCTTTTCGAATATTTAAACCTGCCATAAATGAAATAATGGATGCCGCCCCGCAACCTGAAATTGAGCAAAAGGTGCGCAAAGTAGCCGGAAACGTTAAGGGTGTACTTTGGCTTGAAAAATGTTATATTCGGAAAATGGGGCTTGAATATTTTGTCGATTTGCATGTAACTGTGGATGCAATGATTACTGTCCACGACGGTCATGAGATAGCTACCCTTGTAAAACAAAGCATTTGCGCCTCTATTCCCCAAATTGCCGATGTTTTGGTACACATTGAACCATCAACAATAGCAGAGGTCGGGAACCTTAAACGTGAAGGAAAATAGTCTTCACTTAGTGGGGTTGCTTACCGTTCCTTGTCACCCTTGACAACCTTATTACATATTCTTCTCAACTCTGACAAAACGCCCTTTTAATCTAAGATAATTCAGTGTATTTCAAGAAAAAGGGGGATTTCCATCTGGCACACTAATTGACCTATTCCACTTGAATAAATATCGGAAAACTAATAGTGAATTTTGGTATAGTAAAAGAAGATCCCCGTCATGAACGACGGTTAGCCCTTACTCCGGCAGGAGTTCAGGCATTGGTGAAAAACGGACATCATGTGTACATTGAAAACGAAGCAGGCGGCGCCTCTCATTTTTCTGATGAACAGTATGAAAAAGTCGGTGCAAAGATTGTGTACACTTCCGATGAAGTTTTCGGCAGGTCGGATATATTACTAAAAATATCCCCTCCGAATGACAATGATTGTGAACGTCTTATTGAAACGCAAACATTATTTTCATTTCTTCATCTTCCCATTGCTAAAACCAGCACACTCAAAACATTACTCCAAAAGAAAGTGTGTACAATCGGGTATGAATTGATTGAAGATAGGCACGGAGATTTAGCAATTTTACAAGTGATGAGTGAAATTGCCGGGCAAATGATTACCCAGATAGCCGCACGCTTTTTGGAAAGCAGTAACAACGGACGCGGAATCGTTCTTGGCGGTATTACCGGAATACCTCCCGCGACTGTAGTCATTCTTGGCGCAGGTACAGTTGGCGCCGCCGCCGCACGTATGGCGCTTGGCGCCGGGGCTGAGGTCATTGTGCTCGATAAAGATTTAAGCAGTTTACGAAGGCTGGAAAACAGATTTAACTACCGAATTGTAACAGGGCTTACCACAGAATATAACATCAGAAAAGCATTGCAATTTGCCGATGTCGTTGTCGGCGCAGTATTAATGAAGGGTGAACGCGCCCCGCATCTTATTACTGAAGAGATGATAAAACAGATGAAGCAAGGGTCAATTGTACTTGATATTTCTATCGATCAGGGAGGGTGTTTTGAAACAAGCCGTCCTACCACGTTAGAGAATCCTACCTATATCCTTCACGATGTTATTCATTATTGCGTACCAAATATTCCTGCCAACGTTTCAAGAACTGCAACGTATGGAATGACAAATGCATTGCTTCCGTACTTGTTAGAGATAAGCAGTAAAGGTATCGCTCCTGCATTACATGAAAATACCGGATTAGCTCGCGGTGTATGTACGTACAATGGTGTCTGCACGAATGCCGGAATTGCGCGACGGTTTGAGATGGATGCTTACGAAATTGAAGAATTATTACTTAAAAAATAGAATGTATGAATTGGATTGATCGCTATAAATCGAAATTACGAACACCAGATGAAGCAGTAAAACTTATTCAATCCGGTCAGCGTGTGTATGTTCATCCCGGTTGTGCGATGCCGGAGGTGCTTGTTGAGGCAATGTGCGGCAGATATTTAGAATTGGAAGATGTGGAAGTTATCCATCTTCTGACTGTGGGCAAGACCGGGTATTCAAATCCTGAAATGGAAGGTCATTTCCGCCATAATGCATTATTTATTGGCAAAAATGTTCGTGAAGCTGTAAATGACGGGCGAGCAGATTTTACCCCTATTTTTCTTTCTGAAATTCCCGGATTGTTTTATCGCGGTATCCTTCCAATTGATGTAGCGTTAATTCATGTCTCTCCCCCCGATGAACACGGCTTTTGCAGTTTTGGCGTTGGTGTTGAGTGTACGAAACCGGCAACAGAAGTAGCTAAAATAATCATTGCACAAGTCAATCCTCAAATGCCCAGAACGATGGGCGATTGTTTCATTCATGTCGATAAATTTACCTACGCGGTTGAAGTTGATGTACCTCTCAAAGAATTGCCGCAGGTTGGGAATGATGTGCCGGCAGAGGAAACACTTATTTATGAAAAAATAGGACGCAACATTGCCGACCTGATTGAAGATGGCTCAACGCTTCAACTTGGCATAGGCGCAATTCCCGATGCTGTTCTTCGTTTCTTAGGTTCTAAACGGCATCTTGGAATGCATACGGAAATGTTTGCAGATGGTGTCATCAAACTTGTTGAAGATGGTATCCTTACCAACGAGAAAAAAACGCTTCATCCGGGTAAAATTATTGCATCGTTTATTCTTGCTTCCAAACAGCTCTTTAATTTTATCAACAATAACCCGATTATTGAATTTCACCCATCACATTATACCAACGATCCATATATCATTTCTAAAAATGATAAGATGGTTGCCATTAATTCAGCAATTGAAGTTGATTTAACCGGTCAGGTATGTGCCGATTCTATAGGCAGATATTTCTTTAGCGGTTTTGGCGGACAGGTAGATTTTATTCGCGGAGCGGCACGGAGTAAAGGCGGGAAACCGATTATTGCTTTACCTGCAACTGCAAAAAAGGGAAAACTCTCTCGTATTGTTCCTATCCTTGCAGAAGGTGCAGGAGTAACAACATCAAAAGGTGATGTTCACTTTATTGTGACAGAATATGGTGTTGCCGATTTATATGGTAAAACTATACGTCAGAGGATGAAAGCTTTGATTGATATTGCTCATCCTGATTTCAGAGAAGAACTTGAACGATATGCTATTGAGAACAAATTTATGTCGGCTATCGATCACAAACACCATCGTAATAAAATTCTCGTAGAGTCATTTGTTGAAAACTAAACGGTGGAAAGAAATACACCTATGGAAATAAAAGAACAATGCGGACAATGTGAAAAATTTGAACTCAACGTTCAAACGGTGATACCAATTACAAGACCAATTGAATTACCGAACACGTATAGCGCACAAGCGAGAAAATATATCTGGAAACATACCGATATGATGGCGTATGCTTTAATTCCTCGTTCAATCGAAGGAACGACAGCCACCATAGATATGTTTCTTTGTATGGATGAAGATTTGATGGGTGAGATTGATCTGACAGGATACGCAACAAGGTTTCTGAGTGAAGAAATAATACCTCATTGGTACAATATTTCCGATTTCTCCTTCAAAGCGCCGGTATTGGGTGCACCGGAAGTATTACCCTGCTGGAAAACACAGCATCAACAGAGTATCGAAGAAGCATCCTTAAAAGCCGCACGATAGGATGAAACGAAGTAATGAAACCGGCAACAGGAAGGTTCAACAGAACAGTAAGTGCCGGTGTGATGAATTTGAACCACAACAATAACTGAAAAGGAAAATAAAAATGATTCGAAAGCAAGACGCGCTTGATTATCATTCGCAAGGTAGACCGGGAAAGGTCGAAGTTGTTTCTACAAAACCATGTCAAACCCAACGTGATCTCGCACTCGCATACACTCCGGGTGTAGCAGATCCATGCATGGAAATTCATGATAACCCCGATGATGCCTATCGCTATACCTCAAAGGGAAATCTCGTCGCTGTAGTATCAAATGGTACGGCAGTATTGGGATTAGGCGATATAGGCGCCCTGGCAGGAAAGCCTGTTATGGAAGGAAAGGGAGTTCTTTTTAAACGATTTGCCGATATTGATGTATTTGATATCGAATTAAATTCACATAACGCCGATGATATTATTAAAACCGTACAAATGTTGGAACCGACATTCGGCGGTATCAATCTTGAAGATATCAAAGCCCCGGAATGTTTTTACATCGAAGAAGAATTAAAGAAAACGATGAACATTCCTGTTTTCCACGATGATCAGCATGGAACGGCAATCATCAGCGGAGCGGCATTACTGAATGCATTGGAAATAGTCGGAAAGAAAATCTCCGAAGCTCGTGTTGTCTTTAGTGGTGCAGGCGCCGCAGGTATTGCCTGTGCAAAGTTCTATGAACGGCTTGGTGTACGGAGAGAAAACATTCTTCTTGTTGATACGAAGGGCGTTGTATTTAACGGCCGTACAGAAGGAATGAATCCGTATAAACAATATTTTGCACGCGAAACAGAAGCCCGAACACTCTTTGATGCAATGAAGGGCGCAGATGTATTTTGTGGTGTTTCCATAAAAGATATCGTGACAAAAGAAATGTTGAGAGTGATGGCAGATAACCCGATTGTATTTGCCATGGCAAATCCGGACCCGGAAATTACGTACGATGTAGCCCTTGAGGCGCGCGACGACGTAATTATGGCAACCGGTCGCTCAGATTATCCCAATCAGGTGAATAACGTATTAGGGTTCCCGTTCATTTTCCGTGGAGCGCTCGATGTTCGCGCTTCGGCAATTACCGATGAAATGAAAGTTGCCGCGGCAAATGCTCTTGCAAAATTAGCAAAAGAGGATGTCCCTGATTATGTTGTTCGTGCGTATGGCGGAAAGAAGATTGAATTTGGGCGTGAGTATATCATACCCAAACCATTTGATACCCGCGTATTATTATGGGAAGCCCCTGCAGTCGCAAAAGCCGCAATTGAATCGGGAGTTGCCCGTAAACCGATTAAAGATTTCGAAGCCTATCAGGATGCATTAGAAGCGCGCCTCGGCAAACACCGCGAAATTATGCGCCACTTTATTCACAAGGCGCAAAATGAACCAAAGCGCATCGTATTCCCTGAAGGCGAAGAAGAGAAAATTTTACGCGCTGCTCAAATCGTTGTCGAAGAAAATATTGCAAAACCGATTCTTCTTGGAAGCAGAACGCTTATTCATCAGAGAATCAGTGACTTGGGATTGAATCTTGAAAATGTTGAAATCATCAACCCCTCAAAATCGGATAAGTTGGATTCTTATATAACCACGTACTACAATCTTCGGAAGAGAAAAGGTGTTACCAGAGGTGACGCAGAACGTCAATTGAAAACACATAACATCTTCGGCATGATGATGGTAGAACGCGGCGATGCCGATGGATTGATTTCAGGATTAACACAACACTATCCCGATACAGTTCGACCGGCATTGCAAATCATAGGCAAAAAAGAAGGTGTGAATAATATTGCCGGATTGTATATGATGGTATTCAAAAATCAGACAATATTCATAGCCGATGCAACGGTAAATATCGAACCGACATCAGAGCAACTTGCTGAAATTGCGTTACTTACGGCAGAACGTGTCCGCCAGTTTGATATTGAGCCCCGTATTGCAATGTTATCTTTCAGTAATTTCGGAAGTACGCATCATCCGTTAGCTGAAAAAGTGCAAAAAGCGGTCAAAATCGTCAAAGAAAGAGCTCCGGGCTTAAAAATTGACGGTGAAATGCAGGCTGATACAGCTGTCTCACCTGAAATAATAAATGAACTTTATCCATTTAGTTCTTTGAAAGGTGGAGCAAATGTGTTAATATTCCCTGACCTCACTTCGGCAAATGTAGCCTACAAGTTACTGAGCCGTTTAGGGGGAGCAACCGCAATCGGACCAATGCTTATGGGAATACAAAAACCGGTCTATTTGCTCTTGCCCGGAAACGATGTCAATGATATTGTCAATATTACTGCTATGGCAGTATACGAAGCTCAACATGTAGCTCCATCCGTTCGGGTAACCCCGAAAGTATTTGAGCCTGTTGTGACCAATTAAGAACGTTCTATTTATCAAACGAAAAGAAAAATAATGATCATCAAAGTTGCAGGATTGCCGGGAATTAAAACCCAGCAAATCATAATGAATATTGAAGAAGCTGTTGCCGAGGCAAATCCATCTGCCGAAGTTGAATGGATTAATGACATGTACAAGATTACCCGTATGGGAGCTGTTCGTACACCATCGTTATACATTAATGATGAATTGAAAACGAGCGGTAGAATTCCCAGTGTTCATGAAGTGAAAACCTGGATAACGGAAGCACAGCGTAACTGATTTGGGCGACAATGTCATAGATAGATGTTGCACTTTTGTCTATGATTGATTCAATTCCCGTCCGCGATTATTTTCGGACGGGAATAGTTACTCCCGGAAATGTGTAGTTGAGTTCTATTTCATTCATTGCTGATACCTGCTCTTGTTTTTGATGATTGGAAGTATCCTTTTCAATTAATACAAACATGTTGTAGTTGTATTATTTTCTGATTTAAAAAAATCGTGTATTTTGTGTAAGCGAAGTACACGATTTCTTTTTATTATACCCATGAACTCATTATCTCCATATCAATTACTCCAATCCGCTCGGAATGCTGTTTTTCTTGAAACGGTTAAAATAACAGATGAAGAAAATACTTCTCTTCTGTTTATTGATCCCGTTGAAATTATTCAAGTGTTCAGATTTGATGAGGTATTTCCCGCTTTTCAAAAAATTGAAAAGGCGTTAGAAAAGAAATACTATCTTGCCGGATATATTTCGTATGAATGCGGGTATTATTTCGAGGAACTTGATTCATGCCATTCATTCAATGAGCCGTTGCTGTGGTTTGGAGTGTATGAGAAACCAATCGTCTATAACAAGCAAAATCCCACTGAACAATTTCGTTTTACTAAATCGTATTCTGTCGAGAATATTCATTTTTCAATAGCTCCTGACGGGAGAGAGGTAACTCCTGATGAATATTCAGAAGCAATAAACACAATCCGACGCTATATTCATGAAGGGGATATTTATCAGGCTAATTTTACGGGGAGGATGAATTTTCAATTCAAAGGTTCGCCTCTTGCTTTGTATAACGAACTTAAACTCAAGCAACGTGTAGGGTATGCCGCCTATATTCAAACAGAGAATCAAACTCTATTAAGCCTTTCACCGGAATTATTTTATAAGCGAATTGGCAACAAGGTAATAGTAAAACCTATGAAAGGAACGCTCAAAAGAGGAAATACGGTTGAAGAAGACAGGAGAAGGCGAACATGGCTGGCAACCGATGAAAAAAATAAAGCAGAAAATGTGATGATTGTTGATGTGTTGCGAAATGATCTCGGCAAAATATCGGAACTTGGCTCTGTCAAAACAACTTCGCTCTATGATATTGAAACCTACGATACATTATTTCAAATGACTTCAACCATTGAAGCAACGTTAAAAAAGAATACGTCAACCTACGAACTGTTCAAAGCATTATTTCCAAGCGGTTCTGTAACAGGAGCGCCCAAACGACGCGCAATGGAAATTATTCGGCAGCTTGAAACAACGCCAAGGGGAATCTATACCGGTGCGATAGGCTATATTGCCCCGACGAATGAATCTGTATTTAATATTGCAATACGAACCGTTGTACTACCTTTAGCATCAACGATGGATTCACCCACTTCCGGTCAAATGGGAACAGGGGGTGGTATTGTATGGGATTCTAATGCCCAAGATGAATTCATGGAGTGTCAACTCAAATCGCAATTTCTTTCTACACCGTATGAGGATTTTCGTCTGATTGAAACAATACTCTTGGATAGCGGTTTTCATTTATTGGATTTCCATCTTGATCGTTTAAGAGAGTCATGCCTCTATTTTGATTTTCCCTTTGATAGTGAGAAAGTATTCTCAGTACTTCATGGTATTATTAAGTACAAAAGGAAGGGTAAAAAATATAAAATTCGTTTACTCTTAGATCGCCTTGGAAATGTTGAGTGCCAGGCAACACAAATGGAACGTCTTAATCATACTAACCCTTTTTTGGTAAATATTGCTCCCGAATCTACCAATTCAAATGACAGGTTTCTGTATCATAAAACAACACATCGACAGTTGTACGACGAGGCATTCAAGCGAGCAACGGATGAAGGGCTTGCGGATTATATTTTCACTAATGAACGGGGAGAGGTAACTGAAGGTGCCATTAGTAACATTATTATTTATAAGGATGGTTTTTATTTTACCCCTCCTGTTACATGCGGTGTACTTAACGGTGTCTATCGACGTTATTTCCTCAAAACGCAACCTCGAGTGAAGGAACAAATATTACATGTTCAGGACCTTGTTGGGGCAGACAAAATATATATATGCAATGCAGTTCGAGGGATGAGGGAAGTAATATTGATTGAGTAATGCTTTTTATTGACCCTGCCATTATGAGCATGAATCACCATCCGATTGGAGGAGAATCTCGGCTATCTTGACCTCGATCCAACAGCCGCAATTCTCTCCCCCATAGGCAGTTGTTACCTCACGCTAACCATACTGAAAGCAAATTATTCTCATTTCCTTTCATCTTTGATAAAATGCTGTCATCTCTGATAAAAAAAGAGAACAGTTTGTGTAAAACCCTCGAAAATGAACCAATTTTCAATCCCTCTTTTTCTCTGTTGTGGCACAACCCTTGTCTTTTATGTACATGAAGCAACTATGTCTCGAACTATTAATTGAGGTACGTTATGAAGACGTTCATCAGTAGTGCAGTAGTCGTGGTCGTTATTCTTGTTCTCACATCGGTTTCATTACGAGCGCAGGAAAGAGTTGAAGGCACATATGTGGTATTCAGCAATGACCAAAAGATCGAGACGGACGAATTCGTAGTAGTCCCCGGTGAAATGTATAGCGACGACATTCGATCAGTCGGAGCGCAAGAAGATCACAAAGTAGCCAACATGGTATGTAGTAAGGGTTCGCTGGAAAGTTATGAACAGACATTTAACGGGCTTCCGGCAACAAAAGCAACCAATGACCGCATATTCTTCAAGTTATTCGAGAATGAAGCAACCATTGGACAGTTTTCGGTAGATGAAGATATCTTGTTCCTCGATCCGAATATGTACTCGCAATACTGGTTTTTATTAAAAGTATTCGAAGAAAAGAGACAGGATAAAGTACGATTTAATGTATGTGTACCTCAGATTCAAGATTTCGTTTATGTTGATATTGAAAAACGAGGATCTGAAGTAATTAGCACAGCTGAGAAAACAATTAATGCAACACAATACCGGATAACGGTAGGAAAAAAAGAAATTATCACATGTTGGACAGACCATGATCGTCTCATCGGTATGTATCTGACATCTAAAAATGTATATGTGGCGGATGAGAAATATAACAACCTCTACGCCAGTCTGAAAAAAATTGTCAACAGAGCAATGTAAGAAAGGAACAAAATGTCGTCAGCACGTGGAGCAATATCGATAGACGTACAGACTTGTAAAGGATGTGAACTATGTGTAGAAGCATGTCCGCAGGAAAGTCTGAAGATGTCGAAGGAAATTAATGCAATTGGGTATCATTACGCGGTTCTCATTCAGGATAATTGTACCGGATGTGTTAACTGTGCTTTAGTATGCCCTGATGCCGTGATTACGGTTTACCGCAACAGTAAAAAAGCAGGTAAAAAAGATACACGAAAGCCCATCGCTACAATCACGCATGTGGCAAAGGATATTAAAGTATCAATTGATACAATAGGACAAGGAAGGATTGATATATGAGTGATGCACGTTTAATGAAGGGCAATGAAGCCTTAGCCGAAGCTGCCATTCGAGCCGGATGTAAAGGATACTTTGGCTACCCAATTACTCCACAATCTGAAGTAATTGAATATTTAGCGGATGAAGGTCCTCGCCGCGGTATGGTTGTCATGCAAGTGGAAAGTGAGCTTGCCGCTATTAATATGGTGTACGGCGCGGCAGGTGCTGGTGTTCGCTCCATGACTTCGTCATCCAGTCCCGGCATTAGTTTAATGCAAGAAGGATTATCCTACATCGCTTGTGCACAACTGCCATGTTTAGTTGTTAATGTGAATCGTGGCGGTCCCGGTTTAGGAACTATTCAACCATCACAAGGTGATTATTTTCAGGCGACAAAAGGAGGAGGACACGGTGATTACCATTTGATAGTTCTCGCTCCATCAAGTGTGCAGGAAATGGCTGACTTTGTGTTTGATGGTTTCGATCTTGCCGATAAATATCGTAACCCGGTTATGATTTTGAGTGATGGCGCTCTGGGACAAATGATGGAAAAAGTCGTTTTCAAAGAATATGACTATACACAACATGTTCCGGCAAAGCCCTGGGCTACAACGGGAAAACCCGCAAATCGTGAACGAAATGTTGTAACATCGTTGTTTATCCAACCCGAAAAAATGGAAGGGATTAACATTGGATTACAAGCAAAGTATCAACGAATTCGTGAGAAGGAAGTACGATACGAATTATTTGAAGCACAGGATGCTGAAATATTAATTGTTGCTTACGGACTCTCATCACGCATTTGCAAAAAAGCAGTTGAGATGGCGCGCCATCAAGGGCTTCCGGTCGGGTTACTAAGACCTATTACGTTGTTCCCCTATCCAACAGAAATAATACGGGAACTCAGTTCGGAACTAAGCAGTATTCTGGTCGTTGAAATGAACTCCGGTCAAATGGTTGAAGATGTCCGGCTTGCAGTGAATGGACAAATTCCTGTTGAGTTTTATGGACGTATGGGCGGTGTCATCCCATCGGCAGATGAAGTATTACATAAGCTCGTTGAAATGTTCGACAAAGTTGAATTAAAACAAGTAGAGGAAGAATATCATGCCTGAAACACATACGATGGAAGGATTCGATTGTGTCTGGGAACGCCCTAACACGCTCACAGATACACGACAACATTATTGTCCCGGTTGCGGGCATGGCGTTGTTCACAAAATATTAATGGAAGTAGTACAGGAACTTGGAATCCAGAGCGAAACAATTGGTGTTGCTCCGGTAGGGTGTTCTGTATTTGCCTATCAATATCTCAATGTTGATATGCAGGAGGCGGCGCATGGTCGAGCGGCAGCAGTAGCAACCGGAATCAAACGCGTGTTGCCTGATAAATATGTCTTCTCCTATCAAGGAGATGGAGACCTTGCGGCAATAGGAACAGCGGAAACGATTCATGCCGCAAATCGCGGAGAAAATATCCTTGTCATTTTCGTCAACAATGGAATATACGGAATGACAGGCGGTCAAATGGCTCCAACATCTATAGCAGGAATGAAGACAAGTACAACTCCCGAAGGAAGAGATGTTGCTGTTCAAGGGTTTCCATTCAAAATTACAGAATTAATAGCGATGCTTCCGGGTACACACTATGTAACCCGGCAAGCGGTTCACACGCCGAATGCTGTCCGTTCATTTAAGAAAGCTATGCTGAAAGCATTCCAGGCACAGAAGGAAAAGAAAGGGTACTGTCTTATCGAAGTCGTATCCAATTGTCCTTCCGGCTGGAAATTGACACCGGTAGAAGCGAATAAATGGATGGAAAATAACATGTTCCCTGTCTATCCTATCGGTGATATTAAGGTGGATGGGAAAATTGCACAGCAAATCTATACACAATCGGCAAAAAATTAAACGAAGGTATCAACAATGACACATGAAATATTATTTGCAGGCTTTGGCGGTCAAGGTGTTCTTTCAATGGGACAAACTCTCGCGTATGCTTCTATGATTGAATCAAAGGATGTATCGTGGATGCCATCGTATGGTCCTGAAATGCGTGGCGGTACGGCAAATTGCATCGTAATCGTTTCCGATAAACCAATCAGTTCACCGATTGTAACCAAATTCGATGCAGTGGTTGCATTAAACCAGCCCTCACTTGATAAATTTGAGAAGGCAGTAAAGCCAAACGGAGTTCTCATCTATGATAGCGGAAGCGTCATTATTCCGCCCTCAAGAACAGACCTCACGGTTGTTCCGATTGCCGCAGAGTTTGAAGCATTAAAATTAGGAAATGTACGTGTTCGAAATATGGTGTTGCTCGGTGGTTTTTTGAGCGTATGTCAGGTGGTAGGTGTGAGTTCCGTCATGAAAGCGTTATCAGAAGTGCTCCCCGAACGGTATCATCATTTATTGCCGATTAATCAACAGGCATTAGAACGCGGTGAAGACTTAATTATTGAAGCCGCAGTACCATTAGTATAAGGTAGTATAGGGAATAAAACTATGAATCAGCCAAATATTCAATGTGCGCACAGTTGTAAAGAGTTTTGCACAGCGCTTGAATCAGCTATGCAAAAAGAGAAAGATACTATTTTGCATTACGGGGCATTACGCGACCAGTGTGATTATCCCGATATTAAAATTATGCTCAACGAGTTGATTTTACAGCGTCAGCGTTCCATTAATTTATTAATGGAAACAAAGGCAACGATGAGAGCAAAATTTGAAACTCTCGATCAAGTGCGCGAACATTTCGAACTTGTTTGAACCGGTGAGAACCATCACCAAACTGTTCTTCTATTAGAATCAAAAGAAAGGTGTCTCATGGACATTAACGTGTACTGGCAAGCGGTCAGTGAAAAGATATGTTCCAAGTGTATTGACGGGGATGGCGCTGGAAATTGCCGTCTTCATGAACGAGAAGAATGTGCTTTGAAATCACATTTTCCTCAGATTATTCAAACTGTCTTATCAATTACAAGTGATACAGTGGAGCCTTACGTTGCAGCATTACGAACGAATGTATGCACCACATGTATTCACAATTCTTCTGATGGGAAATGTCAGGTTCGGTCAACTGTTGATTGTGGGCTCGACAGGTATTACCCGCTTGTGGTTTCTGCTATTGAAGAAGTGCGGTATAAACAGGTGTAGGTTGTACAGGTAAGAAAGGTATTATTCCGTCAATCGGGATAATCCCGTTAGCAAATCGCAGTACATAATTATAAATAACAGTTCCATAATAAGTAAATCCGGGATTATTCTTGATCCCGGATTTAGCATTTTGTGAAAAATATTCGACATGGATTCTATTACAAATACTTCTTCCGCCAATCAACATCATGATCCACTTGCTATTCTTATGGAGGAGCATCATCATGCTATCAAACAATTGTTGAAATTGGAGAAAGCGGTTGGTTCAATGAATGATAGCGGCTTCAACCGCGATGCGTTTGAGGTATTAGCGGAAACGATCCGTTTTTTTGAACGGGATTTTCGAAAACATGATCAAAAAGAGGAACAACTTCTTTTTCCGATGTTAGAGAAACATCAACCGGGTATTACAATCGCATACCGGAGCGAACATAGAGAACTTTGGGGAGAGTTTAATCATCTTCTTTCATGTGTTCATGATGTTGAAGATGGCAGATTACGCGGTTCTTCCCGCGTTGAGCTTGTCGAATCTGCAAAACGGCTTATTGATTTACTGAGAACGCATATCATCAATGAGAATACCTTCCTTTTTTCACAAACAAAGAACCTTCTCACGCCTGAAGAACTGCATACATTAGGCGACAACATGGTTTCCAGAGTAGGGTAAGTTAGAAGTTGCCAAACGAAAAAAGTTTGGCGATATTACTGAAAGATACCCTATGAACTCTTCAAAACACACACTTTTTAGAATAATCCCGGAATGAAGGGATTAATCGATAATTTCGGCAGACAACATACATACCTGCGTATATCTATCACCGAACGGTGTAATTTACGTTGCAGATATTGTATGCCACCCGAAGGAATTGAACTCAAAGAAAAAACAGAAATCCTCAATTTTGATGAAATTGAGAGACTTGCTTCAATTTTTGTTCGTCTTGGGGTTAAGAAAATCCGTGTAACAGGAGGAGAACCCCTTGTCCGAAAGGATGTCGAAAACCTTTGTAAACGGCTTGCATCCATTCCCGGTGTAGAAACCCTTGCAATAAGCACCAACGCCGTCCTCCTTGAAGAAAAAGCGCAAGCATTATTCGATGCCGGTATCACACATGTTAATATCAGTCTTGACACCCTGCGCGCTGAACGGTTTAAGCATATTACAATACGCAATGAATTTGATGCTGTTTTGCGAGGGATTGAAAAAGCCCTTCAATTGGGCTTTCCGTCAATCAAAGTGAATACTGTGGTCATGAGGGGATTCAATGATGATGAGTTATTGGATTTTGTCGATTTTGCCAAAAATCTATCTCTAAATCATCGTTTTATTGAATATATGCCCTTTTTAGGGAACGGATGGAATGATGTAAATGTTATGTCCTATGCTGAAATGAAGGATGTAATTCAATCTAAGCATACTCTCATCCCTGTCGAGAATAATGAAGGAGTTCCGGGACCAGCGAAAGATTTTATGGTCAAAGGAAGTCAGGCAACAATCGGATTTATTACAACGATGACTGATCATTTTTGCGGTGATTGTAATCGTATCCGGTTAAGTTCCGACGGAAGATTACGCAATTGTTTATTTTCACCAACAACATTCGATCTGAAGCGTGTGCTCCGTTCCGGCGCATCTGATGATGTCATCGAAGCTACAATACGGATGGGAATTATTCTCAAATGGGAAAAACATCCTGAAGCACAAGTCCTTGCCGATATGCAAAGCAACGCGATGGTTGCAATTGGCGGTTAATAATTACTATACACTCATGTTCAACTAACCAAACAATCCTATGAAAACTCTACGAATAGTATTCCTCATCATTGGTATTACACTGTTATGTTCTTTAGCGATTGCGGGAGCCAAAAAAAAATATGGCAAATCATTAACTCTGAAAAAAGTAACACCTATCTCCTCCATTCTGGAAACACCTGAGAAATATAAAGGTCAAAAATTATTAGTCGAAGGAACAATCGTAGATGTTTGTGCGAAACGCGGTTGCTGGATAAAGATTGCCGGAGATAAGGAATTTGAAGCTCTCAGATTTAAAGTGGAAGATGGTGTCATCTCGTTCCCGATGGATGCAAAAGGAAAAAAAGCAAGAGCCGAAGGTATTCTTTCGGTTGAAACTGTCTCACAGGAAGACTTAATAGCCGAAGGAAAGAAACATGCCGAAGAAACAGGGGAAAAGTTCGATCCTTCAACTATTACAGGTCCCGAAACATACGTCCAATTACAGGGATTAGGCGCTGAAGTTAAATAACAGCAGTTACTAGTACCGTATAATGAACTCCGAGTTTTTCGCGGCGAATACGTAATGGCAAGTTATTTGCATTACGTTTCATTCAGCGCAGAACCCGGAGTTCTTATTCCAATTGGAATATGTTGAAATACAGTTGTCTTTTTTTAGATTAGAAAGCTTTCATGAAATGGCGCAAATGGAATAATATCCTCCATAGAGATATTGGTTACCTTATTGCAGGATTGACACTTATTTATGGAATATCAGGACTTGCAGTAAATCATATCGGTGATTGGAATCCGAATTTTAAAATTGAAAAATCTTTACTTACTATAGCGCCTGTTACTGCTACGGAACGGGAAGACATGGTGACTGAAGTGGTTGACAAGTTGAAATTAACAGAACTGCCCAAAGATTCTTTTCGTCCCGATGAATTAACATTAGAACTCTTTTACGAAGAAAAAACGTATTCAGTTGATATTCCGACAGGGAATGTTATAGTCGAAAATACAATTCCCCGAAGGGTATTGTATGAGATGAACCAGTTGCATCTGAATTCTCCAAAAGGGATTTGGACATATATAGCAGATCTTTATGCGGTTTCTCTTATATTTGTGGCTATTACAGGCTTATTTGTTCTCAAAGGGAAAACGGGTATCAAGGGGAGAGGGGCATGGTTGACTGCAATTGGTGTTCTTATACCCTCATTGTATTGGGTGTATTATCTCTACTGGATGGAATAAGTATTAGCAACAATTTTTTTATCATTATTTCAATTACATTTATTCATTGTTACAAAAGTGTTATGAACAAAAAAATCAATTATCGTTTATTCATATATGTTTTAAGTTTGCTTGTTGTTGTTTCAGCAAATAGTCTCTTTGCACAATATGTTAAGGTTGCAAAAGTAGGAGATAGTGCGCCGGAATTTTCTTCGACTGATTTTAAGGGAAAGAAATTCACCTTTAAAAAAGGTAAAGACAACAAAGTACGGTTATTTTGGTTTACAAATTTATGCAGTGGCTGTCAATCGGTTATTCTTGATATGGAAAAAATTAAGAATATGTACGAGAAAAAGGGTGTGGAGATAGTGTTAGTTAGCCAACTCGGAACAGACAAAGCAACGGTTGAAAAAATTTTGAAAGAGAAAAAATTATCGCTGCGATTTTTATATGACCCCAAAGGAGAAGTTACTTCCAAATACAGCGGTATGTACACCCCGGGAACTTGCCCTATGAAAAGTCTCTATCTTATTGATAAACACGGAACGATTAGATTGGCAACTCATTTTCCGGGAGTACCGGCTCATGATTTACAAAATGCTATTGAAAGAACCCTTGCTTCAAAATAAGGTATAATGTTTTTCCTATGCCCAGAAAAAACATTATATCAAACATACCGATCGTTCTTGCAATAGCCTTGGCTATTGTTTGTTTAGCATTTATAGGCGACCAGCCAAAGCGAAAACCCTCTATATTCCTTCCCGGAACCGAACCGGGGCAAGCAGATACTGCCGCTCCCGTTTCGCAATGCAAAGAATGCCACCAAAAACAAGTAAGTGAATGGTCAGGGAGTATGATGGCTCATGCTCCTAAGGATCCTTTATTCAACGCAATGCTCTCTATTACTGAAAAATATATGATGGGGTACGGTCTGGATGTTGGTGAGTATTGTTTACGTTGTCATTCGCCGTCGGGTTGGCTTGCCGGGCGATCTCATCCCCAAACAGTTGAAGGTATGTACGGCAGTGACTTAGATGGTATTCATTGCGATGCATGCCATCGAATGACAAATCCCATGGCGAATGACGGAAGCGCTATTATTGGTGATACTGTTCCGGGATACGGTGACGGCATGTACGCAGTGCAACGGTATCAACAACCTATTCGAGGTAAACGGGGTGTGGCTCATGCGATTATGGATACACATGTCGATCCTTTCTTAACAACTTCTGAATTTTGCGGTGTTTGTCATGAGGTGAGTAATCCATACTTAACTCCTGATGCACGGCATACTCCTCCTCATCTTCAAAAAGCAATGGAGCGCACTTACAGTGAATGGCAATTAAGCTGGTATGCTACACGCGGGGAAGAATGGACATGTCAAGGATGTCATATGAAGAAATCGGAAGGGAAAGCCGCATCGGTTCCCGGCGCACCTACGCGATTGGACGTAGCAAGTCATTCCTTTATGGGGGGAAATACGTTTGCCGGACACTCGGTATTGCGCCGTTGGAATGGTGTTGACTCGAATGCCATTCAACAAGGGTACGAAGGAGAAAAATTAATTTTATCGGAGGGACTTAAGGTTGATCTTGTTGCAGGGGATTCCGGGAATATTGTGAAAGCAAAGGTACGTCTGACAAACCTTACCGGTCATAAAATACCGACAGGATTTCCCGAAGGAAGAAGAATGTGGATTGAGTTGATTGGAACAGATCGTTTGGGCAATATCTTGTTTCAATCTGGGAAATATGACTCGGCAAATCATGACCTTCAAAACGACTCACAATTGAAGGTCTATCAGACAAAACCCGGTATTTCTCATACACTTGCAGACTCGTTCGGAGTTAACGCTGGTGTTTCTTTTGTTGTCCCATTAAATGATACTGTGTATTTTGATAATAGAATTCCCCCCCGCGGGTTTCAACTTTCCTCCTTTACCGAACATCAGGCGCAACCTGTGGGATACTTTTATGCAGATGGGCAGTACTGGGATGAAACAGAGTATCTCTTACCTGCGGGAGTCGATTCAGTTGAGGTTATTGCTTGGTATCAAGTAGCAAGCAAAGAGTTTATTGAATTTGCGAGGAATGAAAACCGTAATAACCCTTATGATTGGAACTCGTGGGGTGAAAAAGTCTATCAAGATTGGCTTGAATTTGGATTGCCTGTGGAAATGAATAGAGTTAAAATTGGTGTTTCCGGCTCGTTTTCCCATCTTCCGCCACATCAGGACGTAGTACCGCCATTAGTGATACGTTTAGCACAAAATTACCCCAACCCTTTTAATCCTCAAACAACGATAGAGTTTTGGATTTCTTCCCAAACATTCGTTTCTTTAAAAATCTACGATTATACGGGAAAAGAAGTTGAGAATCTCGTTGCGCAAATTCTTCCTGCCGGATCTCATTCCGTCACATTGAATTCTATTCAATATTCAAGCGGCGTATATTTTTATCAACTCCAAACAGGCGCCCATGCGCTTGCAAAAAAAATGTTGGTCTTAAAATAAAAAAGTTGTTCTTATGGAAAAACACGAAGGTGTTCTTACCTCGTTCAGTTTACAAATTGTTCTCAATGTCATTATTTTGATCTTGGCAGTACAAATGGTTTCCGCTCAATTGTCATGGGTGCAAAAAGTGAGCGGCGGCGGCTTGGGAAATCCATTTTTTGTAAACCCCAAAAATGATAATATCATTTACTCTGCTTGCGGAGATAATATTCTTCGTATCTCCCGGGATCGTGGAAATACGTGGCAAAACTTTTCAACAGTGTCGGGAGGGAACCAGATTAAATCGGTGACTGTCAACGCAAAAGATACAAGCATAATTGTTGTTTCAATCGAAGCAGGTCCTCCGGATAAAATCTTAAAAACAACTGATAATGGTGCAACGTGGAATGTAACGTTGTCAAGAGACTTTTATTATTGGGGTATTCCTGTCGCTCATATTCCCAATTCAAGTAGCGACACTTTGTACACAATGGGCGGAAACACAATTTTTCGAAGTGATGATTTTGGCAGTACATGGGATAGCATTCGATACAATCCATTCGGGACACTTAGCAATCAGGGCTGGGAGTATTGTGTGGTAAGACCTGATAGCCATAATATTTTAATCCTTGCTAACAATGCGAACGGTATCTGGAAATCTACCGATTTTGGTGTGGACTGGAGACTTGTTCATAATGCCGGCGGAGAAGTCCCGGCTCTTGCTGTTTCAAATGATGCGCCGAGAACAATTTATGCAACCCGTTGGAGCGGCGGTGGCGGTTTTGTGAAATCAACTGATGGCGGTGAAACATGGGCTTATAGCACACCATTAAACGGAATTAACATGTGGAACGTCGCCGTTTCAACAACTAATCCCAATTTTGTTATTACCGGCACGTACGGTCCGTCATATTCTACAACAGGAGGGATTTATATATCGCGCGATGCAGGTGTTACATGGCAAAGAACCTATCAAGGATTACAAGCAACAACGAACTACGGATGCCTTGTGATTGATACATTGAGTTTATTTGTTCTTCAAGGGGATGGTATTTATCGCTATAACCAACCGACAGGTTCTCTCAATGTTACATCTCCGAATGGCGGCGAAATCTGGCATGCGTTCTCTACCCACCCCATTACGTGGAGTTCTACAGGAGTTACCAATGTGATGTTGGAATATTCATCAGATAACGGTTCTTCTTGGAATACGATAGCGGCAAGCGTCCCTGCAAATACAGGCTCTTATTTATGGCATGTTCCCGATATGACCACGTCAAATTGCCTTGTTCGAGTGACCAATACTACAAACAGCGCTATGATCGATCAAAGTGATGCTGTCTTCGGTGTAGATAGATTATTTATTAATTTACTCACCCCGCTTGGCGGTGAACGGTGGGTAGCAGGATCAACGCATTCTGTGCAATGGAATTCAGCAGGTGTCCTGAACGTCAAAGTCCAATTCTCATCCGATAACGGATCAAATTGGATGGAAGTATCTCCAAGTATGCATGCTTCGAACGGAGCGTATGCATGGAGAGTACCTCATACAAAATCAGAACAATGTAAAATAAAAGTTGTCAATATTGCATCGCCCGATGTATATGGGATCAGTGATTCCGTTTTTGCGATTGAAGATACAGTCCAGTTTTTAACAAAAATTATTGTAACGGATAATGGAGCACAAGTTGATACTTTGCTATTTGGTGAGAAAGCTCTTGCAACAGATGGCATTGATGCCGCCTTAGGTGAGGAAGAACTTACCCTGAAACCTCCTCCCGGAACATTTGATATTCGTTGGCTCGTAGGCGGTACGAATGGAACAAAGCTTGATTTACGCGATACGCTAAGTTCTGCACACCCGACAATTGTATTTTCTTTTGATATTCAACCGGGTACAGGCGGGTACCCTGTTACATTACACTGGAATCCGGAATCGTTTCCGCAAGATTATTTTACGTTGCGCGATGCAAATACCCAGGGGAAATTATTATCGATTGATATGCTTGCAGAAACGACATGTACCATATCGAATCCTGCAATTACAACCGTAGAGATTGTTCATTCGCTCTTATTGTCACTTCCTTTCGATGTCAATAGTCGTTGGAATCTTATTTCTCTCCCGTTAAAAGTAGATGATGGTTCAAAAGCAAATGTTTTCCCTGAAGCTATATCAAATGCGTTTGAGTATACGTATAAATACCACCCTGTTGATACAATGCAAAACGGCAAAGGATATTGGCTTAAATTTCCTGCCGCTCAAAGTATGCTCCTATCCGGCAAACAACGCCTTACTGATAGCGTTGCTATCTCCGCTGGTTGGAATATAATTGGTGGTTTGAGTAAAGCAATAGCTGTTTCGGGGATTACAACAAGTCCTTTAGACATATTACGTTCATCATATTATGGCTATAATTCAGGATATTCGGATGCAGATACATTACAACCGGGGTTAGGGTATTGGATAAAGGTTTCCCAAAGCGGCTGGCTTATTCTTAATTCCTTGAATACAACTAAGCAACAACCGAATGTTGAGAACTAATCATATAGGCTATACCACCTTAAATTCTCACAATAACTAAGGAGAAAAATTGGTTTTCACCGTAGGATTTAATAGATTTCAATCCTACACATTCTCAACAGCTGATTTTCAATGAAACATTATCTAAGTTTTGCCTTTACAGTTTTAAGCGTTTTCGTTATTGCATTGTGTCTCTATCCGCTACGCGGAAATGCTCAAGGAATTAAATCGTTTACCCCGGAACCGGTGGCCAATGAAATGGCACGTACAGCCTTTTCATTCAATTACCAACTTTTTTCCGGGCAAGAAATGAAAGGTTCATATACAGATGGTTTATATGGATTTCATCTCCAACGGTTTACATGGGAATGGGATCAGTTCGGTCTGTTGTTTGGCGGTGGTATTATTGGAGGTGAAGGTAGCGGCAAAGTCATTGATCCTGCATGGACTGTTGTTACAAATGATCTCGGTTTTTGGGCTCTTGATTTTGAAGGCACTCTCATAGCACGCCTGCCGGGGGAACAGCCATTTAAAACAATTACTCCATTCCTCGGTTTAGGAATAGATGCTTTCGTTGCGACTGAAAAACTTTCTGTTACCATACAACAGGATACAGCAACCGGCTCGGAACATTTTCCCAAAACTGTTCGTGGCGATGCCTCTGCATTACGTTCAACTGTTGCGGGACATGTTCTTCTTGGGGTATTAATTCCCGTTGGAAAAGATAATTCGCTTGAAGTTGATTTTAAAGCGCTCTTTTCGGCAAGCACCGGTTTCCATGACTTTGTAACTGCTGATCAAGAAACTGCTCTCGAAAGAGATATTTATTCTGTCATTAAAAGACCTGCCTTTAATCTCTCCGGTTATTCAATTCGATTGGGTATCACCATATAAATATTAAGGGTGGTTCTAAAAACCCTTTACGCTCGGTTCTGCGTCCTCGCAGAACCACGAAATCAAATAGGATTGAGCACACTGCGCACTCGCAGAGTGCTCAGTGTGGAGCTGGGGTAGTTTTTGGAACCACCCTTAAAACAGTTTTGGAAAATATTTCTTGCTGTTTTTAAATCCCGCCCTCATTTAGAGTATAAATCTTACGTTATGTTAGAAACACTCTAAGTTCTTTGTTCTAAATTGCACCATTTAGTCTTAATATCTCACCACACAATAGGGTGATATGCCACATCTACAGGTTCTGGCAGGTGATGCCTCAACCTTTAATATTGCTTAAATCATTCCGTTTTTAATAAAAAACCAATTTCGGTTTCATTCCTGAGAAACCATCTTTCATAAGTGAGAAGAAAACACTGTTTCAGTGTTTTAATCTACAATTTCAATTAAAATTAGCCTAAAAATGGCAACTTTACTGGCATATTCATTGCAAAGGAATAACGATATGGTAGATGGAAAGTTATTTTCTGTTTTAAGGAAGAAAATGACGCATTCAGAAATACCAGACGTTTAATACACAGTACATCATCATTAATTACAAATATTAAGTTCTTATCATTTTTTTACGAGGTATGCAATGAATATTCGATACGAATCAGACCAAGAAGATTTTCGTCCACGAGTAATAGTGTGGGAGTTCCAGAAAAATAATCGTCTTTCTGATGAAGAACAGTTTACCGATGAACCCAACGGTTCTTTATCTGCTCAAGAGAACATGCTTGTGCTCGAAAGTATAGCACGCATCGCCAAACCTATTATTGTCCTTACCGGATCACATCTTCTAACCATCGAAAGTCTGTTTGAATTTGTCCAATATGGACATGCACTCGGGTTAAAAATGATTATTGAAACTCCCCCCGAAGATATTAATCAGGAAGTCATTCGTCAGTATTCAGTATTCGGGCCGCGTATTTTCCGTTTGCTTATCGATAGTTGCATTCAGGAAGATATGGATACACGTTTTCGCAGAACACCGGAGTATTATACGCTTGATAGAGCGCTTAGGTTATTAAAAAGCGGTGGTTTTGAAATTCATCTGGGGACAACAGTAAAGAGTCCCGATATTCGTAATCTCGCGTTCGAACATGATTATGCCTACCGTAGATCGGCACGCGGTTTATATTGCCATCTCAATTTTGATGACAGTAAACATCAACCCGGAAAACGCCCGGAATATACCGAAGAAAACATTGAACAATTTATCGAAGCCATTGCGAAGATGAAACGATACAGCCCCGATTCAATGTACTTCTCTCCTCAATGTGTGCAATATGGATTTGTCGGTTCTCCCGAATCGAACCATGAAGGTAGCGCCGGCAAAGAAAAAGCGTTTGAATGGAAACATTATTGTCTTGGCGGAAAACGCTTTGCTTACATTAAAGGAAATGGAAAAGTTCAGATTTGCAGCGGACTCAATGCTGAAGCAGGCGACCTGCGAATGACAGGGTTTGACTTCCAGGAAGTATGGGAATCATCGGAACTGTTCAGAATGCAACGAGAAGATGGTACAACCTGTGCCATTACGAGAGAATATATCCATCAACAATTTCCTGAGTCAACTGCTCAGAAACCACAGCCGGAAGTTGAATATCTTCCGTAACAGTGTTGTTCTTTGAATAATTAACGAACTCAAAGAATAGGAAAAGAGATTTACCGTGAAAACAAAAAAAGTAAAAAAACAGTATTCAATGCAAACACGACTGATTTATGGAAAATCAGTCAGTAAGAAATGGGATTACAATCACCATGTTGTACCACCGATTTCTTCTTCATGCACATTCAGATTAGATAGCGCTAAACGAGGCGCTCAGGGATTTGCTGAATTTGCTCATCTTCATGATAATGAATCAATTGAATCACGAGCACCAATTTATGTCTATGACCGTTTAGGTGAACCGAATAAAGAATTACTCGAAGAAAATCTTGCCGTAGCCGAACATGGCGATATCGCAGTGACGTTTTCAACAGGAATGGCGGCAGTTTCTGCCGTTTTAGGTTCATTGACAGGTATTGGCGATGAAATCATCGCTCATCATACGTTATATGGATGTACGTATTCGTTACTTACCAATTGGTATCCACGGTACAAGATTTCAACGCAATTTATCGATTTACGAACACCGGAAATTTTACCTGACTTTATTAACGAACGAACACGTGTCGTCTATTTTGAAACACCTGTTAACCCTACGCTTGAACTGATTGATATTGGTAAGATTGTTAAGCTTGTAAAACAGGCAAATAAAAAACGTGCGGCAGAACGACAAATTTATGTTGTCATCGATAATACGTTTGCAAGCCCATATTGCCAACGCCCGCTTGAATTAGGAGCGGATTTTGTTGTCGCCTCTCTTACAAAAAATATCGGAGGTTTCGGTACCGATATGGGTGGTGTTATTGTCGGTCCCGAATGGAGTTACGATCGCATCATGCTCTATCGAAAAGATTTTGGCGGAGCCCTTGCCGCAAAAAGCGCATGGCCTATTCTTGTGTACGGATTAACAAGTTTACCGCTACGTATGAAACAGCAAATCACCAGCGCTTATGAAATTGCAAAGTTTCTTTCCAAGGATGATCGCGTTTCCTATGTCAGCTTTCCGGGATTAGAATCCTTCCCCCAATTTGAACTTGCTAAAAAACAAATGTTCAATTACGAAGGCGAATTTGCCCCGGGGAGTATTCTTTATTTTGGATTAAAGGGAAAAACACCAAAAGCCCGCCATGATAGAGGCGAAAAATTCATCAATTACCTTGCCAAACATGCCTATGCAATCACACTTGCTGTAAGTCTTGGTCATATTCGTACGTTGGTAGAACATCCAAGTTCAATGACACATTCGGCGATACCGCTGAAAGATCAGATTGCGAATGGAATGGATCCCGGTGGTGTACGCCTCTCCATCGGTTTAGAAAAGCCGGAAGATATCATGAGAGATATTACAGAAGCGCTCTCTAAAATATAATTTAAAATATAATTTTTCGAACAGGATAGGTTTTATAAAAAAGCCTATCCTGTTGTTCTTTGTGTCTTTCCCATCATTATGTTTAACGAATTTCATAACTAAAACGTATGATTTACCGTATTCTATTGTTGTTTTTGGTACTTAGCGTTGGTATTTTCCTTCTTGAATCGTGTAACACCGATGAAATTGTTACATCGATAGATTATACCACAATTCAAACCATTTCGTATTCTCAGCATATCCAACCGTTATTAAGCCGCAGTTGTGCAACAAGTGGTTGTCATAATGCAACAACGAAAGCAGGTGGGCTTTCCCTTGTAAGTTGGAATAATGTTATCAGCGGCTCAACGTATGGCCATGCTGTTGTTGCTTTCCGCCCCGAAAAAAGTTTACTCACTGTGTTATTTGACGGCACAGCGTTACGAACTTCACACCCGGAGACAGGAGTTGCCGGTTTTTCTACTGCTGAAGTCACATTTATAAAGCGTTGGATAAGCGAAGGGGCGAAAAATGACGCAGGGGATATTCCCTATGAACATTCCTCGAAAAAAGTCTATGTCCCAAATCAAGGAGAAGATAACGTTGCCATAATCGATCTTGATAGTATGGTAGTAACCCGCTACATTCCTGTAGGGAATTCCGCCGCGGTTGAGGGTCCCCATTTCATTGTAGCAGATGGTGATTACTGGTATGTTTCGCTTATCAGTGCCGGGCAAGTGTGGAAATTTGATGTGCATAGTGATACTTTAGTAAGTAAGGGGACTGTTCAAGGCGCGCCCGCATTATTAGCTCTTACTCCCGATGGTTCAAAATTGTATGTCTCTCAATTTATGACATCAAGTACGAATACGATAACCGTGATGAATACAGCCACTATGACTGTCACAAAAACAATCAATGTTTGGACTATGCCGCACGGTATTCGCATGACTCACGATGGAACGAAAGTATTTGTTGCTAATATGATGTCCGATAATCTTTCTGTCATTGATGTTGCAACAGATTCAGTCATACAAACTATTACACTTGCTGATGATGCTAATCCGTTCGGACCCCCAAAATATTCCCCGATGGAAATTGCAATCTCGCCGAACGATAATTATGTACTTGTCGCTTGCTCCGATCAGCACGAGGTGCGTATGTTTGATGCCCATACCTACCAACTCCTACACGTAATTCAAGTCGGTAATCAGCCATGGCATTTACAATTTACTCCTAATGGAAATTACTGTTACGTTACCAATCGTATGAGCAATTCTGTTTCCATGGTTCATATCCCGATGCACCATGTTATGGGAACAATTACCGCTAATTCGCCCAGATATTTCGATTTTCCGCATGGTTGTGATGTTTCAAACGATGGACGGTATGTTATTATATCGAACGAAAATGTAACTCCCGGATATGTTCCGCGTTACGCAAATGATAACATCGGTAATGTTTGTATTATTGATGCCACATTAAATCAGGTGGTGAAAGTGTTAGAGGTCGGTAAAATGCCAACCGGTCTTTGTGTAGCTCATTAAGGAAGGGATTGAAAATGAAAAAATATGTTCTTCTATTCGCATTAGGTCTCATGGTTTTCGGGTATTCATGTAAAGAATCCGATCCTGAACTTATTACCCCTCCGCAGAAACCGCAATACAGTCTAACAGATTTTGAACGATCAGAAGCCTGTTCAACATGCCATCCGCAATATTATAATGAATGGAGCGGATCAATGCACCGTTTTTCAACAAGCGACCCAATTTGGCGGTTGGCAAATAATTCGTTGCAGGCAAGCATGAACGGCGGTTTGGGAAAAACATGTTTCCAATGTCATGCACCAATGGGCTTTCTTACCGATAACACCAAACCATCATTTGAATTTTCTGAGTTGAACGAACAGGTTCGCGAAGGTATTGGTTGCGATTTTTGCCACATCCTGCGTGCACCATTTAAAACGACAGATCAACATATAGAGTATACAATTCACCCCGGTCCCATTAAGTATGGCACGTTGGAAAATCCATCACCGGCAGGCGCTCATCAAAATGGATATGATGCAACGTATGACCGCTCTGAAGTTTGCAGGCAATGTCATGATCTTGTTGTTAACCATATTCCGCTTGAAGTTACCTTTACGGAGTGGCAGAACAGCGCATGGGGAGCGATGTCGGTTGAGTGTCAAAAATGCCACATGCAAACCTACTCAGGGAAAGCGGCAACAACAGGACCTGTGCGAAACAATTTGCATCGCCACGATTTTATCGGTGTTGATGTTGCTGTCGGTGATTTTCCTAATAAAGCTGAACAACGCGCAGGAATTGATTCGCTCTTGAAACAATCTGCTACATTAACAGTCAATGCTCCCTCAACATCAGCCCTTGTCGAAAGTGTTCATGTTGCTGTAACAGTGTATAACGATAAGACCGGGCATAATCTTCCAACCTCTGTGTTTTTCAACCGTCAAATGTGGATTGAAGTGACGGCATGGAAGGGTTCGGATACTGTGTATCGTTCAGGTAATTTGGATGATAACGGAGATTTAATGGATGCGAATAGCGCCCTTCATCCCAACGAAGATCATGATTTGACTATTTTCAATGGCGCTATGTATAAGAATGGACAACCTTCCAATGTTGTTGAACTGGATTCGCTTGTCAACCTCACTATTCCTCCGTTTGCATCGCGAATTGCACACTATACGTTCAAACCTACCGGAACAGGTACATGGCATGTAAAAACACGATTATTATATCGTTCTTTAGGACCATATCTCTATCGTTCATTTAATGTTGCAAACTATATCAGTGAAGTCCCGATTTTCGAGATGAACACAGACGAAAAGACGATAATCGTTCATTAACATTTTTTTAGGTATGTATTACGAGAACCCCGCCTTTACAAGTGGGGTTTGATTTTTTTAATATTGGGGTCATGATAGATTAGCTAAAACGAATCTAAAATTCTCACTGAGCGCTTTGCGCTTTCTTTGCGCTCTTTGCGGTTAACGTTATGTATCATTTTCTCAAATTCTTTTGTTACATTCAACTATGAACGAGCCGAACATAGTTATTCTTGCAGGCGGATTATCCACAAGGATGAAACAATCCGTTTCGGGAATTCATGGTATAGACCATACAATGGTAAAAGCCGCACAGGAACAACCCAAAGCAATGCTTGGGGTTGGGGAAGACTCGCGGCCTTTTCTTGATTACCTTATGATGGCAATCGAAAAGACAGGGTATCAGGATGTCGTAATTGTAGTTGGGGAGCGAGATCAATCCATACAAGAATATTATACAAGTAATGGTAATAACCTTTTTCCGGGACTACGTATTTCGTACGCTACACAATCAATTCCCGAAGGGAGATCAAAGCCTCTTGGTACTGCTGATGCATTACTCATGGCGTTGCAATCAAAGCCTGAATGGCGCTCACAATCTTTTACTGTTTGCAATAGCGATAACTTGTATTCGGTACAAGCACTTACTTCAATACTTCAATGTAACCATACAAACGCACTCATTGATTATGACCGTTCGGCATTACAATTTCCCCCTGAACGTATTGCTCAATTCGCGGTCATCACAAAAGACGATAATAATTTTCTCAACGATATCATCGAAAAACCAACACTCGAGCAAATACATGAAGCAACAGATACTTCCGGCAGAATTGGTATCAGTATGAATCTGTTTCGATTATCATACGATATGATTTATCCGATTTTGGAGACGATACCGCTCCATTCTGTTAGGAATGAAAAAGAACTTCCTGTTGCTGTAAAAATAATGAATGTTTATAACCCTAAAAGTATTCTCACAATTCCCTTTGCCGAGCACGTAATTGATTTAACGAATCAAGCTGATATTCCTGTTGTGAGGGAATATTTGAAAAAATTATAGTTGTAGGAGCATAACCAATGAAAACCCCAATTCTTCTCATCCTTCTTATCCTGTTCTCTTTCTATTTACCATTATTCTCTCAAACAGTGTGGCTCGATCAGGTTGATCTATCTGCTATGCAAATTGGTTGGGGAGAAGTACACGCAAATACTTCTGTTGAAGAAAATCCGCTTACAATCGCAGGGAAAAAATTTGAGCGAGGAGTTGGTACTCATGCTGTGAGCACACTCCTTCTCAAACTCGATAGGAAAGGAGTACGTTTCACTGCATCAGTTGGTGTGGATGATGAAGCACAAAACGAGAAGGCAAGTATTGAGTTCTTTGTGATAGGAGATAGGCATATTCTCTGGAAAAGTGGAGTAATGAAATATAATGATGTTGCTAAACATCTTGATGTCAACATTAGCGGCGTTCAACAACTTGGACTTTTAGTGACAGGTTCTAATGATGGAATAGATTATGATCATGCCGATTGGTGCGAGGCAAAAATTGAATTTACCGAAAATGTCCCGGCATTTCAACTTGTAACCAGGCGAACTGTAAAACCCTACATCCTTACACCGCCTGTTTCGGAAAACCCAAAAATTAATAGTCCCAAAGTCTTTGGTGTACGTCCGGGAAATCCGTTTTTATATACAATTGCGGCTACGGGGAAACAACCCATTACATTCGAAGCCTCGAACCTTCCTTCCGGATTAACCCTAAACCATCAAAATGGGCAAATAACAGGCGTTTTAACCACAAAAGGTGAGTATAAAACCTGGTTGATTGCAATAAATGAGGTGGGAAAAGCAGAGCGCGAGTTAGTCATAAAAGTGGGTGATAACATTGCCCTGACACCCCCTATGGGATGGAACAGCTGGAATTGTTGGGCATGTGCTGTTGATGATGAAAAAGTACGAGCCTCTGCCGATGCGCTTGTCTCGTCAGGGTTAATGAATCATGGATGGACATATATCAATATCGACGATTGTTGGGAAATAAAACCCGGAGCAACCGAGCCCGAATTACAAGGTGAAGCGCGTACAACTTCAGGTATGATTAATACCAATAAAAAATTCCCGGATATGAAGTCACTTAGCGATTATGTGCATAGCAAAGGATTGAAACTCGGTATCTATTCAGGACCCGGACCGCTTACATGTGCAGGTTTTACGGCAAGTTATCAGTATGAAGAACAAGATGCTCAACGATATGCTTCATGGGGAATCGATTATTTAAAATATGATTGGTGTTCCTATTCAAGCGTAGCGAAAGATAAAAGTTTGCCTGAATTAAAAAAGCCCTACGCGATTATGCGTAACGCTCTTGATAAAGTTCCTCGCGATATTGTTTATAGTTTATGCCAATATGGAATGGGTGATGTTTGGGAGTGGGGGAATGAAGTCGGTGGCAATTGTTGGCGCACGACGGGTGATATCACCGATACTTGGTCAAGCATGGCGGGTATTGGTTTTAAACAAGCAGGACATGAAGCATACGCTCAACCGGGTAATTGGAATGATCCCGATATGCTTGTCGTGGGACTTGTCGGTTGGGGA
>ORJL011326444.1_pt1 | contig 32057 bp, 27 predicted proteins | sample 1779941 | NCBI WGS metagenome assembly ORJL01 (sample SAMEA104232317, study PRJEB22302) | groundwater metagenome | biome: forest; feature: aquifer; material: groundwater | place: USA | collected 2011-08-07 | depth 5.8 m | reverse complement strand
TGTTTATATCGGCGGGATCATCACGCTTTTTATTTTCGCCATTAAATTAACGGCAAAGATTGACGATGCCAGTATCAAGCAGGTCAACGCCCAGGTTTTTCCGGCGGGGCTTGCTACGATTGTTTTGTTTGGTATTCTTTCATGCGTTATCACCGTCAATCCTTGGATGCAAGGGAATCTGAACTTAGGTGCGTCTTCTTTAAAACAAATCGGCGAGTCGCTTCTGACGACATACGCACTGCCGTTTGAATTTATCTCGATTGTGTTACTGGCGGCGATGGTGGGGGCGATTGTGATTGGACGGGGGAAGAAATGATTTCTATCCATCATTTTGTTATCTTAAGCACTTTTCTTTTTTGCATCGGCGTCTTTGGCGTTTTATCAAGGCGCAATGTTGTCGGCGTCCTTATGTCGATTGAGCTTATCCTCAATGCCGCCAACATCAATTTAGTTGCCTTCAACAAATATCTGGAGCCCTCGGGTGTTTCGGGGCAGGTATTCGCGTTGTTTATTGTCGCGATCGCGGCCGCGGCGAGCGTTGTCGGCCTTGTTTTGGTTATCGCGATTTATCGAAACGGAAAATCGGTCTTTGCCGACCAATACAATTTAATGAAATGGTAAAAATCGCCCACCTTATCCCTCTGTTTCCTTTCCTCGCCTTTTTGGCCAACATTTTTTTTGGGCGAAGGCTTAAAGAATTAAGCGCCGTGATTTCCATTGTAGCGTCGAGCATTTCCTTTATTCTAACGTTGGTTGTTTTTAAAGGGTTGCTCGCGGGGGAAGGAAGCTATACGCTTGGAACATGGCTTGTGATTCACGAAGTTCCTTTGAATTTTGGCGTGAGCGTGGACGCGCTCAGCGTGATGATGCTTTTGGTCGTAAGCTTTGTGGGGACGCTGATTCAAATTTATTCGGCCGGCTACATGCACGGGGACGCGCGCTTCAGCAGGTATTTTGCCTACATCTCTTTGTTTATGACGTCCATGCTGGGATTGGTTCTGGCGGATAATTTCGTGATGCTTTACATTTTTTGGGAAGGCGTGGGGCTGTGTTCGTATCTTTTGATTTCTTTTTGGTTTGAACGTGAATCAGCGGCGAGGGCCGGCCTCAAGGCTTTTGTGACAACGCGTATCGGCGATACGGGGCTGATCATTGGAATATTTTTGTTATTCTTCGCAACGGGAACATTTAATTTTAGTGATCTGGCCAACATCGGCGCTGGCGCCAATGAAACCCTTTTGACCATCGCGGCGCTTTTGATTTTCTTGGGCGCGGTTGGCAAGTCAGCGCAGTTTCCTTTGCACACATGGCTTCCCGATGCCATGGAAGGCCCGACGGTTGTTTCCGCTTTGATCCACGCCGCCACCATGGTCGCGGCGGGCGTTTATTTGGTGGCACGAACATACAGTCTTTTTGTTTTACATCCTTTGTGTTTGCAGGTTGTTGCTTGTGTTGGCGGGATTTCCGCTTTGATGGCGGCGACGATTGCGACCGTCAACAACGATATCAAACGCATTTTGGCGTATTCAACCATCAGCCAGCTGGGGCTCATGATGCTGGCCTTGGGTGTTGGCGGATACAGCGCGGGAACGTTTCATTTAATGACGCACGCCTTTTTTAAGGCGCTTCTTTTCTTGTGCGCGGGAAGCGTGATTCACGCGGTGCATACGCAGGATATTTGGAAGATGGGCGGGCTTTGGGGAAAAATGAAAGTCACCAGCGCCACGTTTGTCATCGGAGCTTTGGCTATCAGCGGCGTGCCGCCCTTGGCCGGGTTTTGGTCAAAGGACGAAATTTTGTCCGCGGCGTGGAATGGTGGGCATACGGTCTTTTTTTGGATTGCCGCGCTGACAAGTTTATTGACGGCCTTTTACATGGCGAGATTGATTTTTATCGTTTTCTTTGGGAAAGCAAAAGAAGAAATCCACGCCCATGAATCAACGCGGGCGATGACGGTTCCGCTGATTGTTTTGGCGGTGTTTTCCGTTTTTATCGGGCTTTTGGGGTCGCCCTTCACGCATCACATGTTTCAGAAATTTATTTTCTTTGGGGAACCGCATCAACTGGCGCAAGGCGGGGAGAACCATTTTATCGCGCCGCTTTCCATCCTGATCGCCGTAACAGGCATTGGTTTGGCCTATGTGTTTTATCTTTGCGGCAACAAGATTTTGCCGGCGGCTTTCCGCGCGAAATTCACGTGGCTTTACCGAATCGTTTCAAATAAATATTACATCGATGAAATTTACGACGCTGTTTTTGTCCATCCCTGCATGAAGGCGTGCCAGTTTTTGATGCGCTTTGACGGGCGGGTGGTGGACGGTTTTGTCAACGGCGTCGCATCGGTTGTTGACCTATTCTCAAAGGCGCTTAGGCTCATTCAAACCGGTTTGGTGCAAAATTATATTTTGATTCAGGTGGTTGGCGTCATCGTTTTTATCCTGACATTAGGAAGAATATGCCGATTCTAAGTTCTCTTATTTTCTTGCCGCTTGTGGGGGCGCTTGTTATTTTGGCGCTTCCGTCGAAAAATATCAAGGCCATCAGGGCCGCGGCGATTATTTCAACCGCTGCCACGTTTCTTTTGTCGATTGCGCTTGTGGCGCAATTTGATATTCAAAGCGCCGGTATGCAGTTTGCCGAAAAAATGCCCTGGATCGCGCAGATGAATATCGCCTATCATTTAGGTGTTGACGGCTTGAGTGTTGCGCTGGTTTTTTTGACCGCTCTTTTGGGGTTGATTGCCTGTATCGCGTCATGGGGAATCGCCACCCGGCAAAAAGAATATTTTGCGTTATATCTTATCCTTATGACCGGGATGATGGGGACCTTTATCGCGCTGGATTTATTCCTCTTCTACATTTTTTGGGAAGTGGTTTTGATTCCGATGTATTTTCTGATTGGAATCTGGGGCGGCCCGCGCCGGCAATACGCGGCCATCAAGTTCTTTCTTTACACGCTGGCCGGTTCGGTTGTGATGCTCGTCGGTATTTTGATATGTTATTTTACATCCGCGCCGCACACCTTTGATATGCTGGAGCTCGCCAAAGCTGCCCCTCAGTTTGATTTTCGTTTGCAGGCCGCGCTTTTTCTCATGTTTTATCTGGCGTTTGCGATTAAAGTTCCGGTTTTCCCTTTCCACACATGGCTTCCCGACGCTCACGTGGAGGCGCCGACGCCGATCAGCGTTTTGCTGGCCGGGGTTTTACTTAAGATGGGATGTTATGGATTTTTCCGGATTTGTTTTCCGTTCTTTCCCGATGCCGCGCATTATTTTGCCTATCCCTTGGCGGTCTTGGGCGTGATAGGCATTATTTATGGCGCTTGCGTCGCGATGGCCCAGAGCGACTTTAAGAAAATGATTGCGTATTCTTCGGTGAGCCACATGGGATTTGTCATGCTGGGCTTGGCAAGTATGAACGCGACGGGATTTAACGGCGCGCTTTTGGAAATGTTTAATCACGGGATTATTACCGGCGGCATGTTTTTGCTTGTCGGCGTTCTTTACGACCGCGCGCATACAAGAGAATTAAACCAATTCAGCGGTCTATCGGCGCAAATGCCGATTTACGCGTTTTTCCTAAGTGTGTGTTCTCTGGCTTCTTTGGGGCTGCCGGGCTTAAGCGGTTTTGTGGGAGAATTTTTATCTTTGGCCGGGGCGTTTCCGGCGTTTCCGTTTCTTTCCATCCTGGCGATAATCGGATTGATTATTACCGTCGGGCTTTTTCTTTTGATGCTGAAACAAGTATTAATGGGGAGCGTGAATTCTCAGTGCCTAAAATACGCCGACATGAATTTGCGGGAAATCGGGATGCTTGTGCCGCTTTTGGTGATGACGGCGGTTGTCGGCGTGTATCCGGCGGCGGTGATTCAATTCCAGCAAAAGGCTGTTGAAGTTTTGGCCCATCTACTCTAGGAGTTTTGTTTTGGACGCGCAAAGTTTACAATTTATTTTACCCGAACTTATTTTAGTCGGCGTCGCCTTTGTGATTTTGATGGCCGGAGTTTTCGGGAAGTTAAAAAATTTCCTGGGAATTTTTTCTTTGCTGGGTATTTTGTCGGGCGCGGTTTTTCTCTCCGGCGACATTCAGGCTGGGCATTTTCTTTTCTCCAACATGTTGGTCAATGACGCTTTTTCGATGTTTTTCCGCGCTATCCTTCTTGTGATCGCGGGGGGGATCGTGCTTTTGTCGATGGGCTACCGGGATTTAGACCCCGATGACAGCGCGGAGTATTATTTTTTCCTTTTGGTTGTGACCGCGTCCATGATGCTGGCTGTTTCCTCCAACAATCTCATGATGATTTATATCGCCCTTGAGGCGGTTTCCATCATTTCTTACATCATGGCCGGATATTTAAAACGCGATGTTTTTTCTTCCGAATCCGGGATTAAATATTTTCTTTTCGGGACATTCTCGACGGGCGTGACGCTTTACGGGATTTCCTTGGCGTACGGGCTTTTTGGCAGTTTGGATTTGAATGTGATTTTAACGCAATTGGTGAATGGCTCGGTTTCTCAACCGGCGCTATTGTTGGTCTGTGTTTTGATTCTTGCGGGTTTTGGTTTTAAATGCTCGCTCGTGCCGTTTCATATGTGGACGCCGGATGTTTATCAAGGCGCGCCAACGCCTGTCGCGGCGCTGTTATCCATTGGGCCAAAGGCCATGGGCTTCGCGTTTTTATTGAGGGTTTTTGTGCAGACGTTTCAAACCTCGGTTGTGTACTGGGGCGCGTTGGCGGGGTTGGCCGCGATATTGACAATGACCGTCGGAAACGTAATGGCGCTTGCGCAGAATAATATGAAACGCCTTCTGGCGTTTTCATCCATTGCCCAGGCTGGATACATCCTTGTGGGATTGGCGGCCGCATCGGCGACGGGAACGCAAAGCGCTTTGTTTTATCTTTTTGTTTATGTTTTGATGAATCTGGGTGCTTTTGCGGCGGTCATTGCGGTGGCCAATTCCAGGAAAAGTGAAACGATGGAAGGGTATGCCGGGCTTTATAAAAAGGACCCCTTCACGGCGATTGCTTTCGCGGTTTGCCTTCTGTCTTTGACGGGCATTCCGCCTTTTGCGGGTTTCTTGGCGAAATTCTTTATTCTGGCCTCGGCCGTTGAAGCAAAATTTATTTCACTGGCCGTTATCATGGCCCTCAACAGCGTTGTCGCGTTGTTTTACTATGTGAAGATCATTAAATTTATGTTTCTTGATGAACCGCGTCAGGAGCAAGAAGCGCTTTCTGCTGTGCCGCCATCACCTTATCTTCAATGGGTTTTGGCCGTTGCCCTCGTGGGCAATATCCTTATCGGGTTTTGGCCCAATCCTCTCATCAATTGGCTGACGCGTCTTTTAGCTGCGGGTTAATTCCTTATCGTTTCGTTCTTATTTTAAGCGGGAATGAAAAAGAGGCTCATGGGAGCCTCTTTTTTTGACGCATTTTAGGAATCGTTAATGAGGGGATTCGTTCTTACGCGGTTTCATTCATCAGATTGTTGTGGCTGGCGATCACGCGCCATTTATTTTTCTCATTTAACCACGTCATGGTGTAGCGCCTGACCGAACGGCGGCCGCCTTCGAGGTTTTTTTCGATGGTGAAAAGATAATATTGAAGAATCGCCGTTTGGCCAAAAATCCCGCAGCTGATGGGGCTGATGTGATAAATCGCGAATTTGGTATTCGCGCACCAGAAGCCGACCCATTTCTCGAGCCATTCTTTATTGAGCATGAGCGGGCTTTCGTGGCCGAAGCCGCGAAATTCCGGATGGATGTAGTCCATGAATTCTTTCACTTTGCCTTGAGTCAAGATTTCCCAGTGGCGCGTGAGTTGTTGCCAAATTTCCTTTTGGGCCGGCGACCATTCTTCGATGTTAGGCGAAACGGATTGTTTCATGTCACTTCCTCCTGTGTGGAATTCATTCTATCGTTGGGCTGAAAAACAACGCGCTTATATTACCTTATTTTGTCGCGGACTTCCAGTTTTTATAAGAGCTGATTTAAAAATAAGGGGGCGATTAAAAGGCGAGTCCATAGACAGCCGCATATATTTTTTCTATAATAAGCTATGCCTTTCTTAAAAAATCTTCATAAATACCGGGACCTCTTCTTTTTTCTCCTCACGGCGTTGATCGGTTTTTTTGTGACCTACCCTTATCATAACTTTCAGCTCCACCTGGCCCAGGGCGACCACGGAAATAATTTTTACTGTTTTAAACAAACCTTTGACGGCGGCCTTCCTTACCGCGATTATTGGTGGGTTTACGGGCCTTTGATGCCGTATTATTACAGCTTTTTTTATCACCTGTTTGGCGTGACCATGCACAGCGTCTTGATTGGCTATATCACGCTTCATTTTTTATGCGGGATTGTTTTTTATCTTTCAATGAGGGTTTTCTGCGCGCCCTTGATCTCGATGGCGGGCGCCATCTTTTTTTGGGTTTTTAATTTACCCTTTGAACATACCTACAATCACGTCGGCGGGATCCTCATGATATTGGGGGCAACGTATGCGGCTTTTCTTTATATTAAAAATCAGAAAAGCCGCTATGTCTATTTTGGGCTGGCCTGCATTTTTGTGCTTTCTTTGATTAAATTGAATTTTGGGTTTTCAACGCTCGCGGCGTATGGAGTTGCCCTCTATTTAATCAACCGGGTGATGGAGCGGCCAATAACAGCTTCCCAAAAGAAGATTTACGCCGTTCTATTTTTTCTTGTCCCGATTTTTGTTGTTTTGATTTATAGCTTTTTCTTAAGCGGTTTACCGTTTTATGCCATACGTCAATGCATTCTCTTTATCGACACCGACCCAAATCACGCGTCGCCGTGGGTTTCGTTGTTTATTTTTATCAAATATTGCCTGACCCAGTGTTCGCGCCAGAATATTTTCTGGTTTGGAATCATTTTTATTTTGTCGGCGGGGCGCTTTTTTTATTTATGGAAGCGGAAAATTTTTGAGAACGGCGACCGTAGGCATCTGAAGGCGGTTTTTCTAACGCTCGGGGTTTTCTGTATTTTTAATCTCCATGAATTTTTGGTGAGCGGCGTTATCTACCGGTCGTTTTGGATAGAGCCGCTTAAGATTATGTTTCTTTTCATTGTCATCGCGTTCGCCTTGAAACATCTGCCGCCTGCGGGGCGGATCATTGTTTGCGGGCTTATTTTGTGGATGGTTTTCAACAATCATTTGATGCGCTGGAAATTTTTGGGTTTCGCGAAAACCTATATCCCGCATACGCGGGTGAAGATCTTCACGACCAACACGCCCGAGTGGATAAAAACTGTTTTTCAGGGATCAGCGTTTCTTTCAAGGCGTTTAAAAAAGGATGAAACATTTTTAGCGCTTCCCAGCGACCAGATGTATTACTTTTTGACGGATAAAAGTTCTCCTACCCGCCAGACGGAATTCGGGATAAAGATTCACCCCGCCCAAGAAAAAGAAACGATTGATGTGTTGGAAAAAAAGAAAGTCCGGTATGTTTTGCTTTCGAATCGTTATAAAAACCCGGAGGTTGGTTTCGGGGTTTTTGGCGAATCCTATTGCCAAATGCTATTTGGCTATATCAAAGAACATTATAAGCCGGTTGTTGTCTTTGGAGAGTGGGACAAAAATCCTGAGTGGTTTATTAATCATGGCATTACGATTTTAGAGCGCGTGGACGGTTTTCATGATGGAAAAAAATGCAAACCTGCCGCCTGCGTTTTTAGAGCGCCTTTTGCAAATCCTTCCGCCCGAGCATTACCCTTCAGCTCTAAAATCTTTTGATACTCCCAGAGTGTTTACTGTCCGGGTTAACACACTGAAAGTCAGCAAAGCGCAAATCATTTCGACACTGGCTGAAGGCGGGGTTGATTTTGAAGAAGTGGCGTGGTGCCCGCGGGCGCTTCTTTTAAAAAACACGTCACAAAAGGATTTAGAAAAAACCGGATTTTTTCAAAAAGGGTTTCTTTACGCGCAGGGCCTGTCCAGCATGCTTGTTGCGCTCACGCTTAATCCACAGCCGGGAGACAATGTCCTCGACGCGTGCGCGGCGCCGGGAAGCAAGGCAACGCACATGGCCTCTTTGATGCAAAACGAGGGCCGCATCCTTGCCGTTGATGTAGTGAAAGACCGGTACTACAGGCTTCGCGCCGTTATTTCTTTGATGGGGGCATCCTGTGTTGTCCCAAAATTAACGGATGCCAGAAGGCTTCGTTTGCCCGACGGGGGATTTGATAAAATCCTTGTCGATGCGCCTTGCAGCTCGGAGGGGCGTTTCAAGGTTAAAGAAGAAAAGAGTTTCGCGTATTGGAGCCCAAGGAAAATAAAAGAAATGGCCCAAAAACAAAAAGGGCTGCTTTTGTCCGCCGCGCGGCTCCTTAAAGCGGGCGGAGTTTTGGTTTACTCAACATGCACCTTTGCCTCGGAAGAAAATGAAGATGTCATCAACTGGCTTTTGAAAAAAACAAATGGCGCGCTGGCGCTGGAGGAAGTTTCCCATTTGGGGATTCAAACGTATCCGCCGCTTTTAACGTGGGGAAAAAAGAATTTTAATCAGGATGTTTCAAAATGCTGCCGGGTTTTGCCAACAGAGACGATGGAAGGATTTTTTATTGCGAAGCTGCGAAAGAAAGATGGTGCCATCTCAAGAAATGATTGTTGAGGGGAAGGCGGGGATATTTCTTGTGGAGCGAAAAGGTTCCATGTAAGATAGCGCCGGGATTTCAACAATAATAAGGAGATGATTATGCCGCAAATCGGAATAGGGGAATTGGTCGTAATTTTTCTTATCGTTATTGTCCTTTTTGGCCCCCGCAGGCTGCCGGAACTTGGCCGCGCCATCGGAGATGCCATCAGGGAATTCAAGAAATCGCTTAAAGAAACAGGCGAAGGCACGAAAGAAACAAAAAAAGAAGATGATAACAAAAAAGGATAGCCCTTTAACGTTTTGGGAGCATCTGGAGGAGCTCAGAGGGAGGATTGTTTTTTCCCTTTTGGCTTTGCTTGCCGCCGCGTGCCTTTTTTATCGGTATGTCGGGGATATCCTTCCTTTGCTGATTAAACCCGTCGGGAAGGTTGTTTTCACATCGCCGACGGAAGCCTTTATGGCGCATTTTATGCTCGCGCTTTTCGGCGGAATGTTTTTTGCGATGCCGGTTATTTTGTATCAATTATGGCGTTTTGTTGCCACGGCCCTGAATGATCGCGAGAAAAGGTATGTTTTTATTTTTGTTCCGGGTGTGTTTGCATTTTTTTCTTTAGGATGCGTTTTCGGCTATTTCGTTTTACTTCCGACAATGCTTCAATTCCTTTTAAGTTTTGAAACATCCCTGGTCGTCCCCATGATCGGGATCAGCCGCTACATTTCCTTTGTCTGCTTTGTTGTGGCGGGATGCGGCATTGCTTTTGAGTTGCCGCTAGTTATTGTCTTTTTGACACAGATTGGCATTGTGACGCCGGCATTTTTAATCCATAAAAGGAAACACGCGATCGTCGCTATTTTTATTGCCAGTGCGGTTTTGACTCCCAGCCCGGATTTCTTTTCTCAGCTTGTGCTGGCCGTTCCGCTTGTTTTGCTTTATGAAATCAGCATCATTTTCTCAAAAATGATCAGCTGGGCCAATGCTCGAAAAGTTGTCGATCAACGTCGCGTCATTCCCTCCGCGTAGATTTTTTCGCTTAAGTCCGATTGTTATAAAATACATTGTTTCTCTTGCATTGAAATATTTTTCAAATACAATACGCCTTGGGTCGGATATTTTTGGGATTCACTGTATCCCTGCTCGCTTTCTCGCAGGGATTAATTCGCGCCTCTATTTACGTTTCTCGCTACGTTCGTCCGTAAATAATGCGCTCATTAAGGAGGGGGAATGAAAATAAGTGATTTAAGAGAATTGTTGAAAGACAAGCGGGTCATGGAAGAAATCCACAAGCATCTTTGGATCGAAAGCCAAAAGGCCGGGGCGAATATCGGCGTCGAAAGGGCCACCGATGAATGGCTGAGGCTTTATTCGGAAGGGTGGATCCGCTATCATTCGCCGGAAAAGCTCAAAGGTGATAATGGTAAAAACGAGAAACCCAAGAAATCCTATCGATAACCGAAACAAGGATTTTTAGCGTCAAGATAAAGAATCGGACAATTTTTTGTTGTCCGATTTTTTTATCCCGAATTTTGCACGCACACATAAATTATGCACAACATTGTGCATGCAAAAGTTCGGGATTACCCCGCCAAAAAAGAAAAATCTCTTCGAGATTTTTCTCGGCGGCCCTTTGGGCGGATTTTGCTTTGCAAAATCCGGGTTTATCCGCCCTCACGGGAGATTACGGGATTGCTCCGGATTTTGGGCGGCAGAATAATTTTAAGAAAGGAAACATCTTATGGCCGGACGGGAAGCGGAATTAAAATCTTTGGCCGAATCTTTGGCGGAAGTCATGGCCACGATTTTTGAAAAGCAAGGCGGTGTCAAATTCAGCGGAAAACCGGGGATTGAGCGGCGCGATATCGTCGAATGGAACAAAAAGATGACCATCACCGGCATGGAAAAATTCAACAGCTCCACCTACATATCGTTTGTTCAGTATTATTTAAACGACCAGGATAAAGAAAAACAAAACGTTCTGGGCGCTCTCGTTTTATTCATTGCCGAAAGCCAATTGCCCACTTTTGTCTCTAAGCTTGGGTACCCAAAAGTTGACGATGAAAATATCGAGGAGATGGTGGGTGGATGCGGGAAAATCTGCGCCGACCTTGCCAAAACATTTCAAGAAAAGTTAGCCAGCTTGGGGTATCCGCCGCTTCCCATGTCGGATGTGAAAAGCTACCGGAACAGTGTTCCGCAGGGGGTTGGTTTTTGTTACAAAGAATACGACAAATTTGAAATCAATTTCAGCATGGAAAACCGTAAAGTCCTCTGTGCCGAATTGACGATGGGGGTTATGCCCCGCTCACGATAATTCGCAATCATACTGAGCGGCGATTTTTGAAACGAAAAGGATATTGGATTCTTTGGCCGGCGAAAAGAATTAAAACCAAAAGAAACGAAACAGCACTGACCGTCATTCCCGCATAAAACGACCGCGGTTTAAAAACGAACCTCACCTCATGCGACCCCGCCGTCAAGAACACAGACCGTAAAAGATAATCTGCCGTGTATATTTTGGATGGCGCGCTATCGACATAGGCCCGCCAGTCCGGATGGAAGGCGTCGCTTAAAATGAGAAATCCCGGATAGTCAAGGTCGGCGCGGATAACCACTTCGTTAGGCGTGTATTTAGTAATCTGAGCGGTTGAATCACTGACCAAGGGCGCGGCAGCAAGTTGATGTTTAACCTCCGGGGCCAATTCTTCCTGCAAGACGGCGACATTTCTTAATTTCGATCCGAGCTCCTTCAATTTTTCAAACAACAATTTCTCATCGGGCAAAGAAATGGCGCGATGAACGACGAAGGCGCGCGGGAAAACGCCGGGCCTTCTGGAAATGTTGACTTCCTTTGCGTAAATCAGGCGGTTATTTACGTTGGCGTCTTTGATGGCTTTAATGTAATTTCCGGGAATCAGCGTTTTATAGCCGGCGCTAACCAAAGTGCCGACGTTTAGCAAATCCAGAATAGGATCGATATTAAAAAAAGGAACGCTGCGCAGCGCCGGGGGCCGAAGGTTATTTTTGAAATGTTTTGGGGAGATCATCGCGATGGTAAAGGAGACAAACCTTTTAGGCACAAGGCTCATAAAAACGCCCAGATCATCGACGCGGTAGCCGGTGGCGGTATTGGGATAAAACGTCCAGAATAAACCGTAGGACCTTTCACGCTCGGGGTTTTCTTTGAGGAATTCAATGTAGGGAACTTTTGGGAAAGAATCAAAACGCCGGGGCCGTTCGTGGCGGATATAGGAAAACAATTCCAGGGAAAGGAAGGCAATCAAGACAGCGGATAACGGTTTGGCCTTCAGCAGGCTCCTGTCCTTTAAAAAAAGGATTGCTTGGAAAACGATGAGGATAAAGAATGCCCAAAGGCTTGCCTCAAGCGATATTTTCCAATGATCGGCGTTTTTAAAGAAAAAAAGATGGGCGGCGATTGCCGTCATTGTGATGAAGCTAAAAAGCAACCCTTTTTTGAAGACAGCCCGGGAGGCCAAGATCGCCTCTATTCCCATGGCGGCGAGAATGGCGATGATGAGCGCAAACAGATGATAGGTATGGACGTAAAATCGGCAGGAGTCAAGGATGGGTAGGTAACCGATCCAGTTAACGACGGGGACACTGTAGGATTTCGTGATAATAATGAGCGCGATAATTCCCAGAAAATGGTTGAGGCCGCGTCCGTGTTTGTTGAATACGCCGAAAAACGCAAGCGCAAATGGTAAAAGCCCGATATAGCCGCCCCACCATCCGGCAAAAGTAAAGGTATAGGTCAACGGTTCTTTTTGGAAGAAATGCGGTAGAAAGATTGTAATAAAGCGATTTTGAACTTCTCCGGTTGTCAGGCCAATGAGCGGCGGATGCGCGCTCCAAAGTTCGAAAAACATATTGTATAAAAATGGAAAAAGAATAACGGCCGACATCCCAATTCCCAGACAGTAACAAAGCCCTAAGAACTGTGAAGGCTTCTTCCAATCCAAAGATTTCCGCAGCGTAAAAACACGAAAACAAAAGAATAAAAACCCAAAGGCATTGACAAAAAAGATATGTTCGGGATGCCCGCCGAAAAATGTCAACGCCACGGCGACGGCCGCAAAGGCGCAGTTGATTCGATTTGGCCTTTGGATGAGTTTTTCCAAACACAGAAGAAGAAGCGGGGCGATGATATCAACGTTCACAAACCAGTATTGCAAAAGCACCATGGGGCCGCTGAGCATAAAAGTGACGGCGGCCCCCAACGACGCCATCTTAGAGCACTTCAGCGTGCGCAAAAGCCAATACGTGAGTATTCCGGCGAGGAGAAAACGGCTGATGATTAAAACATCCCACGAATAAAGCTGCGGCAAAAGATATAAGATGAGGCTTAAGGGAAAAAATATCCCGACCTCAATCATGGCAATCAAAGGGAATCCCAGAGCCTGATGAGGATTCCACAAAGGCAAAATCCCCTCGCGAAGCGATTGCTTGATAAATTCATACATTGGCTCCTCAAGGACGGGGGTGTCGGTTCCGTTGACGGGGATAAAGGAGGGCTTATTGTCTTTTTGGCCATAGACGCCGTAAAACATCGCCTGGGAGTTGGTTGTCGTGATTTTAAACGTCTTTCCCAAAAAGAAGACTTCGTAAAAAGAAAACGACAAAATCACGGCAAGCAGAAAGAAGACCGCGAGGTATTCGCGCCATCCGCCTTTTTTTACCGCCGCGGCCGCTTGATGTGCTCTTTTAGAAAATATCATATATTGGCTTTCGATTTGTCGTCAGGGCTTTGTGTCATGTAAAAAATCCAGAATAAAACGGACGGCAAAAGATAACAGATGATGCGCGACGATGTCCGCGACAGCCGCCATGTTAAGTTAAAGTTGGACGTCGTCAGATAAATGAAAAATAAAACCAAGGCATAAAGGATGAAAAATAATGTCATGATCCGGATTTCCTTGTGGAAAAGTTTCTTGACGTTAATCACGATAGCCAGCCCCGCGACCCATGCCGGATGGCTCCAGACGCCGGTCAATTCATGAAGGAAGGCCGTCAAAATTAAATAACATCCCTCGAAGTTGAAATACGGCCATCGGCCGTCAGCAGGCATTATAATATCGCGATTGGGAGGGGCAAGAAAAAGCTTGAAATATAAGGTGAAAGACGCCGTTATAAGAAATCCCGCCAGGACTTTTAAAAGAAGCGGCGAAGATTTTAAAGCGCCGACGCTGTTTTCCCGCCAAAGATGATGAGCCGTGAGAATAATCAAAAGAAGCGCTATCACGGTTCCCTCATTTTTTGTAAATGTCATGAGGCCCAGAAAAATTCCAAACAAAAAAAGAAGCGAGTGTTCACGATGGCGCAATGCAACCGTTAAAGTGACCATGCCCGCCAATAGATAATACGATAAAATGATGTCGGCATACTGGGCCGTGCCGATGTAATGATAGGGAAATAACGAAATAAGAAAGCAGGCGGCAAAGAGGGCGATTTTCCTTTCGATGAAGCGCTCAAGCCCCGTGAATAAAAGCCCCGCGCACGACACGGAAAAAACAAAGGCCGTCCAAAAAGGAGCGGGGGAAAAATTGCCGTATGACAAAGACCAGCCCCAAACATTCATCAAAGGCAAAAGCAAAGGATAATCCGGCTGGGTATGCCAATGAAGTTCGTGGCAAACGCCGCGCCATGAAATTCCGCTTAATGTCAGGAATTTTGCTTTCATGTTCCACAGGGCCCAGCCGTCCCATTCGCCGAAAGGGTGAGCGCGCCCAAACAAATAAACGAGGGCAACTGTCAGCCCCAAAAGCATTAAACAAAGAACGTCAAATGGTTTGATGCAAGGGCACTGGAAACGAAAATCTTGGAAATTTTTCAAACGGACATGGATGATTCCCAATCCCATAAGCGCGATAGCATGAAGGATCCAGATGGCAAGAGGATCAAATTTGTCGCAGACGATAAAAGAAAAGAATGTGATCAAAGATGAGATGCCCAGCCCTAAGCCGGGAGAAAGAAACAGATAGAGAGAAAAGTTTTCCCTGGAAATTTGGCGAAAGAAAATCTTGAGCACCAGAAATCCGATCAAGGTTGACACAAGATAGGGGGCGGCGGTTCTCATGGCTTTCTCTCGACGAGGATTTTCCCGTACTTGTTGATATAAACAGGCTGCGTCTTAAGCCTTTGTATTTCGCGGTAGGCCGACATAAGGTCGGTGTAATCAAACAAAAGAAATTGATGCGATGCGTTGAAATCCAAAATAACCGGCGCGAGGATGTATTGCGCGGCCAAAAATTGCCCGTCATTTCTTTCGGGAGACATAGCCTTGTTTGTCATGAATCCGGCATGTTTGACGCCGCGAAGCAGGGGATTGAAATCCATAAATTCGGTTCCCGGGGCAAGATATTCGCTGATTCCCTTATTTTGCGCAAGAATGCGTTGATAGGCGCGCGGCAGATGAAAGACGTTCAGGCAGCAAAGGTAAATGACAAAGGCAAGGAAAATATTCTTCAGGGAAAGATGTTTGGAAATGATTGGCATAAGGGAAGATGAAAACATTTATTTCATGATACGTTTTACCTTTGGTATTTTATACTATGAAAAGAGAAGTTGGTTAATTTTGTTGTCGGACTTGACGCCCCTTCAAAGGGTGCTGAGCCGCGTTTCAGGTATCTTCCCATGGCCTCACTTTATATTCACATCCCTTTTTGCAAAAATAAATGCTTTTATTGCTCTTTTGTCGTGGCTATCGGCAAGGAGCATTATATTGACGATTATCTATCCGCTTTGGAAAAAGAGACCGGAACATATGATAGGCCGGAAATCGAAAGTATTTACATCGGAGGCGGAACGCCGAGCTTTATGGACGCGGCGCAGTTACATCGCCTTTCGCGCATCGTAAGGGAAAATTTCCATTTTCAGGCTGATGGTGAATTTACCCTGGAAGCCAATCCGGAAAACATTGATTCTCCAAAAGCCAAAGCCATCAAGGAAATGGGCGTCAATCGCGTGAGTATGGGGGCGCAGTCTTTTGACGAGAGATACTTGAAATTCCTGGGCAGGACGCACACGGCCGGCCATATTGCCCTGGCTGTTGATTGTTTGCGCAAAGAAAACTTTACAAATATCAGCCTTGACCTTATGTTTTCTTTTCCCGGCCAGACTTTGGAAGAATTGAAAAAAGATTTAAAATCGTTAACGGCCCTTCAAAGCGAGCATGTTTCCTTATATTCTCTGACGATTGAGGAGGGGACAAAATTTGAGAAACAGCGCGTCAAGCTGGATCAGGATACCTTTCAAGCCGAACATTACCTTTGCGTGATGGACTTTTTGGAAAAGGAAGGTTTTCGCCAGTATGAAGTCAGTAATTTCGCGAAAGCGGGATTTGAATCCCGGCATAACCGGATGTATTGGCAGGGAGAGAATTATATCGGACTGGGCGTCGGCGCGCATTCGCACAAGGACGGAAAACGTTTTTGGAACACGCCCAACGTTAATAGCTATATTGCGTCGCTGCAAAAAGGCGAAAGGCCGGTTGAGGGCTTCGAGGAATTACCTTTGGCTAAAAGATTGCAGGAGGCGCTGGTGTTTGGTTTGCGCATGAACGAAGGCGTGAATCTTTTAGAGTTGGAAAAAAGATTCGGCGCGCTCTTTTCCCAAGACACGCGGGATGCGATGAAGGAATTTCGCGATGCGGGTTTTTTTATTCAGGACGGAAATCGGTTGAAAACAACGCTCAAAGGCCGGCTTGTTTTAGATGAGTTGTCCGCGAGATTAGTGTAGGATCACAGGCAAAAACGATGAATAGCTTTTTAAAACGATTGTTGCTGAAATATAAAAAACCGGCGATGGCTGTTGCATTGGCCGGTTTACTTTTTTTGACATACAGCAATAGTTTGCATAGCGGCTTTATGATTGACGATCATCATGTTTTGTTGATGAGCGGCCGAAACCACAATATTCAAAATATCCTCAATTTTTTTTCTGACCCCGCATCAAGCCATTATTTTCACTACCGCCCGCTGACGGCTGTCGTTCGGTTTTTTTTGTATCAATCATTTAGAGAAAATCCAATTTATTATCACATGTTTAACTTGTGCCTGTTTTATTCTTACGCCATGCTCATGTTCTTTTTTTGGAAAAAACTTGTGCGCAATGAAACCGCTGTGTTTCTGGCGACAGCTTTATTTTGCGTTCATCCCATTAACAGCATGGTCGTCAATTATATGACCGCCCATGAGGTGGCGCTCTATGGAATCTTCATGATGTTGAGCGTAATCTGTTTCCTTTTTTATGTTGAAAAAAAGTATACGACGGCAAATTATGCGGCCAGCCTCATTTGTTTTGTCCTTGCGTTGTTGTTTCAGGAAATAACGGCCACCTTGCCTTTATTTTTGGTGGCCTTGATTTATTTTAAGGAAAAATATTCCCTTCGAAAATCAATCGTCTGCTGTTTGCCGTGGATCATGATTGCCGTCTTTTATTCTTTGGGAAGGAGCAATATTTACGTTGATTTAACGAATGGTCATATTATCCCTGCAAACCTGACACTGTTGAGCTATATCGCCGGCCTCGTCAAATTGATAAGCCAGTATCTGCAGAATCTTGTTTTTCCCCAAAATGTGATTTTTATTTGGAATACTCAACCGATTGAGGGCTTTGTGATGTATCGAAACGCGGTTATTTTCCTAACCGCTATTGCTATTTGTACCGTTGGTTTCTTTGTGTGGAGAAAAAACGACAAGTTTTTTGCGCTCACATGGGGCCTTATTGGTTTTATCCCTGTATGCGCGGCGACGCTTGTTATGCCGGCGCTGGGGATGATTATTGAGCCGCACTGGTTCTTTTTTTCGTCAACAGGGTTTTTTATTTTAGCGGGGATGGGAAGTGTTTATTTAAAACAACATCTTCGCTTGGGAATTTGGATTGCTTTTATGTGCGTTGTGATTGCGGCTTTATCGGTACAAACACGGGGATACAATGTCCTTTGGGGCAATGAGAAAGAGTATTGCCAGCATTGGCTTAAAAAGTCGGCCGGAAATCCTGTCCCCATGATGATCCTGGGGAGAATTTGTATCAGCGAGAAAAACTATGATCTGGCCATCGGGTACTTCGAGCAGTTATTGAAAGTGAAAAACTATGACCGTTCAAAAGTTTATTACAATCTGGGAATTGTTTATCTTGAGCTGGATGATTTGCTAAAATCCGAGGAGAATATCCGCCAGGCCATTGCCTTGAACCCTCATTATGCTTTGGGGTATCATGCCCTGGGGACTGTCTTTGTCAAAAGAAAAGAATATCTCCCGGCGGAAAGGTTCTTTAAAGAGGCCTTGAGGATTGAGCCGTATTCTATGATAACGTTACTTAACCTTGGGGACCTCTATTTAATGCAAAACAAAACACAGGACGCTCTCAAGCAGTACGAAAAAGTCATCAAGATCGACCCTTATCACCCTGAATATCGGGAGACCTTGGCCAAATTGGCCGTGCTTTATTTTCAGAATCGCCAGTTGGATCAATCCTATGAAATTATAGAACATTCATTGAAGCGTGATTCCGGCCCGGAAAATTATATGATATTCGCGTTAGCCTTCAGCCGGATGGGTGCCGGTGATGTGGCCCTTGATTTGCTCAATGTCGCTTTGAAACAGCATCCGGAGAATATTGGCTTTTACCGTTTGTGCGGAGAAATCCTGTTTGAAGGCGGACAGTTTGAAAAAGCGAGGGAGTATGTGGCAAGAGGCCTGGCTGTTGACTCCCGCGATGAAGGTTTATTAAGGCTTAAGGAGCAAGTATTGCAAGTTTTCTCAACCGAACGAAGCGGGATGTAAAAAATTGCAGAAAACATCCAAGAAGATAAATATGTCCCTCTCTCCTTTTAAAAGAAATATTTGTGTTGTGCTGTTATTAGCCGCCTTATGCGTCGCGACTTATAGTAACGGCCTGCGCGGAGAATTTATGGTGGATGATTATGGCGTTATGCTTTCCGATCCCAAGATGCATAATCTGAAATTTTTTAACCAATTTTTTGTCGTGGAACCCAAATCGTCCCAAAAGATGGCCAGTCAGGAATATTTTCGGCCGTTCGCCCATTTAGGGCCGATGATGTCCTACCGGTTGTTTGGAGAAAATGTTTTCGGCCATCATTTATTTAATCTGGTTCTTCTTTATTTTTGCGCGATAGGGTTTTACTTTCTATTTCTTCTGTTACTTCGGGACTGGCGCATCGCTTGCCTGACAAGCGCTTTTTTTTGCGTTCACCCTATTAACGGCGTCATTGTCAACTATATGACGGCCAACGTTTACGCGTTTATGATTTTGTTTATGCAAGGCAGCTTAGGTTCATTTATTCTGGCCTACCGCCTGGGCAGGAAAAAGTTTTATTATTTAGGTTTGCTGGGATTTATCTTTGCGCTTCTGTGCCACGAAACAACCATGGCCTTACCTTTCTATGCAGCGGCCATTTTGTTTTATTTTGAGAAGCCTGATTTTAAAAAAATGTGGAACAGCATAGCACCGTATATTTTTGTCCTTCTTTGCTACTTATGGTTTCGACTGGAATTTGCCAGCCTTCAAAACAGCGTCCTCGATAAAATTGCTGGATTCCATATTTCCTTCTTAGAATATATTGCGACCCTTGCAAAACTCATCGGCTGGTATTTGGGAAAACTTCTATTTTTAAAGGGGATTGTCCTGATTTGGGTAACGGATCCTGCAAGATACGGATTTGTGCCGGAAGGCCTCATTTTTTTGGGGCTCGCGGGCTGTGTCGCGATCATTCTTTTGAAGCGAAATAAAGCGACATTTGCCTTGTCTTGGTTTGTCATCGGGTTTCTTCCTGTGGGCTTTGCCTGTTTTCGTCAGCCGGACCCGGCCATCGGATTGACCATTGAGCCGCATTGGTTATTTTTTTCAGCGACGGGTTTCTTTCTTTTGTGCGCCATCGGCTGTGTCGCCCTCAAAAAATATGTCCGTCCGTCAATAGGAATTTTGTTTGTGGGCGCGCTTTTATTAGCGTGGATCAGCAGTTCGCGTGAATACAACGAGATATGGCGTACAGAAAAAAAATACTGCTTTCATTGGGTCAAGGAGGCGCCCAAACTTCGCAGCATCATGTTTTTTATCGGCAGTGCTTTTCAGAGAGAAAAGGATTTTGAAAAGGCAAAATACTATTATTGGCGGTCCGCGGAAAACTTAACGAGCGATTGGCAGATTTACAATAATATCGCCCTGATTGAATGTCAGCAGGGACGCTGGGATTCGGCGCTGGATTTCTTTAAAAAAATCCTTGTCATTGAGCCGCGGGCGGCCACGATTTACAACAATATGGGGACGCTGTATCTTCAAAAAGATGATCCCGCAGAGGCGGAAAGATATTTTCTAAAAGCCGTCAAACAAAATGCGTATCTTCTTGAGCCGCGGCTCAATCTGGCTTTTGTTTACTACAATCAAGGCAAGGCAGGCGAGGCGATTAAGCTTGTTGAAGAAAATCAGAAGGTCAATCCCCGCGATCAAAACACGTTAAACGCGTTGGCGCAGTTTTATCTCTCCGCCGGAAATAGGCAGAAAGCATTGGATGCGGTCAAGATTTTGCTGGCCGCCGATACGCAGGCAAACGTCCTTGTCCATCTGGGTAGTTTGTTTGCTCAACAGCGTGACAGCCGCACGGCGCTGGCGCTGTATTCAAAAGCGATTGAGAAAAACCCCCGATACGCGGAAGGATATTTAGAGCTGGGGAAGTTATACGGAAACCACGAAAAGTTTAATCAGGCCATCGCGATTTGGCAGGAAGGATTGACGATGCATCCGCAGGATAAAAGATTTGTCGAGCTGATTCAAATGGCGCAAGGATTGATTGAAAAGAAGCAAGTGCAGAAACCGGGTGCGTATGGTGTGCAGGCGCCCGCAAAGATGAAGGAGAAGAATTAACCGTTTAAATTACATCATGTCGATATTATGAGCGGCGGCGATTTTGTGGCTTGTTTCAAAAAGCGCGGTGAGGGATTGGCGGATAAACCGGCGGTAGGACGGCTGAATGGTGGATTTTTCCAAAATAGCGTCGGATTTTGCAAGGAGTGTTTTGATTTTATTGAGGCTGTAGTTTAAACTTTTTGACTCCAAAAATATTTTCCGGATCGCCACCAAATCGCCGTAGGACGTTTTTGTTTTGGAAAAGTGTTTGGCGAAAAGATGCTTTCCTTTGGGGCCCAACTGGCGGTACGCGTGGCAGACCAGGATCGTTTTTTTGGATTCCGCGACATCGCTAAGAATAGATTTGCCAATGCTTTTTTCGGAACCGAAGATTCCCAGAATATCATCCTGAATTTGAAAGGCTTGGCCGATCATGATGCCAAACTCGGAGAGTTTGACGATTTCTTTTTTCGGGGCCCCCGCCAAAATAGCGCCGATGACCATCGGGCATTCAAAGGTATATTTGGCGGTTTTGAGTGTGTAGTTGAGGAAAACATCTTTTTCAGAAATGTGATCGATTCTTTCAACGCCGTGGATAATATCGATAAACTCGCCCATGGCGGTAAAGGCCGCCGTCTTGATAAAATGTTTGAGGGCCTGCTCTTTGCGGGATAAATCCTCTTTGATGGACAAAAAAGCGTCAATCGCCAGCGCGTAAACGATATCGCCGGCCACAATACTTAAGTCGCATCCTAATTTCTTGGGGTTTTTTGTTTTGACGGCGTGCGCCAAAAGGCGGTGCAGGGTCGGTTTTCCCCGTCGAAGATCGGAATTGTCGATGATATCGTCATGGATGAGCATGAAATTATGGAGGAGTTCCATGCAGGTGGAGGCGTTGTAAAGGTCTTTGGATATCCGGCCGTTTTTTTTGCTGTAACCTTTATAGCTGAGAATCAGAAGAAGCGGGCGGATGCGCTTGCCTTTGCGCAAAGTGAAGCTTTTGATACTGTTAAACAAAAGGGGATTGACCAGATGAAGCTGGTATTCGCGCTTGATTCTTTTGAGAAAAAGTTCAAGGCTGCGGTCGATTTCTTTCTTAATTGCCTCAATCATAGGGACGTATGGTAACATAGCCCCTAAAGCGATTCAACCGAATATTTTTGAAAAATCACAAAAACGATTTTTTTGCCTCAAATCACCTTAAATCGCAATTGACCGCGCTTGACAAAGCAATTACAATAAAACAAAAACCAATTTTGGGGGAAGGCACAATGAACATTTTTGTTTTATTGATGGCGTTTTTATTGACGACAAGCGCGTTGTGTTTCGGCGAAACTATTTATTTTAAAGACGGGCGAAAAATTCAGGGGACGATTGTTGAAAAAACAGATCAAGCGGTCAAGGTGAGCGTCGCCGGCGTTGTATTGACCTGTTATCCGGATGAAATCGATAGAATTGAAAGTGGCTCTGCGCAAAAGGTTTCAACACTATCGCCGGCAGTTTCCGCGCAGGGGCCCAAAGAAATGAATTTAGAGTCAAAAGCGGCGGTTGTAGCGGCGCCCCGGGCCGTTGCATTGCCGGCGAGTCAAAAACCTTTACAAATGATTTCGCAAACCGAGAAATCACTTGATGGGATGACGAAGCGTGATTTAATTACGGCCCTCATGGATGCCAGCGGCACAAAGGAAAATATGAATAAAGTCCTTAATCAGCTCCTGGGCCAGGCCTCAGCGGAAGGCGCCCGGAAGATCCGCGATATCATCAACATCGATGAGGTCCTCGACCAGATAGCGCCGATTTACGAAAAGTATTTTTCCGACGATGAATTAAAGGGGCTGGTTTCTTTTTATCGCAGCCCTTTGGGCCAGAAACTTCTTTTGGCCACGCCTTTAATCGTGCAAGACAGCGCGGAGGTCAGCCGCGTGTATTTCCAAAAAAAGGTATCCGCCTATAGCCAGAATTCCGCCGCGCCCAAATCGCCATGAAAACCGCTTCATCCATCCGCAGAAAAAAGATTGTCCTGGCTGACCAGGAAGACGTTATTATTGAAATCCTTCCGCAGCTTCTGAAGCCTCTCGGTTATGAAATTGTCATTGCCCGCGACGGAAAATCGGCTTTAAATCTGATTCATAACGAATTACCAGATTTGATTATCATGGATAGTGATTTATCGGGCTTGGACAGTTTTTCCATTTGCCAGGCGCTTAAAGAGGATTTTCTGACATCCTACATCCCCATTATCCTTCTTATTGAAAAACGCCAGATTCGAAAACGCATCCTCGAGATTAAAGAAGGCGTTGATGATTACATTATCAAACCGCCAGATCCCATTGATTTGCAGGTACGTATTGAAATGGCGCTTCGCAGTAGCGAGCATCAGGCGCACGCTAATTCTTTAACGCGGCTTCCGGGCAATAAGGCCATCGAGCATAAAACGCACCAGCAGTTGGCCGGCGGGCGGAAATTTTCTTTTATGTATCTGGACATCGACCGTTTTAAATCATTTAACGATACCTACGGTTATCGACGGGGAGACGGCGTTATCATGCAGATGGCGCACATTTTAAAAAGCTGCGTCAAGAAATTCGGCAATCGCAATGATTTTGTCGGCCACATCGGCGGCGATGATTTTATTGTCATGACCACGCCTCAAAAGGAAGAATGGCTGGCTAAAGAGATTATCAAGGAGTTTGACCGCCTCATGCCGCTGCACTATCACAAAAGCGACCGTGAGGCAGGATACCTCTCTGTCAAAGACAGGCAGGGCCATCAGGTCAAGGCGCCTTTAATGAGCCTTTCGGTTTCCATTGTTAATAACCGTTTGCAACGCATCAACAGCGTCATGGAGTTGACGGAAACAGCGGCGGAAATCAAAAAATACTTAAAGACAATAACCGTCAGTAAATTTCTTGCCAACCGCAGGACATCGAAAAAAACAAAGATAACGCGAAGAAAAACGGATTCTTCAATGCCAAAGGCTGTCGGCGATTTGCCTGCCGTGGATCCCCAAACACTGCCTGTCGGCCAGATTCTTCTTAAGGCGAAACTGATTACGGAAGAAGAACTTATCGAAGCTTTGTTTGAGCATTGGTCGTCGCGGGAATTGTTGGGAGAAACGCTTATTAAAATGGGGTTGATTACAAAAGAAGAATTAGCTCCATTTTTGCCTGAATTGTCAAAAAACCTGCCTTAAGCGCACTTTTTTTAAAAAACTATTTCTGCTTTATCCACATCATTATCAATAAGTTACAAGTATTTCAAGGCAAAAATGGCGTATTCTTCAGCTAATTTTCGTTGACGCTAAGAGGTATTTTTGATAGATTATGCGGGTTCTAAATGACAAACCCACCACATTTTTACCGTAAAAGGAGTGACAGATGATTGATCGTTACACGCTTTCTAAGATGGGCGGCGTCTGGTCAGAAAAGCATAAGATGGATATTATGCTTAAAATTGAAATCCTTGCCTGCGAGGCCATGACAAAATTGGGAATGATTCCTAAAGCCGCGATGGAAAAAATCCGCAAAAAAGCCGCTTTTGATATTGATGAAGTTAAAAAAATTGAAGAAAAAACCAAGCATGATGTCGTTGCTTTCATCGTGAATGTCGGTCAAAATTTAGGGCCCGAAGCGCGTTACCTTCATATGGGGCTCACCTCTTCCGATTTGCTGGACACATCTTTGTCGGTGCAATCCGTTGAGGCCAACGATATTCTTATCGCGGATGTTCAAAAACTTTTGAGCGTCCTTAAGGAGAAGGCGAAGAAATATAAGGACACGGTTTGCGTGGCCCGCACCCACGGGGTGCATGCTGAGCCGACGACGTTTGGCCTGAAATTGGCCGTTTGGTATGATCAGATGAGGCGTAATCTTGAGCGCCTTGAACAGGCGAAGGAAAACTTGCGCGTTGGAAAACTCTCCGGCGCGGTGGGGACCTATGCCAATATTGACCCCAGTGTCGAAGAATATGTCTGCGAAAAGTTAGGGCTTAGGCCCGCCAACATCGCTACGCAGATTATTCCGCGTGATTTGCACGGGCAGTTTTTAGCGACACTCGCGATTATCGGATCTTCGCTGGATAGCTTCGCGACCGAAATCCGCCTTTTGCAAAAAACGGAAGTCCTTGAAGCTGAGAAACCTTTCTTTAAAGGGCAAATCGGTTCATCGGCCATGCCGCATAAAAGAAATCCCATTACCTGCGAACGTATCTGCGGTTTGGCGCGTATTTTACGGGCCAACGCCCATGCTGCCTTTGAAGACATGACGCTTTGGCACGAGCGCGATATCAGCCATTCTTCCGTCGAGCGAATTATTTTGCCGGACAGCACGGCTATCCTCGATTATATGCTCAACAAATTTACCGCGCTCATGGAAGGGCTTTTGGTTTACCCCAAAAATATGATTACAAGCCTTGCGAAAACACGCGGGCTGGTTCATTCCCAGCGCGTGCTTTTGGAGCTCATGAATAAAGGCCTGGCGCGTGATGAGGCGTATGACATTATTCAGCACTGCGCCATGCAGGTTTGGCAGGAGACATCGGATTTTAAGGATGTCCTTTGCCGCGAACGAAAGGTGAGAAAACATTTAAGTGTCAATGAAATCGAAACATGTTTTGACATTAAATATTACATTCGCCATCGCGACAAGATTTTTAAGCGGGTCGGGTTATAAAATTCCTGCCATTGGATAAGACAAGGGAGAGATGTCTTATGGTTGAAAAGAAAGACAAGATTTACGAAGGCAAGGCCAAGATCCTTTACGAAACGGATTCGCCTGATCAGTTGATTCAGTATTTTAAAGATGATGCCACCGCCTTTAACGCGCAAAAAAAAGGCACCATTCACGATAAAGGCATTGTTAACAATAAAATCTCGACGAAGATTTTTGGGTATCTTGAGGCCAACGGAATCCCGACGCATTTTGAAGAATTCTTGAACGACCGCGAGATGCTGGTCAAAAGAGTCAAGATTGTCCCCATTGAGGTCATTATTCGAAATGTGGCGGCTGGCTCCTTGTCACGGCTTTTAAAGATTGAAGAAGGGACAAAACTCCTTTGTCCCATTCTTGAATTTTGTTACAAGGAAGATTCCCTCGGAGATCCGTTGATCAATGAATACCATGCTCTGGCATTGGGTTACGCGACCGCGGATGAAATCAAGGCAATCAAGGAATTGGCGTTTAAAATAAACGATCTTATGAAAAAGTTTTTCGCCGCGATTAAGGTGGACTTGATTGATTTTAAATTGGAATTCGGGCGCTACAACGGAAAAATTATTTTAGCCGATGAAATCTCTCCTGACACCTGCCGCTTGTGGGAACAAGGGACGGGCCGCAAACTCGACAAAGACCGTTTCCGTCGGGACATGGGCGGGATTGAAGAAGCCTATCAGGAAATTTTAGGCAAAGTGACAAAGTAATTTATACCCGCAAAAGCTCCAAACTCAAGCTTTAACGGCCTTTCGGATAAAAGCCATGCTCTGGCGCGTTGAAATAAAAGATAAAGACGGAGTCGTTGATTCCGCAGGTGAAGGCATTTACCGGGATATCTTGGATTTAGGGATTAAATCCATTGTCAAAGCCCAGGTTGTCAGCGTGTATTTGATTGACGGCAATGTCGGCGAACAGGACGTCAAAACAATTTGCGAAGAACTCCTGACGGATACCATTGTCCAAAGCTACTCATATCATCCCAACGAAAAAACAATTCCTTCCTTAGAAACAAATAATTTAAGAGTTGTCGAGATTGCCTATCATCCCGGCGTCATGGACCCTGTGGAGGAGTCCACGCTTAAAGGAATCCGCGATTTGGGGATAACGCAGGTCAAAGGCGTGCGCACAGCCAAGAAATATCTTTTGTACGGCGAGCTTTCGAAAGCTGAAACCGAGACGGTTATCAATAAAGTTTTGGCCAATAAGCTGATCCAGCATGTTGTTGAAGACCCGCAAAAAGAAAAAGTTGCCATTACATCGAAAGAAAAAAGGGAATTTCACGTCAACCGCATCGATATCCTCGGCGCCGATGAGAAGAGGCTTTTGCAGTTAAGCCAGGAAGGCCAGCTTTTTTTGAATTTGGAAGAAATGCGTACCATCAAAAAATATTTTCAAAAGCTCAAAAGAAATCCCGTTGACTGCGAGCTGGAAACCATCGCGCAAACCTGGAGCGAGCATTGCCGCCACAAAACATTTCGCGGCGACATCCGTTACAGTTATTATGAAAAAGGAAAAAAGAAGACGCGGCTGATCAAGAATCTTTTGAAATCAACGATCATTAAAGCGACGGAAGAAATCAAAAAGCCGTGGTGCGTGTCGGTGTTCCATGACAACGCGGGTGTGATTAAATTTGATGAGAAGGATTGCGTGTGTTTTAAAGTGGAAACGCATAACCACCCCTCGGCTTTGGAGCCTTTTGGCGGGGCCAATACGGGCGTGGGGGGCGTTATCCGCGATATTTTAGGCACCGGGCTTGGGGCAAAACCGATTGCCAACACGGATGTTTTTTGTTTCGCGCCGCCGGATTTACCGTTTGACCGGTTGCCGCAAGGGGCGCTTCACCCTAAACGCGTGATGAAAGGCGTTGTGAGCGGTGTGCGCGATTACGGCAATAAAATGGGAATCCCGACGGTCAATGGATCCATTCTTTTTGACGATCGCTTTGTCGGCAATCCTTTGGTCTATTGCGGGACCGTGGGGATCATGCCCAAAGACAAGGTCAGGAAAAAAGTTTCAAAAGGTGACCTTGTTGTTGTGGTCGGCGGGCGCACAGGCCGCGACGGGATTCACGGGGCGACATTTTCCTCGGGCGAATTGACGCACGAATCGGAAGTGGTTTCCTCGGGCGCGGTTCAAATCGGCAACCCCATTCAGGAAAAAAAAGTTTTAGACGCTCTTCTTGTGGCGCGCGACCAGAATCTTTATTCAGCCATCACGGATTGCGGGGCGGGCGGATTGTCCAGCGCCGTCGGGGAAATGGGAGAAAAATTAGGATGCCGTGTTGATTTGGAAAAAGTCCCTTTGAAATATGAAGGCTTAAGCTACATGGAGATTTGGATCTCGGAATCGCAGGAGCGCATGGTTTTGTCGGTTGCCCCAAAAAATATCAGCGGGTTTTTGAAAGTTTTTGCCGATGAAAATGTCGAGGCGACTGTTATCGGCGAATTTACCGGCACCAAACACCTGGAACTTTTTTACAAAGGGACGCAGGTTGCCGGCCTCGATATGGCGTTTTTGCACGACGGCCTGCCAAAAATCACGAAAGAGGCGCTATGGGCGGCCCCGAAAATAAAGGATCCCGGTTTTTCTTGCCCCAAAGATTTAACGGGAAAATTAAAAGAGGTTTTGTCTCACTACAATGTTTGCTCAAAAGAATGGGTTGTCCGTCAGTATGACCACGAGGTTCAGGGGATGAGCGTTATTAAGCCTTTTGTGGGCATTGCGCATGACGGCCCCTCGGATGCGGCGGTCCTTCAGCCTAAATTAGATTCGAAAAAAGGAATCGCGATTTCCAACGGCATTAATATACGCTTTGGCATGATTGACCCTTTTTGGATGGCGGCCTCAGCGATGGATGAGGCGCTGCGCCAGATTATTTGCGTCGGTGGAAATTTGGATAAAATCGCGATTTTGGATAATTTCTGCTGGGGAAATCCGGACAAATCTGATCGTTTGGGCGCCCTTGTGCGCGCGGCAGAGGGCTGTTACAAGGCGGCTGTTGGCTACAAGGTTCCTTTTATTTCCGGGAAAGACAGCCTTTATAACGAATACGCGGTCAACGGAAAATCTCTGGCCATCCCGGGGACAATTTTGATTTCCGCCATCGGCATTATTAATGATGTCACAAAAACAGCGACGATGGATTTTAAAAAAGAAAAAAATTTGATTTATGTTGTGGGTGCGACAAAAAAAGAATTAGGCGGCTCTATTTATTTTGACACCTGTAGTATGTTAGGGCAGAGCGTTCCGTGTGTTGACATGAAAAGCGCGGTCAAAACCTTCAACGCGGTTTCAAGAACGGTTGAAAAAGGCTTGGCGCTTTCGGTTCACGACTGCTCGGAAGGCGGATTGGCGGTGGCGTTGGCCGAAATGGCTTTTAGCGGCGGCGTGGGCGCGCAGGTTTCTCTAAAAAATGTTCCATATCAGGCTCAGGGTGCGAAGCGCAACGATCATATTTTATTTTCCGAATCCAATTCGCGATTTGTTGTGGAAGTTACGGCGCAGAAACAAAAAGAATTTGAAAGGGTTTTGAAGGGCGTTTCTTTCGGGCTCATCGGCCAGACGACATCCGAAAAGAAACTTTGTGTCACAGGCCTCGATGGAAAAATCTGCGTTAACAGCGACATCCATTCTCTTAAAAAAGTATGGCAAGAAAGGCTGGGTTGGTAACAATGCGCAATCGACGGCAGAATCTCAGGACGGATTTAAGCATGGAAGACCCATGGAGAGTTTTTCGTATCATGGCGGAATTTGTTGACGGGTTTGATGTCCTTTCCAAAATCGGGCCGGCGGTCACCATATTTGGTTCGGCACGGCTTAAAAACACAAGCCCCATTTACAAAGCTGCTGAAAAAACAGCGTATCTGCTCGCCAAAGAAGGTTATGCTATTTTAACTGGCGGCGGCCCGGGCATTATGGAGGCTGGCAACAAAGGCGCCATGAGAGCTGAAGGTGAATCCGTGGGGCTCAATATTGACCTTCCTTTTGAACAAGTTCCCAATCGTTTCACGACGACACTGATCAATTTTCATTATTTCTTTTGCCGCAAGGTCATGTTTTTAAAATATGCCAGCGCGTTTGTTATTTTTCCCGGCGGCTATGGAACGCTCGATGAATTCACTGAGAGTATTACGCTGATTCAAACAAAGCGCATGGAAGGATTTCCGGTCATTCTTTATGGCAGTGAGTATTGGAAAGGATTTTTAACATGGCTGAAGGACGTTGTCCTCAGGCATCATTGTATTGATGCCATTGATTTAGATATTTTTCGGGTTGTTGATAACCCTGAAGATGTGGTGGCGGTTGTGAAAAAGTTTTATGATGATCGCAGGAAGGCAAATAATAAGAATGTCAAAAAGAGTTAGCGTTGCAATTTTAAAAAGTGCCGGCACCAACTGCGACCGTGAGACGCGGTTCGCGTTTTCGCATCTCGGCGCGTTGGCCGAGCTTGTCTCGATTCGCCAGCTTTTGGGAAAAGAAAAATCTTTAAACGACTATCATATCCTGGCGTTGCCCGGCGGGTTTACCTACGGCGATGACATCGCCGCCGGAAAAATTTTTGCCAATGAGCTTCGGTTGAAATTAGCCGATGAGCTTAAACGTTTTGTAGCCGATGGAAAATTGATGATCGGGATTTGTAACGGCTTTCAGATTTTGGTGAAGGCCGGAATTTTACCCGGAAATTTTTCCGGCGCACAGGCGCAGCCGGCTCATTTTGAACAAACGGCGACGCTGATGGCAAATGACTGCGGAAAATTCGAGGATCGCTGGGTTTATTTGAAGCCCGCGGGCCGTTCGGTATGGACAAAAGGGATGGACGCTGTCCTCACGCTTCCGGTTGCTCACGGCGAAGGAAAATTTGTTCCTAAAGACGAGAGCATTCTTTCGAAGCTTAAGGAAAACAATCAGATCGTTTTACGTTATTGCACAGACTCCGGCGCTCATCCTAAGTTTCCCCAAAATCCCAACGGCTCTATGGATGACATCGCCGGGATCTGCGATGCAACGGGGCGTGTTTTTGGGCTGATGCCGCATCCCGAGCGCCATTTTTTCCCCACGCAACATCCCAGCTGGACGCGGCTTAAAGAAAAGCCCAAATTTGGCGACGGCGCTCCAATCTTTCAAAACGGAATTAATTACGTAAAAGAAAATCTGTAGAAAGCCCTTATGCCCAGAAAAATAACTTACAAAACCAGCGGTGTCAATATTCAAAAGGCGGATGTGTTTGTCAAAAGCATTCAGAATCTCATGGCCGGCACAATGAAGGCGGGTGTCCTTAAAAAACACAAGGCCTTTGGCTCGCTTTTCGCGCTCGACGGTAAAAAATACAAGAATCCGGTCCTTGTTTCCTCAACGGATGGCGTGGGGACAAAACTTTTGGTCGCCAAATTGGCGAACAAACACAATACGGTCGGCATTGATTTGGTCGCCATGAACGTCAACGATGTTCTTTGCGCCGGCGCCAAACCGCTTTTCTTTTTAGATTACATCGCCTGCGGCGAGGTGAAACCGAATCTTTTAAAAAGTGTGGTGAGCGGAATCACCGAAGGCTGCCGTCAGGCGGATTGCAGTTTGATTGGCGGGGAAACCGCCGAAATGCCTGGCCTTTATAAAAAAGACGACTACGATTTAGCCGGTTTTGCGGTGGGAATTGTCGAGCGCGACAATATTATCGACGGCACAAAAATAAAAACAGGCGACCGGCTGATCGGCCTTGCCTCAAGCGGCATTCATTCCAACGGGTATTCGTTGGTGCGAAAGGTTTTTTCGATTGCCCAGCAGAAGAAAATGGCCAAAGAACTTTTGACGCCTACGCGGATTTATGTCAAACCGGTTTTGCGGCTTTTGGAAAAGTTTTCCGTGAAGGGAATCGCCCACATCACCGGCGGTGCCTTTTATCAAAAGCTGACAAAAATCATTCCTGATGGCAAATGCTGCCTGATCTACAAGGAAAGCTGGAGCGTGCCAAAGATATTTCAACTTATCCAGAAAAAGGGTAGAATAACCGACAAAGAGATGTTCACGACCTTTAACATGGGTGTCGGGATGGTTTTGGTTGTTTCGCCGAAAAACGCGAAAGCTGTCTTGGCTTTCTTAAAACGTGAGGACGTTGCCGCGTGGGAAATCGGCACCGTTATCGCCGACAAAAAACAAAAAGTTATTTTATGAAAATTCTTGTCATAGGTTCCGGCGGGCGCGAACACGCGCTTGTCTGGAAAATTCTCCAAAGTGAGCGTGTCCGCGAGGTTTATTGCGCCCCCGGCAACGCCGGCATCGGTGAATTAGCCGAGTGCGTCAACATTAAAGCTGATGACATTGCAGGCCTTCTTCATTTCGCGAAAAAAGAAAAGATTGATTTAACCGTTGTCGGCCCCGAGGTTCCTTTGGTTTTGGGGATTGTGAATGAATTTGAAAAAGAAAACCTGATGATTTTTGGGCCCAGCAAAGAGGCCGCGCGTCTTGAGGGTAGTAAAGTTTTTTCCAAAGAATTTATGAAAAGGCATAATATCCCGACGGCGGATTTTAAGGTTTTTGACGATGTGAAGGCGGCCGAGGCGTATGTATCCGACAGCCGTTTTCCCCTTGTGATTAAGGCTGATGGCCTGGCTTCGGGAAAAGGTGTCGTCATCGCTAAAAATTTCGCGGAGGCAAAAACGGCGCTGGATGAAATCATGCGCCAGAAAATTTTCGGCGATGCGGGGCGACGCGTTATCATTGAAGAATGCCTCATCGGAGAAGAGGCCTCTATTCTGGCTGTTGGTGACGGCAGTAATTTCGCTTTGCTTGACTCGGCGCAGGATCACAAAAGGATTTTTGACGGAGATTTGGGCCCCAATACCGGCGGGATGGGGGC
>ORJL010667134.1_pt1 | contig 32082 bp, 33 predicted proteins | sample 1779941 | NCBI WGS metagenome assembly ORJL01 (sample SAMEA104232317, study PRJEB22302) | groundwater metagenome | biome: forest; feature: aquifer; material: groundwater | place: USA | collected 2011-08-07 | depth 5.8 m | reverse complement strand
GGCGTTCGCCGCGCAGGTCCTCTCGGTGTTGAAGGGCTGGGGCTGGAACGATCCCGACCGGCTCAACGTGAACGGGTCAGGCATTTCGCTCGGCCACCCGATCGGCGCAACGGGCGGGCGCATCCTGGCGACGCTGCTGAACGAGCTTGAGCGACGCAACGGCCGCTACGGGCTGGAGACGATGTGCGTGGGGAGCGGCCAGGGCCTGGCGGCCATATTCGAGCGGCCCTAGTCTTACTGTGTCAATAAATTGGAGTTGGAGTTATCCCGTTTCCGTGGACCGTTTAGCGCTTGGGTCTCAAGCGCAGTTCAAGGTCCCGTTGCAGGGTTGTCCACGGCGCCGCCGCCGGCCCTTATAAGGCCGGAGGCGAGCGGCGCGGTGGGCAACCCGCGTTCAGGGATCGATCGGTGCGTCAATGCGGCGTCGAGGCAACTCCTTTCGAAATTGATCGGGGAGCGGTAACCGAGGCCGGAATGGCGCCGGCGTGGGTTGTACCAGCCCTCAAACAATTGACAGGGGCGTTAATAAGGCTACACTATAGGTGCGAACGGAAGGTAGCGATTGCGCTCATCTTGGATTTGGTCGGTTGCGTTAGCACGTCTGTTATGTCGAAGCCGCTCTTGAATATTTGGAAAAAGCGACTATCAACTTGAAGCGGCTGGTTAAATCGGGGCCCGCCAGGAGTAAGAAATAATGAGCTACGTCGTTTCAACGGATTGTGGCGGAACGTTTGTCGACGCGGTAATTCTCGACTCGTCGGGCGCGTTACATGTGGGAAAGGCTCCGACGACCCCGGATCGTCCTTCAATCGGAGTGCTCGGCGCGGTGCAGACGGCTGCGGCAGGGGCCGGGAAGGAGCTAGGCGACGTTCTGAAGAATTGCCAGCTTTTTCTCAATGGAACGACCGTGACGACGAATGCCATGGTCCAGGGCAGCGGCGCCAAGGCCGGGTTGATTATCACGCGCGGATTCGAAGATACGCTGATAATAGGCCGCACCAAGGCGCGATGGGTGGGGCTTAGCGAGGCGGAGCTCCTCGATATGAAGAGGGTCGAGCGTCCGGCGCCAGTGGTTCCACGGAATCTGATTCGGGGCGTGGCCGAGCGGATCGACTGTTTTGGCAAGGTCGTCGTGCCTCTGGACTTGGTCGAAGTGGAACGTGCGGTCGACGATCTCGTGCGGGAGGGCGTTGAATCGCTTGCAGTCTGCCTGCTGTGGTCGTTCAAGAATCCCGCGCATGAAGAGGCAGTCGCGGCCATGACAAGGAGGAAGTACCCGTCTCTTTATGTTGTGGCATCGAGCGAGCTGGTTTCCGCAATGGGGGAGTACGAGCGGGCCAACACTGCTGCCGTGGACGCGCGGCTCGGTCCGACGCTTCATTCGTATCTGTCCGACATCCGAAATGCTCTAAGCGAGGCGCATTACGGCGGCGAAGTCCTTGTTATGCAGTCGATCGGCGGCCTCGCTCCGGCGTCCGGGTTTGATCACGCCGCAGTCAGCACGCTTCACTCCGGGCCGACCGGTGGAATCATCGCCGCGCAGAAGCTGGGGGAGATGATCGGCCATGACAACATCATCACTGCCGATATGGGCGGCACGACATTCGACGTCGGGTTAGTGGTAGACGGCAAACCCGTCAAGTCGCAGATATCGATAGTGGAGCGCAACCTCCTGATGGTGCCCGCCGTCGAGGCGATCTCCATAGGGGCAGGCGGCGGCAGCGTCGCATGGCTGGACGCGGCGGGAGCGCTTCACGTGGGACCGAAGAGCCAATCGGCCCGTCCTGGCCCTGCCTGCTACGATCGCGGTGGCGAATTGGCCACCGTGACCGATGCGGACGTGGTTCTCGGATATATCAACCCGGACACATTTCTCGGCGGGAGCATGCCACTTCGCAAGGATCTCGCCAGAAGGGCGGTCCAGCGTTTCGTCGCCGATCCGCTCGGCGTAAGCATTGAGGCGGCGGCGCAGGCCGTTTACGAGATTGTCAACGCGCATATGGCCGATCTGGTGCGCAACGTTTCCGTAGGCAGGGGCCATGATCCGAGGGACTTCACCATGGTCGCATTCGGCGGCTGTGGGCCGACTCATGCCACCGGATTTGGACCCGAGTGTGAAGTGCGTGGCGTGGTGGTGCCGCCGGCAGCGACTGTGTTTTCCGCGCTCGGTATTGCACAGTCGGACATCAAGCATTTCTTCGCAAGAACGTATGTGAAGCCCATAGATCCCACAGCGCCCCCCGACACCGCCTTGTGCGCCGAGCTCACGAGGCTGTTCGATCAGCTTCACGACCAGGCCACTCGGCAATTTGATCGCGATGGTGTGCCGCCGGGCCAAAGAGCCATCGTGCGTAGCATAGATATTCGCTACCGGAAGCAGGTGCACGAACTGACGATCCCGCTAACCCTCTCCGGACCGGTTACGGAAGCGTCCGTCCGCTCCATATTGCAGGACTTCCATCAAGCCTACGAGAAACTGTACGGCGCCGGTTCGAGCATGAGCGCGGCCACAGTGGAAATCGTGACCATCCGCTTGGACGCAGTGGCTCGCATGACGTTCGAGTACCTGCCGCGTAAATCGAAGCTGGGTGACAGCTCGCCTGAAGCCGCCTTCCTCGGCGAAAGGGAGGTGTGGTGGAAAGCTGCGGGTGGATTTCACAAGACACCGACGTACCAACTCGAACGCCTTCAACCCGGAAACGCCCTCACCGGGCCGGCAGTGATCGAATCATACGGCACAACGATCCCGCTCCATCCCGGCCAGCATGCCCGAATGGATGAATGGGGAAACCTGCTCCTTGCTTTTCCGGTTGAAGGCCAGGCTGAGCGTTCGATCGGAAATACATCCACCGTGATGAGGACGCACGCATGAATATCTCGTCGGAACCGTTGCCGCTGAATGCGAAATTCCGTCCGCGTACGGACCCCATAACGTTTGAGGTGCTGCGTCACAGGCTCTGGCAGATCAATAGGGAGCAGGGCCAGACGCTGGTAAACATGTCAGGTTCCCAGATTGCTACTGAGGCGAACGATTTCAACGTGGCCATCGCGGACTCCAGGGGCAATCTGATCATCGTAGGCCCGTACATCCTCGTCCAGGTGGCGCCTCTCACACTGCTGATCCAGAGTGCGATCCGGACGTTAGGAAATGGAGTCGCCGACGGCGACATGTATCTTTGCAACGACCCGTGGCTTGGCGCCGTACACCAGAACGATGTGTGTGTGCTCGCACCGTTCTTCTTCGGCGGAAAACTGATTGCGTGGATCGCCTCGGTGATCCACCAAGTCGATGTCGGCGGCGGCGCGCCCGGCAGCTGGTGCCATGAAGCCGTAGAGACTTTCCAGGAGGCGCCGCGCTATCGTTTCCTTAAGGTAGCGCGCGGTGGGCAAGTACAGCAGGAGGTGGTAGACACTTATCTGACCAACTCCCGTACGCCCGACCTCCTCGATCTCGATCTGCGCGCGCAGATCGGTTCGGGACATGCGACCCGTCAACGACTGAAAACACTCTTCGATCGGTATGGCGAGCACACGATTACGGCGACCATGGAGGACATGCTCGACTACTCCGAGCGACTGTTCGCCCACAAGCTGGCTTCTATTCCGAACGGCGAGTGGCTGGGCGAATGCTATCTGGACCACGACGGCAGGCAGGAGTCGAGCCATCGCTACGCAGTTGCGTTGCGGCACGACGATGCCGGCTTGACCTTCGACTACAGCCGGACCGATTCCCAGCTGCCGGCCTTCATAAATTCCCCGTTTTGCGGGCTGTTCTCGGCTACCCTGGTGGGGGTTCTCGGTTACCTGTGCGGGGACATTCCGTGGAACAGCGGAATCATGCGCCGGGTAAAGATCGTTGCCAGGGAAGGGGCCCTCAACAACGCCAACTTTCCGGCGCCCGTCAGCGGTTCGCTTGAATCGATCTGGAATTCCCTGAACGCCGCATCCGTGGCTCTGGGCAAGATGCTTACCTGCAGCGAAGAGCAGCGTGACAGTGCGATGGCAGTATGGCAGGGCTCCACGCTCGTCTTTTCGCTTTTCGGCACCAACCAGCATGGCGATCGGTACGGTGGCTGGATTTTATGTTCCTCCCTGGGCGGTGGGGGGGCGCGGACGTTCGGGGACGGCCACGACAATTCGGGGCCGATAGTGTGCCCGTGCTACAGCACGATCAATGTGGAGAATGCGGAGCATCTGTATCCGATGCTCTACCTTTACCGCAAACGCGCCGCTGATTCCGGCGGGCCCGGAGCGTGGCGCGGAGGGGTGTCGGCGGAATCCGCGGTCACGCCATATGGCACGAGTGAGATGACCGTCAGGCTGACTTCGTCCGGCAGCGATCATTCGCACACGGAAGGTCTTTGTGGGGGCTATCCCGGCGGCGGCTCTGTCGCCCGTATCGCACGTCAGGCGCTTCCGTTGAAGTATGGAAGCGAAATCCCTGCTGAGTGGACGGCGATCCGCAGTACAAAGGAGGAACTGCTGCCTGCCAAGGCGGTGTTCAAGCTCATGCTCGGCGACGTGTTTTCGACTATTCCGCACGGAGGCGGTGGCTACGGCGATCCGATCGAACGAGACGTCAACCTGGTACGGCGGGACGTGGCCGACGGCTGCGTGTCCGAGGGTCGAGCCGCGTCACTCTATGGAGTGGTGTTACGGGACTCGACGATAGATCACAGTGCCACAGCGGAACGCCGCAATCAGATCCGTCTTGAGCGTGCCGGCATGAGGGCGACAGACGACGTGAACGTCGGCGCAGGCCGTCCCGCGGATTTGAGCACACTAGCCGGCGTCGCGCGTGCAAATGGCCTTTGGGTGTGCGCCGGATGCGGATACAAGCTCGGCGCCTTGCGCGACAACGTGAAGGAGCGTTGCAACAAGCACAGCCGCCCTGTCGGGGCTGCGGGCCCGTTTGTCGCTATGCGGACCGCCGGCGACAGCACGACTTTGCACCTGCTCGAGTACAGCTGTCCACAATGCGCCCGGCTGCTGTTCGTGGACGATCGCCCGAAGGGCGAAGAAGGTTGCTGGCACGACTTCAAGTTTGTCTGAAGCAGGCAGTCGTTACAGCTACCGATTTAGCCTATTAGCTTACTAGTCGCTTACTTGGGAGGGGGAATCATGTCACAGTCGTCTGGATTCTTGTCGTTCGCCGTAAAGAGTACGGTTGCTTGTCTGGCCGGTCTGCTGGTCGCTGTTTTGGGCGTACCGCACGCAGGCGCCCAATCCGCCAAGCCGAGTGGCGAGCCGATACGCATAGGGGTGCTGTTTTCGACTACGGGCACCCTCGGTCAGTTGGGTTCCGAGTCATTGCCCGGCGCGCAGATTTTGGTCGATGAGGTGAATGCCGCGGGCGGAATCAACGGCCGCCCTGTTGTATTAGTCCACGCTGACGATGAGTCCAGACCCGAGCAGGCGGTTCCGCTCACAAAGCGCCTCATACAGCGGGATAGAGTCGTCGCCATTGCCGGGCCGCTCTCCACAAGCATAAGCGCGGGCATGTCGCCCATCGTCAATGAAAGCCGCGTTCCCGCGGTAGGCTGCATCTGCGGTGTGGGAGCCTTGACACCTTTCGAATTCAGCATAATGCCTCTGTTGGGCCTCCTCCACGAACAAGCGCAGTTTGCAAAGGCCAACAAGGTAAGTAAAGTCGGTGTCATTACGCAGGCCGGCGCATTGGCCGAGTTGATCAAGGCAACCCAAGTCCCTCTTCTTGAAAAAGAGGGAATCTCCGTCGTTGGCTTCGAGCAGTTTCAACCGGGAGACACGGACGTAACTGCATTGCTTGCGCGTTTGCGTGCGCAAGGCGCCCAGCAGATCTATGCTGCGGCGACTGGGACACCGGCGGCGCTTATTGCGAAGAATTTTAAGCAGGTTAGCTTTCCTGGGCACTACTGGACCTTCGGAGGCAATGCTTCACGGCAATTCATTAGTCTAGTTGGGGATGCCTCAGATGTCGTCAACATGAGCGGCTACAAGATCCTCGTGTACAAGCAATTGCCGGGAAGTGACCCCATGAAGGCGCGGCTCACGGCGTTCGCGAAGAAATACATCGCCAAGACGGGCCGCGAGCCTGGATATCATGCGACCTTCGGTTACGACACTCTGCTGTCCATCGCCGAAGGCCTCCGGAAGTCGGGACCGGACCGGGAAAGGCTGCGTGACGCGCTCGAGACACAAAGCGGGGTGCAGACATTGAACGGTCCGATTAACCGAAGCGCCAAGGACCACAACGGGGTCGCACCGGAGTGGGTATCACTGCGCATAGATCGCAAGCAAAACGACTTCGTCCTGGTCAAGTAGCCGAGGGAAGCCCCTACGTGGAAGGCGGATTCTTCCTCCAGGTACTGTTCGGCGGCCTTACGGCCGGGAGCATCTACGTAATGGTGGGACTGGGTATTGCGCTCGTCTACCGAGCAACCCGCGTGCTGAATTTTGCGCACGGCGAATTCGTCGTCTTCGGGGCTCTCTTGGCGACTTCTGCGGTGGACGGGTTTCAGGCGCCACTGATCATCGCTGTGCTGACTGGCGTGGCGGGCGCTGCCGCGCTCGGGTTCCTGCTGGAGCGCAGCGTGCTCAGACCGATCAGCGCCAAGCCGCTTTTTGTGCAAATCCTGGTGACGTTAGGTGCTTCGATCTGCCTGCGCGGGTTGGCGATGGTGATCTGGGGAAAGGATCCGCTGCGCTTGCCTTCTTTTTCCGGTGAAGAGCCGATACGGCTGCAGGCGGCTGCAATTCTTCCCCAGACCTTGTGGGTGATATGCGGCGCCGCGGTGACGGTTGCCGCCTTGGTTGTGTTTCTGAAACACACGAAGTATGGGAAGGCCCTGCGCGCAAGCGCCGAGGACTCCATTTCGGCAACATTGGTGGGTATCGACAGCAAGCGCATCGCGTCATTGTCGTATCTCGTCGGCGCGGGCGTTGGCGGTTTGGCGGGAGTTCTTATGTGTCCGATAACAACAATGGACTTTCACATGGGTCTACTGCTCGCGATGAAGGGCCTTACGGCTGCGATTATAGGAGGCCTCGACAGAATCGTCGGCGTGGTCATTGGGGGGATCCTTCTTGGCGTAATGGAGGCATTCGGTTCCGTATTCGTGTCATCGACGCTCAAAGACGCGTTGGCCTTTGCCGTCCTGATATGTATTCTCATGTTTCGGCCGCAGGGATTGCTGGGACACCAATCCGCAAAGTGAAGCCATTTCGTTCTGATTTCCTATCTAGGAACGCCTGGATAGCGGCCTTTGCGCTCGCGGCCAGCCTGCCGCTCGTATTTTTTCACGATTCCTACCTGATGGGCACGTTCGCGACTATCGCGATCTTCGCGATCGCGCTTGTGGGCTTGGATCTTGTAATCGGATACGGAGAGTTGCTTGCGTTCGGCCACGGCGCTTTTCTTGCCCTTGGGGCATACGTCATGGGCGTTCTATCCGTACGCTATGGTGTCCCATTGTTTTTGGGCATTTGCATTGCTTGTGCGGTCAATGGTGCCATCGCGCTTTTGATCGGGGCCGCCACCCTGAAATTGCGTGGTTACTACCTGGCCGTCGCAACGCTTGGATTCGGCATCATCGTAATCGAGATGCTGGGTGGATTGGTCGAGTACACCGGAGGATGGTCCGGCCTGCGCGGTGTCGCGCCAGCGACCTTCTTCGGCGTGACGATTAAGTCGGATAGCGCGTTTTACCTCATCGCGGTAACCGGGCTGTTTATCAGTCTGCTGGTTGGGAAGAACCTCGTCACATCGAGCTTCGGACGCGCGATTCGGGCTTGCGGTAACAACGACACTGGGGCCGAGGTGGTGGGTATTCCGACCGCTCGATACCGATTGCAGCTCTTCGTCGTCGGCGCCCTGTATTGTTCCTTGGCCGGAAGCTTGTACGCGCTGTTCCTTAGAGTAGTGACGCCCGCCAATTTCGATGTGATCACGGCGATTGACATGGTGCTCATGCTGTTCCTGGGGGGCAAAGAAACGCTTTGGGGGCCGATCCTGGGCGCCGCAGCGGTTCGGCTGCTGCCTGAGTTCGTAGAAGGTTTGAGCGACTATCGCACGATCGTGCAGGGCCTTGTGTTCATTCTTGTGCTGATTTTCGTGCCTAACGGCATTGCGGGACTCCTTGTATCCACCGTAAGGAACTTGAGAGACTCAACCGGCATTCGATTGGGCCACGTGGCGCGATCGGCGCCGGTCGCATTGGACAAGGTGGGCGACGAGCGAGGCAATATAGCCGCGCCACTTCTTATGGCAACTGAGGTGAGCAAGAGTTTTGAGGGAGTCGCTGCCGTATCGGAATTGAGTTTCTCGATCAAACAGGGGCAGCTGAAGGCAATCATAGGTCCCAACGGGGCGGGAAAGACAACTCTTCTGAATATGTTGTCAGGCGTTCTTATCCCGGATTCGGGATCAATTCGTGTCTTCGGCGTGGACGCGCGCGGTCGGCAGCCTCACGAGCTCGTAGAGCTGGGGCTGTCACGGACATTTCAGACGCCGAAGCTGTTTACCAACATGACGGTTCTTGAGAATGCACTGGTTGGGCAGCACCGTACCCTAGGCGCCGGCATAGCACGTGCTCTTTTCCCCGGACCGGCAACTCGGGAAGAGGAGCGAAGGGCATGGGAATATGCCGAGTCCCAGCTCGCGTTTGTTGGTATTGCGAATCTGGCTCTAGCATCCGTCGATTCGCTTTCGTTCGGGCAACGCCGCCTGCTGGAAATCGCCCGGGCGATGGGTTAGCGGCCCAAGCTTCTACTCCTGGATGAACCGGCTGCCGGACTCAACGATACTGAAAAGGACAATCTCGCCCGGCTGCTGCTGGAGTTGCGCGACACCTTCGGGATCTCATTGGTGCTCGTCGAGCATGACATGAGACTCGTAATGCGGATCGCAGATGAGGTTTTCGTTATGAATCAGGGCAGCCAGATCGCCGAGGGCTCTCCGACAACGGTTCAGAGGGACAAAGCGGTTTTGGACGCTTACCTTGGGCACGAGGCCTATGCTGGAGGTTGAAAACCTGACGAGCGGGTACGGCAGCCTTATGGTCCTGCACGAAGTAAGTCTGTCCGTCGAGGCGAGCGAGATTGTTGTATTGCTGGGTGCCAACGGCGCGGGCAAGACGACGCTCCTGAGGACCATCTGCGGGATTCTGCCGGTAACGAGCGGGCACGTAAGGTTTTTCGGTGAGGACGCACGGCGTCTGCCCGCGTACCAAAGGGTGGGGAAGGGCCTTTCGCATGTCCCCGAAGGGAGAGGGATCTTTGCGGGACTTTCAGTACGGGAGAATCTCGAGCTTGGAGCGTTCTCGTGGTCCAAGAGCCTGAAATCGGACATCGCGGACGATCTCGAAATGACTTACGATTTGTTTCCACGTCTCGAGGAACGGAACAATCAGATCGCTGGCACGCTAAGCGGTGGCGAGCAGCAGATGCTGGCCATAGGCAGGGCCCTCATGGCGCGACCGAAACTGCTTCTTCTCGACGAACCTTCGCTGGGGCTCGCGCCATTGGTGGTGAAGTCGATTCTGGGCACCATCACCAAGCTCAAGAGCGGCGGCATTGGCATACTGCTTGTAGAGCAGAACGCCCGGGCGGCGCTGTCTATTGCTGATCGTGGATATGTTCTGAGCATGGGGCGGGTGACGACGGCTGGCTCCAGGGATGCGCTGACGCACGACGTGGAGGTGAAAAACAGCTATCTCGGAATCCATATGGCGCCATGATCGTTCTTTCTTCTTCGATCCATTGGGGATGGAGCGAAGTGGTAAAGGCCCCCAGATTATGCAGGGGCCGCGTCGGCCAACGCTTTGGGGCCCTCGGCAAGCAGGTTGCCGAGCCAGCCCTCGCGGCGCGCGCACTGCTCCAGCAGCCGCTCGAAGGCGACTAGGTTCCCCAGGACAGTTCGAGCCCCTGTGTGCGATCGGACTTGGGCACGCCTTCTTTTCAGGCTTCGAACGCAAGGCTGGCGACATTGGCGAGCGTTCCGCACTCGATGCCGAGATCGTTGATTCGTTCCGCGAGATAGAGGACGTCGTTACCCTTGAACCCGAGGCTGTAGAACGTGAGACACTGCACGAGCTGGGTTATTAGCGTCGTATTCGCTATTGTGGCTGGAACTGCAAATGGCCAGGAATGGCCGACCAAGCCTGTTCGATTTATCGTGCCGGCACCTCCCGCGGAATCGACCGACATCACGATGCGTCTGCTCGGAGACAGGTTGTCCCATATTCTGGGGCAGCCAGTAATCGTCGAAAATCGGCCTGGCGCGAGTGGCGCCATCGGCATGCGGGCCGTCGCCCGGTCCCCGAGCGACGGTTACACGTACTTATTTGCCCCAGCTTACACCATTGTTATTTTGCCTTCTCTTCTCAAGGAAGCCGGTCTTGATTTGAACCGCGATTTCACGCCGGTCGCTGGAATCGGAGGAACGCCAATGTTGATTGCGGCGAACCCGAAATTGGGCGCCAAGACGTTATCGGAGGTTATTACGCTCGCAAAAGCGCAGCCAGGGAAGATCACCGTCGCCAATATTCAGCACGCCTCATTGCCCTTTCTTGTGGTGGAACTGCTGAATCAGCTTGCTGGTGTCCGACTTTATAACGTTTCCTTTGGTGGTACGACCCAGGCGGTTACTGCGACGATCATTGGCGATGCTTCGCTCGTCGCCGGCGGAAGCATGTCGCTGATGTCTTACGTGAAAAGCGGCAAATTGACCGCAATCGCGGTTACCTCACCGCAGAAATTGCCTGGGTTTGAAGCGTATCCGCTCGCGAACGAAGCAGTTCCGGGTTTGACCGTGATGGGGTGGATGGGAATTCTGAGCCCAAAGGGTACTTCGACCGCGATCGTTCGGCTCGTTAACGCCAATGTGAACAAGGTGCTTGCAATGCCGGACATCGGGGCAAAGCTCAAGGACTTAGGCATGTATCCGATGCCCGGAACGATGCCGGGAACTACGCAGAATTTCACCGACTTCATAGCGGAGGAACGTCGCCGATGGGAGAAGGTGCTCAAGGCTGCGCACATTGAGCCTCAGTGAGGCAGGCAGTCCGAGCACGACAAGCCGCCACTAGGAATTGCACGAAAAGCGGCCTGGCGCTGATCGGTCTGAGGACGCTGCGTTCCAGCGGGAACCAAAGCGCGGCAGCGCCCGCCACGCCAGCCAGCACAGCGATAATCAGTGGCGCCTGATACCTGTCCACTGCAGAAGTGGCCAGGAGAGCGCCGAAGACAATGAACTCGCCGTGCGCAAAATTCAGCACGCGGGTGGTTAGGTAATTCTCAATAGAACGGGCGCAGTCTCAATCTCCCTATATTGCCCGTTCTATCAATCCCAATTGTTTTCCCCATTTCTCCATGGTCTTTTTTCTTAATTCGTCGCCTATCGCATTGACCACCGGAAATTTGTCCTTCCAATGAAATGGCCGACATGCATCGAGAATCAGTTTCGGCGTTGTCAGATCCCCGCTTTCGAACCGCTCAGGGGTAAGGAGAGTGTCTGCCCGACTCGACCATGTTCCCTTGATAATGTCAATTGCGTTGAGATCACACCGCGTTGCCACAGCCCATAAGACTTCGTCCGTATTCGTTGGATCAATGTCATCGTCGACAACGATGATGATTCGGCTCAAGTAAGCGCTCCCATGGCAACCTGCAACTATCATCGCCGCTTGTTTGGCATGACCTGGATGGTCTTGCTTTATCGACACCACAGGAATCAGACGTTCCCCACCTGCCTCAAGATACCATACCCCTTTGACGCCTCTCACGCCGGCCGCTTCGAGTGCATCCCAAGTGGGGGGCCCGCAGGTAATGGGAACCGGAAATCCGGCAAATAGCCAAAGCGAAGGTTTCAAGGGGGGAGATCCAACTAATATCGGATCATTCCGGTAGTAAATGGCCTTTACACTCACAGTTTCGACATATTCCTTTCCACCATAATAACCGAGCCATTCGCCAAACGGCCCTTCAAGTTTCTTATCCTCTTCTCTGGGGATAAGTTCTCCTTCGATGACGATTTCGGCATCTGCAGGAAACGGAAGTCCCGTTATTTCTCCCGCAATTACCTCGATGGGCTCACCTCTCAATTTCCCTGCAAAGTCAAACTCAGATACCTCTTGTGGTACCGACATTACTGCTGACATGTATAGCATCGGTTCGGGACTAAAGACCAACACCACAGGACAGCGTTGGCCTCGGGAGAAATACTTGCTCATTATTATTCTGCCGTGCTTCCCACCCACAAAGTATATGGATAACGTGTTTTCGTTCTGCACCATACACCTTTGAACGCCGCCATTTATCCACCCGCTATCCGGATCTTTGGTCACAACAACGTGACCAGTGGCCATATATCTTCCGCCGTCTTTTTCGTGCCACTTTGGAATAGGGAACTCGAGCAAATTCACGTCCTTACCAGTGCGCACATTGGCCATAACCGGCCCAGTCTTAACCTCAATCGGCTTAATTAATTTGTTAAAGTCCAGTCCCCTAAACTTTCTAAGCAACTCAAGCTTGGTGGTACCTTCAGGTACTCCGAGGGCGATACAAAATCTCTCAAAGGTTTGGTACAAGTTTCCGGCAACTCGGTAACCTGGCGGATAGTCTTTTATTTTGTCAAATAGAGGCAAGGGGCCTTTCCTTTCAGCCATCAATTCAACGATCGCCCCTAATTCGACATTCCAATCTACCCCTTCAATGACCTTCAGATCTCCGCGCTTTTCAACAGCTGCAAAAAAATCTCTAACGGACTTCCAAGCCATTGGGTTGCCTCCTAAAAAAATGGGAAACTGAGCTACTTGTAACAGGGGCTTCCAGAAATATTGAATTTGACACCATGTCCATTGCATTCTAACCTAAGCAATCGCGAATTAATATACCAGTTAATTACGCCGAACGCCGTATCGTGGGATCGCTTAAGGAGCATTTCGTAATTATGACCGCTAGGAACGCCAATCGCCGTGTGGCTATCGCCGAAGCCGACCAAGAATACCTTGGAGCGCCGGTCATGGATCGAATCATCGGAAATCAAGCGGCGAATCCGGGCCACGGCCTGTTATCCAACTCAAGGGGGGCGCATGCCAGCTAACGGAACGATGCTTAAGGGTGTTCATCACACGGCGCGCCCGACATGGAAGCTTCGCGAGACGGTCGAGTTTTATCGCGATAAGCTAGGTCTTCCGCTGATTCACGCAATATCAGCACGTGGCTGGGGTCCCTCCAATCACCCCGACTTCCTGCACTTCTTCTTCGACAGTGGCAATCGAAGCACGATTGCCTTTTTCTATTACATTGGCGCCGAGCAACCGGACTATACGAGAGCTGTTGAAGACTATCGGTTTCAAGCGACTCATACCGCTTGGCAGGTTGACACGTACACAGAGCTTAAGGCGTGGCGAGCCCGTCTCGAAGCTCAGAAGATCCCGCTTATTTACCAATTAAGGCATGAGCTGATCGAATCAATATATTTCAGCGACCCAAATGGCTATTACCTGGAGATCACTCTGGCGATCCGGGCGATGAACGAGCTCGATGCGACAGATGCGACACGTACGATCGAAGCGGGAATGGCATTGGAGGACGCCGAACGTGCCGGAACCGGACAATTTACCTCTATTGACCAAGTGTGGCGGAAGAAGGCAAATAATATCTCCGGATCAGTCAAAGGGGCCGTTGACGAGGCGACGCTTTATGTTCTGGATGTTCCAGAATTCAAGCCACTCCTGGAGGCGGGGCGCAAGGAGCAAAAATTTCGAATCGATGGTCCAGTCGATGGTTATTGGCGAATAAGCTCCAATAGTTCAATCGCATTCGAGAGGAAGGCTCTCGGCTTTGTGCCGGCGCTCTGGAACGCGTCTTTGACTGGCGGTTTTGACGGGAACATCAAGGTGTTCGACAAGAATCGTCTCGAGATTACGCCAGAGGCCGTTAAATGAAGGTCGTGATTGTCGGTGGCGGTCCCTCAGGACTGTACCTCGGCCTTCTTCTCAAGCGCCATCAACGGAGCTGGCAAGTTGATGTCATCGAGCAGAATGGGTCAAATTCCACGTTCGGCTTCGGCGTAGCCCTGGCGGACACGGGTTTGCTTCAGCTACAGGAGGCAGATCGCTCGTCCTATACGGCGCTTTGCGCTGCCATGCACTACAGCGAAAGGCAAGTCATCGTTCACCGCGAGACACCGATCGAGTACACACTGAATGTCAAGAGTGGCGCAATCCCAAGGCTGAAGTTGCTTCAGATTCTCGAAGCGGAGGCGCAGAGCGCAGGCGTTCGCATTTTTTTCGGCAAGCGAATCGAGTCGTCCGATGACTTAGGCCGCCTAGGTCTAGGTGATGCAGATGTTGTGGTCGGAGCAGACGGCGTAAATTCCGTGATTCGGCGGCAGTTCGCCGTCCAGTTCGGGGCCAGCCAACGCCTGCTCACGAATCACTTTGCGTGGTACGGAACAAAGCGTGTTTTCGATGCGTCAGGGATAGTCTTTCGACAGTATCAAGGTGGGCATTTCGTCGCGCACTACTACGCGTATGCTGATCAAATGAGTACCTTCGTTGCGGAATGCGATGATTCAACCTGGCAACGTCTCAAGTTAGCTTCGATTACTGATGACGAGCGCCAGGCACTATTCGAAACGTTGTTCGCAAACGAGCTGGTGAACGAACCTCTGATTTCGAACCATTCCGTATGGCGCCAGTTCCCAGTCATTCGTAGTACGCACTGGGTGCATGATCGTTATGTGCTGATTGGGGATGCGCTGGCCAGCGCACACTTTTCAATTGGCTCTGGAACGCGAATTGCGATGACTGACTCGATCGCATTAGCACAGGCCCTCTTGCAGTGCAGTGGCAACGTTGGGGCGGGATTAAAGGCTTTTGAGCGCAACCACGCTCCACAAAAAGAGAAGCTTATCTCCGCGTCCGAACAATCTTTCATGTGGTACGAGCGTATCGCCGAGTGGATGGACAAATTGACACCAGAGGAGCTTGTGTACCAGTTCATGACGCGAACGGGACGGATTAGTGATGGTCGGTTGCGCAACGAGTTTCCGGACCTCATGCGCCGCCTGGGCGCTAACGCAAAGGTACGGCAAGCGCTATCGGGCGGGTGAACGAGTTCGTTCGCCATATGCAGAATGACTGGATGCGAAACGAGGAAGATAAGAGTGATAGCCACATTATTAACGAATCGTGAGGTGCCAAATGCTTAGCCATTTCGTAGGAGTAAATATTGCGGTCAACAACCTCGCCGAGGCGGTGGCGAAGTACCAAGCCCTCTTGGGAATAGAGCCAACGATGATCGGCGCGGAGGGCTTCGCATTTCCAGGCTTGAAGGGAGCGGCGTTCAATTTCAACGGCGTCATGATCAATCTCATTGCCTCCACTGAGGATAGTTCGAGCGTCGCAAGATTTCTCCAAAGTAGAGGGGAGGGCGTCTTTCTTGTATCGATCGGGTCAAATGACATTGAAGCAGACGTGGCCGCACTTTCAAGAAAGGGCATTCAGTGTCTCCTCCCTCAAGTGAAGAGCGGGGAATTCGGAAAGGTAAATTTCATCCATCCGAAACAACTTTGTGGTGTGCAACTGGAGATATTTGAGGCGTCCGACAAACATCGGAAGACGGTGGGGTTGGGATAGGGCCAATAGAGGCAGCTTCGGCGCGCGCTGCGAGGCAGCCAAGGCAGAGGGCGATCCTTATGGATTCAACAATGGCGTTGCGTGGTAAGACGGCGTTGGTAACCGGAGGGGGAACCGGAATTGGCCGTGAGATCGCAAAGGCATTGGGGCGGGCCGGTGCCAACGTTGTCGTGTGCGGGCGGCGACTGGATCCTTGCGAGGAGACCTGCCTTCAGTTGAAGGGTGACGGTGTGGCAGCGGTTGCCGCGCAATGTGACGTAAGCAACGCGCGAGATGTTGACCGTTTAATCGATACCGCGTTTGGCCGCTTTGGACGAATCGACATCCTTGTGAATAATGCGGCTATAGCGGGAGCGAGCAAGCCATTCCTGGAAATTTCCATGGAGGAATGGCAGCGCACCCTTGCAATCAATTTGACCGGGGTGATGCTGTGCTCGCAGGCCGTTGCGCGCCGTATGATCGAGGCTGGTGGCGGGAAGATCATCAACGTAGCGTCAATCCTGGCTTTCAAGGTAGTTACTCACAGTTCCGATTACTGTGCGGCGAAGGGAGGGGTACTTCAGCTCACAAGGGCGATGGCCCTCGAGCTGGCACGGCACAACATACAGGTGAACGCAATTTGTCCTGGCTATTTCCACACGGAGTTTGCGCCTGATTTGCCGGCAACTGGGGCAGAGGCGAATGAGTGGGCGAAGAAGAAAAGAATACCGGCGAGACGCCTTGGTGATCCGTCCGAAATCGGATCATTAGCGGTCTTTCTGGCGTCGCAGTCGGGCGACTACGCGATCGGTTCGTCCTATGTGATTGACGGCGGTGTATTGCTAACGTAGGGCGAGGAGCATGGTGGCTGCGGCCTTCCGTTGCGACACATCTCGTATTACAGCGAGCAGCGTTACTGGATGCGATTTGTCTTGACGGTTCGTTCGGCGAGCTGGATCGCGTGCGCAAAAGGATGATTGCGTAATTCTTAACGTGGGACTTGATAGTCAACATATATGTCGAGCAGTTCTACTGAAGCTCCGGTGCCGCCGATAGCCACGACGACCGCCGGCCTGCGGGGCGCACATTGGAAGGCGGAGCGGATGCCTGAGGGCGTTTCGACGTCCGTTCATTCTCTCACCACGGACGACGGCGTCAAGGTAACCGGATACCTATTCCGACGCGGCGGTGAAAGAACGGTTATCTGTGGAATGCACCCGCGGGAAATGCTGGTGACACAGTACATTGTTCCGGAAGTGCTGCGGGCGGGGTGCGCCATGTGGGTGATGGCCGGACGGGCGGCCGGTAATGACATGCGACTCGAACACGAATCGGCTGTGATGGATTTGGGCGCCGGGCAGCGTTTCCTGGAAGGGTGTGGCTACAAGACGCGCGTACTTCTCGGCATTTCAGGAGGCGGTCCCCTTGCTGCATATTACATTCAACAGGCAGGATGTGCTCCCGAAGAGCGGATGAAGATGTCGCCCGCAGGGCGGCCTACCAAGCTTGGATCTGCAAAATTGCCGTCGCCCGACGGCCTAGTTCTCGTATCGTCGCATCTCGGTCAAGGCCACCTGATGCTAAACTCGATTGACCCGTCGGTCGTCGATGAGTTGGATGCATTCTCCATTGACGAATCGTTATCCGCGTTCAGCGAACGGAACGGATTCAGGCGCCCTCCTCAAAGTTCCTCATATTCCCCCGATTTTGTTGCGGCGTACCGGGCCGCACAGCGTTTGCGCATGGAGCGGATCGACGTCTACGCGAAAGCCGTCGTCGCACGGCGGGCAGAGGCACGCAGTCGCCTCAAGGCAAAGCCGACGCGGAAGGATGCAATTGAGGCGGCGCACACGCCAATCTTCAACGTATGGCGCACTGACGCGGATTTGCGCTGCTACGACCTGCGGCTTGATCCTTCGGATCGCGCCTACGGATCCATTTGGGGCGCGAACCCGATCGTTTCGAACTATGGCAGCGCGGGCTTTGCCAGGGTATGCACGGCGGAAAGCTGGTTGTCCAACTGGTCTTGCTTTTCATCGAACGCAACGATGGAGAAGTGCGCCCGATCGATCACTCAGCCTACGCTCGTAATCGAATTTACCGGAGACAACGGCGTCTTCCCTGAAGATGCGGCGCGACTATTCTCGATGATCGGCACTTCGGACAAGGAGCGCGTTCGAATCCACGGGAACCACCACGGTGAACCGATTATTGCCGGCGTAGCCGATGGGCAGCTTGAATCCGGTCGAATTCTGAACGAATGGTTAAGGAAAAGAAGCTGGAACTGAGTGAAGATACCGTGACGCTGGAACAAGCAAGTCCCGTTCAAGGTCCTTCCTCGCAATATCCCAACTAAAGCATTTCGGGCTGTGCCTCCCGCCCTTTTTACTCTTTCTCGGGCATAGGGCTGATATATTTTACGCGCGCGCTTGCGGGAGAATGGGGTGAATTTAGCATTACCGTCAACGACATTGCACCAGGGTTCTTCCCGACGAAGATGACGATCGCCATAGCCGACGTAGGGAAAGAAATTGAAACAAGTGCGCCACTGCGACGCGTCGGCGGCGAGGACGACTTGAAAGGTGCGGCCATTCTGTTTACGTCGGACGCTGGAAGATACATCAGGGGACAGCTGCTTGCAGTGGATGGCGGCGTGTCCTGTCTAGTCGTTTAAGGGAAGCATGCCAGGCTAGCTTGTAAGCGCTTGCCGCAAAGCGTGGCGGATAGGATCCGGATTGGGTCGGATGCTCGAAGATTGATCGGATATCCGCCGAATACGCTACCCGAATCCAATATGTCGTTCTCGACGCCCCCGATCCTGAGCGCGGGGCGGTCGACATATTGGCGCTCGTCATATCTCCGGCTGAATCGCGACTAAACGCCGACGCGAAAGCAGTATTGACAGGGCTATTAAATACGGGTACCGTTCGGTCAAGACCTCGAGAAGGGATCTCCCCATGGCAAACGACAACGCGAACAGTGCTATCCACGATGCATTTCCGCATATCTTCAAGGAAGGCAGGATCGGCAGATTCGGTACTCTGAATCGTGTGAAGTACGCATCATGCTCTGTATCAAACTACAACACACTGGACGGTTTCGTAACCGAGCGCGAGTTGGATCGGGACGAAGTGATAGCAAGGACGGGGGCATCGGTTCTGACTAACCAGGGCGTGTATCCGGACGGATCGGGGGAGGGAAAGGTGTATCCCCGCCAGCTGGCCGGGTACGACGATCGATTTATTCCAGGTTTGCGGAACATCAACGATCGTTGGCGCAGAACCGCGCGGCCTGAGACGCTTATGTTGGGGCAGATCATTCATGGTGGAAGGTACGGCGGACACGACATCGGGCGCTATTTTCAACCCTCCGTGTCAGTGCCTCGAATGGTGGCATTTGGAAAGAAAGGAATGAAAGTTCCAACGGGCGTCGAGATGACGAAAGAGGACATCGCCCGATCGATCGAAGATCATGTTTCTGCGTCCAAACGCCTCATACAGGCAGGATTCGACGGCGTCGAGCTGACCTGTTTTGTGGGCTATCTGCTTTCGAATTTTCTTTCAAAATACACAAATAAGCGGACAGATGAGTACGGCGGTTCCGTCGAGAAGCGCGCGCGCTTTATGGTTGAACTGATCGAGGGAATTCGCAAAGCGATTGGCGATCATCTCGTGATCGGGGTTCGCTTGAACTCGGACGAACTTCTGCCGGGCGGCAACAGCCGCGAAGAGGGCATAGAGCAAATGAAGATCGCGGAGGCCGCCGGTGTCGACTACATCAGCGCAGTGGTTGCCTGGCATGAGTCGCCGGAAGGCTCATGGGGACGCGAAAAGCAATCAGATCATTTCCTTTACTCGCTCGAGGACATCAAAACGCACGTAAAGGTGCCGATCGCGTTTGGTCCGCAGCTCAAAGATCCCCACGTGGCCGACAAGGCGATCAAGGAGGGCCTGCTCGACTATTGGGAGATGTGCCGTCCATTCCTGGCGGACCCCGATATCGTCAACAAGACGGCCCGCAACGACGTGAAATCCATTAAGAAGTGCATCAATGCGCTGTGGTGCGGCACAAAATTTGGGAAGGGCCAGCCATATTTGTGCGCTATCAATCCACTGCTGGGTCATGAAAAGGATCCCCAGTATCAGCCGCTGCCAATTCTGTCGCCCAAAAAGGTAATGGTCATCGGCGCAGGACCGGCAGGGTGCGAGGCCGCGCTTGAGGCTGCAAAACGTGGACATCGGGTTACGATATTCGACCGGGGCGATCGCCTCGGGGGGCAGCTTGTGGCCGCCGCCGGCGATACCTATGGCGGCACCTCGTATCTCTCCCTGGTGGAGTGGTATGAAGAGATGATCCGTCGAGAAGGCATTCAAGTCCGCTTGAATACGGAAGTCTCGGAGGATCTAATCCGGGCATTCGCACCAGAAATCGCCGTTCTTGCCACTGGGGCCAAGATCAAGAGAGTAGTGCCTGGTGCCGCCAGCGAGAATGTCTTCTCGGCGCTCGATGTCCTGTCGGGGAAAGCGCAGGTCAAGGGAAAACGTATTGCAGTGCTCGGCACCAACACCGTGGGATTTGCAGTCGGGCATCGGCTGTTCGATGAAGGAAAGGAAATTATCTATATCGGCAAGGAGGCTAAGGAATTCCGCCACGACGTGGTTCACAATTACGCTTGGCGTTACCGCCTCTGGCTCAAGGAGGCGATGAAGAAGGGACTTCAGTCGATCACCGATGCCGAGCCGCTCGAAATCATGGCCGAAGGCGTTAGGATCCGGCGCGCCGGCGGGGAAGAGCAAGTCGTTACTGCCGATAGCGTGGTGCTCGTCGATCGGGTCTCCGAACAGGAGCTGATCGATTACCTGACAGAAAACGTGGATGTATTGGAGATCGTCGGGGACGCGATCCGCCCGCGGTACATCTACACGGCCGTACATGAAGGTTTCAAGACTGGACGGAGGATCTGACCATGGTCAAGGGCATCTACGGTGTCACTATAGCCGTGAAAGATCTGGCGCAAGCAGTTCCTCGCTACGAGGCCTTTCTGGGCATAAAGGCGACTCACGCAATGGAACTGGAAGCAGAGAACACCATGGCGAGGCTTGTATATCATCGCGATGAACTCCTGGATATCGGCTTTGACAGTCGCGCCGAGACGGCCTACTTTAAGCTCTCTGGAGGCGCACGTATCACATTGATTGCCTCGTCGGACGAGAATTCGGTTGTCGGGAAATTCATTGCAGCGAAGGGAGAAGGACTGTTAATGGTTTCTCTGAACGTCGATGACGCCAAGCGTGAAAGCGAACGGATAAAGGGCCAGGGTATCGGGCTCGTTCTCGACAAGAATGCCACTGGCAGTTTCGGGGAATCCAATTTTGTTCACCCGAAGACGCTGAGTGGAGTCCAATTCGAAATCTTCGAGCCGAGTGGCGATTACAGGGCCTGACAATTGCGTGGAGTCCAGCATGGCGGAGTGGCTCCGCGGCGTGCCGGATGAATGGTGGACGCCCGGCTCGATCGGGCGTTTCCTTGTAAGGCGCGTCGACGACTATCACGAGATCGTCGGCGGTGACTTTTATTTCCACATCCCGATGGAGTTCTTTCTCGTCCTAGCGTGGGGCGTTCCAAACTCTGAGGCGCTTTGCGTGTGCGAAACGTTGGAGGAAGCAAAGCTTTCGCTTCTGAAAGTGATGTGTCTAAACGAGCGCTAGGTACTATTGACGTCGCGAAGAGCTTCGTATTCGACGTAGGCTCGTTACCGCGATGTTTATATCGAAAAAGCGATCGAGCACGGGATATCAATTGATAAACTAACAAGGCTATTGATACATGCTGTAATGGTTCTCGTCAAATCTACCCTAAGTGTGAAAATCGCCATGACAGATGCGGTCATCGTCTCCACAGCCCGCACGGGCCTTGCAAAGTCCTGGAAAGGCGCGCTTAACGCCACTCACGGTTCTGCCATGGGGGGCCACGTGACCATGCATGCGATGGCGCGCGCGAAAATCGATCCAGCAGAAATCGACGACGTGATCATGGGTTGCGCGACTCCCGAAGGGGCGACCGGCGCGAATATTGCGCGGCAGATTGCGATCCGTGCCGGGTGTCCAGTCAGCGTTCCTGGTATGACCGTGAGTCGGTTTTGCGCGTCCGGTTTGCAAGCGATCGCGCTAGCCGCGCAGCGTGTTATCGCGGGAGAGGGCGAAATCTTCGTCGCTGGTGGTGTCGAGTCCATCTCGTGCGTGCAAAACGAAATTAACAAGCACATGCTCCTCGATTCGTGGATTGAACAGAACAAGCCACAACTGTATTTTTCGATGTTGCAGACGGCCGAGATCGTTGCAAAGCGCTATGGCATTCCCCGCGAACAGCAGGACCAGTACGGTGCGCAAAGTCAGCAACGCGCTGCAGCGGCGATGCGGGCAGGGCGGTTCGCTGACGAAATTGTACCGATCACTGTGGCGATGAACGTGGCCAACAAGGAAACGGGCCAAGTTACGAGCCAAGAGATCTGTCTCGCCGCAGACGAGGGGATACGCGCCGATACTACATACGAAGGCGTCGCCAAGATCAAGGCGGCCATGCCGGGCGGTGCTATCGCTGCGGGCAACGCGAGCCAGTTCTCCGACGGCGCATCGGCTTGCGTCGTGATGAAGGCTGCTACGGCCGCGAGGAAATCGTTAGCGCCAATGGGTGTGTTCCGGGGTTTCGCGGTGGCCGGTTGCGAGCCCGATGAGATGGGGATCGGGCCGGTGCTCGCGATCCCAAGGCTTTTGAAGCGAACCGGTGTCAAGCTGGAGGACATCGACCTCTGGGAATTGAATGAAGCCTTTGCGGTGCAAGTGATCTACTGCCGTGAAAAACTCGGCATCCCGAATGATCGCCTGAACGTGAATGGCGGTGCAATCGCTGTAGGCCACCCATATGGCGCGTCGGGGTCGCGTTTGGTTGGACACGCACTTATCGAGGGTAAGCGGCGCGGCGCGAAATACGTGGTCGTGACCATGTGTATAGCCGGCGGGCAGGGGGCCGCCGGTCTGTTCGAGGTCGTTTAGTGCGGTCAAGAATTCTTTCCCGACGGGATCTGGAATTCATGCTATACGAATGGCTCGATGTAGAGTCTCTTACGCAACGCCCGCGATTCACCGAACACACTCGCGAAAGCTTCGACGCAGCACTTGATACAAGCGAAAAGATCGCGACGGAATTCTTTGCGACGCATAATCGGAAGAGCGACGACCAGGAGCCGCGCTTTGACGGCGAACGGGTTCGGTTACCGAATGAAGTCAAAATAGCGCTCACGGCGTTTTCTGACGCCGGCTTGATGGCAGCAGGCCAAGACTACGACTTGGGAGGTGTTCAGCTTCCCACTTCCGTGGAAAAGGCCTGCATGGCCTACTTCCAGGGAGCCAACGCTGCTACGGCAGGCTATGCGTTCTTGACAATCGGCAATGCCAACCTGGTGTTGGCGCACGGCACCCCTTATCAGATCGAAACGTACGTACGGCCGATGCTGCGGGGGAATTTCTTCGGGACCATGTGTCTTTCGGAACCTCAAGCGGGTTCATCGCTCTCAGACATCGCGACCCGGGCTGAGCCGCAGGCCGACGGTACGTACCGATTGTTCGGGAACAAAATGTGGATTTCGGGCGGCGACCACGAACTCGCTGAGAACATAGTCCATCTGGTGCTCGCCCGGATTCCCGGGGAGCTGCCCGGCGTCAAAGGTCTATCGCTCTTTATTGTGCCGAAGATTCTAGTCGACACGAACGGGGCGCTCGGCGAGCGTAACGACGTGGTGCTTGCCGGCCTCAACCACAAAATGGGTGTCCGGGGTACGACGAACTGCCTGCTCAATTTTGGGGAGGGAAAATTTAGACCGGGAAGCAGCGCGGGTGCAATCGGGTATCTCGTGGGCAAGCGCAACGAGGGGCTCGCCTGCATGTTCCATATGATGAATGAAGCACGTATCGGTGTCGGTTTGGGTGCAACGACGCTTGGTTATACAGGGTACTTGCATGCACTCGACTATGCGCGCAACCGCCCGCAAGGACGACCGCGACAAGCGAAGAACCCCCTGTCGCCTCAAGTGCCCATCGTCGAGCACGCGGACGTGAAACGCATGCTTCTAGCGCAAAAGGCGTATGTCGAGGGGGCACTCGGACTGAACCTGTACTGCGCGCGCCTCGTCGACGAGGAGAAGACCGGCGCAGCCGAGTCCGCGCGCCGGGCGTCGCTGCTACTTGAAATCCTGACGCCGATTGCCAAGAGCTGGCCATCACAATGGTGTTTGGAAGCGAATAGCCTCGCCATTCAGGTGCACGGTGGTTATGGCTACACACGCGACTATCCGGTGGAGCAGTTCTATCGCGACAACCGGTTGAATGCCATCCACGAAGGTACGCACGGTATCCAGGGCCTCGATCTGCTCGGCCGCAAAGTAACAATGCAGGACGGGGCGGCATTCCGGCTGCTGCTATTGGAGATGGGCAGGAGCATAGACCCGGGTCTCGCGGATCCGTGCTTACGAAGTTTTGCAAGCAGGCTTGCCGACTATATCCAACGCATCGGCACCGCAACGAAAAGGCTTCATTCAGCAGGCGATCTCGACAAGACCCTCGCCAACAGCTCGGTTTATCTCGAAGCCTTAGGCCATGTGGTGATGGCGTGGATCTGGCTCGAACAATCTCTCGCCGTGTCGCGGGTTAATACGATGCGCGATCCGGATTTCTACGCGGGGAAACGACAGGCCTGTAAATATTTCTTCCTTTGGGAGTTGCCGAAGGTCGGTCCTATGCTGGACTTACTGGAGTCCATGGATACCACGACACTAGACATGCACGATGGCTGGTTCTAACGGTGACCTAGGTCTTCGAAACGGTCATTCGGCTTGGCCGTCACGGCGCCGCTGGCGCCTCGCGGCGTACGCGGCGCTTTAGCGGTTTCATAGCTGTGAAAACCTGGAGGGCGTGGCTGCCAGTCCGCATGCGACGCTGGAAGAAACGTCATCGGGCGGTCTCTGCCAGTTTGCGGTGCCGTGTCTGCGGTGCTGAACCGGATCTCGGGCAAGCATCCTCCATGCCCTGAATCAAGAGATCAAGACCGGTTTCGAACGCGTGGTCAGCATTCAGGCTTGCGAAGCTTTCGAGGACAAACTGGACATTAGGCCGCTCACTTACGTCCAGGGTGCGCAAACGTGATACGAGAAAGGCTTGGTGGTCACCAGGGAGTTGATGGTGCGCCTTTTGGTGGCCGCTGGTCAGAACGTGCTGAAGCAGCAGATGCATGAACATTGCAGTTCGTCGTGCGTCAAGACCAGCCTGCCGAATGCACGACGCGAGGCGTTCGAAGAACAGGATGCCGTAGTCCGTTTCGCCCTCCGATACGTCCTGGAGCAGGCGATAGCGGTTATGCGAAACCACGTAAGCCACAATGCCGGGATATTTCACATATTCGCGGTAAATCGCAAGCGCCATCGCCCTCGCGTCAGCGCGCCAGTCACCGGTGTGAGACGGCAAGCGCACAATTAGGCCGCGGTAAAAAGTGTTCATTACACCGGAAGTGAGCGCGTCACGGCCGCCGAGGTAGTAATGCACGAGGGCGGGTGTTACGCCGAATTCGCGAGCCATACGCACAACGGAGACCTCTTGCAGAGGCTCCCGTTTGCATATCACGAGTGCAGCTTCGAGGATGCGGTCAATGCCGATCGGGACTCCCGCGTTGGCGGCGGGGCGCCCCGGGCCACGGCGTTTTGATTTACGTTCAGTTGCCATTCGCGTTGTGCGTAGAGCGCCGTTGAAACTGGCACATATTCTAGTTCATTGCCCCCCGGTTTGCTGGGCCAGTTCGGCGGCCGGCCGCTCACGCAAGGCCTCGACCTTGGAGGACCGGCCGACCCCGCGGCGTGCCCGCTCACCGGCCGTGTCCAGCGTCCTCACGCCCGGCTCAGCCGCGACCCGCTGCACGCTGCTTTGCGAGAAGCCGGCGAGCTTGACCATCTCCTCGAGGCTGTGGCCGGCGCGGCGCAGCACCTGAATCTCGTGTCGCTTGAGCATGTCGGTCATCCTTTCCCCCGCCAGTCGAAGCGCTGGCAGGTGTTCTACCCGGGGCCTCGGCCGGGTCGCCGGGGTGGTCAGACTTTCCGGAAAAGATGTGGTCAGAAATTATGGAACCCGCACCTGGAAATCAGGCATACCGGCTGTAGCTTGAATTGCGATCGCCAAATAAGAATTGACAGGACTATTAAATCACATCTACCATTGACTCTTGATGGAGAAGGGACGGGCAGCATACTCGCGAAGCGTGGCCGCTCACTTGGCGCAAGAGTCGTCATGGTCATGATGTGTCCGCGAGGGGACGAATGAGATTTTCGACAGACATGGTTTCGCGGGTATTTCGACAACCTGGGAGGGGTCAATGAACAGACAGGTAACTGGATGTTTAGCGGTGATTGCACTTGTCATGTTTGGCGTAGCGGCGCATGCGCAAGAGTGGCCGACGAAGCCGGTAAAAATGATTGTGCCGCTGCCGGCCGGTACGGCGCCCGATATTACGATGCGGCTGATGGGCGATCGCCTATCGAAGCTTTGGGGTCAGCAAGTGGTAGTAGAAAATCGTCCAGGCGCAAGTGGCGCTATCGGCATGCAGGCGGTCGCTCGCGCCGCTGCGGACGGCTACACATTTGTTTTTTCATCCGCGTTTGTCTTCACGCTTACTCCGCATTTGATGAAGACCCCGGGTTTCGACCTTGACCGGGACTTCGTCCCCGTTGCAAGGGTGGCGGGAACGCCGATGCTTCTCGCGGCAAATCCTCAGTTTGCCGCTAACAATTTGTCTGATGTCATTCAGCTCGCGAAATCGCAGGCGGACAAGATCAATGTCAGTAACCCTCAATACGCCTCGATACCGCATCTTTTCGTGGAAATGCTTAATCAACAAACTGGAATTCGCTTGTATAACGTTCCATTTTCAGGAACGACGCCGGCAATGACGGCTGCAATTAATGGGGACGTTCAGCTTGTCGTCGATGGAATTGCCCCCTTGCTCCCGTATGTAAGGAGCGGCAGGCTTAAGGCAATCGCCATGGCCGCACCGCAGCCCTTAGCGGGTTTGGACGGAATACCGCTTGCCAACGCAACGATTCCGGGTTTCAACATTATGGGGTGGTTCGGCATCCTCGCTCGAAAAGGTACCTCGGATGTCGTTATTCAACGGGTTAATGCAGACGTAAACAAGGCGCTTGCCGTACCCGAAATTACCGATCGGTTGCGCGAGATCGGAACCTATCCGATGCCTGGTACGGTAAAGGAGTTCGCCGCTTTTCTCGGCGAGGAGCGCAGCCGATGGGCCAAAGCGGTCAAAGACGCGGGCATAGAAGCGCAATAACTGCCATGGACACAGGCGAGAGGGTTGTGGAGCGAATGGGAGCGAGGATCAGGACGGTATGAGCGCAATGCGAAGGATGATGGGCAAACAATCCTTGCACTGAGGAGTCTATCGGCATGAGCGCGGCGATTGGCGTCAAAGTTCCGCTGCCTGGGGTGGTGTACGCGCCCGAACGGGAGTTGCGCCTCTACATAGAGGCGGGTTTGCTGGGTCGGCAGACACTCCAAGAAGCATTCTGGGAGGCGTTTCAGAAGCATGCCGGCCGCGTTGCCGTGTGTGGCCAAGAAGGCGAAATCACGTACGCAGCGCTCGATGCGTTGACCGACCGCGCTGGCGCGGCCTTGCTTCGACTGGGGCTGCGCCCGCTTGACCGTGTGGTTTTTCAGATCAGCAACTCGAATGAACTGCTGATCGCGTTTATCGGCTGCCTGAAGGCTGGTCTGATCCCGATCTGCACGCTCGCGGCGCACCGTGCCCATGAGATCGGCTACATTGCGCGCCACGCCCAAGCTCGCGGGCATATCGTGCAGGGGGACGACGCGAAATTCGATCTAGTTTCCTTTGCCGCCGAGATGAAATCTGAAATTCCGAGCATGCATGTGGTGGTTTCCACGCGTGGCGCTGCCCGAGCCGGGATCGCTCGACTTGAGGACCTGATCGCTCGGGAAGAACCGGCTGCGGCGCGTGATCGACTTGAGGCCTTACCCCGCGATCCGTTTCAGGCGGCCGTGTTTCAGCTCTCAGGTGGTACCACCGGTGTGCCCAAGCTCATTCCGCGATTCCACAATGAGTACGTCTACAACATGCTGGCTGTGGCGAGCTACCTTGAGTATCGGCTCGATGACGTGATGCTTATGCCCCTGCCGATGGTGCACAACGCGAGCCTATCCTGCGCTTGGGGGCCGGTGCTGTTAGTCGGCGGTGCGTTTGCGATCGTTCCCCAGCCTACAACCGAGGTGTTCGTCGAACTGCTGCGCAAGTACAAGCCGACGTGGATCGCCGCAGGACTGAAGCAGGCGCTTCTCAAAATCGACGACGCGGCGAGGAGCGTTTCCGGTGCGTTCGAACGTGTGCGCGGGGTCTGGACTATCGAATCTGCCCGATACACTCGGGAAATAATTGGCCTACCTGGATTCCACATCTTTGGCATGGCCGAGGGGCTCATCATGTTCACGCGAGGGTCCGATCCGCTAGATGCGCGCGAGCAATCGGTCGGCAGACCGATTTGCGAGTTCGATCGGCTGCGGATACTCAAGCCCGGCACGGAACAGGACTTGCCGCCGGGGGAGATAGGCGAACTGGCCGTCAAAGGGCCCTATACTATTCACGGCTACTACGACGCGCCCGAGCGCAACGCCCAGGCCTTCACCAGTGACGGCTTCTACCGTCCCGGTGACCTTATGTCGGCGCGCGAGTACGACGGTAAGACATATTACGCTTTCGAGGGGCGGATCAAGGATGTCGTCGACCGAGGCGGTGAGAAAGTCAATTGCGAGGAGCTAGAACTTGCTCTGGCGGGCCATGCCTCCATTGCCGACGTCGCTGTGGTTGGGATGCCAGACCCGGGTCTTGGTGAGCGAATCTGCGCCTACGTCGTTCTCAGGCGCGGAGCTTTGCCGGCGGACGTGACCGTTTCGGCGCTCGCAGGCTATATGCGGGAGCGGGGATTTGCGAAATTCAAATGGCCGGAACGCGTTGAAGTGGTTGACGACATGCCAGCAACTAAGGTCGGCAAGATCGACAAGGCCCAGTTGCGCCGCATGATCGCCGAAAAGCTGGTGGTTGAGGGCGCGTCCGCCAAACACTAAGGGCTGATCTATTATGACTCGCACGCCGAGAGCGGAATAGGTGAGCAGTCGGGGTCCTGCATATACCGTGAAATCTGAATTGTTCCGAGTTACCGCGTCGCCAAGTCGCGGGATTGACAGTTGCGAAGACCGCGCAACGTGAATGGTTTCGGGCACGCCAGTGCAAGAACCTGTCGCTCATGAATTCACGCCGATCTGATTTAATGCCTGGTTCAATTCTGCGGGGCGTACGCCATGCGGCGCGACCGACATCGTGGCGATGGATGTACTCGACATGCCCTGGTTTCGACGGACCGGCGGCGCTGCGGATACTTACGGTGTCCAGGATTGCACAGTTCGACCGCGAGACGCTCAAGCCGGTGGATTAATGAAGCCGTCGCGAGTTGCCGTGGTGGGTGGCGGCCCGGCTGGCCTTTATTTCGCGTACCTCTTCAAGAAGTCAACCCCGGGCAGCGAAGTCGTGGTGTTCGAGCAGAACGAGCCGGACACAACGTTTGGGTTTGGTATCGAGCTCGCCGAGGGTAGCCTGAAGTGGCTCGAGTTGGCGGATGCTGAGTCCTACGATGCCATCAGGGCGAAGATACATCGCACGCAACACCGGATGATCTTCCACGAAGGTGTTGGCGTTATGGTTGACCAGGTCGCCCAAGGCTGCGCGATTTCGCGATTAACGCTCCTCGCGATACTGAGCAAGTTGTGCGAACGTGTAGGCGTCGAACTGCGATTCGGCCAACGCGTGGAAACGAATAACCCCTGGTCCGATGCAGATCTCGTTGTCGGCGCTGATGGGACTAACTCCGCCATTCGCAGTCAGAACAGCGCAGTATTCGGAACGAGCATTAACTCGCTCTCCAATCGCTTTGCCTGGTACGGGGCGACCGCGAAATTCGAAATGCCGGTGCTCAGCTTCCGACAATACAATGGCGGCCATTTCGTCGCGCACTATTGTCCGTACAGCGCTGAGATGGGAACTTTCATCGCAGAATGCGATAAGGCAACGTGGGAAAACTTGGCGCTCGGTGCGATGAGCGATGTAGCGAAACAACAGCTCATGGAGACGATATTCTCGGAGGAACTGGAGGGCCAACCGCTTGTCAGCAACAGGTCGAGTTGGCGCACATTTCCCGTTGTGGTCAACGAGCGATGGTCCGCGGGTTCGACCGTCCTTATCGGCGATGCGCTGCACAGCGCCCATTTCTCGTTTGGTTCCGGCACTCGAATTGCAATGGAGGACTCGATCTCGTTGTGGAAGGCCCTATCCGCCAACGACTCAGTGTCAGGGGCGCTAAAATGCTTTGAGAACGAACGTAGGCCGGCGAAGGTGAAACTGCTGGAAGCGGCAAAGGCAAGTTACACATGGTATGAGGGATTCGCCGACGGTGTTGAATACCTGATGCCCGTCGAGTTCGCGTACGACTATATGACGCGGACAGGTTGCACGGACAATGACCGTCTCCGAGAGGAGCATCCGGTATTCATGCAAGAATATGCGACATGGCGTCGGCAGCAGGGATATTCGGGATGCTGCTAGAGGCCGGGCATTCGAGGATGCGGGGCTGACGTAAGTCGACTTGAATGTCGAAAGCGTGGGCTCAGGTGAACGGCTGCATATCTGAGATTGTGCCCGCTAATGCAGGTGCTACAGTCGCGTAGACGCGCCACAACTGGAGACTTGGGTCATGAATAGGGATGCGGCCGAGGAAATGATAAAGTGCGTGCCGCTGCGTGTGCCTGTGCGAGTGAAGTGGGGCGAGTGTGATCCAGCCGGAGTAGTATATACGGTCCGCTTTGGCGATTATGTGACCCTCGCCTACGATTCATTCCAGCGCCACCTGCTCGGGGGACCGCCTTGGAAAGTGCGCGAAGAACTCGGGTTTGACATGCCGGCAAAGGCCTTGTCGTTCGAGTTCCTCGCTTCACTGCGTCCCGACGATGAATTCGAGATGACGGTTCGTGTCGCTGACATTCGCGACCGCACCTTCGATATCGATATCGAAGCACTCAATTCGGCCGGGCGCGTTCTGTTTCGTGCGAAGCTGACGCCGATCGCGATTCGATTTGGCGACCGCAGCGCCGCGATTGAACTACCTGCTTTGCTGCGGCAACGCCTGAAACAATATCGGAGCCGGTGTAACATGCCCGATCCGGTGTAAGCCGATGGAAAGAAGAATCGCTGCGATCGTCAGCTCCGACGAGGCGCTGCTGCGGCGCGTGGCGCAGTGGGTAGTGCCGCGCATGGACCTGGATTCGGGGGGCTTCTGGATCATCGACGACATGGGCTACCCGAAGAAGGGCCGGCACTCGGTGGGCGTGGCGCGGCCGCAGTTGGAGGCCTTGCTCGCCCAAGGCGCCCCGCATCACTGCGTGATCGCCGACGCCGGCTACGGGGTGGAGGCGCAATTCCGCCTGCGGCTCACCGAAATGGGCTTGCCCTACATGGTCGGGATCAAATCCTCGGTGAGCGTGTGGCCGCCGGAGGTGGAATCGCTGCTGCCCAAGCGCTGCCCGTGAGCGCGTTGCAGAACATCAGTTGGCGCGAAGGAACCAATCAGACCTTGACCGGGCGCTTTGCGGCGCTGCGCGTGCGTCATGCGGGGGGCAATCTCGGGCGGGCTCGATTGTGGCCGCAACGGCGGCTGCTCATTGAGTGGCCCTCGGGTGAGTCCGAACCGACCAAGTACTGGCTCTCGACGCTGCCGGCGCAAACGCCGCTCAACGAGCTGGTCCGCGTGGCACACCTGCGCTGGCGAATCGAGCGCGATTACCAGGGGCTCAAGCAGGAGCTCGGGCTGGGACATTACGAGGGACGGGACTGGCGAGGATTCCATCACCACGCCAGCCTGAGCATTGCCGCATACGGATTCCTGATCTCCGAACAGCTGCGCACCCGTGCCGCCGAGGGCGGCAAAAAGAACTCCATCCGAAGCCTCCTGCAACGCCAAGTGCCTGCCCTTCCCACGGATTACGTCCCTCGCGGAAGTCCGGCGCGCGCAAAGACACGTGCCAGCCTCGATCACCACCCTGCGCCATCAAATCAGCGCTCTTCTGCTCAAAGCCATGCCGCGCTGCCCGTGCTGCGGCCGGCCAAACGCAAAACTTCTCTTATGACACAGTAGTACCAGGGAGGCGCCGAAGAAGCATGAGTTGTGTCGCGAGGCAGCGAAGCTGGACGAGCGAGGGAAAGCAGAATCAATCACTTCTGAAGATCGAATCACGCGCCGCCGCCAGCGGTTTGAGGATTGTGGAGCATTCCTAGGCTTCGCGTGGCAAAATCCCGGCACTGGCACAAG
>ORJL010072707.1_pt1 | contig 32105 bp, 40 predicted proteins | sample 1779941 | NCBI WGS metagenome assembly ORJL01 (sample SAMEA104232317, study PRJEB22302) | groundwater metagenome | biome: forest; feature: aquifer; material: groundwater | place: USA | collected 2011-08-07 | depth 5.8 m | reverse complement strand
TCAACAATCGCCGGCTGCTGGAGCCTATCGGCAACATCCCGCCGGCCGAGGCTGAGGAACGCTACTACGCTACGCTGGACCAACCAGCCATGGCGGCATGACTCAAACCAAATAGCCTCCGGCAAACCCGGGGCGGTTCAACACCGCAGCATTCGGCATGGGCTACAAGCCGCTTTACCCGCACGACTCCGACGAGGCTATTGCCTTTGATGCACTCAACTATGGCCACGTCGGGGCGCTGGCAGCTTGGGGAGGAGGGGTCATATCAGGCAAGCTCGGCACTGCAATTTCGAAGATGCTCCCAGGCGAACCTCGCATCGTCTTCAATCCCCTTCAGGGTTTCACAGGCGACATCTCACTCATCATCCCCGACTTTTTGGAGAACAAGACCTACGTCGGTACGCGGTCGTCAAAGCTCTATGCCTACGATCTCACGACCGCGGGCGCTTCGGCGACGCCCATCACGACGCGCAATCTCCCGCTTGCAGGTCGGCATTACGTCGAACGTTTGCAGATCACGCTACCCAACGGTATCGGCGCATCCGACAGCATTACCATTCAGATCATCGGAGACGATGGCGCTTCTACCTGCACCCTCTCAGCCATTACCCAAGCTCGCTATGGCAATGTGCGGTTCCTTGAAATTCCGCTTCCCTACCAAGTAGCCGCTAGCCACGTAAAACTGAGCATTACAATGGGCGCGGGCACGCCTTCCTTCTCGGACATCTCTCTCTGGGGCACCAGAGCATCAAACTAAATATGCAACACGAACCCGAATTCAAAGAACCAGACGTCGCGAAGGCCACGCCACCCGGACGAGTCGAGAACGTGTGGGGTCTTTTCGGTACTTCTTCGACCGTTCCCACGCACGTGCCCCGAAATCTCTATGAGCAGGTGGTAAACTACAAGAATGGCGCAACGAAACGCCTCTACACCTACGATGCCGTCAACAACATTTGGAGTTACGTAGCTCTCACATAATCTATGGCAACACCCATCACACTACCGGACCCGTACAGCATCGAAGGCGCAAAGCGCATCTCTCAACTCACGGGCCAAGCTCTTGCCCCGAGCACTCCCATCAACGTCAGCGCATTCACGACACCGACACCAGTTCATGTGCCGGATTTGCCGGTGCCCAAGCCGTCCCCTTCCTCCATCGTCCTACCACCCATTCAGAACACCCCTGAGCAGGACGTGCTCAAAACGGAGAAGGATAACCTCATTGGTACCATCAACGCAGACACCACGAAGCTCGGTACCAAGAGTACCCGCAAAACCGAGATAGAGACGGCACAGGGCATCCCCCAGCTCAACAAAGACATTCAGGAGCTCTACGACCAGGCTAACGCAATTGACGCTGCCTCAGTCCAGATGAACGCCAACTCGGAGGACCGTCTAGCACCGAGTTTCGCTATCGTTGGGGAGCAGGCGCAGATTGAGCGTCAGGCCGCCGCTAAAAAGGCCGGCATCGCCGCGATCGCTACGGCCAAGCAGGGCAAGCTCGCCCTCGCACAGGACTATGTGACCAAGGCAATCGCCGCTGAGTTCGACCCCGTTGAGAAGGAAATCGAAAACAAGAAGTTTCTGCTCACCGTCAATATGGACAACTTCAATACGGATGAGAAACGCCGTGCGGAACGGAGACTTGAAGAGCTGAACACGCAGAAGGACACGCTTACTCAATCGCGTGCGGACAAGAAGAGCGTCTTCGACATCATGGTTAAGGCCATTGAGGGCGGAGCTGACAACGCGACTGCCACTCGTATTCAAGATGCGAAGACACCTGATGAGGCCGTTACCGTCGCGGGTCACTTCCTACGCGATCCCGACGCTGAACTTAAAACGCAACTCGTGAAAGAGCAGATTCTCGCGCAGAGGCAGAACCGTGCCAATCAGGAAACCAACAACCTCATCGACCGCGCGAAGCTCGGGGATACCAAGGCTCTTGCCACTCTCGGGATAACTCCTACGACTGGCGGCAAGCTTCGTGTTGACCAAAAGGAGTCGGCCGCTCTCAACAAAGAAATAGCAGGCAACGACACCTACAAGGCCATAGACAAAGCGATGGCCTCGTGGCGAGCGCTCAAAGAATACGAAAAGGTCGCTACAACACCGCAAAACCCCATATTCGACCCTATAGATGCGAAGAAGGCCAACAACACGTACAACACGGCGCTTCTTCAGCTCAAGGAGTACTACAACCTAGGTGTCCTCAACGGACCCGACCTCAGCATCATGCAGACCATGCTTCCATCGTCAGTCAAAGGCTTTGGGTCTACTGCCGTTTCGACCGTCGTGCCTTTCGTAGGCGGTGCCGCGACCAGCTACATCATCAAAAACCAAGTCAAGAATGGCATCGAAAATCAGAAGGTGCAGTTTCAAGACAAGCTCGACTCTGACTATCTCACGCTTCGCTCGCAGTATTCAAATTACGACCCGTCTCAGGTCACGCTCCTCACGGACATCGACCGCAAATACCTCCAGATGAAAGCAGAGATAAATCCAGAAATCGCCACGTTCCTTAAAGAGAATCCCGACCTGCCACTGGGGGACAAGATACAAGTTATCAATTCACGCCTCTAATATGCTCACTCCCGACCAAGTGCAGACATATCGCTTCAAGTACGGCATCTCCGCTGACTCTGAACTCACTCCGAAACCCACCAACTCGACGGGCACGGACCTCGCCATCGGTGCCGGCAAAGGATTCGCCCGAGGCATTTCAAGCGCGGGAGCGCAACACGCAGGGCCTGTCGGTGCAGATATGCTCAGTAAAGCACCCGAACTCAAAAGGGTTCTTGATAAGGTCGATGAACAGCTCACCACCGACAATGGGGCGCAAGAAGTTGGCGCATTCGTGGGCGAGCTAGCAATCCCTGTCGGACCTGTCGCTAGCCCAATTGCAAAAGCCTCTCGCATCCCCGCACTGCTCAAAGCGGCTACAAGTGATTTGGGAGAAGCCGCAGGCAAAGTCGCCGAGAACCTACGACCTTCCGCATTCCAATCTTCATCAATCGTTCAGCGTATCAACCGCATCACACCAACAAAACAAAACGAATTCAAGAAGATGACGGGTCAATCCGTAGGTGAATACCTCGTAGACCGCAACATCATCGGCACAAGCGATAAGACGGTCACTGAACTCGCGACACGCATGGAAAAGTCGATGGGCGAGGTAGACGCAGCTCTCTCCGCGCGTCCTGAGCTATTTAAGCCGCCAGTAATGCTCTCCGCCCTCCGCGAACTCGAAGCAAAAGCCGCTGCTACTTCTGTTACTGGTGCGGCTTCCCCTATAACTGCTCGTGTCGCAGAACTGACCAAGAAGCTGAAAGGCGAGGGGCTTACCCTTTCGGAAATCAACGAAGCTAAACGCTTGTACGAGCGCAACGTAAAAATCGACTACGTCAAACAGCAAAATCCTGAGAAGATTCAACTCGCCAACAACATCGACAGCGGTCTCCGCGAATACGTTGTCGAGAAGGCGACCAGTCTTGGCATCGCGAACGTCTCTGAACTCAACAAGGAGACCCAGGCAGCCAAGTTCCTCATAGACGAAATCGGCCGTGCATCAGCCGGCAGGGCGGCAAACAACGCAATCTCTCTCACAGACTGGCTTCTTTTGGCGGAAGGAGCGAGCGACCCTGTGGCTCTCGCTGCATTCCTCGGCAAGAAGGGCATTTCGTCCGAGACGTTCCAAGCATGGGTAGCGAAGAAGATCTCGAGCGGCGCATCAAAAGTAGGCGCACCGAAAGCCACAATCGGAGAAGTGAAGCCGACCATCGCGGATTTCAAACAGGAACAGGCCTTCTTCAGCGAACTCGATACCGCTATTCAGGCCGGCAGAAAAAAGAAATGACCGCTATGACCGCCAGAAACACAATGCCGTATATCATCCCACCAGCCTACACCCGCGTTTCAAACGCGCAATGACACATCATGAACAACGACGTACCGTCATACTCAATCGCAGCTCACGCCCTTATCGCGCTATTCGGCGCCGTCGTTCATGCTGCCAAAGCGTATCGGGCGGGTGCTACTAGAACCTTGCTGGATTTCGTCACGCTCACCGTCATGTCATCATTCTCGGGCGTCATGTTCGCGCTCCTGGCGCTCTACATGTTTCCCGGTCAGCACTACCTCACGCTCGCGATGGCCGGCACAGGTGGCTTTCTCGGTGTGGAAGGCATGACGCTCGTTATCGACCGAGTGAGGCAGGTTATCACCAAGGTGCCGTAGGTGCTGCCTCGGCGTGATACCATTAAGACCATATGCAGACGCTTGAGCTTCGTTGGCCTCTCAAGCATCCCGTCATCGCTCAGCGGTTCGGCCAAAACGACAGCCCGACCTACACCGCCAGCGGCCTCCGAGGGCATACCGGCATCGACCTCGTCACTGCGTACGGCGACGTGGTGCGCTTCGCCCAGGATGGCCGTGTCTACAAATTTCTCAACTTCAACAATCCCGACCTACAAGCATATCGGGCTGTCTGCCAGATCGTCGATCTAGAGGGCACAGACGACTGCTACGAGATCCATTACGGCCACTGCACCAAGGCTCTGTGCGGCATCGGCTCGTACAAGACTGGTGATGCTGTAGGTACTGAGGGCAACATCGGTGTCGTCACCTCAAAATATCGCGTCGTCACCACCGAGGAGAAGGCCGCCGGCTCGACTGCCGGTACACATCTTCACTTCCAGCTTCGCTACTGCCGCAAGGTTACTGCCATCGACACACTGAAGCGCTACCTCGACGACATCGACGGCAAGCCGTACTTCGATGGGACGTACTACTACTTCGTTCCGAATTTCGAGAATGGGTACAATGGCTGTATCGATCCGATGCCGTATATGACCGACATGTACGCGGGCGATGCGCCTGTGGTCATCTCTAAGCTTCAGCAGGTCATTGACTTACTGAAGCGCTATATCGGCATACGCTGGCCGAATGTGAAGCCCGCTTCCGCCTGACGCTCCTCTCCTCCACCCCGCCTTGACCTCGGGGTTCGACAGAGGAGGAGCGACCGGCAGAAGCCCGTCATTACAAGTTAGCTATTCACTTATGGAATTCATCAAATGGTTCGTAACGTCGTCGGCGGACCCGCTTAGGTTCTCCCTATCCATCCGCGGCCTGTTGGTCGTCGGTGGCGGCTGGCTCTTGAACGCATCAGTGCTCGCCTGTGGTCTAGGGGTCTACTGCCTTGGTGTGACCGACTACTCCGTCAATCAGGCAATCGAACTCATTACCCAGATGGCATACGCACTCGCGCTGTTCTTCGGTGCCGTAATGACTCTCTGGGGCTTGGTCAGGAAGCTGGCCTACGGCCGCTGGAGTGCCGCCTGAGCGTCCGACAAAAGCCCTTTATGCCCGTGGGAGCCCCGTTAAGGGGCTCTTATGGTGCAACCGTTGATACTTTGACCACGACCTAAAGGCGGCTTTACTCTTACGATCGCAATCATGTGCAGTCGCCGACAATTGGAGAGATGGTCATGACTATCCGTGCCGTGTTGTTTGCGTTGCTTTTAGCTACCCCGTTCAGCGGCGCATTTGCCCAAAAGGCAGCGTTACTATCTGGTGACGAAATTCTCTCGATCATCAGCGGAAAAACCCGAAGGTTAGCTGGTGGAGAAATCATCAACTACTACGCAGATGGCCGATACCAAGAAAAAGTGCCATCCGGCCAAATGCTCACTGGCAAATGGACCACTTCAAGTGGTCAACTCTGCGTGCACCTCTCGAATGGCAGAGGTAGGTGTGACAGTGTCTACACAGATCAAAATGGATCATACGTCGTCACAGGCGCAGGCTTCTACCTCCGACTCATGCTCGACGGCGCTACTCCTTCCGACACTTTCACACTAAACGAGTGCGACCAGTCCATCTCATACACGCTCTTCTCCGTCCCACCGGACGTTCCCCAGAATATGCGCGCATTCTCCGGCGTATGGAGAGGCAAAAGCGAAATCGGCCGATGCATTGCCCTTATCGTCGAACGTGTACAAAGTACCGGTGCCGCCCAAGTCGTCTATCTTTCTGGAGCCTACGCCGCTCCCTCTTGGGGCTCGGCTAGATTCCGCCACTACAACGCCAACATAGAAGGAAGCAGACTTATTATCGTTGGTTCCATCCATTACGAATTCGTAATGCAATCCACCACTCAGTTGTCTGGCACCGCGCACACTTCCAGCATGGTGGACTCATTGTCACTTACTCGGCTCAAATAACGGGCCACCCCTGATTTCGAGAAATCGGGGCGAACAGTCAGCTATATGGACAGAGAGTTGGTGAAGCCGAGCCGTTCCCTGTGAGACGGCCGTGAGTGCTTCTTGCCACGTTGAGACCCAAGTCAGATGCGGCGGCAGGCCCGTGAGACTGTTTTCCGCCGTTTCGCACTTGGACCCCACTCGATGAGGCTTTGATGATTGGCTGGGAGCGAAGCGGTGTCTTGCTGCTAATTGAACGGATGGCCGCCATAGGCCACCGGAATGTCAACACCTTCTATCTTGTCTCGCTTCATTCTTCTGAGCGTGAACCACAACCGACACCAGGCGAAGAAACCGAACCATTTGCCGGACTTCTTAATCTTCGCGGCGCGGACTTTGTTGTTGCCTACAATTCTGTAGACGCGGATCTCGTACATCTTTGACGTGGATTACCCGCTTCGCTCCAAACCAACCATCTCGTTTTTCCGAGGCTTTCTTTATCGCGTTGCCCCGTCGTCAAACGCCTTTTTCTCTGTCGAAGAACAATATGCAAAACGAAAACAGCCGCCTCAGTCAAGAGACGGCCTTTCCGGCAGGTTCAATGCTTGTTGCGCACGGACTTCCGCGCACAAAGAGCATTGTACATTGAACCTTTGCATACTCGTAATTTACCACGCCCCACGAACACGATATGAAGGAGGTGTGGATATCCTTAAAGAGACAGCAGCAGCACTTTACGAGCGTCGCCATCTTGCCCGTTCCGTGCCATTTGCCATTCCGCCAACTCCCGGCTACTCGCCGGTTGAGAACGATTGTCACGCCAATGCTACGAAGTTCTGTCGGCTCAACAAGAACTATACGCCTCTAAGCGGCTGGCTGCTTTATGACCTTACGAGCCTCAGGCGGATGCGGTTTATCGCCCACTCTGTGGTCCGACACTCATCTGGGCAACTCTATGACGTCACTCCAGGACGGCAAGCTGACACCTCATTCCTGGAGCATGAAGATCAGGACATGTTCTACATGATCGTCACCGGTCACGATCTTACCCACCTAGACTACCCGTACTGACTGCCCTTCCTGTCCCGGTCATAGGAGAGGGGTAATCTGCGTCAGGGCAGACAAATCAGTGAGCAGTGCCGATAAGTCTGACTTAGGACTAGAATTTTTGGCGGCGGCGCGGCAACGACAAAAGCGCGACCGCTGGAACGAGATAGAGTAGGAGTGTGGATAGCGATGCCACGCTCTTACGCAGCCTTCTTTTCGTTTCCACTTGGCTCATCAAGCGCTTTCCGCAAAGCCTCCAAGTGATCGTTAATCGACAGCAGCACATGGCCCACGCCGGTTACATATGCTCCGACTAGAAATCCCACCATTCCCCCAGCCAACCCACCAACCAGAAATCCCATACCTCCATTTCTCATCGTGAATAACGTTATTGCGCCGCCAATCGCACCCCACACCACTGCGAAAGCAACCACCGTAAAAAAGTAGATCAGGCCAAGCGCACCCCGAAAACCAGCATGTTGTCCCATGAGTTCTCCCGTTGTAATGGCGGCTGACACTCTACATCCGCGAGTGTAGAGTAAGGAAGCAGAGAGAAAGATAGTGGCCAAACGCAACCTCATTTCGGAAATTGGGCGCGTCCGAGCGAATCGCGCGGCCAGAGATCCTTCCACTCGCCGGACATCTTCCGAATCCCAACCCAATGTAATCTACGTTCACTCTGATGGTCGCTCCGAACCTGTCTCGCCACCTCCGCAAGCAACCGCAGCAGAGGCAAGGCCTCGCCAGTCGTCTGACGCACCGACATCTAGTCAGACGCCCCCACCTTCACCAAACGCCCGACCGTTCTCTCCACAATCGCCCACCGCGCCAATCGTTGTCTCACACTTCAAAAACCCGCTCGTTATTCCGCTGATTGCCGTAGTTATCATTCTCAGTCTGGTACTCGTCCATAAGACCTACCCTCAGCTCCTCGATCAGGTCTCAGCCGTTCCCAATAGAGCCACCACCTATGTCTCTGGTCTCTTCACGAACAAGACATGCACCTTCAACGGCACAACAATTCCTCACGGTAAGACAGCCGTCGCTTATCGGACAAATACCGTAGGTCCGGGGTCAAGCTGTGATGCTCAAGCGAGGCAATGCAACGATGGTGTGCTCGACGGGAGCTATCTCTTTGGTTCGTGTTCCGCGAGTGCTCCGCCGCCGCTAGCGACGCCTCGACAGCACGCTAACTGCTTCTTTAACGGAAAGACTGTTTTCCACGGCGCCTCAACCATTGCATATGTAAGCTCATCCGTTCCCTATGGTGATCGGTGCGCTGAACAATACCGTCAATGCAATGATGGCGTTCTTAGTGGATCATACATTTACAGCACCTGTGCAAGCCGTCAGCCATGCACCTTTAACGATAAGACGGTTCAAGATGGAGCATCTATCACGGCATTCCTCTACCGCGTCGTGGCCGCTGGTGACACCTGCACGTACCAACAGCGCACTTGCGACGATGGAAAACTGAGCGGCACCTATTCATACAATGCATGCACCATAGGACCGTCGCCTTCATCAACTTCCGTTCCGACCAGTTCCTCCGTGCCTACGAGCACTTCGGTCCCCACTTCAACGTCAGTGCCGACAAGTACCTCTGTTCCCACGGGAGCATCGGTACCTACAGGCAGTTCCGTCCCAACGTCAAAGATACGCAAGTCGGCGAGTGAATGTCTTCAGATGGAAACGGAAATCCAAAGATCGCTCACCTTGCGAGAAATTGACCGCCATAAGCAGCTTTCCACTCTTTACGAAGCATCTTGTCGGCCGTAGTCAGCAAAGTACTCCTCCCGACGCACATCCTCACTGTTAGGACAGTACGTCAGGACAGTTGCGCTTTCCAAAAGCGCCGCAATTCCTGCACTTCCGCCACTGTTCGCGCGTCGCATCCGCTCGCGACTTCCATACCTTTCTTCATGGTCTATTCCCCCAAGGGGGAGACCGGCTCCCGCCGCTTCCATGATCTGCGCCAAGCTCTACGGACAAGGCCAGGACGTTACGGGCTATCGAACACGCCTCCGGCGCGTCACGATAGTCCGCCGCCAGTCCTTGTCCGTTACCGTGTCCAAGACACGGGCGCAGACCGCAAGGTATGGAAGTCGCGAGCGTCCTCAAGACGCCGCGCTCACAGGGCGGCAATCCCCAGCACTCAATACATGAGCGCCAGTTCAGGCATGAGATAATAGAGCGAATGCCCTTCGGGGTTCGCTCTTTGACAACGAGGCGGGACTAACCACATCACAATATGCAGACACCAACAGCGTCCCCAACGGGGCGCAAATTGAACATGGAGGAGAAGCGGAAGCTGGAGAAGCTGCTGCTCTCTGACATCGACACAGCCATAGCTATCTACACTTCCAACCGAGGCGTAGAGCGAAAGCAGGTAGCCGACCGAGCCCTAAGCCACGCACCAAGCAAGGCCAAGACACTCCACTCTCAGCACATCAATGCCCACAGGGAGCTGGCTCGAACGGAGAAAGAACTGGAGGCACTTGGCTATCGCTTCAGCGGCTACGGCCTAGAGCGAAAGCTGGATATCGGATACGGCATCGTGCCGAAGGATGTACTGGCCTTCGATGACCAGACCCTAGAAGCGAAAAGTGCGCTCCTTGACTTGAAGCGCACTTACACCTTGAAGCTGTTTGCGGGAGACGCAGAGGCTCAGGAGTTATTCTCAGCTCTATCCAAAGAGCTTAAGAACATTATCGTCTAAGACGGATTAAAGACAAATGCCCGCCTCGTTGCCAGCGAGTCCTTGCTAAAGGACATCGCTAAAAACGGAGCCGCCTACCGGCGGCACAATCAAACGGCTCGCAGATAAACGACAAGGCCACAGGCCTCGTCCTTTATGCCTCGCCGTCGCGGCATTCGATTACCCTTAGACACCTGCGTCTCCCAGCCTTACCGTAAGCGCGTCATCGGCAGAGGGTACGCATGCGCTCCTGGCTAATTCTTGCTCTCATAATGCTGGCAACACCTGCTGCCGCCCAAACACCCGCGCAAAAGGCCCAGCTCGCCCGCGTCATGTACTCAGCCTTTACTTGTTCTACGTACGCCAGCATGTCGGGCAACAACAAAGAGCAGGAGAGACTTTTCCAACTGGGCCTTAAGGCAGGTCGCGACTTTCTAAAAGCATTTGAGAGCCGTGAGATCCCGACCGACGCTATGCAAACAGAAGTACCTATCGGCGTTTCCCTCTACTTGGCGGGGCCGACGCATGACTTCATTATCGGCCGAATCTTTGAGGCTGTGCAGACCACTGCATACAAGGAAGTTGCAAAGGACGCTCTTCCTCGGGATGACGGAGATCTTAGCAAGATGAGAGCACGAAATGCCTTCACCGCCGCCAATTGCTCGCTGATTAAGTAGACACTCCCCGCTCGCGCTTCCCCAGCAACTCCCCCGGACGTGTGCTCTGCCTCCCCGACGTTACGCGTGAAACGGGTCTTGAAACCGACGCGCGCGTCCATTAATGTACGCGTGCGTCTGATGAGACCCTAAAGGGTCGAAACCAATGAACTCCGGTTCATGGTCACGCTCCGCTACCAGAGTTCCCAACTCTCAAAGTTGGTTGAGCGCGGTGCCTGTCTTTCCTCATGGCAACTTCTGGTACTGTGGAGGCGTTTGTCATGCCGCTCATTGGCTGGGCACTTGTTATATGTGCAGTTCATGATTGGTGGACTCTGACCGCATTCCTCACGCTTGTGGCAGCGAATCTTTACCTTAAGCGCGGCACGCCCGAACCCAAGAAGAAGCCGTGAGATAATGGACACAGCCAGCTCTTACGGACACGTGTCCGAGTGCCGTTTCCCGTATCTCCGCACAGCTTACCGACGGCAAGAACTGACGGGCGAGCTGGAGACGGCCCGCGTACATGAACCCCGCTACTTCGGCACCATCTTCCAGCGGCAGCCATAGGCGCTGTTGATGATCTCGAGGTCACGGGTTTTGGCGTTCCCCACTATTTCCAGGCTCGCACTACTCGATGACTTGAACGCGTGCTTGACCGCGCCATCGGCCGGAAGGGTGATACTAAACATCTTTCCGGCTGCATTGGTCGCTGTGAAGACGTTTCCAGTCAGGTCGAGTGTGTACGTGCTGCCTTCTGGGCATGAACCTGCCGACCTCTCCTTGTTCAGTACGTTGTTGGTCTTCCAAGATTCGGCATTTGCTGAAACGGATATAACTAGCAAGAACGGGACGAGTAGCAGCGAGCGCAGCATCGATATCCCCCCAAAGTAGTGCTGAAGCGTCGCAAATTCGACCAGGACGAGCAAGACCTATGCGATAATTTCGTCATCGATATGCACGAATACATCATCGGAGCAACGCGCTCCGGCAAGTCCAACTACCTTATGACCCTCACTGACCGTGAGGAGCCTTTCGCATTCATTGATAAGCACGGCACCACAGCCAGGCAGATCGCGGACGCTATACCGTGCATCTACTGGCGGCCTGCCGACCTCGAATTCCCCATCGGGCTGAACCCACTGCAGAACGTCCCACCCGATGAGCGGTGGAAAGTCACGGCCGACATCGTGTCGGTCTTCTCGGATATATGGAAGCTCGGGCCTGAGACGCCTAGGCTACTGTACCTACTGAGAAGCGCACTACGGCTCCTTCTCGACAATCACGGCACAACGCTCCTCGATATTCGACGGGTGCTCGCCGATGACACATACCGGTCCCGACTCCTTCGCAAATCCACTGATACCGAGACCGCGCAAACATGGTCTGAGTTTAACACGAAAGACGACCGCCAGAAGGCGACAGAGATAGGCTCACTTCAGAACAAAGTCGCGGCACTCGCAGACCCACTGCCGCTCCGGTTCGTCATCGGGCAGCGGACTTCGACCATCTCCATTCCGAAGATCCTCACAAACCGACAGACGCTCATCGTGGACTTGTCCGATATGGGCGACGAACCCGCCGCGCTCCTGGGCGCACTCATCATCAATACGTTCAAGCAGGCCGCCGAGGCGTCAAAGACACCGCATCCGTACCGTCTCTACATCGACGAGTTCCAGAACTTCGGCACGTCAACCGTCGCCACCATTCTGTCCGAAAGCGGGAAGCGCGAGCTGTGGCTCACCCTAGCTCACCAATTCATCTCCCAGCTCGACGAGCAAGTGAGGGACGCCGTTCTCGGCAACTGCCAGACCATCGTGTCATTTAGAGTAGGGGCGAAGGATGCCCCTATTATTGGGGATGCAATCGACTGGAATCCCCAAAACTTGCAGGATTTGGGGCGGGGGAAGGCGAGAGTGCGGACGCTCATCAACAACAGCCCGAGCGGCGCGTACCTCTTGGAGACGGAGAGGGCAGAACTCGAGACGGGGTACTTGGCGGCGAACGTCAGGAACACGCGGGCGAACTATGCGAGGCCGAGGGAGATAGTGGAGGACAGCTTGCGCCCATTTAGGAAGAGCCGATGGTCGAAGTGGGACCAGCGCACTACAATGCGCGTGAACCTGGAGAACCGCGATGACCTATGAAGAGCGCTACTGTGCCTATGTGGATATTCTGGGTTTCGTGGGCTTCATCGACGAGTTGAACGTAGGCTCCATTTCATATGAGCATCTAAAAGATGTCCTCAACAACGTTCATGCGCCCGTCGAAAGTCCCTTCTCGTCCTTCGAAGACAGCGACCTGAAGGCTCAGAGCATTTCCGATGCCGTCTGCCTTTCGTGTTCTTGCACGGCTCGCGGCCTTGACCATCTGTTCTACAGCCTTGAATCATTGGCCCTGAGCTTACTAGCAAAGGGCTTCTTCATTCGTGGAGCTATCGTCAAAGGAAAGCTCTACCATGACGACAGGATGGTTTTTGGAGAAGCGCTTGTCCGAGCTTTTCGCTTGGAGAGCACTGTAGCTCGCTTTCCTAGAATTATGATTTCTCGCGACGTGGAAGCAGATGCGCGTGACTATGAAACAAGCACCAAATTTAAGGGCGAGCTAACTGACCGAATTAAGCAGGCAGATGACGGCCCCTACTACTTACATGTTCTAAACATTATGAATTTGATTCTGAAAGGAAAAGAGAAACATGCGAGACCCGTTATTGTCGAACGGTACAACGACTTCGCCGCGCAAATACAACGCCGCTTTGAGGCATCCGTAGACAACCCCCGACATTTTGAAAAAGTGCAGTGGTTCGCGCGTTACTGGAACGACGTCGTAATGTCTCATTCCCATGAGGTTAGGCTCATCATGGGTCCGGGTCTGGGCATTCTTCACCAGCCGATGGATGAAGCCTAGCCGGCGCGCGGCAGAAGTGATTATCAAAAACACGCGGGCGGACGATGTCAGAGCACGCTCGGTTGTCGTTGATCGCATACAATCCAAATGACCGACCCGCGGAGGGTAGTAGTCGCTACGCCATTGTCCTGAAGACGGTCAAACATGTCTCGCACAGATGTGGCACATCAATCAGTTTCCCGCCGTGCTCAATCCGTACAACGTCCGGCGCGTCACTGTGGGAGGTGCCATCACTGTAGTAGCTACCGTCGGAGAATGCGGCGCCCGATCCAATGCGGACGTCTCGAACGGACAGTCCCTTGAACCTTCCCTTATCGAGTTCTGCGTGCTTGAACGAGTTGGCGACGTGCCGTAGCAACTCGACATTATTCGGATCTGCTCTTTCGAGCTCCTTCCGAGCGTCTTCGATTGAGACACCACGAGCGACTGCAAAATAGTCCTCGAAGTGATGAAGGGAAGCGAGAGCGATCCAGGCGTGGCGTATTGATGTTGGATTCGTGCTCAACTCTTTTACATTCGGCTCGGCGATTTCGTCTAGGAACTGTCGCGGGGTCATCACCTACCTCTTTTGCCATCGGACTAGCGCCGCCTTTCGCGCACGCTCTCTGCGCTTCTTCTTGGGTAGCTTCTTCGCACTGGCAAGGCCGCCCCTTCGACTGAATTCCTTAATGTCCATGCCGTGATTGTAGCACGTCAATGCTAACCGCTTTGGTTGTCCACACCAATTCGTTGCAAAGCGGTTAGCATATGATTCAATGGTCCTAGGGAAGAAGCGGTGGCTGAGAGCGATTCAAACCGCGAGACCTCGAAAGAGGGGCGGACGAAAGCTGAAGCAAAACTAACCAATGCCTCGACCGACTACTCTATTCGCGTGGCGTCGGACAGCCGATACGCGAACAGGCGCAGGTTCAAATCCTCGCCCGCTTCCTCCTGCTCTTTGAAAACTGAATAGCGACAAGGCGAGCCGCCGAAGTGCGGATACTCATGGCCTGTCGAATTATCAATCGTGGTGAGTGGACTGGCGCGAGCGCTCTTACGCAAGCCGTGTGTGCATTCCGGCGAAGCGTATAAGGAAAATGCATCGTTGCCTCGTGCCCGCCCGCTCATCACCTAACGAACAATCGTATGAACTACAATGCACTGTCCGCAGTGTTGGACGCACTTGTCGCGAACAAAGGGCACTGTCTCGACAATCAGCCTGAACAGCTCGCCGTAGCTGTCGCTGTAGTCGAGCATCTGCGAACAGCGGGAATCATCGAGTCGGACACAGACTTCATCTGATATGCCCCCGTGCCGTAACTGCGGCCACCGTGGCGAAGCACACAACTGGTCACAGCCTCGCATCCGAGGGCACTGCCAACACTGGGAAAAGCGCCGCTGTCCCTGCAAGCACTACACACCCAATAGCGACGAGAAGCGACCAACAAACCATCGACTTCTCCGAGCACTGCGAAAGCGCAAATCTTAATAGCTCTAACGCCTCTCACTCCCGCCATTCGTTAGAGCGGCGGGAGTAAGGGGAAACACTAATCAACTATGGAAATACCAAACCCAGGAAGCAAGGACGCGATCGCTCAAGGATGCATCTGTCCCGTTGTGGACAACCACTACGGTGCAGGCGTTCCCAGTAAGAGCGGTCGCCAATTCTGGCAGACGGTCGGGTGTCCACTTCACCTAGAAGTAATCCCCGAGACTGTATGACGACTCCCTACACCCTCGACCACGGCACGCTCTTCGCCCACGAAATCCGCGACTACCGCCGTGATAGCAACAACAGCATGACCGCACGCCGTCTCAGAAAAGAGGCGGCACATTCGAAGAAGTACCCGATTGCGCAGATGCTCTACAGCGTCATCGCCATCATCGGGTTAACAGGCATCACCCAAATCTATGCTTAACGCTGAGCCCGCCCCTAAGGGCGGCCGACTCGGAGACAGAATTATAAGCGCGTTGGTTCCAATCGTGCCGAGCCCTGAAAAGCGCGGCAACATGTTCGGACCTCGCACACCACAACACCCAATATAACTATGGCCGCAAAGAAACGAATCAAGAAGCCGACCGAGGGCAACACCCACTGGAAGAACCTCTTCCCACAGGACTATCTCGGTTCACACAATCTCCTCCCCGATGAGGAGCTTGTCGTGAAAATTACTAGCATCGGAAAGGAAGACGTGCCCCGCAAGAAGAAGACGAAGGGCGAGAAGGATAAAGAGAACCTGCCGATACTCTTCTTTGAAGGCAAGGTGCCGAAAATGGTCCTCAACAAGACCAACGGCAAGACCATCGAGAAGCTCTACGGCCCGTACACCGACAAATGGATCGGCAAGACCGTTCAGATCTTCGCGACCAACGTGAACGCGTTTGGTGAGGAAGTGTCGGCACTCCGTGTGCGCGACTTCGTACCTGAAGACACCGAGAACAAGCTCGACGTGTCTAAGAAACTCAAAGAGATGAAGGCGCTCAAGACTTTGGGCGATCTCCAGGCGTATTTCACGACGCTTCCCAAGGACATCATGCGCAATCCCGAAGTGGTCGCGCTCAAAGACGAATTAAAAGCATCACTCTCCGAACATGCAGGAAATTAAGGTGGAGCAGGGCACTTACGAATGGCAGCAGCTTCGTCTCGGGCGCGTCACTGGAACGCGCCTCGGGGACGCCATCGGTAGCCCAAAGGTACAGCAGACGCTCATGTGCGAACTCATTGCTGAGCAGCTTACTGAACAGGGCAAGGACGTAGTTGTGAACGCCTCGATGGAGCGCGGGCAAATGGAGGAAGGATTTGCCCGCAAGGTGTACGAGAAGGCCAGCAGTATCACCGTCGAGAAGGCTGGCTTCTTCATCGCAGACCACCTTGACCAGCGCGTCGGTTTTTCACCCGATGGCGTCATCCGCGAGAACGGAGAAATCGTCGGGGGCGTCGAGATCAAGAACCCCGACAGCAAGACGTTCGTGAGCTACTTGCTCGCCGGCACCGTGCCGAAAGACTACCTCGAACAGGTCATGATGCCATTCCTTTGCATCCCAACGGTGCAGTGGTGGGACTTCATCGCCTACGACAGCCGCATTAAAATTATGGACAAGCGCATGCTGATCGTGCGCGTGACCCGCGAACAGATTGCAGCCGACCTCGAAACAGCCGAGGCCGACTTGCGGACGTTCCTCGCGAAATGGGACGAGACTTATTCGACGATAGTTTTCTAACTCTATGTACATCAACAAAGCATTGCTGTTCGGCAATCTGACCCGCGACCCCGAACTTCGAGCGCTCCCCTCGGGTGGGAACGTCTGCAATTTTTCCATCGCCACGAACCGTGTCTACAAAGACAAGGACGGCAAGAAGCAGGAGCAGACTGACTTTCACAACGTCGTTGTGTTCGGCAAGCAAGCGGACACCGTGAGCCAGTACCTAAAGAAAGGCAGCTCGGCCTACATCGAAGGCCGCATGCAAACGCGCACATGGGAAGTGGAAGGCCAGAAGAAGTACCGCACAGAGGTAGTGGCCGACGTTGTACAATTCGGTCCGAATAGCTCTGGTAGCTCGTCCCGCCAAGAAGAGGATACGCATAGCGCCTCCGGTAGCGACGCGGGTATCGATTACCCGAAGGACGAGATTAACCCTGACGACATCCCCTTCTAGCGTATGGCGAGCAATCACAAGTGCGCAAAGTGCGGGATAGGATTCGCCTCGACCCGTGGCCTGTCAATTCACCATAGTCGGATGCATCCTTACGTCCCGCCGCCAGCACCAAAGAAAACCACAGAGCAAGAGCCCATTGAGACATGGGAGACAACGTTGCTCGGCGCCCGGAAGCAGCTCGGTCTCGGAGACGTGTTCTGGCACGTACGCAAATGCGTGATTACCAGGATAACCGTTACGGAAGGATCGAACGACATCGCGATTACAGCGCGTGTGACGAAGAGGCACTACTCGACCGACCCCGTATGACGGACACGCCCGCGCCGCTTACCAGGCAACAGCAAAAGGCGCTTCACGTAGGCTTCGACCTCATCGCCAAAAGCTTGAACGATGCGGGGCTCGACATGCGCACCGTGTTGAAGCCGGAAGTAGACATCCCGTGGACGAAGAGCAGCGTCAAAGAATATCTCTTCCGGCCCATCATGCGAGCGATGACGACCAAGGCAAGCACCACGGAGCTGGCGAAGATGGGAGAGATGGACGCGGTGTGGGAGACGGTGATGCGACACCTCGGGCAGAAGTTCGGTGTGGAGTACATACCGTTTCCGAGTGAGGCGCTAGGCTATGCCGACACCGCACCATTACAAAAAGACAAACCAAAGCCATGAACATCACCGTCGAAGCCGCCAACTGCCACGGCGCGTGTCACACCGTCACAGATCACGTTGCTCGCAGAAACGCGGTGGGAGAACTTATCAAACTAACTTGCCGAGCGTGCGGCGCTAAGCACGTCGTCGGCTCGAATGACAATGTATGAACACCGATAAGAGCCAGCTCACTCGCATCATCGAAATCCTTGAGCGCGACGGGCAGATAGACAACTTCTACGCCATAGGTAACCGCATCAGCCTGCGTTTAGGGGCGAGAATTTGGGAGTTACGGCGTGCTGGATGGGAAATTGAGACCGACAAGAGACCGGACAAGAACACGGTATACCGGGTCATTCCAAAGCCGATGCCGTTGCCGACCGCCTCCTTATCGACCAGCGGAGGTTGTTCTAGCGTTCGGATACACGCTACACTCTGACAGCAGAGAGGGGGCAGCATGGCCGACAAACCTGAAACACCGCCTGATCCTAAGGCAACGGCGCCTAATGTAGCGGCCCGCAAGGTAAAGGCACGAAAAACAAAGAAGGCAAAGAAACGAAGATCGAAGGTCGCGGTTGCCGCTGGTAAGGGGAGCCCGTGGACATTTCCAAAAAATACTCTTGAGGACGCAATCCGCGTAGCAAAGGCACTAGAGGAAAAGAACGGTGGCAATCCGATGCCCGCGCAGGACCTAGCGCTGGCAGTGGGCTTTAAGCAGTCTGCAGATTGGCGGTTTCTTGACCTGTTGCGCTCGGCCAATCAGTACGGCTTAGTTACCGGCTCCGGTGCCACGGCTTCGATTTCTCTTGCTAAGTTTGGGCAAGATGTCGTCGCCCCGAGTTCGCCCTCTCAACGGTCAGAGGCGCTTCTAGCCGCGTTCCGTAGTGTTAAAGACTTCGCGGATGTAGAAAAGTATTATGGCGGTAAGCGCATACCGGAGGATGAATTTTTCCTCAATACTCTGGCGCGGGAGTTTAGCATTGCGCGCGACCGCGTGGATACGTTCGCAAAAATATTTCTAGAGAATCTAAAATATCTCCGCGCCTTTACTCCGGCACCCACTAAAGCTGAAGCCAACGCTACCGGGGGCGATGTCACCGCGACAACAACACCACCGGAACAAATACCGAGCCCTGTCGTATCACGTGAACCACGGGTTCGAGAATTCTTGGATACGTGCTTCGTTATGATGCCGTTCGGGGAATGGTTCGATCGCTATTACCAAGACATCTATGCGCCCGCCATTAAGGAAGCGGGATTTGAACCAGTACGCGGCGACGAGCTGTTCCACACGGGGAGTGTGGTCGAGCAAATTTGGGAGCAGATCGACAAAGCCAAGTTGCTTCTAGCTGACCTGACTGGCCGTAACGCAAATGTGTTTTACGAACTTGGGTTAGCACACGCAGCTCGTAAGCCCGTTGTGTTTACAGCGGCGTCTGTTGACGACGTTCCATTCGACCTTCGGCATTTGCGCGTGATCATTTATGATGTACGAGAGCCGCAATGGTCGGATCGTCTCCAGAAGAGCATCGCTGACTTTCTTCGCAACGCGATGAAAGATCCGAGCAAGTCCATTCCACACCCATTCCGGGACCTTCCTGATCCTATGGCCTAGGCACGGGCTGTGCTCCCTCTTGGCTCGCGAATTGAGCTGCCGGCGTGATTGTGGGTACGAATATGGGTACGCGCAAAATGCTCTACGAGATGAATGCGCAACATCAGGTGCTTAGCGCGCCACTTCGAGTCCGACCGGGGCACCATCATGAAAATGCAAGCGGGCGGGCGTTTGATCTTCGAAGATCGACGTGTAGGTCTATGGCTGATCGTCCTCGCCCGACAACGATGGATGCGAACGAGGCGGTCGCAAGGGTTGCCTACCGCCTCAGCGAGGTGATCGCGATCTACCCGATCACCCCGGCATCGCCCAGGGGTGAGCATGCCGACGCCTGGTCGGCCGATGACCAATCCAATTCGCCCGTCATCCCGCGATCGCGTCGCGGGATGGCAGGCCTTACGGCTTGGCCTGCGGCATATTCGTATTTCCATATATTCACCTTGTCGAATATACGAAGTGCCCCATCCTTATCTAATGCTGACGCCGACGACCGTCTTCGCGACCTTTGCTGACCCCATCCGGCTCCGATGTCTGGCTCTGATTGCGGGCGAACGGGAGCTCTGCGTCTGCGAACTGGTCGCTGCCCTTGATCTGCCGCAACCCAAGGTTTCGCGCCATCTGGCAACAATGCGCGGTGCCGGGTTGTTGCGCGATCGGCGTGATGCCCAGTGGGTGCTCTATTCACTTGCGCCCGATATGCCGGCATGGGCGCAGGCGGCGGTGAATGCGGCGGTCTCTGCCTTGTCGAATGACAGCAAGCACGCGAAGGATCGCAAGCGGCTGGCGCGGGCGTCGCGCCCTGCACGGGCGAGAATGGACCAGGCGGCCTGAAAGGATCAGCAAGATGTCGATCGAATCGTTGTTGCGCCAGCCCGGTGGCGAACGTGAAGCCACTTGGAAGTGGCTTGCCGCCACCGTGGCAGGTCTCGCCCTCTGGGCGTTCCTCTACGCGCAGCTCATCCCGTTCTCGGAATGGATCGTCTCGCTGCTGCCGGTAGATCGCAAGAGCCACCTTGGAGAGGCCCTCGCCTTCTTCGTTTACGATACGCCAAAGGTGCTTCTCCTTCTCACCTTGGTCGTGTTTGCCATGGGCGTCGTGCGCAGCTTCTTCTCGCCTGAGAAGACCCGCGCCATGTTGGCGGGCCGCGCCGAGGGTGTCGGCAACGTCGCTGCCGCCGGACTTGGCATTTTGACGCCATTTTGCTCGTGCTCGGCTGTGCCCCTGTTCATCGGCTTTGTCAGCGCCGGCGTGCCGCTTGGCGTCACCTTCTCGTTCCTGATCGCCGCGCCCATGATCAACGAGGTGGCTCTGGGTCTCCTGTTTGCGCTGGTCGGCTGGAAAGTTGCGCTGACCTATCTGGCTTTCGGACTTTTCGTCGCGATCGTCAGCGGATTCGTCATCGGCAAATTGAAACTTGAAGGCTGGCTGGAGCCTTGGGTGCGCGAGATTCGGGCCGGCGCCATCGAACTGCCCGACGAGCAGATCACAGTCGTGAACCGCCTGAAGGCCGGCGTCGAGGCGGTGACGGATATCGTCGGGCGGGTGTGGATGTGGCTCATCGCGGGCATCGCCGCCGGCGCGCTGATTCACGGCTACGTGCCGGCCGAGCTGATGGTACGGATCATGGGGGCCGATGCCTGGTGGTCGGTGCCGGCGGCCGTGGCGCTCGGGATTCCCATGTACACCAATGCCGCCGGGATAATCCCGGTCGTCGAAGCCCTTCTCGGCAAGGGCGCCGCGCTCGGCACGACGCTCGCCTTCATGATGAGCGTGATCGCCCTCTCGCTCCCCGAGATGATCATCCTGCGCAAGGTGCTATCGCTGAAGCTGATCGCGGTATTTGTGGCTGTCGTTGGCATCGGCATCCTGGCGGTAGGTTTCCTGTTCAACGCCCTGTTCCACTGAAAGAGGAGAGGTCCCATGAAAGACGTGAAGATCCTCGGTCCCGGCTGTAAGCGCTGCGAGACCGCGGCCGAGATGGTCAAGACTGAAGCTGCCAGGCTCGGCATCGAGGTGACGGTCGAGAAGGTGACCGACTACGCCGCAATTGCCGGCTACGGCATCGCCTCGACGCCGGGCATCGTCGTCGAAGGCAAGGTCGTTCATGCTGGCGGACTGCCTCGTCAGGACGCCATCGCCGGATGGCTGAAAACCTGAACGGGTGGGGCCGGGGCAGATGCAGGTGTTGCGAAGCGCAGCGGCGGGCGGCGCTGTTGCAGTACATGCTGTCTCGATCCCTTCGCCCGTGAAGCAAGCCAACGGGCAGTAACTGGATCGGGAAGTCATGAGTGCGGGCCCGCAGTCCGGGCGGCAGGCGGTCGTCGAATGCGGCCAGGTGTCGATGCAACCCGATGCAATGCGCTCATGGCGGCAGGCACCAACCAGAAGCTGAGGAGGTTCAGTTGTACAACAAGGCGCTGGTCGGCGTTGATGTATCTCCGTCTGCGGAGGCATTTCTATCCTGCCTGTCCGATTTGCGGTCATGGGGCGTTCAATCTGTAGTTCTCGCCCATGTAATCCAGATCGGCCGCGTGCAAGGAGCAGGTTACGGGCACGAAGGCGAATACAGATCGTGGCTCGACGAGCGTGCAGCGCCGCTCCGTGACGCAGGGCTTACAGTAACCACATCGGTTACGGCAAGCGGCGCTCCGGCTGACGAGTTGCTGGACGTTGCCCAGGCAGAGCGCGCCGATCTTGTTGTCGTCGGCTCGCGCAGCCACAATTTTCTCTACGAGATTTTCCTGGGCAGCGTTGCGAGGGAGGTGGTGCGTAAGTCGATGATACCGGTTCTCGTCCAGCGGCTTGAGCCCAAGCAGGTTGGCCAAGCCGAAACATGCGCCGCCAGTTTCAACCAAGCGCTCGCGAGAGTTTTGCTCGCCACGGACCTGTCTATACAGTCCAGGCCGGCGGAAGACGCCGTCGTGCGTCTGGCGGCCAAAGCGGGCCCCGTCGACTGCCTGACGGTGCTCGCCGTCAATGCGACTGCCGATGACAGGCGGGCTGTCGAAAGCCGGCATCAGTCGTTGATCCGGCGCATCAAGGAGGTCGGAGGCAATGCGGGCTCGCGGATCGAACAGGGCGAACCCTCAGCCTCGATCCTACGCGCCAGCCAGGAGGGCCACTCCCTCATTGTTGTTGGCAAACATGGACAGAACTGGGTCGAAGGCAAGATCATGGGCAGCACGGCTGCCAAGGTTTGCGAAGGCGCGAGACGTCCAGTTTTGATCGTACCGTTGCGGCAAGGCTAGAAGGTCATGGCAGAGTATCGTGTTCACGCTCGTCGGGTCGACGATCACGGCAGCCTCGCTATGACAAAGCGGGCGGAGATCACTCTCGACACCGACACGAGGGGCCGAGAGGACGCCTTCAATCCCGCTGAGCTGTTTCTGGCGGCCATTGCCGCCTGCATGATCAAGGGCATCGAGCGGGCTATTCCCATTCTGAAGTTCCGGCTCCGTGGTGTTGAGGTGAGGCTCCGCGGCGTCCGCCAGGACAGTCCGCCAAAAATGACCTCGATCGATTATGAGCTCATCGTCGATACCGATGAAAACGACCGTCGCCTGGAGCTGTTGCACACCAACGTTCGCAAGTTCGGCACGATCTCGAATACTGTCGCTGCCGCCGCTAGGCTCGAAGGCCGGATTGTTCGCGCGGGAGCGGCCGGGATATGATCGGGATCAATTCTCCCGGGAGGCACACGCTCCATTCTGCACGCGAACTCCAAGGAGGCAGATCATGTCACACCGTGCCGTCGTCCTGTCCGCTCCGGTTCGCACCGCCATTGGTACCTTTGGCGGAAGCCTGAAGGAGACGCCGGCAACGGCACTCGGGGCAACGGTGATCCGTGCTGCCTTGGCCCGGGCCAAGCTCGATCACGCCAGGGTCGAGACCGCCGTCATGGGCAATGTCATTCAGGCCGGAAGCAAGATGAACCCGGCGCGACAAGCGGCGATCAATGGCGGTCTGGCGGTCGAGGTGCCCGCCATGACGGTCAATCGCGTGTGCGGCTCGGGCGCCCAGGCGATCGTCTCCGCCGGCCAGGAGGTCATGCTCGGTATGGTCGACTGCGCGATCGCCGGCGGCATGGAGAACATGGACCTGGCGCCGTATCTGATGGGTGGCGGCCGCTGGGGCTATCGTCTCGGCAACGCCGAAATTTACGACAGCGTGCTGCGTGATGGCCTCAACGATGCCTTCTCCAACCAGCATTCGGGATGGCATACGGAGGATTTGGTCAAGTCCCGCCAGATCACGCGCGAGGATCAGGACCGCTGGGCGGAGCGCTCACAGAGACGTTTTGCAGCGGCACAGGCCGCTGGAAAGTTCGCCGACGAGATCGTGCCCGTGGAGCTGTGCACACGTGGTAAGCTGGGACGCTTTGCAAAGGACGAGCACAACCGCCCCGACACCACGCTCGATAGCTTGGCCAAGCTACGTCCTGCCTTCCGTAAGGATGGCACGATCACTGCCGGCAACGCACCCGGGCTCAACAGCGGTGCAGCGGCAGTCGTCGTCTCCGACGAGGGATGGGCCGAGAAGAACGGCCTGTCCCCGATGGCACGGCTTGTTTCCTATGGCATCGGGGCCGTCGAGCCCGGAATGTTCGGACTGGGGCCGGTCCCCGCCGTCAGGCAGGCGCTTGGGCGCGCGAAATGGAAGATCGCCGACGTCGAGCGCGTTGAGATCAACGAGGCTTTCGCGGCCATCGCCATCGCGGTCTGCCGCGAGCTGGGCTTGCCCGAAGACATCGTCAACGTCGACGGTGGCGCCATCGCACACGGTCATCCGATCGGCGCCACCGGGGCAGTGTTGACCACGCGCCTCCTCCATTCGATGAAGCGCGACGGCATCAAGCGCGGAGTCGTGACGCTTTGCATCGGCGGCGGCCAGGGCATCGCGCTGGCGCTCGAAGCCATTTGAGGGGCCGACCGGTCGGCTCCAGGGAAAGCCTCATGACGAAAGACATCTTCCGTCATCTGTGTCACCCATGACGAGGCGATCTTCGACCGGTTCGACCGAATCTTTCGACTGAGGGATGGTTGGCTCGTCTCGACGACCGCCAGTCCGAAAGCAAATGCCGGTTCGGCCGAAGGTGCGCATGTGGTCCGTGAAGAAGTGACTACCCACGTGCATCGGCCGCCTCCTTCGCCTCATTAGCGGTCCGCTTAGTACCAGGGTGAACGGCCCGGTTTGGGCCGCGACGCTGACGAAACGACTGACAGTTTCCGAGCTTGGTTCGGGATCCGTTGTTGCCGCAGTCAAAGCCGAGCGGTGGTGACGCCATCGGCATTCCCTGCCACGGTTCGCTGCTGGCACTGCCAGCAGCCCGGCGAAATACGCACGGCAGGAATGCAATAGGAAAGTTGCAGGTTTCGCCGGATTCGTCCTATATTTTCGATATCATCGCACGAGGCCTGACTTCGAAGGCCGAGCCGCCCGGTCACTTTGCACGGGACGGCTCCTTGTCGTGACCGGTGCCGTCCCGCTCTCCACAGGCGGGTGATGCAAGGGGCCAAGTCTCAGGACGCGGTCGCAAGGGTACCGGGGCAAGGGCGCAGTCCCTGCCAATCAAGAACATTGTCGTTGGCCTCCCTCATTCGGCCGTCCCGGGAGGCTGTCGCAAACCTGACGCGAATCGATCATACGCGCACAGCCATAAACCCTTGGCGCCGACGGCGGTCCGGACACTGCCCCGCGACGGTAGTGACGGGTCGTTTTTCGTCGGAGAGCCCGGCCGACCGACCGCACACCCTCACGTCATTGGGCGGGGGACCGGCACGCAAGACCCAGCTGTGAGTCTGGAAGGTTACTCCATACGATCGGCGCACGAGCCGGACACCGGCCAAGCCCACCCTCGTCCCTGGGCCAATACGGACGAGCCACGTGGCCATCGGCCTCTTCAACCCGTGAGTTCCCCCCTTCATTGCGCGGGGAATGCGGAAGGGTTTGCTGCATGCAGTGAAAGGATAAGTTCAGTAATTTTCTGAAATTGATTTGTCGAACAGTTCCGAACACTTCAACCCAAGGCGTCCGTGCCACCGGGTCTCCCCCCGGCGTGCCCCAAAAGCTCTTCAGAGAGCGCCTGCGCCTGGCGTGGTCCTGACCACGCCCTCGACGACGAAGAACGAGACCCAAACAGCAAACAGCGCCGACGGCGAACGTCGGCCCGGGTGACCGGTTTGCGACGCGATTCTGGACAGGTTTCTGGACAGAACGCGTTACATTCAGGCGTCCACAAATAATGCGAGAAGGCCGTGAAAACACGGCATCGACCGGCTCTCCGGGCCGTGAAAAACCATGTGGGACGCGCACTAGGACGCGGGCAGGGAGTTGGCCCGCGTCCGGCCGCTGCGCGGCCGTTACCAGCCGAGATCGCGCCGCAGACGCGACATGATCTCGAGGTGCCGCTCGTGGTCGCCGGCAAAGCGCAACACGAGATGGCTGGCGCCGGCATCGGCATAGCTCTTGATCCAGGCCGCCGCACCGGCAGCCGGGCCGGCATAGGACATCTGCCGCTGGCGGAGCACGCCGGCCGGTTGGCCGTAGTAGTGTTCGAGATAGGCATTGAGCTTCGCGTCGGCGCCGGCTGCGTCGTCGTCGATCGCCAGCGTCAGGTACATGGCGCCCGTCAGCGTATCGGGATCGCGTCCGGCGGCGCGCGCCGCCTGCTTCACGTCGGCCCACTGCGGGGCGTATTCCGCGACGCCCGGTGAGTTGGGGAACCAGCCGTCGTAGAGCCGGCCGATCCGCTCGCGTGCCGACGCGACCGCGCCGGCGACCCAGATCGGCGGGCCGCCCGGCCGGTGCGGCGTAGGACCAAGCACGCTCGACGTGACATTCCAGCGTCCTTCCTTGCCCACCACCGGCCACTCGACGGGCTTGCCGGTCCACAGAGCGCGGCAGAGTGCCAGGCCTTCGACCATTCGGCCGACCCGCTTGTCGAAGGTTACGCCCGCGGCCTCGAACTCGGCGCGAATGTTCGGCAGGTCGGCGGCGATGCCGACGCCCAGGATCAACCGGCCTTCGGAGATGCGGTCGAGCGTCGCCACTTGCTGGGCGAGCACGACGGGGTTGCGCAGCGCAGGCAGCAGCACCGCGGTGCCGAGCTCGACCTTCCGCGTCCGCGCCGCGACCGCGGCCAGCAGAGTGAGGGGATCGTGTCTCGGACGGGCGAGCAGCGAGTCGCCCACCCAAACCGAATCGAAGCCCAGCGCCTCGGCGCGTTCGGCCAGCGCCAGCAGCGAGGCTGTCTCGGGCCGTCCCTCCATGACCCGTTCGCGTGTCGGCAGCAGATATCCCAGTCGCGGCATCGGCGGTTTTCCCCTGTTTGACGGCGAGCGATAGTGGACCGACCCACGCAAGACCCGCAACCTTCTGCGACCACCTACGTTGTCGACGTTCCATGCGCACCATCGAAATCGTCCATCGTACCCGCTACGAATATGCCGAACCGGTGACCTTGGGCGAATATCGGCTGATGTTTCGTCCGCGTGACAGCCACGATCTGCGGCTGTTGCATACCGACCTCGCGATCTCTCCGGCGGGCAATATCCGCTGGATCCACGATGCCTTTGGCAATTCCATCGCCATCGTCTCGTTTGCCGAGGCCGCCCAGGCCCTGGAATTCGTGAGCACGATCCGATTGGAGCACTTCGGGACGCCGCCCGAGCTGCCGCCGATCGAAGCCTATGCCAAAAAATTGCCGTTCAGCTATCCGGCCGACGAAGCCCCGGATCTCGCCCGCACCATCGAGCGCCAGTATCCCGACCCGAATGCCGCGCTCAGCCTGTGGGCCAAGGAGTTCCTCGAAGGCGAGGAGAGCGATACGTTCGCAACGCTGAGCCGCATGTGCAAGGCGATCCACGAGACATTTACCTACAACCAGCGCTTCGAGCCCGGCACGCAGGCGCCGGCGACCACGCTGGAGCAGCGCACCGGAACATGCCGCGACTTCGCGCTGCTGATGATGGAGGGCGCCCGCTCGCTGGGGCTCGCCGCGCGGTTCGTGACCGGCTACCTCTACGATCCGGCGCTCGATCGCGCGGCGGAAGCGGAGTCCGAGCCCGCCTATCCGCACGCCTGGATGGAAGTCTATCTGCCCGGTGCCGGCTGGATGGAGTTCGATCCGACCAACGGCATCGTCGGAACGGACCGCCTCATCCGCGTGGCCGTCGCCCGCGATTCCGAGCAGGCAATGCCGATCAAGGGTTCCTTCATCGGGGCGCCCGGCGCTTGCGTGAACACCATCGTCGACGTGCAAGTCAGGACGCTTTCGCCCGCCGAACCGGCTCCCCTGCGGAAGACAGGCTAGGCGAGTGCGGCGGCCACCCGGTTGAACTCGCCGGCATTGGCCGGGAGCCCGAAGCGTAGCCACTCCGGATTGCGCGTGAACCGGCGAACGTGAACGCCCTGCCGTCCCAGCCTGTCGGCCACGCCCACGGCGTCGGGATGACGGGCCAGACAGAACAACGGCGTGCCACCCACGATCTCGCAGCCCGCTGAAATGAGGAGGGCGTCGAGCTTCCGCCGATCGTCGGCGAGGCGGGCTGCCGCCGCCTGCAGCCAGGCCGGGTCGGCCAGAGCCAGGCGACCGATCTCGAGCGCTGGACCCGACACTGCCCACGGTCCGAGTTCATCGCGGATCCGATCGACGATGGACTTTTCCGCAATGGCGAAGCCCAGCCGCACGCCGGCCAGACCATAGGCCTTGCCGAACGAACGGAGGACGATGGTGTTGGCCGGCAGATCGACGGTGAGGCTTGCGTCGCGCGGCAGTAAATCGACGAACGCTTCGTCGACGACCAACAGCCCTCGTTTGCGATGGAGTGCCGATGGCGGCAGGAGCAAGCCGGTAGGGTTGTTCGGATTGACGACAATGACGACATCGGCGCCCGCCGCGCCATCGAGGCTGGCAACGATGCCGACGTCGTGTCCCTGCCGGGTCCAGCATGCCTCGTGCTCGTCGTAAGTCGGTCCCACGATGGCGACGCGGGATTTCGGAACGAGCCGCGGCAGGAGCTGGATCAGAGCCTGGGTGCCCGGCGCCGCGGCGATCGTCGCGAAATCGCGAACGCCGTATCGGAGCGCGGCCGCCTCTAGCACCGCCCGTTCCCGCTGTCGCGTGGGCAGACGCGACCAAATCTCCGTCGGCAGAGGCGCCACCGGGTAGGGCACCGGGTTGATGCCGGTCGAGAGATCGATCCAGGGTTCCGGCGCGTCGGGATAGCGGCGGCGCGCCTCACTCACGTCGCCACCATGGGCCACCGGTTTGACGGTCGTGGCCGCCGTGATAGGCAAAGCATCCATGTTCGCTGTCCTTGCCCTCATTGCCGTCGTGGCCGAAGCAGTCGTCGGGTATCCGGACGGTCTTTATCGCCGGATCGGCCATCCCGTGACCTGGATCGGCGCGCTCATAGCATGGGGCGACAAGACGTGGAATTCCGAGGCGTTGTCCTACGACGAGCGGCGCTGGCGCGGCGTCTATGTGCTCGTGTTGCTATTGGCTGTCGGCATCTTCTCGGGCCTGGCCATTACTGCCGTCCTCGAAGAGCTCTTTCACGGCATCGTGGTCGTGCTGCTGTGTGGCGTGGCCGGTAGCTCGATGTTGGCGCAACGCAGCCTCTACACCCATGTCGCAGCAGTTGCGTCGGCGCTCGAAGCTGACGGTATCGAGGCCGGCCGGCGGGCGGTGTCGATGATCGTCGGCCGCGACACGCATGCGCTCGACGAGGCCGCCGTGAGTCGCGCCGCGATCGAGAGCCTTGCCGAGAATTTCTCCGACGGCGTGGTGGCGCCGCTCTTCTGGATGGTCGTCGCCGGATTGCCCGGCGCCATCGCCTACAAGGCCGTCAACACCGCCGACAGCATGATCGGCCACAAGTCCCCGCGTCATCTCGCTTTCGGCTGGGCCTCGGCGCGCTTCGACGATCTCGTCAATCTGCCGGCGTCGCGGCTCTCGGCCTTCTGGTTGGTGCTGGCCGCGTCCTTGTCACCCGGCCTGTCGCCCCGTCGGGCGGTCGAGGTGCTGTTCCGCGACGCCGGCCATCATCGCTCGCCCAACGCCGGCTGGCCCGAGGCCGCCATGGCCGGTGCGCTCGGCATCCAGCTCTCCGGCCCGCGCATCTACGATGGCGTCGAGGTTGCCGAACGCTGGGTGGGCGAGGGGCGGCACGAACTGACTGCCCGCGACATCCGCGCGGCTCTCGATCTTTATCGCGCCGCCTGTGGTCTGCAGATCGCGACACTTGTCGCCATCGTGGTGGTCAGTCTGATGTTTTGACGCCGGGCTCGCGCGCCAGCGCGAGCAGCCGGTCGCAGTCGATATATTTCTCGATATGGTCGGCGAGACGGTCCAGGGTCGCGTCGACGTCGGCCTCGTAGTCCAGTGCCGAGCCGTTTACGCCGATGCGCTGCAGCCAGTGTTGCCGCTGCCGGTCGTCCGACAGGAGGCCGTGGATGTAGCAGCCTGCGATGGTGCCGCTGGCGTTGGTCGCACCCTCGTTCTTGCCGTCGGCGAGCCGCAGCAACGGCCGAGAAATGCCGGTGGTTCGGCCGATATGCATCTCGTAGCCCTTGAAGGGCACGGCGCCCCGAACGGTCTCGCCGCTGATCTGGACCAGGACCTTGTCGCCTTCGAGAACGGTGTCGATATCGAGCAAGCCGAGGCCATCGACGCTGCCGGCAGGCCCTTCGATACCGTCAGGGTCGGAAACCCGCCGGCCCAGCATCTGGTAGCCGCCGCAAATTCCCAGGACGTAACCACCACGGCGCACATGTGCCTTGAGATCGATGTCCCATCCCGCCGCGCGGAGCGCCGCGAGATCGGCGATGGTGGCTTTCGATCCCGGCAGGATCACCAGCGCCGCATCGCCGGGGATCGGATCGCCGGGCCGCAGAAACACCAGGTCGACGTTCGGCTCGAGACGCAGGGGATCGAAGTCGTCGAAGTTGGCGATGCGGGGATAGGCCAGCACCACAATGCGCGGGCGTCCGTCGCCGCCAGCCGCACTCCGGCCCGGAAGACCGAGCGCATCTTCGGCGGGCAGCCGGTGGGCATCGGCAAAGAACGGCACGAGCCCCAGCGACAGCCAGCCGGTACGCTGCGCCACCATCTTCATGCCGTCGGCGAACAGCGTGGGGTCGCCGCGGAAGCGATTGACGATGAAGCCAACGATCATGGCGTCGTCGGCAGGATCGATGACGGCCTGGGTGCCGACGAGGCTCGCGATCACGCCGCCGCGGTCGATGTCGCCCACCAACACGACGGGCACGTCGGCAGCGCGTGCAAAGCCCATGTTGGCGATATCGGCGGCGCGCAGGTTCACCTCCGAGGCCGAACCTGCACCTTCAACCAGGACGAGGTCGGCCTCATCGGCGAGATGCGCGAAGCTTTCGAGCACGGCGCCCAGCAGCGTGGGCTTCATGGCCTGGTATTCACGGGCCTTCGCGGTGCCGACGACCCGGCCCTGGACCACGACCTGCGAGCCGATGTCGCTCTGGGGTTTCAACAGGACGGGATTCATGTGGACGCTCGGCGCCACACGGGCGGCGCGTGCCTGCAGCGCCTGGGCCCGGCCAATCTCGCCGCCGTCGGCGGTGACGGCGGCGTTGTTCGACATGTTCTGCGGCTTGAACGGTCGGACACGGAGCCCGCGTCGTGTGAAGGCGCGGGCCAGAGCGGCCACGAGCAGAGACTTGCCGACGTCCGAGCCCGTGCCCTGGATCATGAGGGCCCTGGCTGCCTTCCGGGCCGCCATCAGAATTCGATGCCTTCCTGCGCTTTCACGCCAGCCGCGAAGTGATGCTTCACGAGAGTCATCTCGGTCACCAGATCCGCCGCCTCGGTCATCTCGGCCTTGGCGTTGCGGCCGGTAATGACGACATGCAGGTCGGGACGCCGTGCCTTCAGGGCAGTCACCACCTCGCCGATGTCGAGATGATCGTAACGCAAGGCGATGTTGAGTTCGTCGAGCACGATCAGGCGAATCGACGGGTCGGCCATCAATTCCACGGCCTTGGCCCAGGCGCGCCGGGCAGCGTCGACGTCGCGGGTCCGGTCCTGGGTTTCCCAGGTGAAGCCCTCGCCCAGCGTGTGCCACTGGACCTGGTCGCCGAACCGCTCGACCGCGGTGCGCTCGCCCGACTGCCAGGCGCCCTTGCCGAACTGCACGACGCCGCAGCGAAAGCCGCGGCCGATGGCACGCAGCAGCAGGCCGAAGGCCGCCGTGGACTTGCCCTTACCCTTGCCGGTGTGGACGATGAGCAGGCCCTTTTCCAGGGTCTTTCCAGCGACCTCGGCGTCCTGAATGGCCTTGCGATTGGCCATCTTGGCCTTGTGGCGGAGGTCTTCGTCGGTATCGGGGGCCATGGTGCGCCTGCTGTGCGATCGGGGGCTGCAGAATGGTGGCCGAAGCCCGCGTCAGCAAGGCTCGCCGCGACCCGGCGAATCCCGTTGACGGGGCTTCGTTGCGGCCCGTATCAAGTAGCCGACGGTGCCCCTCACGGGGTTCAAAAGGGAACGGGGTAAGGGGTTTACGCCCCGACTCCGCGGCTGCCCCCGCAACGGTAGTCGGCGAGCCAACGGCCATGACACCACTGGGAAACCGGGAAGGGGGCCTGCGGCGAAGATCCGAGAGCCAGGAGACCTGCCGTCATGTGGTACATTCAAGCTGCCGGAGGGGCAGCCAGGGAGAAC
>ORJL010505250.1_pt1 | contig 32129 bp, 19 predicted proteins | sample 1779941 | NCBI WGS metagenome assembly ORJL01 (sample SAMEA104232317, study PRJEB22302) | groundwater metagenome | biome: forest; feature: aquifer; material: groundwater | place: USA | collected 2011-08-07 | depth 5.8 m | reverse complement strand
TGCGGCCCGCTGGGGACAGCGAGCCCTACCTTCCCTGACTCCGGGCGATCCTTCAGATCGACGGGCTTTGTCAGCGTCCAGTTGGCTGATCTGCTGAACAGCCCTGCGATTTCTTTGGAGCGCGCTTTCAACTGGCGTGCGCGGCGTTCCCTCGACTACCCTCGCCGCGACTGAGCAGTCTCTGACAAACATGCACACGGAATCGAACGCTCCGCAAGCGAGCCCCACGCGGGGGCCCGCCCCCGGTCCCGCCCCTTTTCACCCATACATCTCTCCTGAGACTCTTGTGCCGGAGTTGACGGCGGCGCCCCTCATCATCGGGACCCTGCTTGGCATGGTTTTCGGCGCCTCGTCATTGTACCTGGTGTTGAAGGTTGGCCTCACTGTCAGCGCCTCGATTCCTGTGGCCGTGATCGCGATCACGCTCTTCAAACTCCTGGCTCGGTGCGGACTCCGCGAGACCACGATTCTCGAGAACAACATCGTGCAGACCGCCGGCTCCGCGGGGGAGTCGATCGCTTTCGGCCTGGGAGTGACGATGCCCGCCATTATGATTCTGGGCTTCGATCTGGAGTTGTCCCGGATCATGCTCGTCGCGATCTTGGGCGGTTTGTTGGGAGTGCTCATGATGATCCCGCTGAGGCGGGCGCTGATCGTGGCCCAGCACGGCTTGCTCAAGTATCCCGAAGGAACGGCTTGCGCCGAAGTGCTCAAAGCGGGCGCTTCCGCCGAGTCCCGCTCCAAGGCGTCCGCCACCGCCAGGGCGGAGGCTGCCGCCGCCCAAGCGGCGGGGGGCGCGGCGTCAAGCAACTCGGCCACCATCTTCGTCGGATTCGGGATTGGCCTTGTCTATAAGACCATGATGGCGCTTTTCCGGCTCTGGAAGGACGTGCCGGAGAGAGTATTCGGGGCGCCGTTCAAGGGCGCGTCCGTATCCGCGGAGATCTCGCCGGAGTTGCTCGGGGTTGGGTACATCATCGGCCCTCGAATCGGCTCGATCATGTGCGCCGGGGGAGTGCTTTCGTACCTGGTGCTCATCCCCGCCATCGAGTTTTTCGGCGGGCTCTCCGCGGCAATCGTGCCGCCTGGCACAATGCCTATTGGCGAGATGGGCCCGGAAGAGATCCGAGGGGCCTACATTCTCTACATCGGGGCGGGGGCCGTGGCGGCGGGTGGCATTATCAGTGTGCTGCGATCAATGCCGATCATCTGGCATGGACTGCGAGAGGGGCTGCGCGATTTCCGCGGGGCGAAAGGGATCGGCTCGAGCCTTGTGCGGACGGACCAGGATCTGTCCATGAAGTTCGTGCTGCTGGGCATTATCGCGTTGCTGGTGGCGATTGTCTGCGCCAAACCGCTCCACATGAACATCCTGGGGGCTCTCTTGATCGTGCTCTTTGGCTTCATCTTTGTTACCGTCTCCTCCCGGCTCACGGGGGAGATCGGCTCCTCGTCGAACCCCATTTCAGGCATGACCGTCGCGACCTTGCTGCTGACCTGCCTCATCTTCCTCATCCTGAACTGGACCGGGAGCGACTACTACGTCACCGCGCTCTCGGTGGGCGGGATTGTGTGCATCGCCGCCTCGAACGGCGGGACAACGTCACAGGATCTCAAAACGGGCTTCCTGGTCGGGGCCACGCCCCGTTCGCAACAGATCGCGATTCTCGTCGGGGCGCTGACTTCGGCGCTGGTCCTGGGACCGATTCTGCTTCAGCTCAATAATGCGGCTACCGTGTATGTTCCCGTGGCATCACAGAAGAACTTCCCAGCCGCTCTCCGTGCGGACGTGTCTGCTCTGGCAAAGCGCGAAAAACTGCTGGGCCCGCAGGCGGGGACGGACAGCCGGGATTACTTCGTGTGGCATAACACGGATGAGAAACTGGCCCCTCCAGGCCGCTACTTAGTGGACGACGCCGGCGTGCCCATCTACCTGGTGGACCCTGGGATCAATGGTACCCATCGTGAACGCCCCGACGGGACGAAGGTGGCGAAATTTGACGCGCCGAAGGCGACTCTGATGTCATACATTATCAAGGGAATCCTTAACCGCCAACTGCCGTGGGGCCTGGTGCTGTTGGGGGTGATGATCGCCCTCGTACTGGAAATGTCCATGATCCCCTCTTTGGCGTTCGCCGTGGGGGTCTATCTGCCCCTCTCCTCGTCCACGCCGATCTGGGTGGGCGGCATGGTGCGGTGGTTGGTGGACCTCTACCTTCGTCGAAAACATCGCCACGCCGGTTTGACCGAGACGCAATTGGTCGCGGAGGGCGACAAGAGCTCGGGAGTGCTGATGGCGTCGGGGTACATCGCGGGCGGGGCCATCGCGGGGATTCTCATCGCGTTCATGGCCGGACTTGCCGATCCAGGTGGTTCGTGGCTGGGACGCCTCCTGGCGCGGGTCAATGCGAGCGTTGCGGACTGGTCTAGAACGAACCCATTCTTCGAGGGAAAGTGGGCGGACCTGCTGGCGCTGCTGCCCTTCGGGATCCTGGTCGTTCTGCTTTACCTTGCGGGACGTGATGTGATTCTGGCAAACAAGCCGTCCCGGACAGATCCAACAGGCGCGCCTTCCTCGTAGCGCAGGTTTCCTAACCTGCTGTGTCGCCGACTTCAAAATCGGCTGCGTGTGCGACAGGGCCAGCACGCTCGCGCTCCTAATCGACTCAACCCCCTTCGAAAGCCCTGCAGACTAGAAACCTGTTGCGACACGGCAGGCTTGGAAGCTCGCGCTACGGGAGAATCTGGTCGTCTTCAGTAGGCCGGATGCCCTCATGCGAGGAGTGGGACGCGTTTTCAATAGATCGCAGGACGCAAGGTGGCACGACTGGCCAGCACGTGACATTAGGTATATGCATATATTTCAAAAACAATTGTGTGTCAGGCAACGAGCTTTTTGACTTTAGCCAGTTCAACTTCGGTCCACGTGACGACCCTGACAGCCTCTGTTTGGTTTGGACCGCGGACAACAACCCAATGCCCTGAACAACGCAGGCAACATCGCGGGCGTGGTCATGCCAAGGGGGCCTCGAGCGTTCTGGAATTCAGCTTCCTCCACACTCGTCCCGCTCTCGATTCCCGCCAACGGCGGCAGCTCTGCAGTGGATATGAACAATCGGAATGACATTCTCTGGGGCGGTGGCTCCGATGCCCTCATATACCTGGTCAGCGGCGGTCAGACGACTCGCATCAACGAACCCTCCGGCCCCAATCGGCTCCTTGGGATCTGCAATAATAACAGCCTCAACGACGCCGGCCAGGTCGTGGGCCAGGCAAATCCTCCTTCTTACTCCTGGCTTCTTCCGGAGGGGACTCTGCCTTTCGCTTTTGTCTGGCAGGACGGCTCCACCTATAAGCTCTACAACCAACTCCAGAACCGCGCTGGCTGGCTGAGCCTGGACGACGCCTCCGCCATCAACAAGCATGGAGAGATCGTGGGCACGGGCAAAGCAGTCGATGGCACCGTGCATGGATTCCTGCTGCGGCCGATTGCCGCTCGGATATCGATCAGCAAAACCGACGGCGGGATCACGATCCAATTCACCGGGACGATCGAGTCTGCCGACCAGGTGAGTGGCCCTTACTCGCCCGTCGTGGGCGCCACCAACCCCTTCACAGTAACGCCTAACATCGCCGCGCGGTTCTACATCGTCCATTAACGGCCGGGCGCGGTTTCAGGAAGGCCGGACCAATCGGTCCGGCCTTTTTCTTTTGGCGGCGATCGAGACGCGCCATCATCGAGGTCGTTGGACACAAGCCGGCGAGACCAACGGCACAGAACGGGGTTGCCAACGCAAAGGCATTATCTTTAGGATGGGACATCGATGAAATTTGAAACACTGTGTTTGCACGGCGGTCAGCAACCCGACCCCACGACTCTCTCGAGGGCGGTGCCGGTCTATCGAACGTCCTCCTATCTCTTCAAGAACACGGAACACGCTGCGAACCTCTTCGCTTTGAAGGAGCTGGGCAACATTTATACGCGGCTGATGAACCCGACCCATGATGTCCTTGAAAAGCGCATCGCGGCGTTGGAGGGAGGGGCTGCGGCACTTGCGGTGGCTTCGGGTACAAGCGCCATTTTTTATTCGGTCATTAACCTGTGCCAGGCGGGTGACGAGTTGGTGTCGGCCAACAACCTTTACGGCGGCACGTTTACCCAGTTTAACGACATTCTCCCGCGGTTCGGGATCAAGACGCGGTTCGTTGACCCGAACAACCCCGACAATTTCGCGCGTGCCATCACTCCGAAGACGAAGCTGGTGTTCTGCGAGACGATCGGCAATCCGGCGTTGGACGTGGCAGACATGCGAGCCATCGCCCACATCGCCCACACGCACGGTCTGCCCTTGATCGTGGATAGCACGTTCACCACGCCCTTCCTCCAGCGTCCCATCGATCACGGGGCCGATGTCGTGGTGCATTCGCTGACGAAATGGCTCGGCGGCCACGGGATCGGCATCGGCGGTGTCGTGGTCGATTCCGGCCAATTCAACTGGCAGACGGAGAAGTTCCCGCTGCTAACCGAGCCGGACGCGAGCTACCACGGGATCAGGTGGGCGCATGACCTGGGCCCGCTTACGCCGCTGGCCTACATCTTGCGCATGCGCGTGATCCCGCTGCGCAATCTGGGCGCCTGCATTTCACCGGACAACGCATGGATGTTCCTGCAGGGAATCGAGACTCTTCCTCTGCGCATGGAGCGGCATTGCGAGAACGCGCTGGCGGTGGCCAAGTACCTGAAGAGCCATGCGGGCGTCGAATGGGTGCGCTATCCGGGTCTGGCGGGCGATCCGATGTTCGCCCTGAACAAGAAGTACCTGCGCGGTAAGGGTGGCGGCATGGTGGTGTTCGGGATTCAGGGGAGCAAGAAGGCCGGCCGCCGCTTCATTGATTCGCTAAAACTCTTTTCACACGTGGCGAATGTGGGCGATGCCAAGAGTCTGGCCATTCACCCTGCTACGACCACGCATTCCCAGTTAACCCCCGAGCAGCAGGCGGCCTGCGGGATCAAGCCGGAATTGGTGCGCCTCTCCATCGGCCTCGAGCATATCGACGATATTCGAGCCGATCTCGACCAGGCGCTGTCCGCCGCGCGGGCTTAGGCAGGCAGAGTCTCCATGCTGTAGCGCGGACTTCCAAGTCCGCTGTCTCGCAGGTTTCCAAACCTGCTGGGCGTGCGAATGGTGGGGGGCGCTGGGAGGTCCGAACGTCGTAGCGAGGTCGCCCGCCCTGCCGACTTTGGAAGTTGGCAACACAGCGGGTTTGGAAACCCGTGAAAATGACTCTCGACCGGCTGAGCGCGCGTTGCTATCGTCAAAGCCATTTATTATGACTGATCCGCGCTACATGAAGCTGGCTGCGCTGTTGGTGGAATACTCCATGGCAGTTCAGGCGGGGGACAATGTCCTGCTCGACATGATCGATGTTCCGGACGAGTTCTCAGTGGAGTTGATGCGGGCGGTGCGCCGCGCCAGAGCGACGCCCGTCGTCGAGATCCGCCACACGCGTGTGACTCGCGAGGTCATGCGCGAGACCAATGCCGCGCACGCCGCACTGATGAGGGACATCGAGTTGCGCAGGATGAAGCTGATGCAGGCCTACGTGGCCGTGCGCGGCAGCGCCAACGCGAGCGAGGGCGCCGATGTGCCCAGCGACCGCCTGGCGCTTTACTCGAAGACCCTCCGCCCCGTCATGAATTACCGCGTCAGCAAGACCCGCTGGGTCGTGCTCCGATGGCCCACTCCCAGCATGGCGCAAGCCGCAAATATGAGCACGGAGGCGTTCGAGGACTTCTATTTCGACGTCTGCACTCTCGACTACCGAAAAATGGCCCGTGCCATGGTTCCCTTGGCGGCGCGGATGAAGAAGGCGGATCGGGTTCAGCTCAAAGCGCCGGGCACGGATCTCACGTTCAGCATCAAAGGCATCGGCGCCAAGCCATGCGACGGGCTCCGCAACATCCCTGATGGCGAGGTCTTTTCGTGTCCCGTGAAGGATTCGGTGGAGGGCGTCATTCAGTTCAACACGCCGACGATCTATTCCGGCGCCAAGTTCGAGAACGTCCGGCTCGAGTTTAAGAAAGGGAAGGTCGTCAACGCCACCGGCAGCAATACCAAGCGCCTCAACGAGATTCTGGACACCGACGCCGGCGCGCGGTACGTGGGTGAATTCTCCCTTGGGTTCAACCCTTATATCGAGAATCCGATGTGCGATATTTTGTTCGACGAGAAGATCGCCGGCTCGCTCCATTTCACCCCGGGGCAGGCTTATGATGAGTGCGACAACGGAAACCGCTCCGCCGTCCACTGGGACATGGTTCTGATCCAGCGTCCCGAGTGGGGTGGGGGTGAGGTCTGGTTCGACGGGGAGCTGATCCGTAAGGACGGGCTGTTCCTCCCCAAAGACCTGAAGGGACTGAACCCGGCGAATCTGAAGGGGAAGTAGGCTGACTCCGTTTGCATTTCATTTAACCGCAAAGAGCTCAAAGAACACATAGACAAAGCCCGTGAGAAGGCCCGTCATCCGCATCTTTCGCGGTGTTCTCTGAGTTCTCTGCGGTTGTATCCTCTGAGATGCGAGCCACCCTACTGTCGTCAGCTCAATGAGACCGAAAGGGCCTCGCCCGGTTTGACGACGATGGGCGATGTAAAAATGACCTCCGCCGCCGCCGATTCGGCTTTGAGCGTGCACTCGACCGGTTTGCTCCCCAAGGTGGCCTGGACTTTCCCGGGCGTTTTGGGTGCTGACAGGTGAAGGCTGCTAAAGGCGATCCGCCCTTCGACGACGACCACCTCGTTCTGCTGGCTGGCTCCGTTGCGGGTCTGACGCAGACTGCCCCAGCCTTCCGGGCCGCAGAAGAATGATTTGAACTGGTCCTTGGAGGAACGGGGCGTGAACCGAAGCATCTTGTTCGGCCCGTCGTACTCGTATCCGGATAGAGCCAGGAGGAGCGACCAGGAGGACATGGCCCGAGCATAGTGCCCGCCGCACTCGATTTCATTCCACGGGTTGCGCTGGATGGGCGCGCGGGGGATGCCGTCATAACGATCCCGCGCGCCTTTGGCGACCGCCAGGCCTTCTTCGACCATCCCCTCGTAGATCATGTGCGCCGCAGCCTGGTATTCGATGCCGGTCCAGACCTCGTCGGAATAGAGCATAACGTTCGCCGGCCTCCCGCCCAACGGCCACGTGCAAATGATCAGGCCTTTGTCACCGTCCCCGGCGAAGGCGCGGGGGATGTGCTTCCACCCGGTGAGATCCGTCTTCCAGTTGTGCTTGAAGACGGCGCGCAGGGCCGACTGCACCTTCTCTCGCGGAAGCAGGTAACCCAGGCCGAGCTGGTGAGCCCACCACTGGCCAATGAGTTGGTCAGACATGCAGCCTGGGCCCACTTCTCCGGGCCGCCCGAGGTAATCAGGGAGGTGCTGCTGGAAGTAGTCCCCATTCCAGCAAAGCGCTATCAGTCGCTCCTGGCCTTTCTCGAACACGGCGTGAAAGCGGTCGGCGGTGGCGTTGTCTCCCATGCGACGGCCCCATTCCTCGCCCGCGCGCAGTGCCGCAAGGTAATAGGTGCCGATGAAGGTGGTGACACCATGGAGGGCTTCGTCGTACGTATTCCATTGATCATCTTTCAGCGTGCCGTCGGGCGTGCCTCCGGAGCCTGCGGCGTCCCTGGCGATGAGGTATTCCACCGCGTGTTTGACTTTGGGCCAATATTGCTTGAGCCAGGAGTCATCCGGGTGGTTCAGAGCCTCACGCCAGGCTTTGAGAATGCAACTTGCGTGGCCGTCCGCAAACGGTTGCTCGCCGGTGGGGCGGGGGGGAGACGGCACGTCGGTGCGGTTGTTCACGCCTCCGTTTTCGAGTTGCTGGTGGGTGAAGTCGATTCTGCGCATCTCCTTCTCGAGATCCGGGAACAGGCGGGCCAGGGTCTGCTCGTAGCCCCACACATGCGTGCACGTGGGCTGGCAGCAACCATTCGAGCCTTCCCAGCCATAGACATCCCCATTCGCGATTCGGAAGACCACGCCGATGTGGCGGATGATCGCCGCCTGGGAGGTCACACAGTCGAGGAGCCAGTAGGGGAGGGTGCTGTTGTAGAAGGTCTTGCGAAACCGTTCCGTGACCTCGCACCACTTGTCGAAGTTGCCGGTTGCCTCGCGCAGCACAGCGCGCGCGTCCGGCCATCGGGTAGAGTAGTGACAACCCATCGCCACGCCGGCGGCGTTGTACTTGTTCGGGAAACGCCAAGTAAGGAGGAACGGAACCTCGATTGTTCCGCCGGGCGGAACGGTGACTGTGGTGGCAAGCGCGCCGACGCTCGTCGTTTCCTCGGGTGTGGGGGCGGATGCGACCGCCTCGCTTGCGGGCAAAAACCGCCCTCGCGCCGCGAACTGCGTCCACGCCGCAGCCGGGCTGGGCAGCGCGCAATCGGCCGAGGCCTCTCCCGCCAGGGTGGCCAGGGCCATGGTGCCGAAGCCTGGCGCGGATGGGGGAGTACCGATGGGCAGGCTGCAATTCGCCCCTACGAGGGCGCAAACTCGCGCGAAAGCCCGCTGGCGTGGGCGGCGCAATCCCGCCTCCTCCGCCTTCAGGACAGGCCCCGCGGCCATGGCGACCTTTCCCCGTCCGATGGGCCGAACCCAGAGCCGCAAGCCTTCCGGGGTGGAAGAGCCCTGGGTGTCGGAGTGTGGCTGAAGCCGGTCGAACTCGACCATGTTCGGTTCATGAGGGGAGGCGTGGGTGGTGGCGCGGACTGCGTCGAAGCGAGCTGGGAGGATCTCGTCCAACAGGCGTAAGACCGCATGGCTGGCTGGTTGATCGGCGAACTCAATTTGATCCACGTTGATGTGCCCCCAGCCGCCGGTGTTGTTATCCACGATCTCGATGTGCGCGGTTTGGCCCTGGAGTTCCCGCACATCCCATGAAGCCGGGAGGAGCCGCTCCCGGTCGTTGCCCGAGGTGGCGCGCACGGTCTTGTCACCGACGATGAGCCGGATCTGGGTGTTCTCATGGGAACCACCGCCGAGGAGGAATCGGACGTAATTACGTTCGATGGTGAACGGCTTGCTGATGAGGCGGCCCACAGTCGCATCGCCATTGAGGAATGTGTTGACCAGGCCGCGCCCCACGAAGCCTGAGACCGCTTGCTGATTGGGCAGGGTGCCTGCGGCAGGCTTCGGCCCGAAGGCGGCGCCTTCTGCTGTCCAGCGGTCGTAACCGCTCTCGAAGTCCTCAAAGAGCACATCGGGACGGCCGGCGGTTGCCTCTCCCATGGCTTGTCCTTTGCTTGCCTTGGCGTAGGCCGCGAGCAAGGCCTGCGCCTTGCCGGAAAAGAAAAGGACCGCACCAGCCTGGACCGCCTCATAGGCCGCTCGCAGGACAGGTTCGGGGAAATCATCCGGCGCGTCCTCGAGCCAGATGACGGTGTGAGCGGGGTCTGTGAGTCTGCTGGGGGCGTATAGCAAGCGATCGACGGGCTCGACGGTTAAGAGCGCAGGGCGGGCCGGCGAGGGAGCATCCAGATGATCCAGGGCTGAATTTGAATAGAGATGAACCGGGCGGTCGAGCACGGGCTCAGCAGCCGCCTCCGCGCGCATCAGAAGCCCCGTCGCGCGGCCTTCGCGGAAGCACTCGTTGACATTGCCGCCCAGGTCGGGGTGATGGACACCGTCGAGCGTTCCGACCGCCTCGTAGCCCACCGGGTTTTGCAGAAACGCGCCCAGCGCAACCTCCTGCGGCTGGGAGCCAGGGTTGGACAGACGAAACAGGAAGACCGCTACCGGTGTGGATGAGAGCGGCGTATCCAACGGAGAAAACGGGCTAAACGCGGTGAGTTCGAGCTTCACCGGCAGGTCGGGGTCCTGGAAACGAAGAACGGCCACGGGGTATTCACCGGTCATCTCGATCTGGCGGATTCGGGGCGCGGGCGGGCCGCCCGCGGTCTGGAGCAATCGCGCGATTGCGCCAGTCTTGATTCCAAAGTGAAAAGGCAGTTCGCCGTCGGTGAGGGTGTTGAACAACTGCCAGGTGGTGAACTGCCCGTCGGCGCCAATCTCGAAATTGCCGGTGCCGATGCCGCCCAGGTGCATGCGGGCGTCCGTGTGCACGTCGGCGCGGTAGAGCCGGGGAGAGGACGTGCCCTGGAGCGCGCGCTTCCAATCATCGAGGGTCTCGGCAGCGCTGGCGGAGGGGGTCCAGGTGGCGGCGCCGAGGATCGCGCCGGCAGTGCCGGCGCCGGCGAGGGCGAGAAATTCGCGGCGGTCGAGCATGGTTGAAGAGGGACGGCAGGCGCCCGAGCAATTACATTTGCGCATGGGTGTGGTTATTATTCGTGGCGGTAATCTGTGCACGGGCCGCCCGGATGGCAACACCATTTCGCTCATCCCATTCCATGCACTTTTCTTTTAACCGCAAAGGGCGCAAAGGAGCGCAGAGGGAAGGGACTTGAGAGCCGTTGCATGGCCGAAGGCTACTTGTGCGTCGCCGAAGGAGAGACAGCGGCAGGCCGTGCAAGTTGCTGGTAAGGGAACGAGCTACCCTGGGTAACCCGTGTGACAGGAAAACAGCCGCAACGCGGCTGTGTCATGCCGGCCCGACTCGTCGTGGACATGGGCATCAGCCTGAGAATGGACGCGCTGCCACCGTCGCCTCGATGAGCCTCTATTACCGCGGGCGTCAAGTCTCATCCCGGACCTTGCTCAGCGCTTCTGCCACGATTCGCTCCACTTCCGTCGATTTCCCCCGCTGGGGCCGCGCCGCCGCCACGGCCGCCTCAAGCTCTTGCCGCGTGAGTGGCCTCACCGGGCGTATCAGCAGCCCGGCCTCGCCCAGGTCGAAAACGTTCACTGGGCCGCCGCGCGCCAACCCCACGCGCTCGCACCAGTCCTGCGGGAAAACCGACTGGCGCCTCTCCGACAACGTCATGGTCGTTGCTTTCATGCGGTAAAAATCTTTTACCAAGGCATCGTTGTCAACTGCCGGTTCCCCGGACGGATACAAATGATCGGGGGCGACTCCTCGGGGATGGGAGACGGATAGAGCGTGACGTAGGTCATTCGCCGGGTGAAGCGCGACGGGCAGTCGGAACTGGAAGTAGAGAACCTTTGCGGTCCTTTGCGTTCTTCGCGGTTGAGTCCTCTGCCCGGACGAATTTGTCTTCCTCAAGGCATCAACAGCGAGACGATGGTTCGAAATTTCGTCGGGTTATCGCCTGGGCTCTGGGCGCTCGCGGCATCGTCACCCGGGTCCCACAGCTTCGGGTCAAACGCCCGCTTCGTCGTGCTTGAGGACACATGGCCGTCGCCCCAGAGGGCGTTGATTCCGGTGGGATTCCTGGACGTGGTGTGCGGCCTCGTCCGGACGGTATAGATCAGGTCCGTGACAATGGAACGCTGGCTAACCAACCGGGACGACTTCTCCGCCACGAGCGACCACTCCTCTTCGCCGGGCCGGGGCGGCGTCCTGGCCGGTTGGTCGGACTGCGGGGAATCGAGCAGTTCGATCAAGGTGAAACCGGCGTCTTCCACCGAACGGGTCTTCCGACAAGCCTGGATTCTCATAGGGTTGGGCGCGAATCGCTTTGACCGAGTTAACATCGCAGTGCATGTGACATTGCCCCGTTTGTGAGTTTTGCACAACTCGACTTTGCGGAAAATCACACCACCGTTCAGCCAGCGATTCCTCTCGCCGGAGCGGCGGGCTCAAACGTCTGGCAGGCCTTTGAGGAAGGCGTCGCGCAAGGTAGAGGGCCGGTTGGGGTTCCAGGCGATAAACAAATCCCCTTTTGGCGGATCGACAAGGGGCCGAAAGATGATCCCAGGATGCGGCAGCGCCCGGAGGGACTCCGGCAGGATTGCGACACCGCAGTCGCTGGCAACCAGCCCGAGGATGGTGAAGCCGCGTTCCCCCGCCTGAAGGGTCCTGGGACGAAAGCCCGCGCGTTCACAAGCCTCAGTCACATGCTTCCATGCTCCGGGGTAGCTGTCACTCGAGATGGCGATGAACAATTCCTGACTAAGCGCTTTCAGAGGTACCTGTTTCTTTCGGGCGGCGGGGTGGGTCGCGCGCAAGGCCACCACGAAGGAGGATGAGCCGACCTGACGTTTGGCCAGGGAGGCCAGATCGGCCTCGTGCGCGAAACCGATGAACCCGGCGTCCAGGCGTCCCTCCTGAAGCGCGGTAGCCTGCTGGGTGGCGGTCAGATCGAGGAGATCCACCGTCACGTCAGGATACTCTTGACGGAAGCGCGCCAGCAGCATCGGAACCTGGCTATGAAACAGACCCCAGACGTAACCCAGGGCGAGCTTGCCGCGGATGACTCGCCCTTGTTCTTGGGCTGCGCGGATGGCCTCGGCGCTCTGTTCCAGGATGCTCCGCGCTTCCTTCAGAAACGCCTTGCCGGGTTCGGTCAGACTCACGCTCCGGCGATTTCGTTCGAACAACCGCACTCCCACCTCTTCCTCGAGTTGCTGGATTTGGCGGCTCAAGGCGGGCTGAGCAACGCGCAGGTGTTGGGCTGCCTTGGTAAAGTTCAGCCCATCGGCGACGGCGACAAAATAACGCAGATGTCGGAGTTCCACACGCGGGACGATACCTCCCGGGCATGAGTCTGCGAACTACAAAGTATTGGCCGGACATCGGTGCGACTCTTTAGAGTTTCCGACGTAACAAATGCACCATCCTGATATGAGCGCCGCACTTCATCCGCTCGCCGTTCCGGCGCGAGGCACCTGGGATCATCGTTTTGCCGAACGCACCCGTCACATGCGGCGTTCCGCGGTGCGGGAATTATTGAAGCTGACCACCCGGCCGGACTTCATCTCCCTGGCCGGTGGGTTGCCCGCGCCGGAACTCTTCCCCATCGGCGAGGTAAGAAGAGCGAGCGAAGCGGTCCTGACACGGCATCCCAAACAAGCCCTGCAATACGGCGAAACCGAAGGGTTGGCCGGCCTCCGTGACTGGATCGCGAACCATCTCAGTAGCCCGGGGCTGACGGTGAAACGGACAAATGTTCTCGTCACCACCGGCGCTCAGCAGGCGCTCGACTTGATTGGCCGGGTGTTTCTTGATCCGGGGGACAGGGTGCTCGTTGAGAATCCAACCTATCTCGCGGCGCTCTCGGCGTGGCGGCCGTTGGGAGTCGGGTTTCTGGCGATGCCGTCGGATGCTGACGGAATGTGCGTCGATGCAATGCCCCCATTGCTCAAGCAGCGGCCCAAACTGGCCTACTGCATCCCCAATTTTCAAAATCCCCAAGGCACGACGTTGAGCGGGCAAAGGCGCAACTGTCTCGTCGATTTGCTCCACGGGGAGGACGTCGTTTTCGTGGAGGACAACCCCTACGGCGACCTGCGCTACAGTGGCAAGGAGGTTCCCCACGTCCTGACCTTGAGTGCGCGGTTGGGCGGCAGTTCCAGCATCGACGGGAGCGTCATCTACATCGGCACCTTCTCGAAGGTGCTCGCTCCCGGATTTCGTGTGGGGTGGGTGGTTGCCCCCGAGCCGGTCATCGAGAAGCTCGTGCTGGCGAAACAGGCAGCCGATCTGCACACCAGCACCCTGAACCAGCATATTATTCTGGAGCTTGTGGCTGACGGCTTTCTGGATCGCCACATCCCGTTACTCCGGTCGGCGTATCGGGAGCGCCGCGATGGCCTGGTGTCCGCCTTGGAAAGGCTCATGCCGCCCGAGATTTCCTGGACCCGCCCGGAGGGGGGTATGTTCGCGTTTGTTACCCTGCCTTCGAACATGATCGCGACCACCCTGCTGACCCACGCGCTCGAGCGAAAGGTGGCGTTCGTGCCCGGAGAGGAGTTTCACATCGACGGTGCGGGGACCAACACGTTGCGGTTGAGCTTTACCGGCGTGACACCCGAGAATCTCGCAAGAGGCGTCGAGCGCCTGGCAGAGGCAATCGAGGCTGCGGGGCGGGTTGATGAGTGTCACTCCGGTTCGCTGCCAACCGTCCGAGCGTGACGATGCAGGGCGCACGCAGGGGGCAATCGAACGCGCTACGGCAACGCGGTGCGGCGGGGTGCCGTGCGACTGGCGGCCATTAGGTTAAGCTTTTCGTAAGGTCGGCGTGCCTCGACAGGTTTGCGCAACGGCGGCGGCCTCAGGCCCATCCTGTCGGAGGGAAGAGCGGTAGGGGACTCCGCTAGCCCTCATTTTCAGGGGTAAAGATGAGAGAGGACTGGCGCAGTCCAAAACCTGTCGGACTCCAGGGCGGCTTCGGTAGGCGTGGAGCGTCTCGGAATTGCCGGCATCCGGCCTGGCAGGCTGGACAAAACCTCCCGGCGCCATTACCTTTCAGGTCTGATCAGCTCATGAAAAAAGTTACCGAAGGCGTTCCGAGTACCAAACCGGGGGCACCCGGGAAGGAACCCGGCGCGCCGAGAAGCGGGAAGATTCATCCGGTGGTGATCTACCCTTTCCGGCAACCGAGTGATTACTCGAATCTGGCCGAGCTTTTCCGGTTGATCGCCCGGCTTGATGGGGAGCGGGAGAAATACGCTCGTCCGATCACGGTGATTGATCGCAAGACCCATTACGCGATGGAAGGAAACAAGGCATTTCTTGAGTTCAGAGACGGCACTGTTGCGCGGCACTCGGATATCCTGGATGCCTGGTGCGTAGATACCTGCCAGATGTGGTACTGCGGATTGGGCGCGGCGTTCGAAAAAGGCGGGCCTGACGACGTGTACTGGCTGATCCCGGGCGACTTTGATTACGGCACCGCCGTCGGCAAGGAGGTCCTGGGGCGGTTGCACGACCTTCCAGAGATCATCCTGGAGCTGAAACACGATTTGTGCGTCGGCGAGATCACCACCGACCACAACCACTCCAAGCAACTCATTGACACTTACGGCACCTTCGCCCTGCTCTACAACTGGTTCCCGTCCGAAGCCCGGGGCATCCGAGAGCTTACCGAGCGGCCCCGGTCCGAGTTCTTTGCGATCCGGCACGGCTTCCTGCGCGAGGTCCTGAGAGAACGTTGGTATGCCTATGAGCAGACCGTGGTCATGCTGTTGATGGCCGTTCTCAACAACAAGCACATCACGCGGTTTTTCGTAGGCAGCGTCTCCGACCTGCCGCAGGGACGTGAATCCCTCGCCTCAGCCGTGCAACAGGTCGAACGCACGGAGCGGGTCCTCAAGACGCTCTGGCTGGAGCGGAACGAGTCCAAGACCGGCTGGACCGACCAGTTTCAGATCCTCGAAGCCCAGTCGGAGCAAGTCCGCCGGGCCGCGCTGTTGATCCTCCGGAACGTCCTGACCTGACTCGGTGCGTTTTCAAACGAACTCTAGGACTTGATTTTCATCCCAGGCTTCGTATAAGATGCGCTCGCAAGCCGCATCTTGAAAACGAGGCTTTCTTCTGAAGCCGCTTTCTGGCTTGCCTTGTGTCTTGGTCGTACACGCTCTGAAACTCTGATCCGTCCAGCGAATCATGAACCCTGACTCGATGACTCGAAGACAATTCGTCCGCCTCGCGACAGCGGGCTGTGCGGGAGGCATGTTACCCTTCACCCCCTTCCTCTCAGGCGCAACGCCGGCTGAGGAGTGGGACCCCCGAAAGCCGTTTCTGGTCCAAGGCAGCCGGTTGCGCGTCCAGCCGGTCTTAATGTACAGCCTGCCGACCCCGAAGGAAGCCACCTCGTGGAAATCCTGGGGTGGAGTTCAAACCGAAGCCGCCGTTGCCGAGGAGGTTAACCGAATCACGGGAGAGCTTCAGGCCCTGGCGCTGCGAGCCGACTTCGGTCTGGAGTTTTTGCCCGTTGCACGGGTGAACTCCGTCGAGGCCCTGGGTAAAATCACGGGGGGACATGATGTGACTCTGGTCTATGCCTGCACCGGCAGCGGCGCGATGCTTCGAGCCTGTCTTGGAATAACGAAGGACGCTCTGATCTTCGTCCGACACAAGTCGGGGCCGGTCTATTACTGGTATGAGGCCCTCAGCACGCGTTATCTCAAGACCGACGACCCGGGGCTTTCGCCCGCGAGTGATTCCGCGCCGCCCATCGCGCATGTGGATGACGTCGTGGTGGACGACGCCGTCGAGCTGTTGTGGCGGTTGCGGGCGCTGTGCGCGGTGAAGAGCCTCGCCAACACGCGTATCCTGGCCTTGGGGGGTGTCTGGGGCAAGTACGCGCCCGATGCGCCTCAGAAAGCCCAGGAGCGATACGCGATGAAGATCATCGAGGTTTCTTATGACGACTTTGCGCCAAAGCTCAAGCGCGCGCGAGCTGATCGGGATCTGGCCGCAGCCGCCGAGAGGTGGAGCAAACGGTATCTCGCCATGCCGCATACGCGGCTGATGACAGAGAAGCGGTTTGTGGTGAACGCATTTGTGCTCTACCGGGCATTTACCGATTTGATGGCCGAGCATGGCGCCAACGCGTTTACGATCAAGAGTTGCATGGGCACGGTGATCCCTATGGCCGAAACGACCGCCTGCCTGTCGCTGTCGCTCCTCAACGACGAGGGCCGCCTGGCCTTTTGCGAATCGGATTTTGTGATCATCCCCGCCGGGATTCTGTTGCGCTACGTTTCGGGCAAACCGGTTTTTCTGCACAACTCGACCTTCCCGCACAGCAAGTTGGTCACCTGCGCGCATTGCACCAGCCCGCGACGGTTCGACGGGCGGCACTACGCGCCGACCAACGTCGTGACGCACTACGAATCCGAATACGGCGCCGCACCGAAGGTCGAGGCGGTGATCGGACAGGAAGTGACCTTCATTGACCCGGATTACAGCAACCCTCGGTGGCTTGGATTCCGAGGGCACGTCAGAGACAATCCAACCCTGGCCGCTTGCCGCTCGCAACAGGACGTGGAGATCGTCGGCAACTGGAAGCAGCTTCGCAGCGAAGTGCGTGACTCCCACTGGGTGATGGTCTATGGGAATCACCTGCAAGAACTCGGCTACGCGGCGCGCAAACTCGGCCTGAAGTGGGTGGACCTTTCTGAATCGGCCAGGGTTGCCTGACCTTGCTTGAGGCTGAAGATTCGAGGCGAGCCCTTCAAGTCGAGCCACGCGCATCTCGAGTCTCTTAGAAGCAGCGACCACTGCGCGGGCTTTGTGATAGCCCGGGCCTTCGGCCCTGTTGAAGTGAGTGACCTGCGCATGCACAGCCTCGCCGCATAACCTACCAAGAACAATTCCTCCCCGTCCTCCGCGTGCAACAGACCGACTCGGTTCCGATGTTCGAAAGTTCATTTGTACCTGCTCAGGTGTGGAGCAGGCCTGAACAGTTACCTTTCGCCATTCTTTGTCCATTCAGGGGCTTCAAAATGGCCGGCCTTCGCCCCAGACCGCGGATATAACGTTGGAGGTTTCATGGTTTTACGAGTCGGAAGAACGCGTTCGCATCGGTGATCGGCAGCGTGGCGCTGTTGGTTGCCTCGTAGCCTGGCAGTTCGTGCCAGTCTGGATTTGGCAGCCGAGTGGCGCGCTGCAAACGCGCCGGACCGAATCCTTCCCAAGACAGCTTGAGGTCTTGGCCTTCTTTCGCAATCGACTTAACGAAAGGTTGCATCTCGAGGATGAGCAGCCCCTCACCGCCATTCGCCAAGTGGACCTGATTACCCGACACCGCCAATTCACTGGCATGCTCGAAATTATACCCGCCCACGCGCTGGGGAGAGGCAGGGTTGGAAACGTCGATCACCTCCAGGCGACCATCATCGCCCAACCCGCGTACCTCCAGAACCACATAGACGTAGTTGCCGTCCGCCGCCATGCCGCCATCAATCCACCAACCACCGGGGACCTCATATCGGCCAACGAGCGGCGGATTGGCCGGGTTGGAAATGTCGATCACGTGGAAGCCATCGGCATCTGCCAGGTAGGCGAAGTGGCCTGACACCGCAATCCGCCCAGCACTCGTCCCGGTTTTATACCCGCCCACCTTAATCAGATTGGCTGGGTTGGAAACATTGAGCACCAGCAGTCCATCTCCGCCGTTGGCCACGTAGGCGTGGTCACCCACCACCGCCACGCTTTGAGCACCCGAATAACCGGTGTAGCCTGCGTAGCCACCCACCCACCGCGGATCGGCCGGGTGGGAGACATCGATCACCTGCAGGCCATCGGGACCCGCCAAGTAGGCGTAGTTGCCTGACAACACAGCCTTCCCGCCGCCGGTCCCGGTCTCATACCAGCCCACGTGTTTAGGATCGGCCGGGTTGGAAATATCGACCATTTCCAGGCCATAAACCCCTAAGTTATCATCTGACTCGGTCAGGTAGGCGTATTTGTCCGAGACCGCCACCGCCGCAGCCGACGCGAAGGTGTAGTACGCACCGACCTTTCTGGGACAGGCGGCATTTGAAACGTCGATCACTTTCAGGCCGGCATGACCTTCGGCCAAATACGCGTGATCGCGCGACACCGCCACGTCAACGGTCCTGCCGTTGGTCTCATTCACGCCTAGCGGCTGTGGGCTGACGGGATTGGAGATCTCGATCACTTGCAAGCCACCGTCCCCAAACGCCACGTAGGCGTAATTCCCCGAAACCGCGACGATCGAGGCCGGCAGCCCGCCCGTGTTACTCCCACCCACGCGCTGCGGACGAGCGGGGTTGGAAACGTCGATCACCTCTAGACTTCCCCAGGTCCCCGCGCAGGCGTAGTGGCCCGACACCGCGAGGCCAAAGACATTCCCGCTGCTGTGATCCTCGCCCACTTGCTTCGGATTGGCGGGGTCGGAAATGTCGATCACCTTTAGCCCTCCCGAGCCCCCCAGGTAGGCGTAGTGGCCGGACACCGCAACCTTCCAAGAATTGCCAATGTCGCACCTCCCCGCTCGCTTCGGAGCGGCCGGGTTGGAAATGTCGATCACCTCGATGCAGCCATGTTGACCGATTCCGGCATCGGCTTCCGCCACGTAGGCGTAGTTGCCCGAGACAACCAGATCTCTGCCCTCCCCGCTGCTGGCACACCAGCCCATTCCCTGGGGATCGGCCGGGGTGGAAACATCGAACACCTGCAGGCCGACAATCCAGTTTGAGCCCTCGAATCTTCGAGCCGTCACGTAGGCGAAGTCGCCTGACACCGCCACGCTGTTGGCGTACCACTCATAGGCTCCGTAGCTACCCACCTCGTGGGGATCCACAGGGTCGGAGATGTCGATCACGTGCAGGCTAGAGTAATTCGCCACGTAGGCGAAGTTGCCTAACACCGCCACGCTCGCAACGCAGTTGAAGCATCCGCTGACGTTACACCCGCCGACTCGATGCGGACTTGATGGGTCGGAAATGTCGATTACTTCCAGATCAACGCCCCCAGAGGTCGTTACGTAGGCGTAGTTGCCGGAGAGGGCGACGGCGGTTGCCGGCCCCCTCTTAAAGCCTGGCCACGAGCCTTTCAGCACGGGATTGAGGTCGTCCCCGATCGCTGTGGCGCAGCAGCCCAGCCAGAGTCCACAGGCCCAGGCCAATGCCCGCGGTGCATGGAAGATGAATCGAAGTGTCTTCATAAGATTGCCATGAAAGCTACGGCCGCTCGCTCACGCGGTAAAAGCGTTGCGGCAATCCGCTTGACTCCGGGTCAGCGAAGAAGACAACCCCGCTGCTGGCCACCGCGTTGGTCTGAATCGCCGTCCATTGCATCAGGTTGGTCGAGGCTTCAATCACCACCGCGTGCCCAGGTACAGCGCGGATGCTGGCTCCGAATCGGTTCTCGTAGATCCCGGGTGCGAAAACCTCCGGCCCGACTTGCACCGCAGTTTCCACAAACCAGCTTGAGGCGGTAAAAGATCCGCCGGAGACAAAGCCGCGCGCGCGGAGGATGCTGCCCACAGATACCGATACATTGGTCCATTGCCAGCCTGCGGTCGGTCCGTTCGGCAGCCCGATGATGCGGGTGCCGGCGCCGAGGCTGAGCCAGTCCGTGCCATTGGGGGAGACGTCCAGAGTCGCCCGCCAGACCTCAGGGCTGGTGCCGCCGCGCAGCCAGGTGAGCGTCGCGCCGTCGTAGGACAGGCTCTGCGTAGCCGGCTCGGTGTTATTCAGCCGGCCAATGTTGCTTCGCGGCTGCCCGCCCAGCGTCCCGGACCAGCCGCCTGCCAAGATCCTTCCGTCCGCCTGCAGCGCCAGGGAAGACGCCCCCCACTCCGTCCCCGGGTTGAAGTGGGTGTCCAGTGTGCCATCGGCATTGAGCCGGCCAATGTAGTTGCGCGTCTGCCCGCCCAGCATCGTGAAATAGCCGTCCACCAGGATCTTCCCGTCCGCCTGCACCGCCAACGACCGCACATAACCGTCCGCTCCCGGGTTGAATGTCGTGTCCAGCGTGCCATTGCTGTTGAGCCGGCCAATGTAGTTGCGCGTCTGCCCGCCCAGCGTTGTGAATTTGCCGCCCACCAGGATCTTCCCGTCCGCCTGCACCGCCAGGGACTGCACTTCGTTGTTCGCCCCCGGATTGAAGGTGGTATCCACCGTGCCATTGCTGTTGAGCCGGCCAATGTAGTTGCGCGCATACCCACCCAGCCTCGTGAAAGTGCCGCCCACCAAGGTCTTCCCGTCCGCCTGCACCACCAGGGAATAAACAAGAGTGACGTCGCTCCCGTAGTTGCGGCTTCCCCCTGCTGCTCCCGGATTGAAGGTGGTATCCAGAGTGCCATCGCTGTTGAGCCGACCAATGTTGTTGCGCGTGTGCCCGCCCAGCGTCGTGAAATAGCCGCCCACCAAGATCTTCCCGTCCGCCTGCACTGCCAGCGATAACACCAAACCGTACACCCCCGGAACCCCCGGATTGAAGGTGGTATCCAGCGTGCCATCGCTGTTGAGCCGGCCAATGCTTTTGCGCGTACCATTACCCAGCGTCGTGAAAGTGCCGCCCACCACGATCTTCCCGTCCTCCTGCAGCGCCAGGGCATACACAGCGGTGTAGTCGCCCCCTGCTGCTCCAGGATTGAATGTCGTGTCCAGCGTGCCATCGCTATTGAGCCGGCCAATCCGGTTGCGCGTCTGCCCACCCAGCGTCGTGAAAGTGCCGCCCACCAGGATCCTCCCGTCCGCCTGCTCCGCCAGGCAATACACGTCACTGTTCGCTCCCGGGTTGAACGTGTCGGCGGCCACCAGATTCACGGCCAATACCGCTACCACGCTGGTCACGCTCCCATTCGGGCCGCTGACCGCCACCCGGTAGGAGCCGGCGTCGCTCGCCTGCAGGTTGGCCAGCGTCAGCGACGCGCCAGTACTTTGGGCCAGCGCGACCCCGTCCTTCCACCATTGGTAGCTCAGGGGCGGGGTGCCCACTGCTGCGACGCTGAAAGTGACGCTCTCGCCCAGGTTCTTGTCCTGGCTGACCGGCTGGCTGATGATAGCCGGGTCAAGCACCGTGAGCGTGGCCACATGGGTGGTCCCACTGCCGAAGGGGTTGGTGACCAGGCAACTGAATAGGCTGCCCGAACCGGCCGACCGCACATCGTTGGTGGTATAAGTGGAACTGCTGGCACCGGCGATGGGGACTCCGTTCCTCATCCAGGAATAGCTCAGCGGCAGGCTGCCGAAGGCGGCAACCGAGTAGGTGGCCGCCCCGCCAACGGGCACAGTCTCGTCGGTCGGCTGTGTCATAATCACCGGCGGCTGTGGTCCGCAAGGGACGTAGGCGGCCAAGTCGCTCGGAACGAAGTTCATCGGCACGCCCGTGCCCGCAGACAACCCCACCAGCCCGCTTGGCGTGTTCAGCTCCAGATAGGTAATCCGAATCCGCCCGTCCCAGAACATCTCCACTTGGAAACTGTTGGTCTGGTCGTTGGAACCGTAAATCGGCACGTCCTGGTAGGTTACCGCCACCCGGTCCGAGAGCTGCTTCCACGTGACCGTCCCGCCGCCGCTTGGATTCAGGTCCCGGTAGAGCGCCGAAATCTGCGGGCGGTCAAAATGGACGGTGTAAGACGGTGACCTATCCTTGCCCCCGGACCCCAGGGTCAGATAGCCATTGCTCCCAACGTAAAGCACATCGCTGCGCGTGCCGTAAATGGCCACCGAATTGCTGTCAGACAGAGCGACCTTGGCATAGTCATTATCGCCTGGCCTCAACTCGCTCCCGCCGGTGGGGTCGATGGGGAAGGTCGCGGCCAGCTCGCTGCAAGCCTCATAGAAGTTGACAGTCCCGTTCGGCGTAAAGGTGTACGTATGGAAGGCCAGATTGCTGATGGCGGTATCGAACAATGCCGTGAAATAGTCTGTCGGTCGGATCACCGCGGTCAGCACCGCATTGGAGCTTAGCATCGTGCCGTAGGCATTGCTCACCAGGCAACTGAACTGGCTGCCCGAATCGGCCAGTGCCACGTTATGGGTCGTGTAGGTTGGATCGGTCGCCCCCTCGAGGTTCGTTCCATTGAAATACCACTGATACGCCAGGGGCGCCGAACCGGTGGCAAAGACGCGGAAGGTCGCCTCTCTCCCGGGAGACACCGTCTGATTCATGGGCTGCGTGATGATCAGTGGTGGCAATCCCGCGGGCGCCGGCCCGAATCGATCGTTCCAATCAAAACTCAAAGTAAACTGGCTCGACGAGGCTGTTACCCGGGTATCGAGCAGCGGTGAGTAGGTCGTGACATTGATGCACTGCAAAGCGGAGTCGAATTCCATGAATCGCATGAAACCGCTGCCCGTATCGCCAGCTAATTGATAATCACTCAGCAGTTCATAAACCGCTTTGCCCGCCGAATTGATGCTCGTTCGCTGAGCTCGACCCACTCCATTGTTGAGATCGAAGGTGTGTCCGCACAACACCATAAAGATTTGCGAATTCGGGCTGACGAAGTTCTGCCAGATCTGGAGCCCACTGCTGCCGCCCCGATAGCTGCTACCGCTGCGATTACCGTTGCACTCCAGATATTCGTGGAGGCTCACGATGGTGGGCAGGCCGGGATAGGCCTGAATGATTTGTTGAGCCCACTGCAGCGAAGCGGTTGAGGGCTCCAGTTCCAGAACAATGTGGAGAAACGCACGGTCCGCACCGTAAAAAATCTGGTAACTGTCGGGGACATTGCCGGGCCTAACGCGATACCAGGGGCGTCCCTGGAAGTAAGTTGAGCCCGGACCGAAATAGCCCGCCCAAACGGCCGTGCCGCTGGGAGACGATGAGCCACTGTCGTAGTCATGATTTCCGATGGCAATGCCAAAGGGAACGTCTGAATCCCGCAGGATGTTCATAGCCGTCCGTGCCCGCCTCCATTGGTCAGGCACGCCTCCGTTGTCATTGACCATGTCCCCAAGGTGCGTGGCAAAGACGATGTTCCGAGACACCCTGTTGGTGGCGATGTAATTCATCTGCGCGGTGAATCCCGCCATATTGGCGTCGGAGGTGCTGTAGACCTGGGTGTCGGGGATCACGGCGATGGTGAATTGTTCCGCCCACCCTTGGGCGACGGTGCAAATGAATGCCAGCCCCGCGGTCGCCACCACGGTCCAGCCCGTCCGTTTTGCGTATTTCGACATTGTTTTCATCATCTTGTGTTTTCGGATTGAGGTTTGAAGGTGGCCGCCCTGTTGACTTCCGTTACGAGATTCTCATCCGCGCGGGGTGCTGGGGCCAGAGAAGGCTGCCCGCGTACCACGCGGTCACGTACCCGTCAGTCTGGGTGTGGGCGACGTAGGGAATGAGGAAAGCTGCCGCTATCACGAAGAGCGCAAGTGAACGGTAGTTGATCCTGGCTTTCATGGTTATCCTTCCTCTGGTTTGTTTCAGATTCTTTGGTTTCAGGGCTGACCGGGGGCCAGCAGAACCCGGAAACCGAAGCTGCCGCTCCCGTAGCCGCTCCCGTCCGGGGCGCGGAAGCCGCGGTACGCAGACCGGCAGATCCTGGCGAAGTCTCCGAAGTCAAAGTCCATATAGCTGCCGCCACGGATCACGCGGCCCGGGCACCAGCCGGGGCCGGCCGAGTTGGGGCCAGCCGGATCAATTACACTCCCACCGGGCAGACTATCCGACCCCCAGTCCTGGCACCACTCGAAGACATTCCCATGCATGTCATACAATCCCCAAGGGTTGGGCAACTTCTGCCCCACCGGATGCGTCGTTCCGTCGCTGTTGTCTTCATACCATGCGTAGTTGGTCAGGTTGGTGTAGCCCTCCAGCCCATTGGTAGTCCAATGGCCCGGGTCATCCCCATAGCTGAACCCCGTCGAAGTCCACGCCCGGCACGCATACTCCCACTCCGCCTCCGTTGGCAGCCGATACACACTGTTGGTCGGTATTCGCCCCGCCGCCCTCTCCCGGTGCGTGAGCTTGGCACAGTAATTCGTGGCATCAAACCAAGTCACCGCCTCGACCGGAAGGTTGGTGTCGCCGGTGAACCCGCTTGGATTACTCCCCATCACCCCCAGATACTCTCCTTGCGTCACCTCGTACTTCCCCATCCAAGACCCCCGGCTGATCGTCACTGCCGTCTGCGGTCCCTCAAATTCGCGGCGGTCCAATTCGTTCTCCGGGCTGCCCATCCGAAACGTCCCCGGCGGGATGAACACCAGGTTCGTGGGTGCTGCAAACACCACCGCCCGATAGAACCGCTTGCCGGTGGCCGGGGCGGACTTGTCGGCCCACAGATAGGGGCCGGCAGGCAGTTGCAGAAACTCCAGGCAGCGCCAGGCGCTCGCATTGTTCGTTTGGGCCAGGTCCGTGACGTATTCAATCGAATACACGGTGCCGACCGTGCCCGTGATGGTCAGCCCCGCATACAGTTGAACGTCGAGTTCGGCCTGGGTTTGGGCATCGGTTCGTGGCCCTGCGCCCCAAACGGCCAGGCAGAGCAGGGAAAGGAATCGAACGGGTTTCGAGGATCGTGTCTTCATAGTTCTTCGTGCGAATGCACTGCTTTCACTCGGTACAGAGGAAAATCCGGGAAACAGATGCAGAGAATCTTTCGAGATTATTGCGGAAGCCAACGGTTCGGACCGCGGGCGGTCTTGCCGCCCGCGGGGAGATGCAAAAGGAGGGTGGCCAGGCAGCGTTTTCTCCCGCACGGGGGCGGGGAGCGACGCAGCGCAACCTTTGCATGTTCCGTCTGACCGACGGCGCGAACAGGAACCAAAGCGGGCGCTCCTGTGGACCTACACCTAACATGGAGTTCTTAGCATGGTCGGGACGAACCACCTCACGTCGGCCGCCACCCCCCCGTAGCCGCGGACGTCAGTCCGCGCCGACTCCTCCCGAGAACCCCGCCCCAGGTGTAGGCGCGGGCCACCTCCATCTCGCGATGCGGGAGGGGGCGTTCGCCAGGCCGGCGTTCGATCCGTTCAGGGACATCCCAGGGATCCTGGGGGCGAAAAAGTCAGCGCGAACTGACGTTCGCGGCTACGACGAGCCCCGTCCACCCCGTGGCAGCGGACGTCAGTCCGGTCTCACTGCACTTTGTCTCCCGCGCACGACGTTCGACTTCGACCGGGAAGACATGAAACTCCGTGTAAGGGGCAGCCTGTGGACCACGACGCTTGGGTGCTTCGTCCTTGGCTAAGATCCGCCACCGTTACCTGGCTAGCGAGTGCAGCCTTCCTGAAGCCCGTCGTCGCGGCAGGCAAGCCCAGGGCACTTTCAAGCAGCCTACCGGATCGGCACCTGTTCGGGAATGGCCCGGAAGAAACGACTCAGATCGCGGTCGGTCTTGGCCACGGCGGGTCTAAAACATGGCCAGGGGTTCGGCTTAAGTGGCTTTAGAGTCGTCGGTTCCTTCCAACGCCATGGTTCGGCATGCCCATCGGCAAAGCTCACCGTGCTCGCGTTGCCGTGGCGTGTGGCGGGGAAACTGACCCAGGTCCACACGGTGGTGCCAGGCCACTCCCAGAGGTTCGGGTGGTTGAGGGCGAAAAGGCCCTGCTGAACGCTGTTCTCGTGCTCGTCCACGAACACCAGAGCCTGAGCGGGAGCCGGGGCTCGAATCTCATCAAGCCGATGCCAACTGTAGCGGTAATACTCGTCGGTGGGGTTGGGCCACATGTTGACGTTCCAACTCATCGAGTAACTGCGGGTCCGCTGGATTTTGCCATAGTCGCGCACGGTGGACTTGTCGGCTGGGCAACGATAGATGCCAAGGGACTGGTTGTAGCGGAACAAGACGCCGCGCTGGAGGTTGCTGGAGGTTGTGTCTGTCCAGGCGTTGCCAACCACCCACGAGTCTGGAGTGTCGGAGAGCGCGTCTCGTTGGACCGGCCAGGTGTACACCGGCGTGTTGCGCGGCAGCGCGTCGTTGTAATCCCCGCAGTACGTCAGCCAGCAAAGCTGGAGCTGTCTGAGGTTGTTGAGGCACGCAATCCCCTGTGCCTTGGATTTCGCCCTCCCCAATGCAGGGAAGAGCAGCGAAGCGAGGATGGCAATGATCGCGATGACAACGAGCAATTCGATCAGTGTGAAGGCCGATCTCCCGAGCGGAGAAGATTTCACAGAAGGAAACGAAGATAACGAAGGAGGTTCGGAAGTGGCGGCCGACCATGCGAGTGGAATTGAGTTCCTTCGTTCCCTTCGTTGCCTTCTGTGAGAGTTCATGGAGTGTCCTGTGTATTAGGCTATTCGACGGTCAGCGCGACCAGCAAAGGGCCGCACTGGGTCACCTTAGAAACATAATCAATCCGCACGACCTCCAATTCTGGTTTTGGATTCGCGAAGGTGGTATGGTAAAGGCGTGACCGGTCCCGCACGGGACCGGTGGAGGAGCGTTCCTCCCACGCGAGCCGGCCGTTCGGACATTCCGGCTCCGGAGCGCCGGACGAATCCTCGTCGCGCAGGTGTTCACCATACACAATAGGCAATTCCGCCACCTCGCCGTTGGCATAGTGCAGCACGAAGGCGCCGATCCCGTGGCCTTGCCGCTCGAACCAGGTCGTCCCGTGAAGCGCGTGCAGGCGTTGAAATCTGCGGTTCACCGGGATGGCAACCTGATCCGGATAGAGTTCGGAATCGGGTACGCCGCCCCGAAGCTGAACGATCCCGCGGATATCGAAGAGCACGCCGGCGAAGGTCTGAAGTCCCGCGGGCAATGCGCTTAGGCTGCGGTCAACATCGGCGATGCTGCCGATGGGTTGCCACGACTCGTTCAACGCGACGTTGTAGGCGCCGCTCAAGTTGAGCTGGTTCGAGTCGGCTTGGACCGGTCGTCGCGGGATTGGGAACAGCGGCTGGGTCTTGCTCCCGGGTGGCGGCAGGTTCAGATCACCGTACACGTTGTGATCGAGGTGGTGACCGTTCGTCCAGGGACGCCCGAAGGCCCCCGCTGCCAGTTGGTTCGAGATCGCGGATCGCCAGAACTGGCGTTTGAACTCCTCAATGCGCGTGGAGAAGGCCATGTTCGAACCACCCGGGTAATCGGTGGATCGCCAGGGAAACGCGGTCCAAATGCGCGCGGTATTGTCTCTGCTGGCCGTGACCAGGCGCTGTCCGCCGGAGCTGAACGCCGCCGTATAGACGGCAGCGTCGTGCGCGGGGAGAATGAGGAGTTGACGGCCCGAGGCGACATCCCAGATGAAAACCCGAAACTCGCGATTGGCAGTGGCATAAAGGTTCGTGCCGCCGGCTGCCGTTACCAACCGCTGCGCATCGGGGCTGAAGGCGACTGAGGTCACCCGATTCATGTGCCCTGACAGGACATGGACTTGGCGACCCGTTCGGGTGTCCCACAGCCGCGCGGATTGATCGGCGCTGGCCGTGGCGAGCAGGTTGCCGTTGGGACTGAAGGCGAGAGACAAAACCGCGTCGGCGTGGTTGGTGAGCGTACGAAGGCACTGGCCCGACGCAACGGACCAAAGCCGCGCCGTGCCGTCGGCGCTGCCGGTGGCCAGGATGTTGCCGTCGGGGGTAAAAGCCACGGCCTGGACTGAGCCCTCGTGCCCGGCCAAGGTTCGATGCTCGGCGCCTGTGCTGACGTTCCAAATCTTGGCCGTCTTGTCCTTGCTGCCAGTGGCGATCCATTGGTCGTTCGTGCTCCACGCGACGGCCAGCACCGCGCGAGTGTGGCCGCGCAAGAGTTTTGGACTGCGCCAGTCCTCTGGCGCTTTCTCAGCAGCCTCAGGCTCAGGGCTTGGTCCGGTGGCCAAAGCGGCAGAGGACTGCCGCACTCCAAAACCTGGCGGACGATCGGACGGCTCATGCGAATCTTCCACTTCCCATACGCACGCGGTGTTGGTCGGCCCGACAGTCGCCAGGCGTTTGCCGTCATGACTGAAACCCAAAGACACCACCGGGAAGCGAACCATGAGCGTGCGCAGGAGGGAGCCAGTGTTGGCATCCCAGATTCTGGCGGTCTGGTCGAGGCTGCCTGTCGCGACGCGCTGGCCGTCCGGTGAAAACGCCGCCGTCCAGACAGTCTGGTCGTGGCCTTCCAATGTGACGAAGGGCTGCGGCTGATCCAGCGACCAGACCTTGACCGTTCCGTCCATGGCTGAAGTGGCGACATATTGCCCGCGCTCGTCCAGGCTGAAACGAATGGATTGAAGGACCATCGAATGTCCGGCCAGTTCGCGGACAACGCGCCGCGTCCGCACATCGAACAGGGTGGCCCGGGCGGTCGGATTCGGGTCATCCAAGCCCGCTGCGCCGAGCAGTTGACCGTCGGGGCTGAAGGCGGCGCGGAAGATGACGCGCTGTTTTGGCGAAGCCTCAAACGGTGGCAGTACTTCCAACCCGGACTCGGGATCCCATACCTTGATCTTGCCGTCCCAGCCACAACTAACCAGCATGGTGCCGTCAGAACTCCAAGTTACACAGGAGGCCAACTGTGAATGGCCCACCAAACGTTTGGTCTCCCCGGTGGCAAGGTCCCAGATGCGGACCGTGGTATCCTGGCTCTTAGTCCAGTGGAACGAGCCCCCGGCATAGGCGATTCGGCGGCCATCCGGGCTGAACTCAGCGGAAAGAACCGCGTCGCCGTAGTCGTTGATCAATCCGGTGTCCGCACCGGTGGCGGCGTCATAGACCCGCACCTTCCCGTCAGCGCACGCCGTGACCAGGCGCCGGCCGTCGCGGCTGAAGGCGACTTGGTAAATAAAATCCGGATGTACCAAAGGCTCGAATGCGAGCTGGCCTGTTTCCATGTCCCAAACCCTCACCGTCATATCGCCGTCCGCCCAACCCCAACTACCGAGGTGTCGGCCGTCGGGGCTGAATGGCGTGATGCCGACCTGACCGGTGTGGCCGGAGAGCGAGCGGACCGTCTTGCCGGTGGCGAGGTCCCAAATCCAGATCACCGGATGGAAACCCGCCGTGACCAGGTATCGCGAGCCCGGACTGAACGAGGCCATCAGCCCTAGGGAGGGATTATCGGACAGGGTCATCAGGTCTTGATTGCAGCTTCGCAGGAGCCACCCCCACTCCCAACCGCGATAGGACTCCGGGGTGCGCGCCAGCAAGGTGTTCCGTGCCTGAGCGAACTGGTGAGTCATAATCAGGCCCTGCGCGAGTGCGATGTTGGCGGCGTATTCGCGCACCTCCGCCTCCACTCCGGCGGCAACAGCGACCCGGCCCTGGACAGCCTCGGCTGCGGCATTGTGTTCCGCACGCCGCCATTGCCAAATCACACCGGCGGTTCCCGCCACGAACACCACGAGCAAGGCAGCGATCAAGCCCGCCCGCACCGGTTGTCGCCGGCACCAGCGCCACGCTTTGCCGGTGGGGCCGATCGGCCTGGCGAGCACCGGCTGGCCGTTTAGAAAGCGGCCCAGTTCATCCGCCAGCTCCCGGGCCGTCGCATACCGTCGGGCAGGCTCTTTCTCCAGACACTTCAGGCAAATCGTCTCCAAGTCCTGCGGCGCGCTGGGATTCAACAAACGCGGTGCCAGCGGTTCGGTGTTCAGCACCTGGTGCAGCGTGTCCGTGAGCGTTTCGCCCTGGAACGGTGGCCGGCCCGTCAGCAGGTGGTACAGCATCGCCCCCAACGCATACACGTCACTTTGCCGGGAGACCTTGCCCCGCTTACCCAGCGCCTGCTCCGGTGGAATGTAGTTCGGAGAACCGAGCATTTGGCCGGTGAGAGTCACCTCCGAGTCGCCTTCAAAGCGCTTGGCCAGGCCGAAATCGGTCACGCGCGGCTGGTCGTCGGCATCGACGAGAACGTTCGATGGCTTCAGGTCGCGATGAAGGATGCCGCGTTCGTGGGCGTAGTGGATCGCCGCCGCGATCGTCCTCAGGTAGCCGGCGGCGCGCCGGGCGTCCATGGGCTCGTGGCCAACCAGACGGGCCAGGCTCGGTCCTGCCACGTAGTCCATGACGAAGAACTGCTGACCCTCATGGATGCCGACTTCGTGGATGGCGACGATGTTCGGGTGCTGGAGGCTGGCAGCGAGCACGGCTTCAGCGCGGAACCGTTTGACGAACTCGGGGGTGGCTTGTGGCCCGAACATGAGCATCTTGAGCGCGACGATGCGGTCGAGGCTTCTCTGGCGGGCCTTATAGACGACGCCCATGCCGCCGCGCGCGATCTCCTCCAGGAGTTCGTAGTCGCCGAAGTCGCGGGCGAACGGCTCATGGGAGGCAGGGGGCAGATGCTGGGTACTCGAGGCTGGAGGCTGGATTTCGGTTGGGGCGCCGCCTGAGTCGCACCTAAGGGCGCTGTGGAGCGAACAGACCGGGCACACTCCGTCCATCGCGCCCTCAGGCAAAGGGCGCCCGCATTCGGGACATGTTCGGATGTTTGGCATATCCGGTGGCGGCCAACTCAGCCGCTCTATATTCTTACAGAGGCAAATCGAGCGAAAAGGTGCGCGCGAACTTACTCGCTGATCACCGCGATCAGGTATCGAATCTCCGTGTCGATCTCCGCCGGGTCGGTGACGGTGTGGGCAATCTCTTCCCGCACCAACTCGCGGTACCGCTGTCGCAGGCGATGCACCGCGGACTTCACCGCGCTCTCGGACAGGCCCAATGCGGCGGCGGCTTCACTACACGAGACGTCATTTTCGCCCGCTACGAAGCCTCTCAAGCTCTCGAACTGCTCGGTCTTGCCCGCCGCGACAGCTTCGCCGCGCAGCCGTGTCAGCGCCTGCTCCAGCAACGTCATCGCCCAGCGGCGTTCATAGATTTTTTCAGCGTCCATGCGCTCGACGGGTTCGAGTTGATACCGCTCTTCCGCGTTTTGTGCGTCCAAGGAAAAGCAGTCGGCCCCGCCGCCCCGCTTCAAGGCCCGGTCCCGGTCCCGCTGATCGGAGACAAAGTGGCGTAACGCCGCCAAGAGGAACGAGCGAAACTTGCCTTTCTGGGGTGCGACTTGGCCGAGGTAGTTTTTCGCCAGCAGCCGGGCGAAGAACTCCTGCGTCAGGTCCTGGGCGTCGGGAGCGTTATACCCTTCCCGCCGCACATAGGCGTAGAGCGAATACCAATAGGTGCGGCAGAGTTTCTCCAGGGCGGCTTGTGCGCCTGGGGCTTCCCCTTGCCCCGCCGCCAATACGACGCTCCAGTGCGTAGTGACAAACAACCGGGGACTTTCCGGCGACGACTCCACTCCATCACTGGGACGAAGGTTGGTCATGCCCGGCAGCATAGCGGACTTTCGATGGATTGCACGCGCAAACGCGGCATGGGGGGCGGCCCAGGGCGGTTCTAAAGCTTGCTGGGATTGTTGCTGAAGATGGGATAGCCGCGGTTACGCTTGCATGATCGGCACCGCGCCCACGCACGGTCGTCTCCCTCCCACATTCAGCCCCGTGAGGGGCGGCATGGCTATAGAACGAGGCATTTCCCCTTGGCCCAAGCCCCGTGGGGCGACATGGTTACTGATTGTGGTGGCACAGATGGTGGCATCCATGCCGCCCCTACGGGGCTAGTTCTTTCTGTAGAACGCGGGTTCTATAGTCATGTCGCCCCTGACGGGGCTGACAATGCGAATGTCCATGAGGTGCTCTAAGTCGTTGATGTGACATGTTATGGGTCGGAGGTCAGAAGAACTTTGGAACCGGCCAAACGATGATCCGGCCCGCCGGACTGGATCTCCCCTCTGCGGTTACTCGGGGCAGGCGATCATCGCCGCGTTCTGGACTTCCACGCGGGGTGGAACTTCGGCGTAGGAGAGAACGTTGAGTTCGGCGAAGGTGGTCTGGAAGAAGCGGTGGAAAGCGAGGCGGATATGCGGCGCGCAGAGAATGACCGGCGGGGGGCCGGCGGGGGGCAGCTGCTGGGGGTGGCGGGGGGGGGGG
>ORJL011602652.1_pt1 | contig 32160 bp, 28 predicted proteins | sample 1779941 | NCBI WGS metagenome assembly ORJL01 (sample SAMEA104232317, study PRJEB22302) | groundwater metagenome | biome: forest; feature: aquifer; material: groundwater | place: USA | collected 2011-08-07 | depth 5.8 m | reverse complement strand
TATATTTTGCGGGACCCGGTCGAGCACCGCCATAAGCATGGCGGAAAAGGCCAGATAAGGATTACAAGTAGGATCAGGGCAGCGGAACTCTACACGACGCGCCTCCTCAGTGTCGAAATACATGGGGATACGCGCTGAAGCGCTCCTGTTGCGTTGGGAGTACACCAGGTTCACAGGCGCCTCATATCCAGGAACCAGGCGCCTATAGGAGTTAGTGGTTGGAGCCACCAGGGCCAGCAGAGCTGGAGCGTGGCGCAGCAGCCCACCGATATAGTGCAACCCCATGTCGGAAAAGCCGGCGTACCCCTCCGGGTTATAGAAAAGGTTCTTGCCATTCTTCCACAAGCTCTGGTGAACGTGCATACCGGAGCCGTTGTCGCCAAAGAGAGGCTTCGGCATGAAGGTGGCCACTTTGCCGTGGGCACGAGCCACGTTCTTGACAATGTACTTGTAGACCAGGACGTGATCCCCCTGCCGCACCAGCGTATCGTAGCGCAGCCCTAACTCAGCCTGGCCCGCTGTGGCCACCTCGTGGTGGTGTTTCTCCATGCGGATGCCGAAGTCGGCGATCTTCAGGATCATCTCCGAGCGGATGTCAGTCTGCGTGTCCAAGGGGGGCACCGGGAAGTAGCCCTCCTTGTGGCGCAGCTTGTAAGCCATATTTCGACCGCCGTCCAAGCTATTCTCCCGACCAGAGTTCCACGCACCCTCTTCAGAGTCGATGAAGTGGTAGGCGCTGTGGGAGTCTTGATCGAACCTGGCAGAGTCGAATATGAAGAACTCCAGCTCAGGACCCCAGTAGCTGACGTCAGCAATGCGGGTCTTCTTCAGATAAGCCTCCGCCTTCTTCGCTATGAACCGCGGGTCACGAGCGTAGTCCATATTGGCCGAATTGGCGGGATCTTTGACATCGCACGTGAGGCTCACGGTTGGGATGGAGAAACAGGGATCCATCGCCGCCGTAGCCGGATCTGGGACTATCAACATGTCGCTTTCATGTATAGACTGGAACCCCCGGATAGATGAACCATCGAAACCAGTGCCTTTCAGGAACAGGTCATCGTTCATCTCCTCCAGAGGAATCGAGAAGTGTTGCCAAGTGCCTAGGAGATCACAGAACTTCAAGTCTATTATCTTGATCTCATTCTCTTTGCACCAGGCTATGAGATCGCCAGCCTTAGAAGATCGTGGTGGTTGACCCGCCATTCATACCTCCATATATAGATTGATTGCCCGCCATTATAGTCCCTTCGGAGCGCCGATGGCGTCTCCCGGCGTCACCGACAATTCCTCTGGGCCAATGGACCAGGTGGTGGACTGGGACTGGGTTACTTCTCCTCAGCAGGGACCCGTGTCGGAAGCACTACCCACGCAACCATTCCAATGAAGAAACTGACCAACCCGGCGATAGCTTCGATACTCATTGGGGCCTCCTCATTGCCTGAACAGTTTTCCGTCTCACCATTGAGACTAGAGTAGAGGAAGGCTGTTACCTGAGTATTGCGTAAATGTTAACAAAATGTTACACCGCGAACGTTTAGGAAGCGTAGGCTTCCTCCCCGTGCTGGCTGATATCCAGGCCCACAGCCTCTTGCTGCTCCGTTACCCGAAGCCCCATGACCTTGTCCAGGACCTTGAGAATCACAAAGGTCATGCCGAAGGCCCATACCCAGCTAGCGACTACCGCCACAAACTGGTTCAATAGCTGCCCGGGATTGCCATAGAACAGCCCGTTGACCCCTCCCACGCTGGCCACGGCGAACAGGCCCGTGGCCAAGGTACCCAACGTACCTCCCACACCGTGGACTGCCCAAACGTCCAGTGTATCGTCCACGTTCAACTTACTGCGCAACCGGGTGACCAAGTAACAGAGTGCCGCGGCTCCGATGCCTATTATGATGGCAGACATGGGGGTTACCCAACCTGCGGCGGGGGTAATGGTCGCCAGACCCGCCACCGCACCCGAGGCCGCCCCCACAACGCTGGGAGCACCGCCACGCCACCAGCTTAGGGTCATCCAGGCCAGCGCACCGGCGCCGGCCGCCGTGTTGGTGGTTACGAAGGCGTTGGCTGCGGCGCCGTTGGCAGCCAGAGCGCTGCCGGCGTTGAACCCGAACCATCCAAACCACAAGAGCGCCACACCCAAGACCACAAAGGGAATGTTGTGCGGCACATCCGGCTCTTGCCCAAAGCTGCGGCGGCGTCCCAGGACCAATGCAGCCGTCAAGGCGCTTACCCCAGAGCTTATGTGTACCACAACGCCTCCAGCGTAGTCCAAGGCACCGTTGGAGTAGCCTGCGGGAGCTCCATCCTTGAAACCCATGCCTATAACAGATAGGTTGCTCAACCACCCACCACCCCATACCCAGTGGGCTATGGGAGCGTAGACCAACGTTGCCCACAAAACACTAAACACCAGGAACGTCTTGAACTTCAGTCGCCCCACTATGGCTCCGGTGATAAGGGCTGGGGAGATGACGCCGAACATCATCTGGAAAGCCATGAAGGTCAAGTGGGGAATGGTCTTGGAGTAGGGGCCTGAATCCATGCCCACATTTTTAAGGCCAAACCAACTCAAATTCCCGATAATGTGGCCCACATCCGGGCCAAAGGCCAGAGTATACCCCCACAATACCCACAGGACGCTAATAAGGGCCACTACGATGAAGCTGTGCATGATGGTGCCCAGCACGTTGCTGCGTCCTGCCAGCCCAGCGTAAAAGAAGGCCAAGCCCGGCGTCATCAGGAGCACCAATGCCGACGAGGTCAGAACCCAGGCGTTATCGCCGGTGTTGATCATGTCTCAGTTCCTCCCCAGTCTCTGAATACGTCCCTATGAGATTACATAGCAAAAGCATATTTCCCCAGCCATAGCTAGAGAAATATGCTTTTAGTCAGTTTGTTTGCTGAGACTATTACTGCCGCTTCTTCATCTTCTTCATCATCTTGCTAGGCACTACCTCCCCCTCGAAACTTCTAGTCCTGAGCCGGGACCCGCGTGGGAAGCACTATCCACGCGACCATCCCAACGAAGAAACTGACCAACCCGGCGATAGCTTCGATACTCATTGGGGCCTCCTCGTTGCCTGTGCAGTTTTCCGTCTCACCGCTGACACTAGATTAGAGGAAGCCTGTTACTTAGGTATTGCGTAAATGTTAACAAAATGTTACACACCCAGAATTTCAGATGGCGACTTCTCCGCTCTCGCCCGTGCGCACTCTGATGGCATTCGACACCGGTATGATGAATATCTTGCCATCTCCCACCTCCCCTGTGCGGGCGGCGGATACTATGGTGCTGATAACCTTCTGTGTGTCGGCATCGGACACCACCAGTTCCAGCTTGATCTTGGGGAGTATGTCTACGATATAGGTTTCTCCGGAGCGTCCGGCATGGGTAATGCCACGCTGCTCGCCACGTCCGGTGACGTTGGCAATGTTGAGGCCGGCAAACCCCTGCTCGGCCAGAGCCGAGATGACCCTGCTCAGTCTTTCGGGCCGGATGATAGCTTCAACTTTGTTCACTTTGTCCTCCTGTTAACTTGCTCAGTTGAATTTCCTGGATTGTGGGCCACCAGGATGATGACACATTATGCCATTTCCCTGGGTCGGGGACACCGTGGCGAATGCAGCGGCAAGTAAATAAGACTTCCTACCGGCTCCCCGGGCTGGGCCCCCAAGGGGGCCGCCCCGCCCACACCATGCTGCGTCCAACGGTGCCCCCAACCCGATTCATAGGCTACGTTCGAAAAGTTGGCCTGCAATGAAAATGCTACGGAGTGTAGGCTGGCTCCCCATGCTGGCTGATGTCCAGACCCACAGCCTCATGCTGCTCCGTCACCCGAAGCCCCATGACTTTGTCCAGGACCTTGAGCAGCACGAATGTCATGCCGAAGGCCCATACCCAGCTAGCGACTACCGCCACAAACTGGTTGAGTAGCTGCCCGGGGTTGCCGGAGAACAGCCCGTTAATCCCTCCCACGCCAGCGACGGCGAATAGGCCCGTGGCCAGAGCACCCCAGGTTCCGCCAACGCCGTGGCAGGCAAAGACATCCAGAGTGTCGTCCACTCTCATCCCTCGGCGCAAGTGAGTGGCCAGGTAGCAGAATACGCCCGCTCCAAGGCCGATCAGAATGGCGTGCATGGGCCCTACAAACCCGGCCGCAGGAGTGATGGCTACCAAGCCAGCCACCGCTCCGGAGGCTGCTCCCACAACACTGGGAGCGCCACCACGCCACCAACTCATGGTCATCCAGGTCAGCGCACCCATAGCGGCCGCCGTGTTCGTGGTGACAAAAGCATTGGCTGCAGCGCCGTTGGCGGCCAGCGCGCTGCCGGCGTTGAACCCGAACCACCCAAACCACAGCAGCGCGGCGCCCAGGATTACAAAAGGAATGTTGTGGGGCACGTCCGGCTCCGCGCCGTACTTGCGCCTCCGCCCCAGCACTATAGCAGCCGCCAGAGCGCTAACTCCTGAGCTTATGTGCACCACCGTGCCGCCGGCGTAGTCCAGGGCTCCATTGGAGTACCCCGCGGGCACGTCACCCTTGAACCCCAGGCCGATGAGGGACAGGTTGCTCAACCACCCCCCGCCCCATACCCAGTGGGCTATGGGAGCGTAGACCAGAGTTGACCACAGGACCGTAAATACCAGGAAGGTCTTGAACTTTATGCGGCCCACCATGGCGCCGGTGATCAGGGCCGGCGTGATGATGGCGAACATCATCTGAAAAGCCATGAACGTATAGTGTGGCAAAGTCTTGGAGTAAGGACCGGGTTCTGGCCCCACCCCATTAAGACCAAACCAGTCCAGCTTTCCAATGATGTGCCCCACATCCGGGCCAAAGGCCAGAGTGTACCCCCACAACACCCACAAGACGCTGATAAGGGCTACTATGACGAAGCTGTGCATGATGGTGCCCAGCACGTTGCTGCGCCCCGGCACAAGCCCGCCATAGAAGAAAGCGAGCCCTGGTGTCATTAGAAGCACCAGCGCTGATGAAGCCAGCACCCAAGCGTTGTCTCCCGTGTCGATCATGCTTCAACTCCCTCCTCTAGGTAGTTACACAATGCTATCTAGGATGATGGAGGGGTGTTACGCCAATGTTTCTCGGTGGTTACCGATGTGTTACATAGTTACATCAGGGAGGAGCCTACAAGCGATCTGAAGCAGTACTGAGGCTGTTCCGGGGTTTACGTTCTCACCGGACCATGTCCGAAAGCCCTTGACCAGAGCAGCGGGACGGTTTCGGGGAACTCTAGGACACCTGCGCCTGCTCACGCCGCGCTGGTGAGTCCTGTGGACGCAAGCGGTAACCTACGTTCCACACCGTCTCTATGTAGGTGTCGCCAGAGTCCTCTATCTTGCTTCGCAGCCGGCGTATGTGGACGTCCACTGTGCGCGTACCGCCGTAGTAATCGTACTCCCATATCTGGGTGAGCAGGGTTTCGCGGCTAAAGACACGGCCAGGGTTGGCCGCCAGGGTACAGAGGAGCTTGTACTCTTTGAACGTCAAGAGCACTCTCTTGTTGCGGACGAAGACCTCGTACCGCTCCTGGTCTATGCGGATATCGCCCGCCTGTATGACGTTTTCTTGCTGTTGCTCAGCGGACGGCTCCTCTAGGTGGTCGCGCTGCCTGGCTTGCCGGATCCTGGCAGCAACCTCGCCCGGAGGGGGCGGCATGGTGAAAAAGTCTGCGGCGCCCCAAGACATGTCATAGTCTGGTAGAAGCTCCGAAGGAACGCCACACAGCGTAGGCACCTTCAGATCCTTGCACCGCTCCAGGAGTGGGAGCATCGTCTCTTCATTGCCCGTGGACATGTCCACCAGCACGGCATCCAGGTTTCCGGCTGCCTCACCCTGAGGAAGAGCCTCCACACCTGTGGCCACAGTGAAGCGGATGCCGTCTTCCTCCAACCGCTGAAGAAGGCGTGAATTGGGTTCCCCCCTAACGGCCAGCACTAATACGTTATACATGGATGCTGCCTGCCGCGCCATGAGCGACAAGTATACTATTTATGAGCAAGTATACCAAAGTCCTGTTTTGGGCTCGGTTAACCTTAAGCTGGCAAGTCTTGAACACATCCAGCAAACGGAACCATTGACGGCCAAGTGGGAAAAGGCTACCCTCGATTTCGTCGGGCGAACGCTACCGCAGAGTCTGGTCCATAAGGCAAATCAGGTATGCCCTTTGTACAAGTCAACGGTATAGAGCTTTACTACGAGCTCCACGGGAGCGGCCCTCCGCTGGTCTTCGCCCACGGTTCGGGAGGGAACCACCTATCCTGGTGGCAGCAGATCCCGTTCTTTTCTCAATGGTACACCTGCATAGTCTTCGATCACCGCAGCTTTGGATTTTCCCATGACAGCTCTGAGTCCCAGGGCCGCAGGGCTTTCGCCGACGATATCAAAGGGCTCCTGGACCACTTGAAGGTGGAACAAGCGGCCATTGTTGCTCAGTCCATGGGCGGGCGGACAGGGGTGGGGTTCACCATAAGGAATCCCGGGCGAGTCAAGGCGCTGGTGCTGTGCGGCTCCAACGGCGGCTCCGTCAACGAGGAGTCGTACCGGGTGCGCCAGGAACGCCAGGAAAACCACCGCCCGTTGCCTGCTGGAGCTGTTCGCGCGCTATCTCCGGGCTTTACAGCGCGAGAGCCGGAGAAGACGTTGCTGTACAAGATGATAATGCATTTGAACCCCAGACACTCGGCGGACTTCCTTGCCGCGCCTCCCGGCTACCGTGGTTCCACCAGCGGACGACTGGCTGAGACTGGTGTGCCTATTCTGTACATGGTCGGGGAAGAAGACATGGTAACCTCCCCGAGGATCATAGAGATTGCAGCGTCCCTTATACCCAGCGCTCGGTTCATGCAGGTGCCGGACACAGGACACTCTGTTTACTTTGAAAAGCCGGAGCTTTTCAACAAGGTGGTGCTGGAGTTCCTGCGAGAGGCCCACGTGCCAAACACACCCATTCCCGCAGATAAGGGATAGGCTGTTTACTGTCTTGGAGCTTTAGACTCCTGAGCAGCGCTGGTTCCCGCAATTCTGCCAAACACTGCTCCTGAACAGAGGCCGGACCCTCCTGGGTAGTTGTAGTAGAACAGGCCCCCTACCATCTCCCCTGCAGCATACAGGCCAGGAATAAGACGGCCCTCGGTATCCTGCACCTGGGCCCGTGGAGTGATCTTGAGCCCTCCAAAGGTGAAGGTGATGCCGCAGGTGACGGCGTAGCCCACGAATGGCGGCTTATCTATAGGCAAGGCCCAGTTGGACTTGGCGGGCGTGATTCCTGAGGTGCTCTTGCCGTCAAGAATGGTGGGGTTAAACTCTCCGTCCTGGACAGCCGCGTTGAAACCCTGAACCGTACTGACCAGGTCCCGCTGTTCGATGTCCAAGCGCTGTGCCAGTTCTTCGATGGTGTTGGCCTGAGCCATGGTCATCCTGGCAATGCGATACTCGTCCCGGAGCAGGTGAGTCACCTTGGCGTCGAAGATCTGGAAGGCTGCCCGCTGGGGCTGGTGAAGGATCTCCCTTCCGTACCGGGCATAGGTGTAGTTGCGGAAGTCCGCTCCCTCGTCCACGAAACGCTGTCCTTTAGCGTTCACTATTATGCCAAAGGGGTATGAGTGCTTCTGGAACAGGTCGGTGATGGTACGATCGCCGTATGGGGGCGCATTGAGGTCCCAGGCCACGGCGTGACAGCCGCTCCAGTGGCCGTATGGCTGGGCGCCAATGTCCAAGGCCATGCGTATGCCATCGCCGGCGTTGCACCAAGTGCCGCGGACCTTTGCCAGCTCCCAGCCAGCGCCCAGATAGCGGGTGCGCATCTCTGCGTTGGCCTCGAAGCCGCCGCATGCCAAGACCACCGCGCAGGCCGAGACGTCCCGGTACCCATCCGGCCCTCGCACGGTCACACCCTGGACGCGGCCCCGGCGGTCTGCCAACAGGCGGGCGGCCTTGGTCTCGTACAGCACATGAACGCCCGCCCCCTCCACAAGCTGGAACATGCGGTCGGACAGGCCCTTGCCACCACCAACAGCCTCTACCACCAGGCCTCCCCAGAAATGGAATTTCCCACCAACTTTGAAGGCCTGGCGGCCCCACATGGGAACAAAACGCATTCCGCTCCGTTGGAGCCATTGCATCGTAGGGTAGGACTGGCTGACCAATATCTGGGCTAGCTCTGGGTCGGACAGACCCTCCGTCACGCGCATTAGGTCACTGTAGTACTCGGCCTGGGTATAGTGGCCCATGTCCATGACATCCAACTCGTCGGGGGACAGGTCAGGAATAAGTGTCTTGATCTCTTCTATACCGTCATAGGCGAAGCGTATTCCGCCTCCAGTGAAGTAGGTATTGCCGCCCCGCTCTGACTCAGGGGCTTTCTCCACCACCAGGACTCTAGCGCCCTGGTCGCGAGCAGCCAGAGCAGCGCTCAGGGCAGCGTTCCCAGCACCAACCACAATAACGTCGTACTCAGCGCGTGTGGTCACGGTGTGACCTCCGTATAGCTATTTCTTGGGAGACCCAAGCTATTCGCGCCAGACGTTACACTATCGCTGGGGCCGTGTAAAGGACGATAGCCGTGGGGTGTCTGACAAGAAGAAAAGATTTAGCATGGAAGCACGGGGGGTTGTTTCTGATGTTATGTCTAATATTTGAAGCTGGGCCATATCTGAGCGAGATATTTTTTCTGAAGAAACAACCTCGGGCCTCTCAGCGGACGCTAGCCGTATTTGACCTTGTCTTGGACGGCTACCATGCGTGTGATGGTGCGGAGGGCTTTGATGAGAAGCTCCGGCGAGGTGTCTGAGTGGGGAGCCAGTTCCAAGATCTTTACGCGCAGGAGGGCGATCTCAGGGGTGAGGTCTTTGAGTTCCAGGGCCTGGCGAAGGGCTTCCTTTTCCTCCGGCGTCAGAGATGTGGCGTAGAAGCCGTGCTTGCGGGCGTTCTGGTTGCCCCGAGGAGCGCCGCCGCGATTCCGCTTGAGCGTCTCTACGGGCTGAGGCTCAGTGGCCTGGCCCGACAAGGAATCCTGGAAATCATGCTCAGTGGTCATGGGATGAGGATACGGGAGGAGGTGGCTTATGGGAAAGAGGTGGATGGCAGAGAAAAGACGGCAGCCCAGTGAAGAGGTCCCCCTGCCCTTGACCCTCTTCCCTTCGGCAAGCTAGACTTCTCATCGCTGCATCCTTTTGATTGACCGTATGTACATGCCATGAGCCAATATCACAAGCCAGAGCATCAGCCGTCCCCGAAAGCTCCGCTCTCGCGGACTGAGGCGCTTATGCTGCCGAAGTGCACGGAATGCGGAGAGTTCCGCGCCTCTCTCAGCAACCCCTGCCCCAAGTGCTCGTCCCCAAACGCGCATCTGGCGAAATGCAGTGGCCGCGGTAGGATATACAGCTACCTGGTAGAGCACTGGGGCGCTCCGCAGGGTTACAGCCAGGCCCCAGCGATTATCGCAGTGGTGGAGCTGGAAGAGGGGCCCAGAGTGATGGGCTACGTGGTGCTCCCTGACCCAGACGCTAGTATATCCGTGAACATGCCGGTGGAGGCTGTTGCGCAGGAGGCCGACCACAGGCTTCCCATGCCACGTTTCCGGCCGCGCTAGCTAACCCGCAAAACCGCACTGAACTGCGTTGCGGGGATTCCTTATCTATCTCGCGGCGCATTGTGCTAATCTGGTAAGACAGCGGTTTCATCTAGACGGAGGACTCCTATGCCAGACTTTGATCTTGCAATCATCGGAGCGGGGCCTGGTGGCTACGTGGCGGCCATACGAGCCGGCCAGCTAGGGCTGAAAACGGTGGTGGTGGAACGCGACGAGCTGGGTGGCGTCTGCCTCAACTGGGGCTGCATACCCACCAAGGCCCTCTTGCGGAACGCAGAGGTCGTGGAGCTTCTTCACAAGGCCGATGAGTTCGGGATCTCCTTCGATAACCTCCATACGGACTTCGGCAAGGCCGTGGACCGCAGCCGCAAAGTAGTGACAACCCTGACCCGCGGCGTAGCAAGCCTGCTGAAAAAGAACAAGGTGGAGCACATCAAAGGGGACGCCCGCTTCCAAGACGCACACACCATCGGGGTCTCTCCCAGCGGACGCACCTTCACGGCCACCAACGTCATCATCGCCACCGGGGCGCGGCCTCGCTCCATCCCTGGCCTGGCCATTGATGGCCAGCAGGTCATCACCAGCCGCGAGGCCCTGGAGATGCGCCATATCCCGCGACGGATGGTTATAGTGGGCGGCGGTGCTGTCGGCGCGGAGTTCGCATACCTCTACAGAACATACGGTAGCGATGTCACCATCGTGGAGATGCTACCCCACTTGTTGCCTACCGAGGACGAGGATATGAGCCGCGTGCTGGAACGCTCCTTCGCGCGCCAGGGAATCAAGGCTCTCACGAATACCCGCGTGAAGAGCGCCGTTAAGACTGTCGGCGTTGTGCGGCTGGAGGTAGACCAAAATGGCGAAGCCACCACGCTGGAGGCTGAGAACGTCCTGGTGGCAGTAGGAGTGCAGGCCAACACCGAAAACCTTGGTCTGGACAAAATAGGGGTCGCTTTGGACAGAGGCTACGTCAAGGTCAACGCCTCCATGGCTACCAATGTGCCGGGCGTCTACGCCATCGGCGACGTAACAGGAATTATGCTTCTGGCCCACGTGGCCTCTGCCCAGGGCGTACAGGCGGTGGAACGCATTGCGGGGCAGGAGACTCCTGACCTGAACTACGAAACTATGCCCAGAGCCACATACTGCCATCCACAGGTCAGTAGCTTTGGACTGACGGAAAAACAGGCGGTGGAGCGCGGCCACCAGATAAAGGTAGGCAAGTTCCCATTCCAGGCCAGCGGCAAGGCCCAGGCCATCGGCGACATAGAAGGCATGGTGAAGGTGGTGGCTGAAAAGGAATACGGCGGTATCCTTGGAGTCCATATGATTGGCCCTGAGGTCACGGAACTACTGGCCGAGTCATCCCTAGCCCGGTTCCTAGAGGGTACTACTCATGAGATAGGATGGCTGGTACACTCCCATCCAACGCTCTCCGAGGCCCTGAAGGAGGCCTCGCTGAACGCCGACGGCCAGGCCATTCATATTTGATGCTTATGAATTAAAGAAGGATGTCCAGCTCCCACTGGACTTGCACGATTCGTGAGATTATGCCGAGATGATGGGCCTCTGGTTCGGAGTAGGCATGGGATTGCTCCTGGCTGTAGCCGGATGGGCTACCTACGTCTTCGCCCCCAAGGTAGGCCCTAACCCTCTTTTCGGCGTGCGCACAGGCTACAACATGGTGAACAGGGAGGTGTGGAACAGAAGCAACCGCGTGGGCGGCCTTCTGATTGCCGCCGTCGGGGTAGTGGTGGCGCTGGCTGGCGTGGTGGCGGGGCTGTGGCAGCCAGTGAGCGCCGATGTCCAGGTCCTGGTGATATCAGGCGTCATGATGGCACTCCTGATAGGCGGAACCGTCTGGCTGTTCCTGTACACGCGGCGTCTGGCTCGTGGCGTGCCCGTGAAGGCGGCCAGGCCCATCCGAGTTTCTCCGGCGCTGCTCCTGCCTGCCGCGGTGGTGGCGGCCGCGACCGTTGCCTTTGTGCTGGCGACGGCATCGCAGCTTCCCAGTCAGAAAGTAGCCACCCACTTTGGCATGGACGGCTCCCCCAACGACTGGATGACTGCCGCAGGATACACCTGGTTCGTCGTTGTGATGGACATGGTCTTGCTGGCAGTGCCGGCGGGCATCCTCCTTGGCCTCAGACGCATTCCCATGCCCGGCGCTGACGAGTGGCCCATAACTGGAGAGGCAGTGCTGGAGGCTGTGGCGATGATTTTCGCTTGGGCGCAGTTGTTGATAGGTTTCATAGCCCTGGACACCTACTGGTTCAACGTCCGCGGATCCCACGTGATGCCGTTGGGCCTCACCGTGGCAGTGGTGATGGCGACAGCCGCGCTACTCTTACCAGCCGTGATACTATATGTGGTCGTACAGGGCCGGAAGCACACTGTTTCCAAGGCCCAGAATGGGAAGGAGCAACCATACTGAACCCGTTTAGGTCCCTCTGGAAAGTCCTGGACTACAGCCTGGGGCAGCCAGCCCGAGAGGAGCCAAGGGTAATGCTCCTGGCCCTGTCTACCATGCTCATGACCATGGGACAGGGGATAGTAGGCCCCATACTGCCTCTCCTGGTCAAGAGCTATGGACTGACGGCGGTCATGGTAGGTTTCGCGGTCAGCGCTTTTGCCCTAGCGCGCGTGTTCGCAAACATCCCCGCCGGTATGCTGACCCGTGGGCGTGGGGCAAGGTTCGTCCTGGTACTGGGAGCCGTGATCTCCGTGATCGGCAACCTGATGGTAGGCCTCATTCCCAACTACACGGCCCTGGTGGTATTTCGGTTCGTGGCGGGGGCCGGCTCCGCCCTTTTCATTACCGCGTCGGTGATCTTCGTCGCGGAGGTGAGCACGCCCCAAAACAGGGGGCGGCTCATGACTATATATCAGGCTGCGTTCCTGCTGGGCATCAGCCTGGGGCCGGCGGTGGGAGGCATTACCGCTGACCTGTTTGGCTTTGCTGCGCCCTTCTACCTGGTCGCAGTGGTGTCCGCAGCTTCGGGTATATGGGCAATGGTCAAAATACCAGCCAACGTTGCTCAGGCATCCTCAACGCCAACACCCGCCCACCAGGCTAGCTCGCCGCACCAGCAAGTCCCCGCAAGTTCCGACGCCGCACCAGCGGGATCGGTGTTCCGTAACGCGGGCTATCATGGCGTAAACCTGCTCACGTTTGGCACCTTCTTCACCCGGGGTGGTGCTCTGTTCACGCTATGGCCCCTTCTGGGAAAAGACCGTTACCTCCTGGGCCCTGGGCAACTGGGATGGCTTTTCACCATCCCTTCCGTCGTAAACCTCGTCTGCCAGCCCTTTGTCGGAGCGCTGGTTGACCGCGTGGGGCGAAAGGCCCTTCTGGTACCGACGATGTTCATGTTTGCCATTGCCCTGGCTATCTCTGGCGTGATTCCGTTAATGGCTGCCTTCATCCTGGCGCTGGCCATTTACGGTGTGGCCCAGGCGGTTGAGGCCCCTGCAGCTAACTCATACATAGCCGACATAGCTCCGCCTCAGCAGCGGGCTGTAGCGTTGGGGGTAAACCGGACTTTTGGCGATGTAGGGCTGGTGGTAGGCTCCCCTCTACTGGGATTCATCGCGGACATGGTGGGCATGGAGTGGGGCTTGGTGGCCAATGCCGTCCTCCTCCTGGTGCCGGGGGGCCTCTTTGCTCTGATGGCCAAGGAGACCGCCGTCCGTCATGCCGCCGCCGTGGAAGTGCCGGCCCGCCGGAGCTAGGATGGCCGCTTTCGTCGAGGGTCTTCCAATGTGGCGAAGCCTTGACTCAAGAATGCTGGCCCACTAACATCGCAGGCGTCCGGCGCCGCGTGTCTAGTTGGACTTTCCACTCCGCCAGAAAAGCGTCGGACACCAGGAAAAGGAGGGACACATGCTGGAGCGTTTCAAGGTTCCACCAGGTGAAGAGGTGCGCGTGCCAGAGGCATCGCTCCGCGCCACGGTGACTGCCATTTTCGAGAAGATGGGTGTCCCTCCGCAGGATGCTGCCGCAGGCGCCGACGTGCTGGTGATGACCGACCTCCGCGGGGTGGAGACTCACGGCGTGTCCAATATGCTACGAAACTACATCGAGGCGTACAAGGAGAACAGACTGAATCCCAGGCCAACGTGGCGGATCGTCCGAGAGACGCCGGCTACGGCGACCATAGACGGAGACGGTGGACTGGGAATTATCCTGGGCGCTCCTGCCATGAAGCTGGCCATAGAGAAGGCCAGAAACGTGGGCATGGGCGCGGTCACCATGTACAACACCGGCCACATGGGCGCTATAGGCCACTTCGCTATGATGGCGGCAAAAGAGGACATGGTAGGCGTGTGCATGACAGCCCTGAGCATCCGGGTGGCGCCTACATTTTCATCGCAAGCTATCCTGGGGACAAACCCCATCGCCATAGCTGCTCCGGCGAAGAGCGAACCAACGTTTCTCTTTGATGCCGCCACGTCCACCATCGCGGAAAACAAGCTGGGGCTGGCTGCCAGGGTAGGAGCCAAGTTGCTGCCAGGATGGGTCTCCGACGCTGAGGGGCGTCCTGCTACAACGGAAATCCCAGTCCCCAAACGTGGCGAATACGCTTTGTTGCCCCTGGGCAGCACACGGGAGATGGGGTCCCACAAAGGCTATGGACTGGCAATGATGGTGGAGGTGCTGACCACAATGTTGGCCGGCACTCTTCCACAGATCCTCCTCCCAGTGAGCAGGGCTCGCAGCCACTTCGCTGCGTACAACATCTCGGCCTTCACCGATCCAGATACCTTCAAGGAAAACCTTGACTCCTTGCTAAAGACCTTGAGGACCACCAAGCCGGCCCCAGGACATGACCGGGTGCTCTACCCTGGCCTGCCGGAGTATGAGGAGGAGCAAGAGAGACGGGCTAACGGCATTCCGTTGCACAAAGAAGTCATCCAGTGGTTTGATGACATTACCGGCGAGCTTTCTATTCCACCCCTCCAGCGAATGTAGGCTCCCGGCTAAGCGAAACCCAAGCAGCTATGCCGGTCTCCCAGAGTTGAACCAATGGCTAAGTCATCGGAATCGAAAGAAATCCTGGGACTCCGGCTGCGCTTTGAAGCGCTGCTCCAGGAGGCACGACTCTTACGTAGGTCAAGGCGCCAGCGACAGTCGGACATTGAGTACGCCCTGCTGTTGAACTTGATGGAGAGGATAGTCGCCTTGCGGCAGGAGCGGGCCGAACAAGTAGGACTGGGAGACCTCCAATATGAGTTCATGGCAGACCACGCCGAGGCAATGGTACGTGGCGTGCGGGAAGGGTACATCCAACTGCCGAAGCCGACCCGAGTGTCGCCAAAACTCTTGATTGGGACATGCTACCCGGGAGAGAGCACGCAGTACTACCGCGATTTCACTCCCAAGGACGCCATAGAAGTGGAGCTAGAGTTCAAGAAGTTCCTGATGAACGGGTATACCATCCCCGCTATCTGGGTATTTCCGCGTCGCGTTGGTGGCTTGGAAACCTACTACGTCATAGACGGCCATGGAAGAAGTAGCCTTGCCAACTGCATTGGCAACCCCATATACACAAGGATATTCCGGTAGGCCTTCCTGAATGCCATGAGAGCACCCCCTACGTCTGAGGCGAAGCAAACTGCGCGCCACAGCGTATCCCTGGCATGGGTGCCACGGGACGCCTGGCTCATCATGGCTGCCAGGGGGCTTAGGAGCTTCTCTCTAGGCGCCTGCTCCATTGTCCTGGCGGAATATCTGACTCTGCTAGGGATGAGCCTTGCGCAGGTCGGGCTTTTCCTCAGCGCCGGCATGGCCGGATCGGCGCTGGCTATGCTGGGGGTAGTGCTCCTCGGTGACCGCTTTGGGCGACGCCGTATCCTGGTCGCCTTGAGCGCCCTGATGGCCGCTGCGGCCGGCGTCCTGGTGCTGACCAATCACCCTGTTTTGCTATTGGCCATTGCCTTCTTCGGAAGCCTGAACCTGGGCGGAGGCGGAGGTGGGCCCATCGAGCCTATGGAACAGTCCAGTCTGGCAGGCGCTTCTACTTCAAACCGCAGGACAGACTTGTACGCAATCTACGGGTTGATAGCGATGGGCGCCAGCGCTTTGGGTGCCCTGGCCGGTGGTCTGCCCAGCCTTTACCAGCGGCTAGGGTTGGCCCAGCTCGATTCCTACCGCGTGGTAATTCTGACGTTATCTTTGTTCGCCTTTGGCGGCGCTGTGCTCTACGCATTCCTCTCCCGGCAAGTGGAGTCCTCAGAGAATGGCTCCCGCTGGACTAATCCTCTTAAGCTTCGTGCCCGGCGCACTATCTTCACGCTGGCCGCGCTGTTTTCGGTGGACCACCTTGCCGGTACGTTTGTAGTCCAGAGCCTGGCGGCGCATTGGTTCATCACCAAGTTTGGCATGTCCTTGGAAGTCGTCGGCTTGATCTTCTTCTGGTCCAACATCCTGGCTGCAGGGTCGTTATGGGTCTCCTCACAGCTATCCAAAAAGATTGGTCTCATCAACACCATGGTCTTCACCCACATCCCGGCAAACCTCCTCTTGTTGTCGGTCCCGTTCTTGCCAAACGGCTGGCTGGCTGGAACGGCATGGGTCCTGCGGGGATTCCTGAGCATGATGGATGTACCCACCCGACAGTCCTACACCATGGCCGTGGTGCCGCCCGACGAACGTAGTGCCATGGCTGGACTGACCTCGCTTCCACGAAGCGCTGTGGGAGCCGTGGGGCCCTGGATAGCTGGGACTGTCGCCGGCCTCGGGCTGGTCTCGCTACCATTTATCGCGTGCGGCGTCTTGAAGATAGGCTACGACCTCACGCTCTTCGGCCTGTTCCGCAAGGTGCGGCCCCCAGAGGAGACCTGACATGCGCAATCTCTCGACAGACGAGTGAGAAGGCTCCTCAGCGAGCGGAGGTTCTCGGCAACCCCTCCAACACTTCCGCAACCACTTCATACCGGCCAAAGGACGGGATAATGTATACTCCCGCAATCTTGTCGTACACCGCTTGCACCATCTCCTGCGCCATAGCCACGCCTACCTGAGCGCTGTCCCTGCCAGCATCCTTCATGCGCTGGCGAACCTCATCCGGGACCACCATCTGCGGCACCTCGTTGTGCAGGAACTCCGCGTGTCGCAGGCTGCGCAAGGGAAGAACTCCCATGACCACCGGCAGAGGAAATCCTCCCAGGCGAAGTCGGCACCGCTCCAGAGCTTCGGCGTCGAAGGCGGCCTGGGTCACAATGAAGTCAGCCCCTGCAGCAACCTTGCGCTCAAGGCTCTGAAACTCCTTGTCCATGTCCTGGGCCACAGTGTTCAGGGCACACCCCACGAAGAAAGACGTGGGCTGCTCCATGGCGCGCCCGTTGAGGTCGAAGCCCGCATTGGCCTGCTTGATCAGGCGAATGAGTCCGGAGGAGGTCACGTCGGAAAAGCTGACCGACTGCGGATAATCGCCCATGGACGGCGGATCACCCATGAAGACGAAAACGTTGCGCACACCCAACCCGTGCGCGCCCAGCAGGTCGGCGTGCAGCGCCAGGAGGTTCCTGTACCTGGTGGCAATGTGCATAATGGCCTCCGACCCCAGGCGCGTCTGAATTAGAGTGCTCATAGCCAGAGCGCTCATGCGTCCCTGGGCCAGAGGGCTGTCCGTGCAGTTGAAGGCGTCCACGTTGGCCATGCCCAGGAGCTTGCGCAGTTGCGTCAGGGTCTCGCCGACGTTGAACCCTCTGGGCGGATGCACCTCTACAGTGACCACGAACTGCTTCCCCAGCTTCTTCGCCAAAGCAGTAGGCTCCGCCGGCGGACGAGGCGCTGCTTTGGTAGCAGTTTCCAAGGTCTGGCTCTTGACCGGCTTACCGCCTTCTACCTTCTTATTCCTGTGGTTACGCAGCATCTTCCTGTGGTTACGCAGCATCTCTCGCATGGCGGCGATGTGCTCGGGCGTGGTGCCGCAGCATCCACCGATGATGGTTGCGCCAGCGTCCAGCATACGGCCAGCGTATTCCGCCATGTAGGCAGGCGTGGAGTAATACACGAACCGACCATCCACATAGGCCGGAAAGCCTGCGTTGGGCAGCGCCGAAAGGGGAATGGAGGAATGAGGGACCATCTCCTCGATGACCCGCAGCATGGGCTCGGAGCCGACGCTACAGTTAGCTCCTATGGCCGCAAGACCCAGGGGCGACAAGGCTTCCACCACCTCTTCCGGTGTGTTGCCCGCCGGGGTGCGTCCGTCCTGGGTGAAGGTTAGCTGCGCGATGATGGGAGTGTCGCCCACGCTTTTGGCGGCAGCGATGGCCTCCTGAATCTCCGCCAGCGATGAAAAGGTCTCCAGAACCAGCACATCCACACCCGCCTCAACCAGGGCCTGGATCTGCTCCCGAAAAGCAGCCCTGGCCTCGGCCTGAAAAGCAGGCCAGAGAGGAGTGACGGGCCTGCCCAAGGGCCCCACGGCTCCTGCGACCCAAACTTCCTGCCCCGTGAGGCGCTGGGCTTCGCGTGCGATCTCCACGGAGCGCATGTTGATGTCTCGGACTGCATGGGCCAGGCCATGGCGCTCCAGCCTTACGCGGTTGGCCCCAAAGGTGTTGGTCTCGATCATCTCAGCGCCGGCCTCCAGGTAGTCCAGATGTACACGGCGCACCAGGCCCGGGTCAGTGAGATTGAGGTGCTCGAAGCAGTAGTCCATACCCAGGTTAGCCCTGCGATGGAGTTCGGTGCCCATGGCGCCATCGGCCAGCAGAGGGCCTTGGGAAAGCCTGTGATAGATAGTTTGCGACATAGCAGTTATTGTACAGGATGTATGAGTAACTCATGAGTATATGGAGACCGGCAAGGATTCGTTTCAGACGTTATGTCTAATGTTTGAAGCTGTTTTTGGCGGAGAAGTTTTTTCTGGAGAAACGAATCCGATTCTCGTAAGGGGTCTGGGCTATGGCCCAAGAGGGAGCGTGAAGGACCGATGGAATGGACAGGCGCACGCCTAGAGTGTAAGCGATGGACTGCGTTACTGGAAAGGAGCGGATGGCGGAAGCAGTAGAAAGCACGATAGCAGCGGTGTGGTAGAATATCGGCGGAATGAAAAGGCCCTCACAACAAGGAGCGCCCCCTGCAGCGCGGGAGGCGTTCTTTCTTGCCCGCTTCCCCGACGCCCTGGTGAAACGCCTGGCCCATGGCCGCATCTACTACGGCTGGTACATTGTGTCGGTGGTATTCGCCATAGAGATAACCACCGTCGGATTCAACGGGCCGTTCTTCTCACTCTTCCTCAAGCCTATGTCACAGGAGTTCGGCTGGACCAGGACTATGACCACCGGGGCCGTGACCATAGGCACCGTCGTAGCAGCCGTAATCAGCTTCGGTGTTGGATGGATCCTGGACCGCTACGGCCCGCGATGGATGCTGGCAGCGGGATGTCTCGTACTGGGCGCTGCTTACCTGGGCCTTTCCCAGGTCAACTCGTTGCTGGTCTTTTACCTGATTTATGCCGTGGGACGGTCGGTGTTCCAGTCGGCCCTGGGACGCAACATGCTCAACGCCTTGACGTCCAAGTGGTTCGTAAGACGCAGGGCCATGGCCATAGCCTTCAGCACCCTGGGAGGCGTACTGGGCGGCACCATTATGTCACCAGTAACCCAGGGAATCATCGACGGCTATGGCTGGCGCCAGGCATGGGTCTTGTTCGGTATTATGGCCCTTTCCGTAGCGTTGCTACCGTGGCTTTTACTGCGCAGGCTTCCCGAAGACATTGGCCTTCTACCTGATGGCGACGGCAGATCCCAAACGGGACAGCCTTCCAAGGACACATCGCACGCTCAGACCAAGCGCCGCCCTACAGAGTTCAACCTCACGCTAGGACAGGCAGCGCATACGATCTCTTTCTGGGTATTATGCGTGATGATGGGCGTGACCCTGATGGCGACCACCGGAGTCACGTTCAACATGTCCCCTCACTTCACAGATGTGGGAGTCTCAAAAGCTGCTGCGGCAGCGGCAATAAGCGTTTTTACTGTGTTTCAAGCGCCTAGCGTGTTCTTGTGGGGTTTTGTGGCAGACCGCCTGGGTGCAAAACAGGCGCTGCTGGGAGTGCTGCTAAACCTCGCCGTGGGCACCTGGCTCATATCGCGCGCCCATTCCCCCATGGAGGCTTATCTGGGATCCGCGGTCTTTGGCGCAGGCATGGGTGGTATCATGCTAGCCATAGACGTAGTCTGGGCCGACTTTTTTGGCCGCAAGCACCTGGGCAATATTCGAGGCGCATCCATGGCCTTCCAAATGGTAGGCAACGCCAGCGGCTCCATCATCGCGGCCATGCTCTACGACTGGAAGGGTAGCTACGACGATGCCTTCAAAGCCATCATCGCGGCGCTGCTGCTATCGTCTGCGATCCTGATGCTGGCCCGAAAACCCAGACCAAAGACAGAGGCGACGCCGTAACGAGTGGGGCTCGGCCACGCGCGCTGGGGCCCATGGTAAGGGTTGAGGCTAGAGCGACGGGCTACGGCTCTTCAGACCGTGGCGACCTGCCGGACGACTGCTCCACATCCCGGATGGCCTCGTCCACAGACCGGAGCGCAGCGTAGTCTTCATTAGCAAGCTTGTAGCAACGCTCAAGGTACAACTGGGCAAGCTTGGGGCCATAGTCAGCGGACTGCCTGGCTGTCTCGATAAGGCGAGAGACGCGGTAGTTCTCGGGCAGAAACCCGGCCAGAGTGCGCATCTCTTCTTCGGTCTCGCTGATCAGGCGCTTGTCCTCCGAATCCATGGCGAACTGTAGCTTCCCCACCAGTTTGGCCAGTTCCGCCAGTTTTTCCTTCTCCCCCATGAAAGAGAGCAAGACCTCGTTGACAGTGGCGCCGGGCAACTCCTTCTCGCCCGCGTCTTCCGCTGGCTGGCGCTGCGACACCTCCTGGTACAGTTTGGTGTAGCTCTGAACCGCGTAGCTGACACGCTGGGCCATGTCCAGGAAGTCGTCAGGATCGGCTTCCCCTCCATAGACCAGGTCGTCTCTTCGAAGTTGGGCCAGTTCCTTCAGATAGTCGAGGCTCTTCGCCTCCTCGGGCACCGGCGGGATAGCAAAAGCTGAAAATTCCTCCAGGCCCTGCAACTTGACCTGGGACGCCAGCACCGGCGGTATGTACTTGGTGAAGTCCACCTTCAGCGGCAACACCACCATGTAGGCAGCCCAGACGTGGCCGCCGGAACGGTAGTACAGGATGGCGTGGCCTCTGGGCTGAGACTGGTCGCCCTGCTCAAATATCAGATCCATCATCAGTACCCCTTATCAGATCCCTCCAAAGGCTTGCTATCATGCTAGCCCGCATAGTATGGGTTGACAAGAGGCACGGTCATGGAGATCCTGAAGGCACCAGGGAACTCCATCCATTCCATTCATAGAGTTCAGCGAAGGCCCCTCAAGAATCGAGCGCTCCCACTCTTTCCCAAGGGAGGTTGGGAGGAGAGGGAGCGCTGGTGTGGCGCCGTACAGGTAGAGTCGCCTGGTAATCCGATTTATCTAGGTACAGCGCCCTAGTAGGAATAATCGGGGGAGTAGTCGCTCCCGCCTGAGCTAGTAGTCCCGCTAGTGGTAGGGGTAGGTACGGGTGTTACGGAAGCTCCAGCAGCAGGAGTAGACGGGCTCACCACGAACCAAACGCTGCCAACGTTCTGACCCGTGGTATCTCCTGGGGCAGTGTCTTTAACGTAATAGTAAAGAGGCCAACCATTGTACGTAACCTGGAAAGTACCGTCGGCATGAGTAATAGTGCCAAGTCCGGCAGCAGTAACACCTGCTCCTGCGACTGGAGCGCCGCTGGTCAACAGCGGAGGCCAGGCCTGCAGGCAGCCACCCGCGCAGTTGGACTTGTTGGGCTCGTCCTTAGTGTAAAGGTACAGAGTCCGCCCTTTGCTATCGGCCAAGATCGGCCCTAACGTAGCGTTAGATATTACCGTGACTTGCGTTGCTGAAGAGGCAGCGGGCGCAGGCGTAGACGTAGGTGGAACTTAAGTGGGAGTTGCAGCAGGCGCGGGCGGTACCGTCGTCGCCGTGGGACTGGGAGTAGGCTGAGCCTGACCGCAGGCCACCATGAGTAAGCCAACCACTGTGGCTATAGCCAGAATCAAACGGTATCGTTGCATGAGGCCTCCTTAGTTCTGTAATGACGTGAGCAGAGTGGACACCTCTGCTGCGGCTGGTCTTTGCGACCCTTGAGATAACACTATTACGTCGCCTGCTGGCAGGCGGATTCATGGCAGTTGCCGCCATAGCCAGAGACTGGTATAATAGGCTTGTTTCTGGTGGTTAGAGCGGGGTGGAACCACCCGTTCCCATCCCGAACACGGTAGTGAAACGCCCCAGCGCCGACGATACTCTGCTTGCAAGGGCACGGGAAAATAGGCCACCGCCAGGAACATGGAGAGTCCTTGGCCTGTATAGGCCAAGGACTCTCCTCCTCTTAAAGAAGTCCCCTACAAGAGTCAGACCAGCCCTGAAAGCCCACATCGCCAGGAGGTAGGGCACATCAGAACGTTATAGGGCCAGGCTATTCCTCCAGGGTGCTAGCATCCTTTACACTTAGCTGGGCATCCTACTATAATGAGAATGACTAAGTTTCACCAGGAAGGAATCGGACTTTAATCTTGTCTTCTTCACTTGAACAGGTGCACGCTTACCCCCAGCCGGACATGGCCCAGCTCTTGGAGGAATCGGAGCCGCTGAAAGAGATCCGGCGCGGCGAGGTGATAGCCGGGACTGTGATACACGTTGACCAAGACGGTATTCTGGTCAGCATTGGGCACAAGTCCGAGGGCTTTATCCCCTTGCGAGAGATGCGCGCTCTTTCCGGCGACGGACTGGTAAAACTCCAGTCCGGAGACGAGATTATGGCGTACGTGGTCCGGCCGGACACGGGAGATGAGCCTGCGCTCCTCTCCTTTGACCGCGCCAGAGGAGAACAGGGATGGGTGACCCTCCAGCGATGCCTGGACACTGGCACCACGGTAGAGGGCGTAGTTAGAGGTTTCAATAGAGGCGGAGCCATAGTTGATGTGGAAGGCATCCAGGGGTTTGTACCTCTCTCCCAACTGGCTCCCACAGACAGGAGAGCGGGAGAGGCCAACCAAGAAGAGTCTCTGGCCAGGAGAATGGGCCAAACGTTACAGATGAAACTGCTGGAGTTGAACCGCCGGCGCAACCGGGTGATCCTGTCGGAGCGCCAGGCCGTGCAGCAGGAAAGAGAAGAGAACAAGAACAGGTTGCTTCAGGAACTCCAGGAAGGGCAACTACGAAAGGGCAGGGTAAGCGGCATCTCCAGCTTTGGGGCCTTTGTGGATTTGGGAGGGGCTGATGGGCTGATCCACATTTCCGAACTTTCCTGGAACCCTGTAAGCTCACCCGAAGAGGTAGTCCAGATAGGCCAAGAGGTGGACGTATACGTCCTCAAGGTAGACAGGGAGGCCAAGAAGATTGCCCTCAGCCTACGCCGCCTGGCACCCGAGCCCTGGGAGACCATTTCAGATCGCTACCAGGTGGGACAACTGGTCAAGGGCATGGTCACCAAGCTGACCAACTTCGGCGCCTTTGCACGCATAGAGGGCTCCATAGAAGGCCTTATACACATTTCGGAGCTATCGGAGCGGATGATTCACCACCCCAAAGAGGTGGTGCAGGTTGGAGATGAGGTCACGGTGAAGATCATACGGATAGAGCCGGACCGTCGCAGGTTGGGCCTAAGTTTGAAACAGGCAGAGGAGACGTTGGGAGACGCGGCTTCGTACAACTAGCCAAGTCACCCCTAGAATATTGGCTACGGAGAACCCAGATGGCCAGCAGATTCGAAAAATTCTCGGAAAGAGCAAGAAGGGTCCTGTCCCTGGCCCAAGAAGAAGCCCAGAGGTTCAATCATAACTATATCGGGACGGAGCACATCCTGCTGGGGTTGGTGCGGGAGACGGATGGTGTGGCCGCCCGCGTCCTGGTAAGCCTGAACGTGGAGCTGCCAAAGGTCCGTTCCGCCGTGGAGTTCATCATCGGCAGAGGCGAGCGGCCATCCCCGGGCGAGATCGGCCTCACACCCAGGGCCAAGAAGGTCATTGAGCTGGCTGTGGACGAGGCCCGCAGGCTCAACCACCACTACATCGGTACGGAACATCTCCTCATCGGCCTTATGCGCGAGGGTGAGGGCGTAGCCGCCGGAGTCCTGGAGAGCCTGGGAGTCACCCTGGACAAGGTCCGGGCTGAAACCAACCGCATACTTAGCCAGAGCGTTACTACCGGCGCACACCCTGCAGGCCGCTCGGCCACTCGCACACCCACACTGGACCAGTTGGGCATAGACCTGACCCAGGCTGCCCGGAACGACAAGCTGGACCCGGTAGTGGGACGCCACAAAGAAATCCAGCGCGTGATCCAGATTCTGAGCCGCCGCACCAAGAACAACCCGGTCCTCATCGGAGAGCCCGGCGTGGGCAAGACGGCCATTGTAGAGGCCCTGGCCCAGCGCATCATAAAAGGCGAGGTGCCTGAAAGCCTCCATCGCAAGCGCGTGGTCACCCTGGACATGGGCGTGTTGGTGGCCGGCACCAAGTACCGTGGCGAGTTCGAGGAGCGCCTGAAGAAGGTTATCGACGAGATCAAGAGTTCCGGTAACTGTATCCTCTTTATAGACGAGATGCACACCATGGTGGGCGCAGGAGCCGCTGAGGGCGCAGTGGACGCCGCCAACATCCTGAAGCCATCCCTGGCCAGGGGCGAACTCCAGTGCATAGGCGCCACTACGCTGGACGACTATCGCAAGTACGTGGAGCGCGACCCCGCATTGGAGCGGCGTTTCCAGCCGGTCCACGTGGATGAGCCATCGGTGGAGGAGTCCGTGGAGATCCTCAAGGGGATCAAGAACAGGTACGAGACCCACCATGGCGTCACCATCACCGACGAGGCCATTGAGACTGCGGTTCACCTGTCTTCGAGGTACATCGCAGACCGCTTTCTCCCTGACAAGGCCATAGACCTCATGGACGAGGCGGCGAGCCGTGTGCGAATCAACAAGGCTGCCGCGCCCCTCTCTGCAACCGAGATGAAAAAGGTCTTGGAGAATATCCGCAAGGACAAGGACGAAGCCTTGGCCCAGCAGCAATACGAACTGGCTGCGGAGCTACACCAGCGAGAGCAGACGGTGCGGGAGAAGCTGGATCAGGCTGAGAAAGACGGGCAAACGGACGGCAAGAAACAGGAGCAGTCCCAGCCTGTGGTCACCCCCGAGGACATAGCCGAGGTGGCTAGCATGTGGACAGGCATTCCTGTCACGCGCCTGGCCCAAGAGGAGACACAGAGGCTCCTGGAGATGGAGTCCGCCCTCCACCAGCGAGTGGTGGGCCAGGACGAAGCTATCACCAACGTCGCCAGAGCGGTACGCAGGGCCCGGGCAGGCATGAAAGACCCAAGGCGTCCCATAGGGGTGTTCCTGTTCCTGGGGCCCACTGGAGTAGGCAAGACGTACCTGGTGCGCGCCCTGGCGGAGTTCATGTTCGGCAGCGAAGACCACATGATCCGCCTGGACATGTCCGAGTTCATGGAACGCCACACCGTAGCGCGCCTGGTAGGGGCTCCTCCAGGATATGTGGGCTACGATGAGGGCGGACAGCTAACCGAGGCGGTCCGACGCAAGTCCTACGCCTGCATCCTGTTGGACGAGATCGAGAAGGCCCACCCGGACGTCTTCAACATCCTCCTACAGATGTTCGACGACGGCCACCTGACCGATGCCAAGGGTCGCAAGGTGGACTTCCGCAACACCGTCATTGTGATGACCAGCAACATTGGCTCGGACCTAATCCGCAGGGACAGCTACCTGGGATTCTCCAAGCCCGGCGAGGAGACCAAGACTACAGAGGAAGCGCACAAGCGGATGAAGGAAAAGGTCATGGACGAGGTGAAGAAGTTCTTCCGTCCTGAGTTCCTCAACCGTATTGACGCCATGGTGGTCTTCCACTCCCTTAACAAGGAGCACATCCTCCAGATCGTGGACCTTATGCTGCGGGACGTGTCCAAGCAACTCCTGGAGAAAGGCGTCTCCATGGAGGTGACCCAGGCCGCCAAGGAGTTCCTGGCGGAGAAGGGCTTCGACCCCAACTTTGGGGCACGCCCACTCCGGCGGGTCATCCAGGAGCGGGTGGAGGACAAGCTTTCCGAGGAGTTCCTGTCCGGTAAGTTCGGCCCGGGCGACACAGTGCACATAGACCTCCAGGACGGGGATATCTTCATCCGCGTGCAAACGCCTGTGGCTCCTACGGTCTAGGCCAGGCTACCAAGAGCTTCAGTGAGGCCCGCTGGTGGTTGCCACCAGCGGGCCTCTTGCTTCAGTGGCAAACAGGCTCGCTCGCCAGTTCTTGCACCACCCCATGTGGTAGTTCCCTCCCAGCCCACCCAGGATTGCCTCCGACGGCTCCCACCACCCGAAATCGACAGAGCCACGTAACGCCATACCATGCCGAAGCTGAGTGTTATAATGAAACTGTCATGAACAGGATATACACCAGAAGGGGTGACACCGGCGAGACCGGGCTTCTATACGGCGGGCGCGTCTCCAAGAACGACCCTCGCTGCGAGGCCTACGGCACCGTAGATGAGGCCGTGTCCGCTCTGGGCCTGGCAAGAGCCCTCTGCACGGACCCGTGGGTAAAGGAAGTGGTGAAGCAGATCCAAAAGGAGCTGTTCATGGTAGGGGCAGAGCTAGCCACGGACCCATCCCAATACACCACAATGCAACGCCACTTTCCGGTAGTGCTATCATCCATGGTGGACGCGCTGGAGCGTATCATTGACGAACTTCAAGGTGGAATGGAGATATCCCGTTCCTTCATCATCCCTGGAGCCTCGGCGGGCTCCGGCGCCCTGGACCTGGCGCGCGCCATACTCAGACGGGCGGAGCGCCGTGCGGTGGGCCTCCACGAGGCAAGACTCCTGGTGAACCCGGAGTTGCTGCGCTATTTGAACCGCCTTTCAACACTCTTGTTTGTGCTGGCCCGCTATGAAGACCGTGACCTACCCACCGAAGAACTCTCGGGTGATGACGACAGCTAGGCTGCTGACTCTGGCAACGGAGTCTGTGGCGTTACTGGCCTTAGCGGCTTGTAGCTCGGGCGCCGCGCCATCCACCACGGCGGAATACCAATCGATCGCCTTCTCCTCCACCGGCGGCCTTCGATAAAGAGGAGGCCATCCTGGCGTTCCTGGAGCGGTATTAGCATGAGTACAGACCTGGCCATAGTGGACTACGGCGCGGGCAACCTGCGCAGCGTCGCGAAGGCCCTGGAGCACCTGGGCTTCATGGCATCGGTCACGTCCGATCCTCAAGAAGTCCTCCACGCCCGTGGCGTCATCCTGCCAGGCGTCGGCTCCTCAGGATCGGCCATGGCCGCCCTACAGGAGCGCGGCCTGGTAGAGCCCCTACGCCAGGTGGTGGCCCAGGGCACGCCGTTCTTCGGCGTTTGCCTGGGCATGCAACTGCTCCTGGATACCTCCGAGGAAGACCCCAGGCCGTGCCTGGGTATCGTATCAGGGCAGGTAAAGCATCTGCCCCAGGGCCTGAAGGTGCCCCACATGGGCTGGAACCAGGTGGACTTGCGACGAAGAGACCATCCTGTGTTCCAGGGAGTCGCATCTGGCTCCTACTTCTACTTCGTCCACAGCTACTACGCCCAGCCGGAAGACGCCTCGGTGTTCCTGGGCGCCACCGAGTACGGCGTGAGCTTTTGCAGCGTCCTGGCCAGGGACAACGTAGTGGCCACCCAGTTTCATCCCGAGAAGAGCGGCCCGGTAGGGCTCCGGCTCTATGCCAACTTCGTGCGCCGCATGGTACTCCAGGGAACAAGCCAACGATGGAAGTAATTCCTGCCATAGACCTGCGGGACGGAAAAGTGGTCCGCCTGTACCAGGGCGACTTCCGCCAGGAGACCGTGTTCTCAGATGACCCTGTGGCCGTGGCGCTGAGGTGGCAGGAGCTTGGCGCCCCCAGGATCCACGTGGTGGACCTGGACGGCGCCAGATCAGGCCGCCTGGGGAACATGGAAGTGGTGGAGGCGATAGCCGCCAGGGTCAAGATTCCCTTGCAGGTTGGTGGGGGCGTCCGAGACCTGATCAGTGTGGAAAGGCTGGTCCGCATGGGCGCCCAGAGAGTCGTCCTGGGCACTGCCGCGGTGCGCGACTCCCGCCTGGTGCGGTTTGCCTGCAACACCCTGGGCCGTGACACAGTGGTAGTGGGGCTGGACGCGCGGGACGGCAAGGTTACTGTGCAAGGGTGGTCGCAGAAGTCGGACGTGAACGTGATAGACCTGGCCAAAACCATGGTCGGCCTGGGTGTGGGCAGATTCATCTACACCGATGTAGCCACCGATGGCACCCTGACAGGACCCAACGTCCAGGCTGTGGCAGCCTTGAAGGAAGCCACCGGGACGCCTATCATTGCCTCTGGTGGGGTTAGCTCCCTGCAAGACCTGGAACGCTTGGCCGAGGTGGGTGTCGAGGGAGTCATTGTGGGCAGCGCCCTGTACCGCGGCCTTCTGGACTTGCGAGAGGCCGTAAAGCGGTTTGGCGGTTAACCTGTCGTATTACATGTCTAGGGATCAGGAGACCATACAATATGACCGAGTCCACTACAGCGGAGCGCATACAACGGCTGCTATCGCCCGAACGGCGCAGGCGGCTGGACGTGTCTCGCATACTCTCTCTGTTGGCACTTCGCCCGTACCTGTCCGTGGCCGACATAGGTTGCGGGCCGGGCTTATTCACCATCCCCCTGGCCAAGAGCCTGTGGGACGGTAAGGTGTACGCCGTGGACGTGGAGGAGGAGATGCTGGAAGCGGTGCGCCAGCGGGCCAAGACGGCGCTCCTGGGCAACGTTGTCACGGTGAAGGGCAATGGAGACAGCGTGCCCTTGGACCCCGGCAGCCTGGATGGCGCGCTGCTGGCATGCGTGCTCCATGAGACGCAGGATCACGGCGCGTTCCTGAAATCAGTGGCGGCATCCCTCAAGCGCGGCGGATGGTGCGCCATCATCGAGTGGCGCAAGACCACGGAGGGCACAGAGGGACCTCCGCAGGAGCAGCGCATCGCCGAGGACGACGTGGTCCACATGGCCAGCGATGTCGGTATGCACCTCAGCACGCGGCGGGAACTCAACAGCCATCACTACCTGCTGGTGTTCACCAAGTAGCCGTGCTCACCAAGCGCATCATCCCCTGCCTGGACGTGGACGCAGGCCGCGTGGTCAAAGGCGTCAAGTTCCTGGAGCACAAGGACGCCGGAGACCCTGTGGAGCTGGCTGCCTTCTATGACCGTGAAGGCGCTGACGAGTTGGTGTTCTACGATATCACGGCCTCCGCTCAGGGCAGGAGCATCATGCTGGACGTGGTCTCCAGGACTGCCGACCAGCTGTTCATCCCGCTGACCGTGGGTGGAGGGCTGCGCAACCTGGATGACATGCGCGCCATGCTCAAGGCCGGGGCGGACAAGGTGTCCATAAACACCGCGGCTGTGCAAGACCCCGACCTCATCCGCCGAGGGGCGGACGCCTTCGGCAACCAGTGCATCGTCCTGGGCATGGATGCCAAACGCATCCCTGACAGCCAACGCTCCCGCTGGGAGGTGCGCACTCACACAGGCAGCGGCGGAGGCCGCTCCGCCGGGCTGGACGCCGTGGAGTGGGCGGTGCGCGCCGTGGAATTGGGCGCAGGCGAGATCGTGGTGAACTCCATGGACGCCGACGGCACCCGCGAGGGGTACGACCTGGAACTCCTGCGCAGCATATCCAGGGCTGTATCCGTGCCGGTGGTCGCCAGCGGCGGCGCAGGAAACCTGGAGCACTTGTACCAGGCCATAGCTGAAGGCGAGGCTGATGCCGTGCTCGCCGCCAGCATCTTCCACTTCAGGGTATACTCTATAGCTCAGGCCAAGGAGTACCTGGTCAGCCGTGGCGTGCCAATGCGGCTAACTGAGCCTGCCAGCGCTGGCTAGGGCAAGTTCCTATCTCAGAAGGCCGCCCTTCGATAGGCTCCGAACCTGCCCTGAGTTTAGCGAAAGGGCGAACGGTAACGCTTCCCCGCTCATGCTGAGCCCGTCGAAGCATATGAGCGGGGCTGAAGTCCGCACACTCCCTTCGACAAGCTCAGGGTGAGCGGACTTCAAGAGTCGAACCCATGATCACAGGAGTTACGGGTGCCTGACATCAAAGCTGTCATCTTCGACGTATACGAGACGCTGGCCCACAACCAACCGTCGCTGTGGCATCCAACCTTTGCCCAGCTTGGCCTGGACTACGGCCTGTCGCTGACCAGCGAGGAGTTCTGGGAGCGGTGGAAGTCCCTGGAGCTGGTCTTCCGGAAGGAACGGCACCAGCGGGACAGCCTGGGTAACATGCCACCCTTCAAGACCTACGAGCAGGCGTGGAAGGACTGCTTTGAGCAGGTCTTCCGCGAGATCGGCAAAGGTGACGCCTCCGATGCCGCCCGGCGTTGCGTGGTGGCCCTGGGCCAGCGCGAGCTTTTCCCTGAGACCACGGAAGTAGTGGCCAGCCTCCGGCGCGCTGGCAACCTCCGCCTGGGCATAGTGTCCAACGCGGACAACGACTCTCTGTGGCCGCTGCTGCGACACCATGGCCTAGAGTTCGACGGCGTGGTCACGTCGGAGGCGGCGCAGGCCTACAAGCCACACCCGCGTCCGTTTAAGATGGTCGTGGACATGCTGAAGGTCCGCGCGCAGGAGTGCCTCTACGTGGGCGACCAGCAGTACGATGACATATCCGGAGGACATGCAGCGGGCATGCAGACGGCGTGGGTGAACCGCCAGGGTGCAACGCTAGACCCGGCCATGGCTATGCCGGACTATCAGGTCAGCGACTTGAGAGGCGTTCTGGATATCATAGGCGTTTCTGAAAAAGGCCGGAAAAGCTCCGCCTCCTCACGGCAGGCCTGATGAGGACAGTCCATGTCATTCTTCGCTTCACTACGTTCCGCTCAGAATGACATGGACATAGCCGTGCCCTTCGTCCTTGCCGGAGGACAAAGAAGTAGATTATCAGATTAGATTCTGGTGAGGTAATGCCATGAACATCAAACTCGACCAACAGGGCCTGGTGCCTGCCGTGGTGCAGGACGTCAACACCAAAGAGGTGCTGATGCTGGGGTACGTCAACCCAGGCTCCCTCAAGCGCACCCTGGCCAGCGGACAGGTCTGGTTCTACAGCCGCAGCCGCGAAGAGCTGTGGCACAAGGGCGAGGTGTCGGGTAACTACATGAGCCTCAAAGTCGCACGCGTGGACTGCGACGGCGATACGCTGCTGTTCCAGGTGGAGCCAGAAGGCCCCGCGTGCCACACCGGCAACGTCACCTGTTTCTTCACACCTCTGGACGGCGCGCCGGAGTTCCAACAGCCCGAGCACGGCTCAGGCATCATGGAGGAGCTTTTCGCCGTCATCCAGGAGCGCAAGCGCGACCTCCCCGAAGGCAGCTACACCGCCGACCTCTTGAAGGCAGGCGTCGGACGCGTGGCGCAGAAGGTCGTAGAGGAGGCAGGCGAGTCGGCCATAGCCGCCGTGCAGGGCGACAAAGAGCACCTGCCTGCGGAGGTGGCGGACCTCCTCTACCACACGCTGGTGCTGCTGGCCTCCGCCGGCGTTTCGCCGGAGGCCGTGTGGCAGGAGCTACGCCAGCGCAGACGGTGAGGGAGAGGCCGTTTGGGCGGTAGGCTTGTGGACACATCGGGCTGTTTGCTTCTAGGGTGCCAAGCAGACTCGTTCGCCGGCTCTTGCCTCACCTCAATGTATTAGTCCCCCCAACCCATCTCGGATTGCATCCGGGTGCTCCCACCACCCAGAAGCGACGCCCGCCGTTTGACACGCCCACGCGTGCCCACTACGATATTCCTTCCAGGAGAACGCTATGACAACAAATCCACGCGTCACCGAACTTCACTTCGCCCATAAGGAAATCGATCGCAAGTGGCAGGCCCGCTGGGACCGCGACGGCCTGTACCACGTCCGCGACGACGACCCTCGCCCCAAGTGGTACGAGCTGACCATGTACCCGTACCCTTCCGGCGACGCCCATATCGGCCACTGGTACAACTATAGCGGTGCCGATGTCCACGCCCGCTTTCGCCGGATGCAGGGGTATAACGTGCTGCACCCCATGGGGTTCGACGCCTTTGGCCTGCCCGCGGAAAACGCCGCCATCCGCCGCGGCATCCATCCCTACGTCTGGACCATGAGCAACATCAAGAACATGGAGCGCCAGCTACGTTCCATGGGCGCTATCTACGACTGGCAGCGGGAGGTCAATACCTGCCTGCCCGAATACTACAGGTGGAACCAGTGGTTCTTCCTCCAGTTCTACAAGGCCGGCCTGGCGTACCGCGCCAAGGCCCCGGTCAACTGGTGTCCCTCCTGCCAGACCGTACTGGCCAGGGAGCAGGTCGTTGACGGCAGGTGCGAACGGTGCGACACCCCTGTAGCCCAGCGCGACCTGGAGCAGTGGTTCTTCCGCATCACCAAGTACGCCGACGAGCT
>ORJL010158568.1_pt1 | contig 32163 bp, 20 predicted proteins | sample 1779941 | NCBI WGS metagenome assembly ORJL01 (sample SAMEA104232317, study PRJEB22302) | groundwater metagenome | biome: forest; feature: aquifer; material: groundwater | place: USA | collected 2011-08-07 | depth 5.8 m | reverse complement strand
GCCATAACCATCTCCCCACACACATCGTTACATGATAATAACATGTAACGATGGAGAAGTCAAAGGGAAATGTTATGAAATCTAAATATTTAATCGGTTTGTAAGGAGTTCATCGTTACATTAATCCGGGAATGCAGGATATATACCCAAGCGATAGATAAAGGTCTTTTCTTTCTGAAGCTGCTATTCCGGTAATGCCTTCAACAAGATTCTTGATGGTTCTTGATAGAAGGTCAGATGTATCTATGTGCGGCTCAATTGGAACAAGTTTTGTCATATTTCACACTCTCAAAAATTGTTGTCTATACATAACCATTGTTTAGATGGTTTCCAGATAAATTCGTTTTCTGCTTCATCTTCCAGATAACACGCAGGGGATTATTTCCATAACTCATGTAAATTAAACATAATAAATGGACAAATGGATTTCCCCTGAGTGTTATCTGGTTTCCTCATAATACGCAGCCCTCTGGGTCTTACAGGTTATCTACCGGGCTGCGAACCCCGCGGCCGCCTCTGTTCAGCACATGGGTGTAAATCATCGTGGTGCGTACATCGCTGTGGCCGAGAAGTTCTTGAACAGTCCGAATGTCATAGCCCCCTTCGAGCAAATGCGTAGCAAATGAGTGCCGAAGGGTGTGACAAGTTGCCCGTTTAGTAAAATCAGCTTTGTTCACGGCCTGTTTGAACGCTTTCTGGAGAATGGACTCATCCACATGGTGTCTTCCTTCTTCGCCGGTTCTGTTATTTCTCCAGCGATTTTCTTGGGGAAAAATCCACTGCCAGCGCCATTCCCGCGGCGCATTCGGATATTTACGATCCAGCGCACCGGGTAACTGGACTCTACCCCAGCCAGCGGCAAGGTCTTTTTCGTGGATGGCTTTGACTTTTATCAGGTGTCTACCAAGCACCTCCTTTAGCGAATCGGGCAGCATGGTGACCCTGTCTTTTGCACCTTTGCCGTCGCGAACGGTAATTTCATTGCAACTGAAATCCACATCTTGGACGCGCAGGTGCAGGCATTCCATCAACCGCAACCCGGCACCGTACATCAGCGAGGCCATGAGCCATTTATCACCGGTAAGGTGGGCAAAGACTGCTTTGATTTCCTCGCGCGTCATGACCACGGGCAGGCGTTTTGGCTTCCGGGCGCGGATCACCTCGCCGAGGTCGCCGATCTCGCGGCTCAGGACATGGCGATAAAGAAAGAGCAACGCACACAGGGCCTGGTTCTGCGTTGACGCGCTCACCTTCTCCTTTACGGCCAGATGGGTCAGAAAGGCATTGATCTCAGGTTCGGCCATTTCGGCAGGGTGGCGTACATGGTGGAAGAAGATATATCGTTTGGTCCAATGGCAATAGGTGGTCTCGGTGCGGCGGCTGTAATGGCGGGAGCGCAGGGCCTCCCGCAGTCGGTCAAGGAGTTTGGGGGGTTGATGGGTTGGTTGGTCAGGCAGCACATGGATGGACGCAGGCACCGGTCGTGTCCGTTCGCGGGAAACATTTAGCGATGGCGCTCTCAGTTCAGTCATTTCTTTGCTCCTCCAGGATTTGTGAAGGTTGAAAAGAAAGGCAGCGTGAATAAAACACCTTTTACCACTTTAGTCAATCATTTTGCGCAGGTTGTGGGAGCATGCCGGCGAATGCCGTATCGGATACGGGAAAACGCCGACATTTGGTATCTTATTCCTGGATTCCCGCGTTCGCGGGAATGACTACTATTGTTTTCATCCGGCTTACCCTTGCAATATAACAGGGTGCAAGGCGAATTTTGTATTCGTCTCTCTGGAGGGTAGGCAAACAGGGGCAGGGCAAGCCCTGCCCTAAGCCGGTAACTTTTCCGGTCGGCCCCATTTTACTAAACCTTGATGTGCAGGATGGGCAGGCCCAGGTGGCGGCGTTTGGTCTCGCCGTATAGGCGCGTCTGCTCCCGCACCGTGGGCGTCCCCCTTTTGCCCTGACCCATGGTCTCCAGCGCCTGGGTCCCTCCCAGGTGCAGGGTGTGCTTGCCGTAGCGGCCGCTGATTTCGTCAACGGCTTCATATAGTTCCCTGATCTTTTCCACTCGCACGGGGTCCTCGAAAAGGGAATATTGGGTATGGGCATCCGGCGCCAGCTCCAGGAGTATTATCCCGGTGGCGCGGTATAGCTCGTTTTCCCGGAACAGAACCTTAAAGGCCGCATGCAGGAGATCGGCAAGCTCCAGGGGATGGCTGGTGGGGCGGCTGAGCCTTATTTCCTGCGCCGCGCCCTCGAAATTCTGTTTCTTCAGGAAGGAGACGATCCGTTGGGGCGCCAGCTGATAGCGCCGGGCCTTGATACAGGCCGACTCCAGGTTCCTTAAAAGATGGGCGAAGAGGTACTCCGGATTGTTGGTCGGCGGGGAAAAAGTCTTCGTTTTGCTGATCGAGGCGTAGACGCTCTTTTCTTCCGTGGTGACTGGGTAGACGGATTCCCCCCGGAGCTCCCTCCAGATCTCGACACCGGGTTTTGTAAACCGCTTTTTGACCAATACCTCCGGCAGCCGGGCAAATTCCAGGGCCGTTCTGATCCCCATCTTGTTGAGATAACTGGTGGTTGCCGGTCCGATACCCCATATCTTTTCTACGGGCAGGTCTTGCAGGTAACCGGCGATGGCCCGCCCGGGGATAATGGTCAGGCCGTTCGGTTTCTGATGTTTGGAGGCCGCCTTGGCCAGGACCTTGGTAAGACTTAAACCTACGGAAACAGTCAGCCCCAGTTCTCGGGCAATCTCTTGCTGCAGGTTGGCGGCGATCATCCCATAGGAAGCGCGGAGCGCCCGCCTCATCCCCGTAATATCGGCAAAGGCCTCATCGATGGAATACTCTTCCACCTGATCGGTAAATCTCCTCATGATGCTGAACATCCGCCGGGAAAACAGGCTGTAGGTTTCATAATCCGAAGGGAGAACGATCAGGTCCGGGCAGATTTTTTTGGCCTCATGCAGCGGAACGGCCCTTTTGATGCCCATCTTTTTGGCGGCGTAGCTGGCACAGGCGACAATGCCCCGCTCGCCGCCGGTGATCAGCGGTTTGCCCTTAAATTCCGGATGCAGGGCTTCTTCGCAGGAAGTAAAAAAGGCGTCGCCGTCGACGTGAATGATCGCCTGCGGCCAGGAATGGATGCTAAATAACGTGTCGCTCATGACCATTAATTATAGAACAAACGTTCTATTGTCAAGGGAGAATTGTGGAGCCAATGGTGCAAGAGCCTGTCCGGAGCCGTGAGCTTGTCGAACGGTGGAAGGGGCGGCTATCTCTTGATGGCGGCCCCGAGAATGCCCAACTTGTGGAATTCGGTAAAATACTGAAGGGCAAGCCCGGCTTCGGCCAGGGCTTGCCGGAGGTCCGGTCCGCGGAAGCGGTCCGAGCGCGGATGGAGCAGGATATGCCGGGTAAGAAAGTTCTGATACAGGACGGGGTAAAGTTCTTCCAGGACATATACCCCCTCCGGTTTGAGGGTGCGGGCGATCTCCGCCAGGGCCGCCCGCCAGTCCGGGATATGGTGCAGAACGCCGAAACCGAAAACGGCATCCACAGAAGCTGTTTTCACGGGCAAGGCGGCGGCATCTCCCACAAAAAGGGAAACCTGTTGTTTTTCCGCACCGGAGAGATAACCTTTGGCCTTGCCGATCATGGCCGGGTCCAGGTCCATGGCATGGATCCGCGCGGGCTGAAATTCCCTCAGGATGATCCGCGCCCCGGCTCCCCGGCCGCACCCCACTTCCAGGATGACCAAGTCCGGTTTCAGGGGAATCATTTCCTTGAGGCGGCGGATTTCGATCCCCTGTTCCATGACCCGGAGGGGGTTATTGACGACCCACCTTTCCGCCCAGTTCAGTTTCATGCCGCGGCCTCCGTTAGTTGCGGTTAACAGGGCTGCCCGCTTCTTTGCGGCCCAGATGTACGGCGGCAATGCCGTTGGTGAGCAGGTGATAGCTTACCCGGCGGAAGCCGATGTCCTCCAAAAGCCGGGAAAACTCCGGTGCTGAAGGAAATAGTCTTATGGATTCCGGGAGATAGGTATAGGCCTGCCGGGAACCCACGATCAGGCATCCCAGGAGAGGCATTACCCGGAAAGAATAAAAATCGTAGAGACGGCGAAACCAGGCCGCCGTCGGTCGGGAGAATTCCAGGCAGATGAAGTGACCGCCGGGTTTGAGGACCCGGTACATTTCCCGCAGTCCCTCCTCCACGTGGGTCAGGTTCCGTACCCCAAAACCCACCATGACCGCGTCAAAGGAGTCCGATCGAAAAGAGATTTGTTCGGCATTGCCCTGAACAAAACGGATCTCCCTTCTGGCTTCCGCGTGGGTTGTCTTGTGCCGTCCCGCCTCCATCATGGCCCGGTTTATGTCGCACAGGACTACCTTTCCCGAGGGGCCCACATCTTTCAGGGCCATCAGGGAAAGATCGCCGGTGCCGCCGCAAACATCCAGAACGGTATCGCCCTCTTTCAGCCCGAGCCGCCTGATGGCAGTCCTTTTCCACAGATAGTGGATGCCAAAGCTGAGCAAGGTATTCATCATGTCATACCTTTGCGCTATCGTATCGAAATGATTCCGTACCCAGGAAACCTTTTCCTTCTCCGGCACCCGGCGAAACCCGAAGTGCGTCATCCCTTCCTCTTCCGCAAGAGGGGCAAGGGTACCTTTTTCACCCGTCTCCTGGTCCGTCCTGCAGGACTTTTCGTTAGTCATGCCAATTCGCTCCTTGAAAATTATCGCTCGGCCTATATAACAGAGGGACAGGAATTCCACCAGCCTCAAGTTGGGAGGCCCTGATTCTTTCTTGACACTAAGGCTTATTTTCTTTACACTTTTCCAATTTCGGCCCAGCCGTTGATCGCTGGCCAAAAAATCCCATGACATCGCCGAAGGGGGATATGTGACAAGCCAAAGTGCCGATAGCCGCCAGCCAATCTTCCTCAAGGATTACCGTCCGCCTGATTACTTAATCGAAACGGTGGAATTGCATGTCGCCCTTGACGAAAGTCGGACCGTCGTCCGGTCGAAACTTACCGTTCACTGCAACTATGACCGGAACGGTGGCATCCGTCCTTTCGTGCTCCAGGGTCGGGACCTGAAGCTTCTGTCCCTGAAGCTCGACGGTCAGCCCCTTGGGGAACGGGATTACCGACCGGAAGAGGGGGCTCTTACCATCCTCGCTCCTCCGGACCGCTTCCTCCTGGAGGTCGGGACGGAATGTAACCCGGCGGCCAATACGGAACTTTCGGGCCTCTACCGTTCCGGCGCCATGCTCCTGACCCAGTGCGAGGCGGAAGGGTTCCGGAAGATCACTTACTATCCGGACCGGCCGGACGTCCTGGCCAGGTTTTTTACGACCCTTGAGGGGGACCGGCAGAAATATCCCGTACTGCTGTCCAACGGCAACCTGATGGCGGCGGGGGAACTGGAAGAGGGCCGGCATTTTGCCAGGTGGCACGATCCCTTTCCGAAACCGGCTTATCTTTTTGCCCTGGTGGCGGGGGATCTGGCCTGTCTTGAAGACAGATTTACCACGATGACGGGGCGGGAAGTGATCCTCCGCATCTATGTCCAAGAGCACAACCGGGATAAATGCGACCATGCCATGGATTCTCTCAAGAGGGCCATGAAGTGGGACGAGGATGCCTACGGCAGGGAATACGATTTGGACCTGTTCATGATCGTGGCCACCGACGACTTCAACATGGGCGCCATGGAGAACAAAGGCCTGAACATCTTTAACTCCAAGTGTGTGCTTGCGCAACCGGAGACCGCTACGGACAGCGACTTTCAGAACATCATGGGCGTGGTGGCCCACGAGTATTTCCACAACTGGTCCGGCGACCGCGTTACCTGCCGCGACTGGTTCCAGCTTTCACTCAAGGAGGGCTTAACTGTCTTCCGGGACCAGCAGTTCATGGAGGACATGACCTCCCGGGGTGTACAGCGCATCAGCGCGGTCAATGTCTTACGGACCCACCAGTTCCTCGAGGACGACGGTCCCATGGCCCATCCGGTACGGCCGGCATCCTATGTGGAAATAAACAATTTCTACACCCTTACGGTGTACAACAAAGGCGCCGAATTGATCCGCATGCTCCGGATGCTGTTGGGACCGGAGGCTTTCCGCAAGGGGACGGACCTTTACTTCGAACGCCACGACGGGCAGGCGGTCACCACGGATGATTTTGTCCGGGCGCTGGAGGATGCCAGCGGCGTTGACCTGGCCCAGTTCAAGCTCTGGTACTCCCAGGCCGGCACGCCGGAACTCCGGATAACCTGTTCTCATGACCCGGCCGCCCGGACCTATGCCTTGACGGTCCGGCAGACCTGCCCGCCCACTCCCGGCCAACCGGAAAAAAATCCGTTCCATATGCCCTTGGCGGTTGGGCTTCTGGACAGAAAGGGCCGGAAGATACCCCTGCAGCTTTCCGGAGAAGGACCGGTGGCGGCCGGCACGCGGGTGCTGGAACTGAAAAAAGAGGAAGAGCGCTTCCTCTTTGTCAACGTGCCCGAAGAACCGGTACCCTCGATCCTGCGCGAATTTTCGGCGCCGGTCAAGGTGAAGCTTGACCTTACCGATGAGGAGCGGCTGCTCGTCATGGCCCACGATACCGACGAGTTCAACCGCTGGGACGCCGGTCATCAGTTGGCCGTGCAGCTCATCCTGGCCCTGATCCGGGATTATCAGGCGGGGAGGCCGCTTGTTCTGGCCGACAGGTTCATCGAGGCGTTCCGGCAGACCCTGGCCGGCAACATGCCCGACAAGGCTTTCCAGGCCTTTGCCCTGACGCTGCCTTCGGAAATGTATATTTCCAACTTCCTGGCCGTGATGGACCCCGATGCTGTCCACGCGGTGAAACGATTCGTTCAGAAAACGCTGGCCGGGGCATTGAGGAGCGCCTTCCTCGACCTCTACCAGGCCGGGCAGGACAGCGGACCTTACCGCCCGGACCAGGGGGCGATCGGCCGGAGAACGCTGAAGAACACCTGTCTGGCCTATCTGATGGAATTGGAAGACCGGGAGGTGCGCGATCTTTGCCTGCGCCAGTTCCGGGAAGGTGGAAACATGACCGACGTGCTGGCGGCCCTTATAAACCTGGCCAACAGCGGGGGTGGAGAACGGGAGGAAGCCCTGGCGACTTTCTATGAAAAATGGCAGGGCGATGCCCTGGTGGTGGACAAATGGCTGGCGATTCAGGCCGGATCGCGTCTGCCGGATACGCTGGGGAAGGTGAAAGAGCTCATGGGACATGCGGCCTTCAATATCCGGAACCCGAACAAGGTCCGGTCGCTCATCGGGACATTTTCGGCTAATCCGGTTCGCTTCCACGATGCCGGCGGCGCCGGGTACGCCTTCCTGGCCGACCAGGCCCTCGCCATTGATCCCCTGAACCCGCAGATCGCCTCGCGGCTTGCCCTGGCCTTTACCAACTGGAAACGGTATGATGGAAGGAGGCAACTGTTCATGCAGGCGCAGCTGGAGAGGATTCTCGGCGCACCGCAGCTTTCCCGGGACCTCTATGAGATAGTTTCCAAGAGTCTGGCTTGAATTCGCTGTCAGCCTCTCAGCTTTTGTATGACCTGCGCCATATTCTTGCCGAAGTTCCAGGCCGTAGCCATGCCTTCCTCGTCATTGGCTACCTCGCCCTTCTCCCTGGCGAAGGCCACGTTCCAATAGCTGGACCCCGGCGTCACCAGGTCGAGAATCTGGAACCAGAACATGATCTGGGCGAGGGTAAAATTGTGGCCGGCCCGCCGTGCCACAACCAATGGTCCGCCCACCTTGCCGCTCAGTGTTTTGCCGTTATGGCGCGCGATATAACCGGTGCGTTCAATGAGGGCCTTGAGGATCGCCGTGGCCGATCCGAAATAGACCGGAGAGGAGAGGATGATGCCGTCGGCCTCCTTCATCTTGAGGTAAATCGGAAACAGGTCATCCTCGATGGCGCATTGTTCCTCTCTAGCGCAGGCCAGGCAGGCGTTGCAGCCCCGGATGTCCAGGCCGGCCAGGGGAATCAGTTCAGTGGTGATGCCTTCTTCGGCGATTGCCCTCAGGGTATGGGCGGTCAGGAACTCGGTATTTCCCTGCGGGCGAGGACTTCCTACAATGCCAATTACCTTCATGCCATTACCTCCGTATCAAAACAAGGCTCCCTGCGCGCAGCCGATTTTAAGTCCCGGCCTTCACAAATGGTCGCAGTACCAATACCTTTTCCGTAAGCATAGTAAGTAAAAGTGCGTGGGGTGTCAAGCGGCAGATAAAGAGTTTTGCTTCTTTCAAATTCATGTTATTGTCCTTGCCGATTTAAGGGCTTAAGAGGATCCGTAATTGCCTGACCAAGTTGACTTGAATAACTTAAACGGCGTCACCGGCCTGTCCGCAGGGGAGGCGTCGGCAAGGCTTGCCGCCGAGGGATTTAACGAAATTCCCGCAGCCAAGAAGCGCAGTTTTTTATCCATGGCACTTGGCGTGCTCCGTGAACCCATGCTGCTGCTGCTCATCGCCAGCGGCCTTATCTATTTGACACTGGGGGACATGCAGGAAGCGATCATGCTTCTGGCATTTGTCTTTCTTATTATTGGCATCACGCTTTATCAGGAACGTAAGACGGAGAGAACGCTCGAAGCGCTGCGCGACCTGTCCAGTCCCCGCGCTCTGGTTATTCGCGACGGCGTGTCCAAGCGAATTGCCGGTCGCGAGGTCGTGCGCGGCGATATCATGGTTCTATCGGAAGGCGACCGGGTGCCGGCCGATGGGATATTGCTGGCCTGCAACAACCTCATGGTAGAAGAATCGTTGCTGACCGGGGAGTCGATGCCCGTTCACAAGACTGAAGCAGGCGCAGTTACGGAGATGGGGCCTCCGGGGGGAGAAAATTCCCCTTTTATCTATTCGGGCACCTTGCTCATTAACGGACTCGGCATCGCCCGGGTTTGCGCCACGGGAATCCATACCGAATTCGGCAAGATAGGAAAGTCCCTGCAATCCATAGAGCCGGAAGAAACCCCGCTGCAGAAGGAGACGGGACATATCGTGCGTAATTTGGCCGTAATCGGTCTGTCGCTTTGTCTGATTATGGCGGCGGCCTACGGCCTGACCAAAGGCGATTGGCTCGACGGCCTTCTGGCGAGCATTACCTTGGCGATGGCGATTCTGCCGGAGGAATTTCCCGTGGTCCTGACCGTTTTTCTGGCCCTGGGCGCTTGGCGGATATCTCAAAGTCAGGTACTTACCCGCCGTACTCCGGCCATCGAGACCCTTGGCTCAACTACTGTTTTATGTGTCGATAAGACCGGAACGCTTACCCTGAACCGGATGTCTGTTAACAGGATCTTTGCCGGCGATGAATTTTTTACAGTGGACTACCTCAGTCCTAAAGCCCCGCCGGAGAAGTTCCATGAATTGATCGAATTCAGCCTGTTAGCCAGCCAGGCCAATCCTTTTGATCCCATGGAAAAGGCGCTTAAGGAGCTCGGCGATCATTATCAGAGTCTGACGGAGCACCAACATCATGATTGGAAATTCATGCGGGAATATCCCTTGTCAAGAAAAATTGCCGCATTATCGCGGGTGTGGAAATCCCTTAGTGATGATGATTTAGTTGTTGCCTCCAAGGGTGCTCCCGAAGCAATGATGGACCTCTGCCATTTAGGGGAAGAGGAGAAACAAAATGTTGTTAAACAGATAGAAAAAATGGCTAATGACGGCTTAAGAGTGCTGGGCGTTGCCAAAGCGTATTTCAGCGAGATATCGCTACCCGGAGATCAGCATGATTTCAGGTGTGAGTTTCTGGGGCTAATCGGGTTTGCCGATCCGGTGCGCCCTTCTGTGCCGGCTGCCCTTGCGGAGTGCTATGACGCCGGTGTCAGGGTAGTGATGATCACCGGCGACTATCCGGCTACTGCCCGGCATATTGCTTGCCAAATCGGCCTGAGACCGGCTGATAAATTCATCACGGGCCAGGAAATGGACGGCATGTCGGAGCAAGTGTTAAGAGAACGGGTCAAGACGACGAATATCTTTGCGCGCGTAGTGCCGGAACAAAAACTCCGGTTGGTAAAAGCTTTCCGGGATGACGGCGAAATTGTCGCCATGACCGGCGACGGGGTAAATGATGCGCCGGCATTGAAGTGCGCCAATATTGGCATCGCCATGGGTGGGCGGGGTACGGATGTGGCCCGGGAGGCGGCGGACCTGGTATTGCTGGATGATGATTTCTCTTCCATTGTGAGGGCCATCAGGCTGGGCAGGCGCATATTCGATAACTTGAGAAAGGCAATGGCCTATATTCTGGCGGTGCATGTGCCGATCGCCGGCCTGTCGTTGATTCCGGTTTTGCTGGGATGGCCCGTATTGTTGCTGCCGGTGCATGTGGTATTTTTGGAGTTGATTATCGACCCGGCCTGTTCTATCGCTTTTGAAGCTGAACCGGAGGAACCCAACACCATGCGCCGCCCGCCGCGCCAGCGGAAAGAACCACTCTTTAACCGGCGGACCATTATCATGAGTTTGTTGCAGGGGGGCGCTATTTTACTTGTGATCCTGTTTATCTATGGATTTACTCTCAAGTTGGGGCGCGGCGAGCTCGAGGCAAGAGGCCTGGCTTTCACTATCCTGGTAATTTCCAACCTCGCCCTCATACTGGCCAATCGCTTCTTGTCCATGAATGTCCTGGCCGGTTTGCGCTACAAAAGAAATAATGCCTTGCTCGGTATAATTGCCTTCAATGTCATTCTTTTGGGTTTGGTAATCTATGTGCCATTCTTGAGGGAGCTGTTCCACTTTGGACCTTTGCATCTTCATGACTTGGCACTTTGCCTGGGAGTCGGCATGGTGTGTGTCCTGTGGGTTGAGGCGGTTAAGTACTTCACCGGCGTTCTAACGGATTAGCCGGGCAAGGGAGCAAGTCAAGAAATGCTGCGGTTTGCTGGTCCTCCGGCGGATTTCAAACCGGAGTGCCCGGCGTCGGCATCTCGCGTACAACGCTGATGACAAATTCCCCATGGAGTGTTTTTGCCCTTCGGAGACGCACCTGAACGGATATCAGCGATCCATCCTTACGTACATGCACTGTTTCGAATTCCAGCTGCCCTTGCTTAATTACTTCCTGCCGGCGCGATTCAATCAAAGTGGCATCCTGGGGCCGCAGGAGCTGGCGCAGGTTCATACTGAGAAACTCATCGCGGCCGTATCTGTATACTTCGCTGGCGGCTTCATTGGCATAGACGAAATCAAAGCTGGAGTTGAGAAGAAAGATCGCCTCTCCGGCATTGTCCAAAATGGCGGCCCTCAATAAGAGCCCGGCGTCGGACTTCTTATGTTCGGCGATTTCCCGTTGCAGTTTCCTGTTGGCCTCAGCAAATTCGGCGGTGCGCCTGGCCACAATCTCTTCCAGCCGTCGCCGATAATTTTCCAATTCCTCCTCCAGCTGCTTGAACCTGGTGGCGTCGAGGTGGACCCCTGAAATGCGGGCCGGGCGGCGCTGTTCGCCTTCCCCCTCGTAATAAACCCGGCCTTTGGTGATAATCCAGCGGATGGAGCCATCCGGCATGATGGTGCGATATTCTGTGTCAAAATTGTCGTCGGAGCGCCGATCGAGCGTCGACCGCACCTGCAGGTCGACGCGCTGACGATCATCCGGGTGAATTAGTTTGATGGCTTCTTCGTAAGGCAGCTGCTCGCCCGCCGGCAAACCGAAGAGGATACGGGAGCGCTCGTCCCAAGAGACCTCTCCAGTCGCGACATTGATGCTGATCGTTCCCAACTGCGCCGAATCCAGGGCAAAATTCAATTTCTCCCTGGCTTCGCGTAAGGCGGCTTCATTCCGCTTGCGGTCGGTGATATCGGAGACGGTGACGATTGCCAGTAGCGGTTGACCGTTCTTATCCCGCGCCAGGGTGCCGCCGTAGCTGAAAACCCTCTGCCATTCCGTTACCGGGCGGCGAATATTGACTTGCCAGTCATGCAAGGTTTCACCGTTCAGGATGCGGGACAGCGGCCACCGGTCGACGGGCAGGATGCCCTCCTCCGCCGTCGAGAGTTCGAAGGTGTCTGCGAACTCGGGCAGCTGGCGCCGGCATTCTTCCAGGCTGGTGAAGCCATGCATGGCCAGGGCGACCGGATTCCAATAAAACAGCCGGCCTTCGAGATCGGAGACGACCAGACCTTCGCTGAGACTGTCGAGGATCGCTTGCAGCTGGGCCAGGCGCAGTTCCAGTTCCTGCCGGGTTTGCCGCAGTTCCTCGGTAACTTTGTTTTCTCCGGAGCCTTTTTCTGCTTGGTGCCGGGGCACTGAATTACCGGCGTTTTCCATAGATTGTCTTCCCCCAATTGATTCCTTCAGGTTTCTAAGGCCCGGTTTTAAGATCGCGCATGACGCTGACGATGAATTCGCCGTGCATGGTCTTTATCAAGCGATGGCGCGCCTGTACGGGCATCGCCGATCCGTCTTTGCGCAAGTGGATAGTTTCTACCTCTATGTGGCCTTTGTCAATTGCCTCCTGAAGACGTGACTCTATTAACGGCGCCTCCTGAGGCCGCAGGAGTTGCTGCAGGCTCAGGTTGAGAAATTCGTCGCCGCTGTATCCATAGATGTCACTGGCCACTTTGTTGGCATAGACGAAATTACCCTTGGGATTGACGACAAATATCGCCTCGCCGGCATTGTCCAAAATAGTTGCCTTCAGCGACAACTTCGCTTCTGTATCTTCATGTTTGGCAATTTCCTGGGCCAGCCTCTCGTTAGCCTGGGCAAATTCCACCGTACGGTTGGCCACTATCTCCTCCAGTCGCTGGCGATATCCGCTTAGCTCCTCCTCCAGCTTCCTGCGTTCGGTGATATCGATGGAGAGGATAAAGATACCTTCCGGGACCGGTTCAATGCTGAATTCAAACCATCCCTTGCGGCCGTCGGGAAAAGTGAAATTGTTTTCCCTGCGCATCGCGATACGCTGCTCCATGCACTCTTTAAGACGGGCGAACATTGCCACATCGTAGAGCTCCGTCACGGGGCGTCGCATCAATTCTTCCTTAGCCACTCCCATGTTGGCGGCAAATGAGTCATTGAGGTACAAATAGCGCCAGTCGTGGCCGATAATTTGACAACCCTCAAGCATGCTGTCGAGCGTCCGCCGGTAACTCTCCTCGGATGCTTTTCTCGCCATTTCGGCTTGCTTCCGCGCGGTGATGTCACGCGCAATCGCCAATGCGGCGGGTTTCCCCTCATAAGTGTAGGGCATCGAGACCAGATCTACGTAGACCTCTGACCCGTCCACCTTGAGAAGCTTCTCTTCGATGAGCGGGGCCAGCACGCCTTCCTCAGTGACCTGGCGAATCCGGGCTTGCGCTATTTCCCGATAGTCCGGATGCACAAGTTCCATTACCGGCTTGCCGACCAATTGCTCCGGTGATGCCACGCCGAAAAGCACTGCTCCGGCGGCGTTGGTGAAGGCAATTTTGCTTTCGGCAGTGATAAGCACGGCGTCCGGCGACAGCTCCACCAGCTCGCGGTAGCGTCGCTCACTGCGCAGGAGCTTTTCTTCCAGTTGTTTCCTTGAGGTTACGTCGCGCACCACGCTTACCGCGGAAAGCTGTCCGTCCGTTTCCAGCGGTCCCAGATCGATATCGGCCGGAAACTCGGAGCCGTCCTTCCTCTGTCCCCACAGTTCCAGGCCCATGCCCATAATGCGGTGGCGCGGCTGAGCCATGTAAGCCTTCAATTCAGCCGCGTGTTTCTTCCTGTACCGCTGTGGGACCAAAACATCGTGGTCCTGACCAATCAGTTCCTCGCGGGCATAGCCGAACAGCCTCTCAGCCTGGGCATTCAAGCGCGTGATCCGTCCCCGGCGGTCCACCACCACCAGGGCGTCGGGGGCCGATTCGAAGAGGTTTTCAAATACCGCCCTGGCTTCATGAAGTGCTTCGTCGCGCCCGTTCAGCCGCTGCTCCGCCTTTTGAATCCGCTCCTGGCAGGCTGTTAATTCTTTAATGACTTCACCTATATTCCTTTCAGAATGCTCCATGCATGCCTCCCGTGGCTTTACAGCATTTAGGCGTTTTTCCGATCCGGCTTTTCCGGACAACATTCGTTATCTCCGATAGCGGGGATAGGGGCGTTAAGAGAAATGCTTGCACCGGAGAAGCAATTCCTGACTTACTAAAACCCCGGGTAGCCAAAGTCTTCCTTTGAGGCGGCCGCCACATACAATTGCCCGGTGTATTCCATCATCATCCGGCAGGTGTTGAAAACCGGGCTGATCGACCTGATGGCTTCCTTAGCTACCTTGACCCAGCGGTGTGGCACTCCCGCGCGGTCGCGATCGTAGTACAGGGGGACGATTTCATTTTCCAGCAGGCTGTACAATGCTTCACTGTCAGCCCGGTCTTCTTCCGCCGGCCCGCCTCCCTGATAGCCTTCGATTGCCCAGCCGTTGGCGCCATTATAGCCTTCATCCCACCAGCCATCCCGCACGCTGAGATTGGCCACGCCGTTCATGGAGGCTTTCATCCCGCTCGTGCCGCAGGCTTCCTGCAGCCGGCGCGGGGTGTTGAGCCAAACATCTACACCCCGCACGAGGTCACGGGAGAAATGGAGGTCGTAGTCCTCGACGAAGACGATTCGTCCCTGAAAACTGCGATCCATGGCCAGCAGATACGTTTGTTTGAGCAGCTGCTTCGATTCGAGATCAGCGGGATGGGACTTACCGGCAAATATTATCTGTACCGGTCGCAAGGGATTGTTTAGTATTTTTTTGAGACGCTCGATGTCGGACAGAATCAGGCCCGGCCGTTTATAGGCGGTAAACCGGCGGGTAAAAGCAATCGTCAGGGCGTAGGGGGCAAGCAGAGCCCCCATGGCCACTACCTGCTGCGCCGAGATGCCGCTTTCCACCCAGCGTTGTTGGGCCCTGTCCTGGATGGCATGGATCAGCCGGGTTTTTAAAAGTTGGCGCACTTCCCAGAACTCCTCGTCGGGAATGTCCACAATGCATTTCCACCATTCCGGGTGGCTTTGTTCCTGGACAAGGTTCTCTCCCAGGTACTTGTGGCAAAGTTCCCGGAGTTCAGGGGCCTGCCAGGTAAGAAGATGAACTCCGTTGGTTACGTGGCTGATAGGTTCGTCGCCTTCGCGCCGGTCAGGCCAAAGGACGTGCCACATCTTGCGCGTGACCTGGCCGTGGAGCCTGCTGACGGCATTTGCCTGGCCCGCCAGGCGCAGGGCCAGGGCGGTCATGCTGAATTTACCGGGCTCCAGGCCATCGTATTGGCCGAGCTTCAGAAAGGTCTCCCGGTCAATCCTCAGGGCCTCCCAAAAGTTACGGGCATAGCGGTCGATAATTGGCACGGGAAAAATATTGTGACCGGCGGGAATCGGGGTATGGGTGGTAAAAACAGTGCTGGCGCGGATTTCTTCCACTGCCTGTCCGAACGAAACGCCCTTCTCTACCTCTTCCCGCAGGCGTTCCACCATCGTAAACGCCGTGTGGTCTTCGTTGGCATGCCAGACTGATGGATTGATGCCCAGCATGCGGATGGTCCGGACACCGCCCACCCCCAGAACTATTAATTGGCGCAGGCGTTCCTCCTCATCGGAGCCGTAAAGCCGGGCGGAAATATTCCGGTCCTGTTCTTCATTTTCTGCGACGTTGGTGTCCAGGAGGTACAGATTCACCCGCCCGACGCGTATCTGCCAGACGGCCAATTGCACCATTCTATCAGCCAGCATCACCGGCACGAGCGGTCCGCAGACGTCCGGCCAGGCGCAGGGAGAAATGGGTGACTCTTTGAAATTCAGTTGCCGGTAGATTTCCTCCTGCCAGCCTTCAGCAGAGATGCGCTGGTGAAAATAACCCTGTGGATACATAAAGCCGACAGCGACTAAAGGCAGACCCAGGTCGGAAGCCTCTTTACAGATGTCTCCCGCCAGAACGCCCAAGCCACCCGCGTAGATGGGAAGGGAACTGTGAATGGCATATTCAGCTGAGAAATAGGCTATTTGTTTAGTAAATTCCTGAAGGGGAGTTTGGTTGCACCAGGCTTTCTTTCCCACCATGTCGGCATCAAATTTCAGAATGACGGAATCGTAGAGTTCCAGAAAGGCCGGGTCTTTTGCCGCGGCCTCCAATTTTTCGTAACCCATGTCTCGCAATTGCTTGACGGGGCTGTGGCCGCTGGTCCTCCATTGTGCATAATCAAGGGAGCGGAAAACCCGGCGTCCGTCTTCGTGCCAGCTCCACCAGAGATTATTGGCGAGCTCATAAAGCCGCTCGATGCGTTTGGGCAAGAGAGGGGGATTCTTGTCAAGGTCATAAAGGGGGCTCATCAGTGCGGGAAGACCTCCTTGGGCTTCATTGGTAAGTTAAGACTTGCTTGTTCCCACTAATTTAAAGAGATTCTGAAAAAAGTCAAATCTGACGGATGCGCAAAGACAGGACCATGCACAAAATAGCAACCCAAACAGGCCAAATCGGCCCTTTGGCATCTCTTGACAGACAAACTATTAATTCTTAATATAACAAACTAAAGAGAGATTATCCCGTTATATCTTTTTGAGTCAGAAATTCCGGAACCATTGCCCTATTGGAGAAATGCCATGTTAACCAGCAAAACCGCCATTATAACCGGTTCCACCAGCGGTATCGGCCTGGGCATTGCCCGGGCTCTTGCCGCCCAGGGTGTAAACATCATGTTAAACGGCTTCGGGGACAGTGCCGAGATCGAAAAGCAACGTCTCGGCCTGGCCGCCGAATTCAAAATCAAGGTTGGCTACCACGGAGCCGACATGACGAGTCCGGCGGAAATAGTTCAAATGGTTGAACAATGTATTAAGGAACTGGGGGACATAGATATCCTGGTGAACAATGCCGGGATTCAGTACGTGGCCCCTATTGAAGAATTTCCACCGGAAAAATGGGATGAGATCATCGCCATCAATTTATCCTCTGCCTTTCATACCGTGCGGGCCGTCCTGCCGCAGATGAAGAAGCGCAATTGGGGGCGGATCATCAATATTGCCTCCACCCACGGTCTGGTTGCCTCGGTGAATAAGGCGGGTTATGTGGCGGCTAAGCATGGCCTCGTTGGTTTGACCAAGGTCGTGGCCCTGGAGACCGCCCGCACCGGTATTACCTGTAACGCCATTTGTCCGGGTTGGGTGCTGACGCCGCTGGTGCAGAAACAGATCGATGCGCTGGCCGAGCGGGAAAAGATGCCCCCGGAGAAAGCAAAGATCGCGCTCTTGTCCGAGAAGCAGCCGTCGCAGGAATTTGTAACGACACAGGAGATCAGCGGGCTCGTCCTTTTTCTTTGTTCGGAAGCGGCGGCGCAGGTGCGCGGGGCGACGCTCGCCATCGATGGTGGATGGACGGCACAATAAGAGAGAACGTGAATCAATCAGCGACGGAGGAGACAACGATGTCGGACATGCTTTGGCAACCATCAGCCGAGCGCGTACTTGCAGCCCGGATGACGGCCTTCAGGAAGGAGGCGCAGCAGGATTGGAACGTGGAACTGCCGGACTACCCGGCCCTTTATAAGTGGTCCATCGAGCAACCGGAGCGGTTCTGGCGCTCGATGTGGAAGTTCACCGGCGTCATTGCGGAGCATGAGGGCGATGTAATCCTGGCGGACGGTGACCAGATGCCCGGTGCCGTCTGGTTTCCTGAAGCGCGCCTGAACTTTGCCCAAAACCTCCTCCGGCGGCGTGACGATTCCCCGGCGATCATTTTCTGGGGCGAAGATCGGGTGAAGCGCACCCTGACCTTCGCGGAACTTTATAATGAGGTTTCACGCCTGGTCCGGGCCTTCCGCGCCGCCGGTCTCGTGGCGGGCGATCGGGTTGCGGGCTACCTGCCCAATATGCCGGAGGCGGTGGTGGCGATGCTGGCTGCCACCAGTATCGGTGCCGTCTGGTCATCCTGTTCGCCGGATTTTGGAGCCCGCGGCGTGCTCGATCGCTTCGGCCAGATCGAACCTAAGGTGCTCATCAGTGCCGACGGTTATTTTTACAATGGAAAAACACAGGACAGCCTGTCCAGACTGGAAGAAATACGGGCCGGTCTGCCGACGCTCAGGCATTTGATCATCGTACCTTACGCATCCTCCCGGCCCTCGCTGGACAGGCTGCCCGGGGCCCGACTCTGGGCGGATTTCATTGCGCCCTATGAGCCCGGTGATATCGATTTTGAGCAGCAACCCTTCAATCACCCCCTCTACATCATGTATTCTTCCGGCACTACCGGGGTACCGAAGTGCATCGTCCACGGGGCCGGTGGAACGCTGTTGCAGCATCTGAAAGAACTCGTGCTGCACACGGATGTCGGGCCGGGCGACCGGATATTTTATTTCACGACTTGCGGCTGGATGATGTGGAACTGGTTAGTATCAGCGCTGGCGGTGCAGGCGACGCTGCTGCTTTATGACGGCTCGCCTTTCTATCCGCGCGGCGATATCCTTTTCGACTATGCCGATGCCGAAAAAATGACCCTGTTCGGCACGTCGGCGAAGTTCATCGACAGCCTCAGTAAGGCAGGCTTGGAGCCGCGGAAGACTCATCAATTAGCGACCTTGAAGGCCATACTTTCCACGGGCTCGCCTCTGGTTCCGGAAAGCTTCGATTTCGTCTACAGCAAGATTAAAGAGGACCTCTGCCTTTCCTCCATCTCCGGCGGCACGGACATCATCTCCTGCTTTGCCCTGGGCAACCCGGTACTGCCGGTATACCGGGGCGAGTTGCAGTGTCGCGGTCTCGGCATGAAAGTGGAGGTGTGGAACGAATACGGCCTGCCGGTCCGCGGAGAAAAGGGGGAGCTTGTCTGTGCGGCGCCTTTCCCTTCCATGCCTGTCGGCTTTTGGAACGATCCGGACGGAAGCAAGTATCGCCACGCCTATTTCTCAAAGTTTCCCCATGTCTGGTGTCACGGCGATTTCGCCGAGTTGACAGTGCACGACGGCATCATCATCTATGGCCGCTCGGACGCGACGTTGAATCCCGGCGGTGTGCGTATCGGGACGGCAGAAATCTACCGTCAGGTGGAACAGGTCCCCGAGGTGCTGGAAGCAATCGTGATTGGCCAGGACTGGGACAATGACGTGCGGGTTGTGCTCTTTGTCCGGCTGCGCGAGGGGATCAAACTCGACGAGGGACTGGAAGGCCGCATCAAGGCGCAGATCCGGGGCAACGCGACGCCGCGCCACGTACCGGCCAAAATCATCCAGGTGCCCGATATTCCTCGCACCAAGAGCGGCAAAATCGTGGAACTCGCGGTGCGCAATGTGGTGCACGGCCGATCGGTGGAAAACATGGAGGCGCTGGCCAATCCCGAGGCGCTGGCGTATTATAAGAATATTCCCCAACTCGCTAGTGAGTAAGAAAATTAATTTTTCGTTTTTTAGTAAGTAAGAAATTATTTTCTGCGCTTTTTTACCCCTCAAGGGGTACTGAAAAGAGTGGCAATAAATAATTTCGTAAACTTACTTATCCCGTTTATCGGGGTTAGTAAGAAAGCGAATCCTAAACTTACTTATCTCGCTTGGTGGGACTTATCCCTTAGCGAGGCTAAGGATTGAGCGCCTGGTCACAATCCTTTCCAATACCATATCTTGTGGCATTTTTTTTTCTTGACACAATTTACAACATCATATATGCACTTACCTCAAGGCAGGACAGGAGCAGGTTTTCTCCCACTTCAGGATATGGGACGGTTATGGGAGAAAAGACCTATGAATCCTGAAGGAAGAACCATTCATGATTAAATGTCATATATTTAAACGTGTTACGATGATTGCCGGTCTGGTTGGTCAATTTTCTTTGCAGGGAAATCCAGACAATAAGAAGTTGAGGAAAACGGGTATTATGGTATTATTCCGTAATATTGGCAGGTTGAATTTACATGATGCATGGCATGTATGTTGCTTTAACTTCCGTTACCTAAAATTCAGGGCTTTTGGCACAGCAGGAAGGTGAGGTGAATATGGCTGTTATTTGCTAATGAATTCCGGGAAGATTCTTTAAAGGGGGTAAAATATGTCTTTGTTTGAAGGCATGGATCAATACAACAGATCTTGTAAATATGTGTCGGAAGTATGCACGCCTGTTTCCCAGCCACTTTGGACAACACCAAATACCATCAAACTGGAATTAAAAAATGTGATTTTACGCGAGTTCTCGGCGGGTAAAAGCGGAAATGCGATTTTCATAATTCCACCGCAGGCCGGTCATCATTCCAGTATTGCCGATTACGATACCGGTCAAAGCCTGGTGGAAGCTGCTTTACAAAGCGGCGTGCATTCGGTCTATGTGGCCGAATGGAAAACTGCCACCCCGGACCGGAAAAATGAAACCATTGACAGTTTCATAATTTCTATGAAGGAATGCATCCAGGCTATAGGTTCGAAAGTATCTCTCATCGGCTTGTGCCAGGGCGGCTGGCAATCGGCTATCTACACGGCATTGTACCCGGAAGACGTCAACAGTCTGGTCCTGGCCGGTGCACCGATTGATTTTCATGCCGGAAACGGGATGATCAGCAGGTATGCAGGGCTTTACCCCATGACGTTTTTTAAATCGATGGTGGCCATGGGGAACGGCGTTCTTGACGGGAGATTCCTGTTGACGGGATTCAAGATGCTCAACCCTTTAGAAAGATTTTACAGTGATTACGTAAACCTGTATCTGAACCTCCATGACGAGGCTTATATGAGAAGATTTCGCAAATTCAGGGAATGGTATGAGTATACGCTGAATCTTCCCGGTGCCTTCTATCTGCAGGTGGTGAGGGAGCTTTTCAAGGAAAACAACCTGATCCACGGTCAGGTAAAGATTCTCGACCGACAGGTCGATCTGAAAAGGATCGAAAATCCGCTTATCCTGGTTGCCGGAGACAAGGACGAGATCACGCCGGAAGCACAGCTGTTCAACATGGAGCATTGTGTGAGTTCCCAGTCAATCACCAAGCTTATCGTTCCGGCAGGCCATATCGGCGTGTTTATGTCCAAAAAAGTTGTGGAAAAATACTGGCCCGGCATTTTTGAAACAATACGTGCGCATAGCTGTGAAGCAATTCGCGAGCAGGCTGCTTAGGCGCTTAGACGGCTTGCCTGCCTTTGGTGATCCTTTTAGTTCCCTGATCGACGGAGGGGAAGAAAGTCCGTAATTCCTTTCTTGCCGTGCCGACGGGAGTCCATGGAAGGAAACTGGAATAATGGATTCCCGCCGGCGCCGGCGGCAAACATTCCATCTCGATCTCCTTAGCATATCATCCAGGGTGGTGGCTTTTATTTCTTGACATGTCACTGCCTTACCCTTAAATTCAATCAGATTATTTTTCATCGAAACCAGCCGGATTACGGCGAGGCGTGCTTTTTATGCAAAGGACGAGTAAAATCTTTTTTTTTAAGCTTGATGGGCTCCGGTTTGCGCTTCATCTTTCGGCGGTGGAAAAGATCTACCCCATGGCGGAAATCACCCCTTTGCCTCAGGCGCCGGCGATTGTTCTCGGCGTGATCAACCTGAAGGGAAGGGTAGTTCCCGTTGTCAATGTCCGACAGCGGTTTCGCCTGCCCGACCGGGACGCGGAGCTGAGTGATAAGCTCATTCTTGCCCATACTTCAAGGAGGCCGGTGGCCCTTGCCGTTGATGACATCGGCGGGGTGCTGGAAATCACCGAAGAAGAAATTATCGGCGTCCGGACAATCCTCCCGGCCGCTGAATACCTGGCGGGTGTGGTGAAATTCGCAGACGGTATGATCTTCATCCATGACCTGGACACTTTTCTTTCCCTGGAGGAGGAACAGTTGCTGGATGAGGCACTGGCGGCGCCAGTATGAGAGCGGACGAAAGACTCATTTGGAGGGGGGGCATGCTTTTTGAGAGGCCGGGCCGGTGACCGTCTCCGCACCGTATCTGAAGAAGCTTAGTGAATTCCTTGCATTACGGATGGGGATTTGTTTCCCCAAAGAACGCCGGGCAGACCTCGAAAGGGGAATAATTGCGGTAGCTCGGGAATTGAATTACCCGGACCCGGAATCCTGTATTGAGATGTTCATCTCCTCACCCTTGACGATAGAATATCTGGAAGTGCTTGCTGGTTCTTTCACCACCGGCGAGACCTACTTCTTCCGCGAGGCCAGCAGCTTCGTGACGCTCGAACGCGAGGTGCTGCCCGATCTGATTCACCGGCACCGGGAAGACAGGCGGATCAGGATATGGTCGGCCGGCTGTGCCACAGGAGAGGAGCCCTATTCAATCGCCATATTGCTGAGCAGGATGATCCCGGATGTCAGGGAATGGGGCATCACGATCCTGGCTACGGATATCAACCCCCGGTCTCTCGCAAAGGCCGCCCAAGGGGTTTACGGTGACTGGTCTTTCCGGGACGTACCCGCCTGGGTGAAGGAGGGGCACTTCAGGAAGAAGGCGAATGGCCGTTTCGAGATACTGCCGCGCTATCGTGAGATGGTGACTTTTTCCTGCCACAACCTGGCGGCCGATTCCTTTCCCTCCCTGGCGAACAATACAAACGCCATGGATATGATCTTCTGCCGGAACGTTCTCATGTACTTTGCAGAAGAAGCAGCGATGCAGGTTATCCGGAAATTCAGCCGCTCTTTGATTGAAGACGGATGGCTTGTCGTCGGTCCTTGCGAGACTTCAAGGGTTTTGCGGGAGGAGTTTTCCGCGCCGGCCTTTCCGGGCGGGGTTTTTTATCGCAAGCCATCGGGAAAGGAAAAGCCGAAGCATGACCGCCTTTTTCAGCTGGAGGACGTTCAAGGGGGCGCAGAGGGCCTTGCCGCTCCCTTACCCCGATCCGCGGCTGCTAAGTTTGTTCCGGGTGAAAAAGCGGCTGCCGCCCTGCCTCCGGCTTCGGCACCGGAGGAGGAGACCGGGAACCTGCGGCCGCCTGCTGATTCTTACGCCGAGGCTTGCCGGTTCTACACTGAGGGCCTCTATACCGCTGCGGAGGCGAAATTGTTGACGGTGCTCGCGGCAGAGCCGGAGAATCTGCCGGCGATGTCTCTCCTTACCCGGGTATATGCCAACGAAGGCCGGCTCCCGGAGGCGCTTTCATGGAGCGAAAAGGTGGTTGCCGGCGACAAGATGGACCCGGGGCATCATTACCTGCTGGCGACCATCCTCGAAGAGCAGGGAAGGACGGATGACGCTGCGCAGGCGCTCCGGCGAGCCCTCTACCTGGAACCGGACTTCGTGATCGCTCATTTTGCCCTCGGCAACCTGAGAAGGCGGCAAGGCCGTCTCAGGGAAGCGGAAAAATATTTCCAGAATGCCCTGGTCCTGCTGGGCAGGCAGGCGAAAGATGAAATCGTTCCCGACTCCGACGGCCTTACTGCCGGCAGATTGATCGAGATTATCCGGGCAATTACTTAGGGACTGGGCTGCCCGCGCCCTGCCAGGTGTACCGGCAGTAAAAGCAGCAAAATAATTGATTAAGGGAGATGAAAAAATTGCCGCCCCCCAAGGAGAAAAGAACGAGAGCAATCGACTGGCAGGCGATTTACCGGCGCATCGAAACCGGTCACCGCGAGCTTGAACGTGGGGCAACCCCGACTGCGGCGGAGAAGAAAGAGGTATTCCGGAAACGGGCGCAGAAGCTTGCCGGAGAGCCCGCTGTCGAAGAAGCGGACAGAGGGTCGATCGAAGTTATTCAATTTCTGCTTGCTTATGAACGGTATGCCATCGAGACCAGTTACGTCCGGGAGGTCTATCCACTGAAGGACATCACCCCTCTGCCCGGTGCGCCGCCCTTTGTTATGGGCATTGTGAATGTCCGGGGCCGGATTCTTTCCGTCGTTGATCTCAAGAAATTTTTCGATCTCCCCGAAAAAGGCCTGGGCGAGCTGAACAAGATCATCATTCTCGCCGCGGATGAGATGGAATTCGGCATTCTTGCCGATGAGATCGTCGGGACCGGGTTGTTGCATCCGGATGACCTTCAACCCGCCCTGCCCACTTTTTCGGGCATCGGGGAGGAGTATCTCAAGGGTCTTGCGGAAGGGGGGCTGATCGTGCTCGATGGGGGGATGATCCTTGCGGACCGGAGAATTATCGTTAATGAAGAGGCATAGGGATCGCTAATGCCATATGTTTATAAGGGAGGAAGGCACATGAATCTTTTAGGAAATACGCAAATGCGGAGCAAGCTTTTTCTCGGCCTCTTTTTGCTCATTGCGATCCTGGTCGCGACGATGGTATTGGCTTACGTCAGTACCTTGCGGATGAGAGAGTCCCAGGAGAGCCTCTACCGGGAAAAGTTTTCCAACGCCCTGGCGCTGAAAGATATCCGCGCGAATCAGAACGGCGTCCGGGAAAACATGCTGGAGGCGGAGCTCAGTGATAATCCCGCCCTCAGGGAAAACAGGGTCCAGGCTGCCGCCCAGCGGACCGTAGAGATCGATAAGGATATCCGGGAGGTTGTGCGTCGCCTGAAAGATGACCCTGTCATTTTCCCGAAACTGCAGGCCTTTATCGAAGTCCGCAACGCCTTTGTGGAGACCCGGCAAAAGCAGGTTGTGCCGTTGATTCTGGCGGGCAAGGTAAAGGAGGCGGAAAAGATATCCCTCGGCATCCAGAGCGAGCGTACCCAAAAAATGCAGGCGATGGTTAATGACCTGATCGAAGCGATAGAGAAGGATATTGAGGAACGCCTTGCCGAATCCCAGCGGTCGGCCGCCCGGGCCCTGCTCCTTTTCATTATTCTCGGTTTGATCGCCCTGACCGTCAGCATCGTTACGGCGCTCTATATGAAGAAGATCATCAGCGAACGGGAAAAGGCGGAGGATCAACTGCGCGCCGCTTCCCTTTACGCGCGCAGCTTGCTGGAGGCGAGCCTGGACCCGCTGGTCACTATCAGCCCCTCAGGGAAGATAACCGACGTAAACAAGGCTACCGAAGAAGTGACGGGTTTTTCCCGGGAACGCCTGATCGGTAGCGATTTTTCCGATTATTTTACGGAGCCCGAGCAGGCGCGGGAGGGGTACCGTAAGGTAATCGACCGGGGACTGGTTCGGGATTATCCCCTAACCGTTCGCCATGCCTCAGGCCGCACTGTGGATGTGATTTATAATGCCTCTGTATACGCCGGCGCCGACGGGAAACTGCAGGGAGTCTTTGCGGCGGCGCGCGACATAACCGAGCGCAAGAGTGCCGAAGAAAACCTCCGGAGCGTGATGCAGGAAGTGCAGGAATCGGTGAACATCCTTGCGCCGGCCTCCAGTGAGATTCTGGCAACGACGACCCAGGTCGCCACCACCGCCGTGGAAACTGCAACGGCGGTAACGGAGACGACGGCTACGGTGGAAGAAGTGAAACAGACGACGCTGGTGGCCAATCAGAAGGCGCAGTATGTTGCCGATATCGCTAATAAAACTGCCCAGGCCTCGCAGGTGGGGAGGAAATCGGTGGAAGAGGCGATCGAGGTAATGAACCGTATTCGGGAACAGATGGAATCGATCGCCGAGAGCATCGTCGGGCTGAGCGAGCAGAGTCAGATGATCGGGCAAATTATTGCCTCCGTCAACGATCTCGCTGAACAGTCGAACCTGCTGGCCGTCAATGCGGCCATTGAGGCCGCCCGGGCCGGCGAACAGGGCCGGGGTTTTGCCGTGGTGGCGCAGGAGGTCAAGAGTTTGGCGGAGCAATCAAAGCAGGCTACGGCCCAGGTGCGGGGCATTCTCGGCGATATCCAGAAAGCAACCGGCGCCGCCGTACTGGCTACGGAACAGGGCAGTAAGGCGGTGGAGGCGGGAGTGAGGCAATCCGGCCAGGCGGGGGATTCGATCCGCATCCTGGCCGAAAGTATTAGCGAGGCGGCGCAGGCATCGACACAGATAGCCGCTTCTAGTCAGCAACAGCTCATCGGGATGGACCAGATCATGCTGGCGATGGAAAACATCAAGCAGGCCAGCAGCCAGAATGTTATGGGGACCAGGCAGACAGAGTCCGCCGCGCAGAACCTCCACGCCCTGGGGCAGAAACTGAAAGGTCTGGTAGAGCAGTACAAATAGCAATGCATCATGAATGACCGATGAAAGTGCTTTATGGATAGCTGGTGAGGGCTATGGACAAGCAAGAAGAGGCCTTTCTGAAAAGACTTCTCGCGACCTTCCGGGTTGAGGCGGGGGAACATATAGCAAAAATGACCACCGGTCTTATTGCCCTGGAAAAGGCGGTCGATGAAGCAGAGAAGCCCGAGATCATTGAGACGGTATTTCGTGAGGCCCACAGCCTCAAGGGGGCAGCCAGGGCGGTAAATCTCGCGGAGATTGAGGACGTATGCCAAGCGGTGGAATCCGTCTTTGCTGCGCTGAAACGCCTGGAGATTGGCACTTCTTCCGCACTTCTTGACAGCCTTCATCGGGCCGCGGACATACTGGACAGACTGCTTGGTTCCGCGGAAACCGGAGGGCAGGAGGCGGAACGGACAGCAGCAAAAGCGATCATTGAGGAACTGGGAAAAACGATCAGGTCCGCTGGGCCGCTGGCGGCGAGGACGCCCCGTTTCGGCGCCGCCGAAACGACGGATAAGACGGGGCTTCCTCCGGAGGCGTGGCAACCGCCTGCGGCCGATGAATTCTGCCGGACCGCCGCTCCGAAAGCGGATACGGTGAGGATAGCGGCTGCCAGGATGGACGGCATCATGCTGATGGCGGAAGAACTGCTGGCAGCTAAGTTATCCATGGGGCAGCGGATTGCTGAATTGAGGGAGATCGGGAACCTGCTTTCTTCGTGGGAGAAGGGCTGGACGAAGTCCGGCCGCCGGATGCGGACAACCGGCCCGGAGGCGGAGAGAAAGGACGCTGGCGGGGCAACGTTCAGGAAGGATGTCCGCGCCGCGAAGCTGGCCGATTTTATTAAAGCCGACAAGGATTTTTTCCGGCAGTGCGGTGGAAAGATCGCCGCCGTTGATAAAGCCCTGCAGCAGGATCAGCGGTTTCTCGGAACGATGACAGACAACCTTTTAAGGTCGGTAAAGAGCGCCCTGATGCTTCCCTTTTCCTCTCTTTTGGAGATTTTTCCCAAGCTGGTGCGGGATTTATCCCATGCCCAGGGGAAGAAGGCGGAAACCGCGGTCAGCGGCGGCGACATAGAGATAGACAGAAGGATATTGGAAGAGCTGAAGGATCCGCTTATTCATCTCATAAGAAACTGTATCGATCACGGCATCGAGAAACCGGAGGAGCGGGCCCGTTTGCATAAACCGGTGAGTGGCAGCATCGACATTAAGGTGACACAGAAAGAAGGGGGAAAGGTTGAGATAGCCCTGAAGGATGATGGTCAGGGTATTGACAGCGAAAAAGTGAAGGCGGCTGCGGTCAGGGCCGGCTTTTTGACCGCCGAGAGGGCGGAAAAGATGACCCCGGAGGAGGCCCTCAAGCTTGTTTTTACCTCTGGCGTTTCCACCAGCCCCATGATAACCGATCTTTCCGGCAGGGGGTTGGGCCTGGCGATCGTGCGGGAAAAGATTGAAAACCTTGGAGGAATGCTGTCCATAGAAACAGAGGCGGCAAAAGGGACAACTTTCCGGGCTGTCCTGCCCGTTACGCTGGCTGCGTTCCGTGGTGTGATTGTAAAGCTGGGAGAAGAACTCTTCGTGCTTCCCACGGCCAATGTGGAGCGGGTCTTCCGGGTGAAGAGGGAAGCAATCAAGACCATGGAGAACAGGGAAACGATCGAGATCGATGGCCGGGCTATCGCGCTGGTAAGACTGGCCGATGTCCTGGGTCCAGTTTCCGGAAAGCAGTCGGAAACTGAAGATAACTTGTTCCTTGTTGTCCTGACGGCCGCAGAAAAACGAATCGCCCTGGCCGTTGATGAGATCATCAGGGAGCAGGAAGTGTTGGTTAAAGGCCTCGGCCGTCAGTTGGTCAGGGTAAAGAACATTGCCGGCGCTACAGTCCTGGGAACCGGCGAGGCAGCCCCGCTGCTCAATGTGGCGGATCTCATTAAATCTGCGGCGTTGACCCCGGCTCGGCCCCTGACCTCGGTGGCGGAGAAGGAGGAAAAGGCAAGAGCATCGATCCTGGTGGTGGAGGACTCGATCACAGCCCGCACCCTGCTCAAGAATATCCTGACGGCGGCGGGCTACAACGTCAAGGCAGCGGTTGACGGCCTTGAGGCCTTTGCTATGTTGAAGGCGGAAGATTTCGCGGTAACGATTTCCGACGTCGATATGCCAAGGATGAACGGCTTTGAACTGACGGCCAGGATACGCGCCGACAAGAAATTGGCCCAGATGCCCGTAGTTCTCGTCACGGCCCTTGACTCGCGCGAGGACCGGGAAAGGGGAGTTGACGTAGGCGCCAACGCCTATATCGTGAAGAGCAGTTTTGATCAGAGCAATCTTTTGGAAGTAATCAGAAGACTGATTTGAAAAGCAGGGGCGGAGATGAGGGAGTGTCATTAATGATAAAAGTCTTGGTCGTGGATGATTCCGCGGTGGCGAGGGAGTTCATTTCCCATTTGCTCGCTGCCGATCCGCAGATAGAGGTGGTGGGTGCCGTCCAGGACGGTGCGGAAGCGATAGCCTTTGTTCATCGCCAGAAACCCGACGTAATCACCATGGACATCAATATGCCCGTCATGAATGGGCTGGAAGCGACGCGGCGGATTATGGAGCTGCAGCCGCTGCCCATTGTCATCGTGAGTGCCAACTGGGACCCCGGTGAAGTGGCCACCACCTTTAAGGCCATGGAAGCGGGCGCCCTCGCGATTGTCCAGCGACCAAAGGGTATCGGGCATTCGGAGCATAAGGCAACGACAAAGGACATGGTCCAGACAGTGAAGCTCATGTCCGAAGTCCGGGTTGTCCGGCGCCGGAGCGGAAAGAAAACAGGGACACAGCCGCCGGCCCCTGCAACAATTTTACCGGAAATATCCGGCGAGGCCATGGCGGTTGTTATCGGGGCATCCACGGGCGGCCCCCTCGTAATCAAGACCATCCTGGATGGCCTGCCGCGGGATTTTCCGGCTGCCCTGCTCATCGTTCAACATATTGCGCCCGGTTTTCTCCAGGGCATGGTCGATTGGTTAGCCCATACCAGCACCATTCCCCTGAAGATAGCCGTTCAGGGAGAGCGGATCCTTTCCGGTCAGGCCTATTTTGCCCCGGAAGGCTATAACATGGGGGTGGGAAGCGGTCTTAGCATTCAGCTGTCCGAGGGAGGCCCGGAAAACGTCGCCAAGCCTTCCGTGAGCCATCTCTTCCGTTCGGTAGCAGGTGCCTTGGGGAAGAACGCCGTAGGCATACTCCTGACGGGCATGGGAAGCGACGGCGCGAAGGAACTCAAGCTGATGAGGGAAAAAGGCGCGCTAACGATTGTTCAGGACCGGGATAGTTCCGTGGTTTATGGCATGCCCGGGGCGGCCGTGGAACTCGGGGCGGCCGATTATATCCTGGCGCCCGACAAGATTGTCGCAGCGCTGGGCATGCTGATGCAAAAGCCTGAGAGTTTAGTAAGTAAGACATTGCCTTTCGAGGGAAAGCAATGTCATTAGCGCATTAGCAAGTTAGAATTTGTTTAGTAAGTAAGAGATTATTTTCTGCGCTTTTTTACCCCTCAAGGGGGTACTGAAAAGAGTGGCAAAAAATAATTTCGTAAACTTACTTATCCCGTTTATCGGGGTTAGGAGTAAACAAATTCGTTATCGTTTATCGCGCTTAGGCGGGACTTATCCCATTTACCGGGAGCAGGGAAGGGAAGGAAATGGAGATTAAAAAGGGAATCGAAATCCTCATCGTGGAAGACAGTGCCACGCAAGCGGAACGACTGGCCCACCTCTTGGAGCAGCAGGGTTATATCGTCACTACGGCGGCGAATGGCCGGGCGGCCCTGGAAGCAATCGATAAACGACGGCCCACTGTCATCGTGAGCGACATCGTCATGCCCGAAATGGATGGGTTCCAGCTTTGCCGGCTGACGAAAAAAGATTTAAGATTCAAGAACATCCCCATTATTCTCCTGACCGCCCTTTCCGAGCCCGAAGATGTGCTGAAAGGGCTCGAATGCGGCGCCGACACCTTTCTTACCAAGCCCTACGATGATGATGATCTGTTAGACCATGTCCGCCATGTCGTCCTTAATGCCGAACTGCGCAAGGAAACAAACGGGCAGGGAGTGGAGGTCTTTTATAAGGGGCGAAAATATTCCGTCTCGTCGGAGCGGCAGCAGATCCTTGATCTTCTCCTATCCACCTATGAAACAGCGATCAGGAAAAATCGTGAGCTGAAAGACACACAAGACAAACTGGAGGCGCTGAATGAGCGCCTGGAGAAGCGAGTGCAGGAAAGAACGGGAGCGCTCCTGCTGGAAATCGAAGAGCGGAAGAAGGCTGAAGCTGAAATCAGCCGCTTGAATGCGGAGCTGGAAAGGAAGGTAATTCAGCGGACAGCCCAGCTGGAAGAAGCGAATCGGGATATGGAGAGCTTCAGTTATTCCGTGGCGCACGATCTGAAAGCACCGCTGAGGGCAATAGATGGATTTTCTTTTCGTCTCTTAAGGAAATACGGCGATGCCCTGGATGACGAATACAGTCGTCTGGTCGGTGTTATCAGGGAAAATGTGCAGAAGATGGGACGTTTAATCGACGATATTCTCATCTTTTCCCGTGCCGGCCGCCAGGAGTTAGAGCCGGATAAATTGGACATGAATAGCGTGCTTCAGGAGGTGGTCAAGGAAATTATCGCCGGCCAGACGGGGCGGGAGATCAGGATGGAAATCAAAGAACTGCCCTCGGCGATGGGGGATAAGGCGGCGGTCCACCAGGTGTTTAGCAACCTCCTTACGAACGCCGTCAAGTTTGCGAAACATCGGGAAATTGCCATGATCGAAGTGGGCGGCCAGGAAAGGGAAAACGAAGTCGTCTACTATGTGAAAGACAACGGGGTAGGGTTTGACGAGCAATACAGCCTTAAACTATTTGGGGTTTTTCAGCGTCTTCATGGGGAAGGGGAATTCGAAGGAACGGGAATCGGTTTGGCCATCGTCAAGCGGTTTATCAACAAACTTGGCGGGAGGGTATGGGCCGAGGGGCAGGTGAATGAAGGCGCGACCTTCTATTTTACCTTGCCCTGCTGCCTGCTGCCGGCACAAAAAGATTTATTAAATTAGATCTTGTTTTCCGGTGGAAAGCAGAATCGTTATCACATTGAAAGTTGGAGCGGATTATTTTCTTGCAGGCCCTGAAGCGCAGGACGACGATGGGGGATGGGAGGCCATTCGCGCGGGGAAGACGCAGCGGACGGCCCGCTCGTAGAGCCAATAATCCCAGGCCCAGTTGATGCATACCATCACCCGGTTGCGGAAACCGATGAGGTTGAAGAGGTGAATGATGAGCCAGAGCAGCCAGGCGAAGAAACCGGTGTAAGTGCCGGAGCCGATGGCCGCCCCGGCGTGGTTGCGTCCGATGGTGATCATGGCCCCCCGGTCGCGGTAGCTGAAGACTTGGGGCGGATTTCCCCCGATTTGTCGCAAAATGTTCCCGGCGGCGGTCGTGGCGGATTGGATCGCCACTTGGGCCACCATGGGCAAAGGGCGGTTTTCCTCCTTGATAGAGGCCATATCCCCGGCCACGTACACTTCGGGGTGACCAGGCGCCTGCAGCGTCGGCAGAACGGGCACGCGGCCGTCCCGTTCCGTGGTCAGTCCTGAAAGTCCCGCTGTCGGTTCTCCCTGGACGCCGGCAGTCCAGACGACGGTCCGCGCCGCGATTTCCTCCTGACCACTCAAGTGAACGATATCAGGCATCACTTCCCGGACCATAGCGCCTAAGCGCACGTCGACGCCCATCTCCCGGAGGCGTTTCAGGGTGTAAGTCTGCACTTTTTCCGGCATATTGGCGACCAACCGGTGCGCTGCTTCCAGGAGAATGATCCGGACGGAACCGAAATCAACATTCCGGTAGTCGCGGGTGAGAGAACCATGGATGAGCTCGCTCAGGGCGCCGGCGTATTCCACGCCCGTGGCCCCGCCGCCCACGATAACGAAGGTCAGCAAGCTGAGGCGCCTGCTTTCGTCTGTCTCCCGGGAGGCCGCTTCGAAACAGCAGATAATGTGGTTTTTCAGGGCCACGGCCTCTTCCAGGGTCTTCAGGCCGTAGGCATGCTCTGCCACGCCGGGAATGCCGAAAGTATGGCTGACG
>ORJL010153198.1_pt1 | contig 32194 bp, 40 predicted proteins | sample 1779941 | NCBI WGS metagenome assembly ORJL01 (sample SAMEA104232317, study PRJEB22302) | groundwater metagenome | biome: forest; feature: aquifer; material: groundwater | place: USA | collected 2011-08-07 | depth 5.8 m | reverse complement strand
TCCCTTCCAATCGCAAAGAAATCAAATCCCCGATGGTGGGAACTTTTTACCGGTCGCCTTCTCCGGAAGCTCCTCTATTTGTCGAGCTAGGACAAACTCTCGAAGTTGGACAGGTTGTTTGTATCGTGGAAGCCATGAAACTGATGAACGAGATTAAATCAGAAGTGAAGGGAAAAGTTGTCGAGATTCTGGTTGAAAATGCTCAGCCCGTTGAATTCGGACAGGTTTTATTTGTTGTCGAACCTTTATAAAATAATTACAGGAGCCTGCGGATGGATTTCGTAAGACAAAGATTTTTGCTTCTTAGACTGATTCTGATGACCTTTTATCTAGCGCTATTCCTGCCGCCGTCTTCTCAGGAAGTTACCATTGGGGTCATGCGAATGTGTTGACATGGCCTTGTTATTGGTATATACTTTGGTATATACCAAAAGAGGAGGTAAGTCTATGCAGATTGCTAAAGTATTTTCTAATGGCCGCAGTCAGGCCGTAAGACTCCCGAAGGAGTGTCGTTTCAACAGCGGGGAAACAGAGGTCTATGTTCATAAGCTCGAGGGGATGGTCATGCTGGTTCCTAAAAAAACTCCCTGGGAGCCGCTTCTTCGCAGTCTGGGTCAATTCAGTGATGATTTTATGGACGAACGAAGCCAGCCCTTGACTAAAGATTCTCGAAAAAATCTTTTATGAAATATCTCCTGGATACGAACATTTGTATTTATATCATCAAAAAGAAACCGGAAGAGGTTTTAAGAAGATTGATACGCCACGATATTTCTGGAATTGGGATTTCGTCCATTACTTTAAGCGAACTGGAATATGGCATCGAAAAGAGTTCTCAGCGCGATCGCAATAAATTAGCTCTCGCTGAGTTTCTCGCGCCCTTGACTATTTTGCCTTACGATGATAATGCCGCCGCGGTCTACGGAAGAGTCAGGGCTTTGATGGAAAAGGAAGGGACGATCATCGGCCCGCTGGATATGCTCATTGCCGCTCATGCGATGTCTCTCAAAGCCATTTTGGTCACGAATAATCAAGAAGAGTTTGAGCGGGTCTCGGGATTAAAAGTTGAAAACTGGTGTGTTTGAAATAAGCATCTAAAATATTCAAGCTTATGTTCTCGAAAATTTTAATTGCCAATCGCGGGGAAATTGCTTTACGGATTATCCGTGCCTGCCGGGAAATGAATATTAAAACGGTGGCGGTGTATTCCGAGGCTGACAGGGATTCCCTGCACGTGCGTTTTGCCGATGAAGCTGTCTGCATTGGGCCGGCATTAAGCCTGGATAGTTATTTAAATATCCCGGCCATTATTTCGGCGGCGGAGATTACCGATGTCGAGGCGATTCATCCTGGTTACGGTTTCCTGGCCGAGAATGCCCATTTCGCGGAGATCTGTCAATCCTGCAATATTACCTTTATTGGCCCGACGGCTCAGACAATCCGAATGATGGGCGATAAGATAATGGCCAAGGACACAATGCGCAAAATAGGAATCCCTCTAACCCCGGGGAGTAAAAGCGTCATAAAAACTAAAGAGGAGGCTGTTGAAACCGCTAAAAAAATTAAATACCCGGTGATTATTAAAGCCGTCGGTGGCGGCGGGGGCAAGGGCATGCGGGTCTGTCACAATGATGTGACGCTGGTCAGTTCTTTCGCCATGGCGCAAAATGAGGCTCAGGCGAATTTCAAGAATCCCGATGTTTATATGGAGAAATATCTTGAAGACCCCCGGCACGTGGAATTTCAGATTTTGGCCGATCATCACGGCAACATTATTCATTTAGGGGAGCGGGATTGCAGTATTCAACGGCGTCATCAAAAATTATTAGAAGAATCCCCATCTCCGGCTTTAAATGGTAAAATAAGAAAGAAGATGGGGGAGACCGCGGTCAAGGCAGCTAAAGCTGTTAATTACCGTAATGCCGGCACCATCGAATTTCTCCTGGACAAGAACGGTGAATTTTATTTTATGGAGATGAACACGCGGATTCAGGTGGAACATCCCGTTACGGAGGCGGTCACGGGCATAGATATTGTTAAAGAGCAGATTAAAATTGCCGCGGGCGAGAAATTAAAGATTAAGCAGGATGATGTCAAAATCCATGGGGCGGCCATTGAATGCCGCATTAATGCCGAGGATCCGGACAATAATTTTATGCCGTCGCCCGGTAAAATTGAGGAACTCAATCTTCCGGGAGGGCCGGGCGTGAGATTGGACACGCATATTTATCCGGGATACAGGATCAGCCCCCATTACGATTCGATGGTGGCCAAATTAATTGTCCACGGCAAAGACCGCAATGCCGCCATCCAGGTTATGCGCCGGGCGCTCGAAGAATTTTACATTAGCCCGATAAAGACAACGATTGGCCTGCATCTGGAGATTTTGAATAATCCTTTATTTTTGCAGGGCAAGGTTTCCACTCACTTTTTAGAAAAAATGAAGAAGAAAGAGACGGAAGGTTAACACGATGAAAGAAACGAATAAACTTGATTTGGGATCCGTCAAGGTCCATAAAAAAGCTATTGGGGAAATTATTGCGTTAACCATTAGCGAATTAGAAGGCGTCGGCCTGGTTCAGAGGGGGCCATTAGGGAAAATTCTAGAATATTTCCCTCAGGAGGATTTATATGGGGTCAATGTTCATGTCGATGAGAATGCCTCTATTAGTGTGGTGGTTAACGTGGTTGTCCAATATGGTTTAAATATTCCGGACGTGGCTCGAGAGATCCAGGACGCGGTCAAGGCCGCCATCCGCAGATCTCTGAATATTGATTTAACCTCTATCAATGTATACATTCGAGGAATCGAGAGGGGGGAGAAATGAAACTTTTCACTCGATTGGCCATTCTCTTTTATGTCAGTATTGTCTTGTTTTTAGGCTGCGCTCTTTTGACGTTTGCCTTAAACTGGCTGTCGTTAGATTTTATTTTCGCTTTTTTAACGATTATTTACGCGGATGAGACTTTGAGATGGGTGCTGGGGATTATCGCCGGCATTCTTTTGTTAATTAATTTTTTGTTTTATCAATTTTTTTCTATTAACGCTTATCGAGAGAAGATTATCGCGTTTTATAATCCTTACGGCCGCGTGACCGTTTCTCTTTTTGCCATTGAAGATCTTGTCCGAGGGATGATTCTGAGATTACCTGAAATTAAAGAAGCCAGGGCCAGCATTAAAGCGCAGAAGAAAAAAGGATTGCGGATTAGAGTGAGGCTTATTTTGCGCGGGGAGATTAATATCCCGGATATGACAGAGAGGATACAGGAACTTGTTCAGAATAAAATCCAGGATGTTATTGGCATAACGGATCCGATCACGGTTGAGATTTATATCGGTAAATTTTCGTTGGAAAAAAGCTCTGGTAAAAAAGAAAAAGAAGAATTAAAAGATGAGTTGGAACCGCATCTTCCCTTTAAAGGGTATCGGGCGTAGGCAGGGTAAGGCTCTTACGCAAGAATAGGAAGGATTAAATGAAGAAAATTGGCATCCTAACTGGCGGCGCTGATTGTCCGGGATTAAACTCCGTGATTCGGGCGGTTGTCAGAAAGTCGATGAAGGAAGGCTATGTCGTCACCGGCATTAAAAATGGCTGGACAGGCCTTATCGACAATGATGTGCGCATTCTCGATTTGCGGTTGACTTCCGGAATTCTTGACCGCGGGGGAACTATTTTAGGCACGAGTCGTATTGTTCCTCCTTTAGATCCAACCAAGATTAAACTGATTACCGAAAATTTTAAACGCAATGGTATTGATGCCCTCATTGCCGTTGGGGGAGAGGATACCTTAAAAATAGGTTTAGAATTATATAATAAGCACGCGCTTCCTATTGTGGGTGTTCCCAAATCTATTGATAACGCGCTTTCCGGAACGGATTACACTTTTGGATTTGATACCGCCGTCAATGTCGCCACGGAATGTATCGACAGGCTTCATACGACAGCTGAAAGCCATCATCGGATCATGGTTATTGAGGTCATGGGGCGATATAACGGTTGGATTGCGTTGGAGGCGGGAGTGGCCGGTGGAGCGGATCTGATCCTTATTCCGGAAATACCGATTAATATTGAGGCGGTCTGTCAGGCCTTAAAGGCCCGTCACCGACGAGGAAAAACTTTTAGCATTATTGTTGTCTCCGAAGGCGCCAGATTAGAAGGACAACCGACAACACGCAGTGAGAAAGAACAGAAAAATCACGCGGTCAGCCATATCGGAGAATTATTGGCAAGTTTGATTGAGCAAAAGACAGGCTATGAAACCAAGGTCAGCGTCTTGGGACACATTTTGCGGGGTGGAACACCGACCTCTTACGACCGGCTTATCGGCACACGATTTGGTTTTAAGGCGGTGGAGTTGGTCAAAGAGAAGGCCTTTGGCAAGATGGTGAGTTTATGCGGGAATAAACTGGTCGCGGTCAATATTTCTGAGGCGGTTGAAAAAATTAAACCCATTGATCCTGATCTTTATGAAATAGCGCAATTATTTTCCGCTGAAGGCTAAAAGAGGAATTTTTTATGCAAGAAAAAATTGAAGCCATTTTTAAAGAATCGATCCGGGTTAAAGAGGACACGCTCAAAATAAATCGTGATAAAATTATTTTAGCCGTAAAAGAAATCATCAGCGCTTTTAAAAATAATGGCAAGGTGCTATTTTTTGGCAATGGCGGATCCGCCGCTGACAGCCAGCATATCGCCGCTGAATTCATCGGGCGGTTTAAGAAGGAGCGGCGGTCATTACCGGCGATTGCTCTGACCACAGACAGTTCGATTCTCACTTGTCTGGGAAATGATTACAGCTTTGATGTGATTTTTGCCCGACAAATCGAAGGATTGGGCCAAAAAGGCGACATCGCCTTTGGGATTTCCACCAGCGGCCATTCCAAAAATGTTATTGAGGCAGTGAAAAAAGCCAAAGAAAAAGGGCTTAAAACGATTTCTTTAAGCGGCGGCGACGGCGGCGCGCTCGCTCAATTAACCGATATAAGCATCGTTGTTCCTTCAAAGAACACCGCGCGGATTCAGGAATCCCATATTTGTATCGCGCATACTATTTGTGAATTAGTTGAAGATCAGTTCTCATGAGCTATCGTCAGAAAATTGTTAGTCAAGGCACGCTTAAGAGAAAAATAGCGGCTTTACGCAAACAGGGGAACAAAATAGCCTTCACCAACGGCTGCTTTGATATTCTTCATTTAGGCCATGTCCTTTATCTGCAGAAGGCTAAAAAGAATCGTGTCTTGGTCATTGGGCTAAACAGCGATAAGTCAGTGCATAAAATTAAGGGCCCGCGGCGTCCGATTCTTCCGCAGAAGGCTAGGGCGATTCTTCTGGCGTCATTAGAATGCGTTGATTATGTCACGATTTTTAATGAAGATACTCCGGCTAAACTAATTGCCGCTTTAAAGCCGGATGTTTTAATTAAAGGGGCCGATTGGAAAGGCAAAGAAGTAGCCGGCAGCGAAGTCGTCAAAAAAGTTGAGTACATAAAATATATCGATGGTTACTCAACCAGCAATATTATTAAAAAGATTATTGATGCCGATCACAAAGAATAGTTTATACCGCATTATTGATGCCAATTTTAATCGGGCGAAAGAAGGATTAAGGGTTTGTGAAGATGTCTGCCGTTTTGAACTTAATCATAAGCGGCTGACCAGCGACCTCAAGCGGCTGCGCCATCAGTTGACCGATTCTGTATGGCAGTTTTCCCTGAAACGTTTGGTTTCGGCGCGGGGAATAGAAGAGGATGTGGGCAAATCTTCCATCCCTTCAGAGTTTAAGAGAAAGAATTTAGAAGATATTTTTTACGCGAACGCCCAGCGGGTTAAAGAATCGATCCGCGTCCTGGAAGAATGCGCTAAATTGCTGAATAAGGATTCCACTCGACAGTTTAAACGGCTTCGCTACCAGATGTATGCGCTCGAGAAAAAGGTTGCTAAACAATTCTAGGTTATATTTAATTCTGGATACAGGGGTCTGTGATTATCCAAAGCTCTTTGAAATTGCCAGACAGGCGATAAATGCGAAGATTGACATTATTCAATTACGAGATAAAAAAGGCTCAGCGAAAGATATTTTTAATTTTTCTAAGCAGCTTATCCAATGGACGCGAGGGACAAAAATATTTTTTATCTTAAATGATCGTGTTGATTTGGCCCTGGCTGTTGGTGCCGACGGGGTTCATCTGGGGCAAGACGATTTACCGTTAAAGGACGCTAGAAAGATTTTAGGGTCAAAAGCCTTAATCGGAATTTCATGTCAGAGTCAGGAACATGCCTTGCAAGCAGAGCGGGAGGGCGCGGATTACATTGGTTTTGGTTCGGTATTTAAAACGCTCACTAAGCCCGATCGTGAGCCTATGAACTTGAGACGGCTTCAGACAGTGGTTGAAAAAAATAAGATTCCGGTCTTTGCCATTGGCGGAATTACTTTGGATAATACGTCGAAACTAACTGAAATTGGTATTAAGCGCGTGGCAGTTTGTAGAGGTATCTTGGAAGCAGAAAATGTAGCGGGAAGTATACGGGAATTTCAGCGGAGATTGAAGTGATTTGAGCAGTTGCCCCTCGTCACCTAATAAAATTTAAGGATGTGACTTAGGGGCGTTTAATCTTTTCTCGGATCAAAGTATTGTAGATTAAACGCGGGAGTAGTTCAATGGTAGAACACGAGCTTCCCAAGCTTGTAGCGAGGGTTCGATTCCCTTCTCCCGCTTATATAGAAAGGCGAGCGAGGGTTCTCCCGCCTTTTCTAAAATTATTTAGGAAGGAGGCGGGACCCCGCCAACAACAAGAAAATTTAGAGATGGCGGGGGATTCCCTTCTCCCGCTCTTGTTGAAATAGTAAGAACTAAGAACTAAGAACTAAGAAGTAGGAAGTAAAAAAAGTTCAAGATAAAGGTGTTTTAGTATGAAATTTTTAAAAACCAAACTAATTCCTTCCAATTTTTTTGTTTTCTTTCTAGTTCTTACTTCCTACTGCCTACTTTTTATTTTCTCTTTTTCAGGCTGCGTGACCGTCCGTGAAGAGAAAAAATATGGCTTTCGAGAATTTCCTGAACCTGAGGAAAAAGGAATTTACCATAAGGTTAAGAAGGGTGAGACTCTCTGGCGTATCGCGCGTGCTTATGATGTCTCGATGAGTGATCTTATTAATACTAACAATATCCCGAGCGCCGCTCATGTCGAAGAGAATCAGTTGATTTTTATTCCCGGGCGGGATGCGGCAAGAGAAGTCCCTTTGGATCAAGACAGCGGACAGGATGATTTTGCGTGGCCCGTTCGCGGGAAAATTTTAAGATATTTTCATGAACGTCAAGGGGACTCTGTTAATAAGGGTTTAGATATCGCTGTTCAAGAAGGGATGAAGATCAAGGCCGCGCGCTCGGGACAGGTTATTTTTGCCGATTACTTGGCGGGACAAGGGTATATGGTTATTTTGGAACACCCCGATGGCTTTTATACGATTTACGCGCAAAATTCTAAACTGTTTGTAAAATTAGGTGACCAGGTTTCGCGCGGGGAGGAAGTATCCGAAGTTTCAGGCTCGGGAGATTTAGCGTATGCGCATTTTGAAATCAGGCGTAATACGGTTGAAGATAACCCTCTTTATTATTTGCCCTAAAAATGATAACTTTAGAACAAAGTTTTTTTGGTAGAACGGAAATATTAAGTTTATTTAAGAAACGGGTCAGCGACCTTAAAGAAGGCTGCCGGCAGAATATTGCCATAGTGGGCAACCCCTATGTGGGCAAAAGCGCTCTTCTTGAGCACTTTGTGTCTAATTTTGACGATGAAGATGTCACGCTGATTTATTTAGACCTCGAACACAAAGATTTTGATTATTTTGTTTCAAAATTTATCGGCAGTCTTTTGTATAATTTTTCTAGGAATAAAGAGCTGCCTCTCTACGAAGATTTAAACCTCTTAATTGAAACAGCCAAACCGGTTATTCCGCAGACGATAGAAGTCGTTAAAAAAATTCGCCTCGATTTCTCGCAGGGCAAGATCAATGAGGCCTTCTTAGGGCTTTTGCTTTTACCCGAGATATTTACTAACGAGACAGGCAAGTTTTGCGTTCTGATCCTCGATGAATTCCAGAACCTGGAAGAGTTTTCTCTCACCGATGCCTTCCAGGAATTAGGCAAAAAAATCATGACGCAGAAACGATGCCTCTATTTTGTTTCCAGCTCGTTTCCGAGCGTGGCCCAGAAAATTTTATCGGAAAAATTATCTTTATTGTTTGGTAACTTTGAAATAGTTCAGCTCGATGGATTTGACCTTAAAACGAGTTATGAATTTATCGAGTCCAGTTTTAAAGAGATAAAAATCGGCAGTCAGCTTAAGAATTTATTGGCTGATTTTACCGGAGGCCAGCCCCTGTATTTAAATCTGATATGCCAGGAAATCGTGAATTTGACCGCGGTCCACCAGCAATCCGAGGTGTATATGCCCATCGTATGCCAGGCGGTTGAGAATACGATTTTCGCCCGCTGGGGTGTTTTAAGCCGGCATTTTGAATTAGTGATGAATAATTTATGCGCCGGAAAAGGTAATCAGTTAATGCCGGCCCTTTTAATGTCTCTGGCCGATGGAAAACAGAAAATCTCGGAATTGCAGGAAGGGGCGGTTAAAAAAACACACCTTCTGCAGAGGCTGAATCGTTTAATGGAATTAGGGATTGTTGTTAAAAACGGCCAATTGTATTTTTTAAAGGATAAGCTTTTTAAATACTGGGTCAAATATGTTTATCAGAGGCGGCGTAAAAATATCGAATTAGCTCCTGACCGGCAGAGAAAACAATTTAAAGAAGAATTTAACCGTACTATTGAGAATTTTAAAGTGACTTCCCGTAAAGATTTCCCTTCGAGGATTATGGAGCTTCTTTATTGTTTTGACAATGAATCCTTTGATTTGAATGGACGAACGTATAAACTGCCGCTTTTTAGAGAACTTGTCCCGGTTAAAATAAAAAATGAGAATGGTAATTTTTTCGATATCATTAAAGCCTTTACCGTCGATTCCTGCTGGTATATTGTCCTTAAAGATAATTTCGCGGAAAATGATGTGAATGCCTTACTCGCGGAATTAAAAACCAATGGGGCAAGGCCCGAACGGTGTTTGATTATTTCTTTAGCCGGTATGGATGAAAACACCCGCTTAAAAGCCCTTCAGGAACGATTTTGGATTTGGAATGAACAAGAGATTAATACTTTATTAACCCTTTTTGATAAATCTTTTATCATTAGATAAAATAGCGTCTGCCTGCGGCAGGCAGGCGCTATTTTATGGCCGTGTGGAAACTTTCTCATGCCTAAGGCAGATCCGCCTCCCCGGCCCGCCGTTCCGGCTTGTCGGGGCGGGCAGGCGGAAGTTTCCAATACTATGAAAATAGGCGTAGTCGCTGATACCCATTCCAGAGAGATTCCTGGGCAGTTAATCGATGATTTTAGAGAAGTCGATTTTATTGTCCACGCGGGAGATTTTTGTTCGCTTAAGGATTTTAAAATATTTTCTTCTTTGGGACATTTAAAGGCTGTTTATGGTAATATGGATGATCCCGCGCTGCGGCGCCTGTTACCCAGACGGGAAATTTTTGAAATTTCAGGCCAGTTGATCGGCCTGGTGCATGGAGATGGAGCTGCGCAGACAGTTATAGACTACGTTACTGCTCAATTTAAGAATGAACATGTTTCGACCATTATTTTTGGGCATTCGCATCAACCGTGCAATAAGAGAATAAAGGATATCTTGTATTTTAATCCGGGAAGCCCCAATGATTTAATTATCGCTCCGTATTGTTCATACGGAATTTTAGAAATTAAGGAAAATCAGGTTACAGGAAAAATTATTAAGGTTAAAAAATAATGGATAAACTCTGGGCCCCCTGGCGGCAGAAATATGTTACGGCTATTCATAAGAATCAAAAGGGGTGCGTGTTTTGCCGAATGCTCAAAGAGAAACGCGATAAAAAGAATTTTATTTTTATCCGGTGTCAGCACAGTTTTTCTGTCCTTAATATTTATCCTTACAATAATGGACATGTTCTTATTTTGCCCTATCGGCATGTCAACGATTTAAGCAGGCTGACTAAAAATGAACGAGAGGATCTGTTCGATATCCTTGATGAAACCAAGGCTCTTTTAGAAAAAGTCCTTCACCCCGCGGGATTTAATATCGGCATTAATTTAGGACGGGCCGCCGGCGCGGGTTTCCCCGGGCACGTGCATATTCATCTGGTTCCTCGCTGGAAGGGAGATGTGAATTTTATGCCGGTGACCGCTCAGACTAAAATTATTTCCCAATCGCTTAAGGCGTTATATGAAAAGTTAGCTCATGCGCACCAGAAAAGACATTGAGGCTTTAGAAGAAAGAATTCTGGCTCCTTACGCCATGAAGAGTAAGGACTCAGCCGGAAGAAGATATGAGGAACCCTCTCAAGAGGTGCGAACCTGTTATCAGCGTGACCGTGATAGAATTGTCCATTGCGAGGCGTTTCGCAAATTAGAATATAAAACGCAGGTTTTTGTTATCTCCGAGGGAGATTATTATCGCACACGGTTAACGCATACGATCGAAGTTGCTCAGATCGCGAGGACAATCGGACGAAGCCTTCAGCTTAATGAGGATTTAATTGAGGCCATTGCCCTGGCGCATGATCTAGGGCATCCGCCGTTCGGCCACGCGGGTGAATTTGCTTTAAATGATATTATGAAGTCCGCCGGGCTGCCTGGTTTTAATCACAACGTTCACAGTTTTGAGATTGTCACAAAATTCGAGAAGCGTTATCCGCAGTTTGATGGATTAAATTTAACCCAGGAAGTTCTCATTGGCATTCTTAAACATAATACAATTTATGACCGGCCCGGCAGTGAAGATCTTTATTTAAAGGATATTAAGCCAAGCCTTGAGGCGCAGGTCGTTGATGTGGCCGATTCCCTGGCTTATCTGGCCCACGATATTGATGATGGGTTAACCTCAGGCTGTCTTGCGCCGGAAGATTTAATGGAGAATGAATTCTGGCGAAAGGCGTATGAAAGCGCTAATGCCTCCCTGGTTCAAAAAGATAAAGATATGCTCAAATACCAGATTGTTAAGGCGCTCATTGATACCCAGATCAGCGATCTTTTAAAATATTCGGATCAAAGGCTTACGGAACTTAAATTTTCCTCCTCCGATGAGATTAAAAAACATAAGGGCGTTGTGATCAGTTTTAGCCCCTCGATGACAGAGGAGCGTAATTCTCTGCAGGAATTAATTAATAAAAAGCTGTATCATCATTACCGCGTCGAGCGGATGACCTCCAAGGCCAGCCGGGTTATTCACGACCTTTTCAGGGTTTATGAGAAGAATCCGGATCAACTGCCTTATTCGGTTTATCCGCGGGAAAAACGTTTTAACGAGAAAGAAAAATACAGAATTATTTGTAACTATATCGCGTCGATGACGGACAGGTTTGCCTTAGATGAGCACAAGAAACTCTTCGATCCCTACCAAAAAGTATAGGCTGATTCTTTCGGCCGTGCACATGGTTTATAGGCTGGTAAACTCCACCTATAATGTCCAGGAGCTCGCCGTGCGCCTGACGCGGTTACTCTGCCAGTTTATTAAAGCCAGTTCTGCCATTATCTGTCTTTTGGATGAGCATAAAAAAACAATTGTCTTAAAGGTTGTTTTTGATAACAAAAAGAATACGATTGTTCAAAAGAGACAGGCGCTCGAGCATATTTCTGAGAAAGAGAAAAAGGTAACCCAGGGATATGAAATTTTTGAAAAACATTTGATTGCCATGCCTTTGGTGGCTGACGATAACGTGGGGGCCATTATTATCCGCCGGGATAAGAATGAGGCTCCTTTCAATGAATTTGACAAAGAGATGCTTTCCATCGTGGCCGAACAGTCGGTCACGGCGATCAAGAAACTTCAGTTGTATGAAAAACAGCAGAGAACAATTCTCGGGAGCCTTGAATTTATAAAAAAACTGCTGGGCCATTACCGTCACGGCATTCCGATGATGCACACGCCCGTCTATTTTAAAATCGCGAAAAGTCTCGCCGAGAAACTCCAGATGGGCCAGGATGGCATTGAAAGCCTTTATTACGCCTGCGTTTTACATGATGCCGGGGCCATAGACGTCCCCTTTGAGATTCTCTCTAAAACCAGCCGGTTAAGCTCGGAAGAATTTAAAATTATCCGCGATCACCCGGCTAAAAATTTTGAGCTCATTAAACCGATGGAATTTTTAAAGCCGGTTCTGCCTATTATTTTATATCATCACGAAAAATATGACGGCACCGGGTATCCGTCGGGACTTAAGAAAGAGCAGATCCCTGTGGGGGCCCGCATTATGGCCTTTGTCGATGCCTTTGAGGCCATGGTCATGGATCGCCCCTACAGAAAAAAACGAACGCTGGAGGAAGCCATCGAAGAGCTGAAACGTAACAGCGGCACGCAGTTTGACCCCAGTGTTGTTATTGCTTTCGTGGAATTATGTAAACAAAAAAAGTTTAGAAATTACTTGAGTTGTGCGATACAATAAGAATAATAAGAATGGAATTGGCCTATGTTAATAGACTTTAAAAAACAAACTCAATTTGAACTTTTCCCCCGCGCCCTCAATGGCGAGCCACGGGCCAAATTTGGCTTCGCGTGGAAAGACTTGACACTTCCGGCGGAACGTATTATCGTGATATCTATTTTGGGGGTCATGTTTCTGATTTTTTCTTTCGCTCTGGGAGTGGAAAAAGGAAAAAGAATAGCGGCCTTATCTTTGGGCCAGCCAACGGTAAGATCAACAACAGCGGTTAAAGGATTGGCAACAGTTCCTGCGCAGCCTTTACCGCAAAAAATACCTCCACCATCCAGGGGAAGAATCAATCCTTCTTTGGACGCAAAGACAGGTAACCCTTCGGGGTTTAAGCCAGGGGTAACAACGCCGACAAATAGTCAGGCAGCGTTGAAGGTGCCGGCCCCAGCAGTACTGACTAAAGGGCATTACACGATTCAGGTGGCTTCGTTTAAATCGTCGCAGCACGCGCAGGAGGAAGCCAAGAGATTGCAAAGAAAAGGTTATCCGATTTTTGTTCTAGCTAAGGGCAGTCATTCCATTGTCTGCGTGGGGAAATTTGTTGAGGAAACCGAAGCTAAACAATTTGCCTATAAACTCAAAAGCCAATATAAAGATTACTTGATAAGGAGATTATAACAATGTCGCTTCATCCATCGTTAAAAGTAGATACCGCTTCCGCCCAGCAGAGAACTGTTTTGACGCGTATTGAGCGGATTAAAGATTTGATGAAAAAAGGACTCTGGGCTGACAACAAGGAAGTCATTGGCCTGCCTAAAACTAAGATTATGAAAATTAAAGCCATTAAGACGGCTAAAGAAGAAAAACCGGCCGAAGGCGCTGCTGGCGCTCCCGGCGCGGAGGCTTCCAAAGCAGCTGGCGCGAAACCAGCCGCTCCTGGCGCAAAGGGCGCTGCTTCTATCGCAAAGGGCAAAGAAGCCGCTCCGGCTAAGGCGGCCGCGAAAGAAGCCCCGGCTAAAGGAAAGAAATAATTTCGATCCCTTTATGAAAAAAATACTTCTGATTATCTGGTTTTTTACGTTTACTTTTTTTAATCCCTGCCTTTATGCCCAATCGAAGGAAGAGCTTAAAATGCAAGAGGATTCATTCCCTTTTTTGGCCCGAGTCATAAGCGATAAAGTGAATGTCCGCGCCGGCCAAAGTGAAAATTTTGAGAAGCTCGATGTGCTTAATAAAGAAGACGAAGTGATTGTCGTTGGCAAGGATTACAGCTGGTATAAGGTTCGCCTGCCCAAAACAGCCAAAAGTTTTATTACGGATAAATACGCGGATGTTAAAGGAGACTGGGGAGAAGTAACCGCCGAGCGGGTGAATGTGCGAGCCGGGGCGGATGTTAACCGGACCGCGTTGGCACAGTTGGATAAAGGGACCCATGTTCGTATTCTAGAGAAGCTGGAAGGCTGGTATCGCATCGAACCCGTTGAGGAAAGTTACGGATGGATTTCAGATGAACTCTTAGCCTTTAAATCCAATGTGATTCCCTCAAAGGTCGTGGCCGTTCCCAATCCCGCGGAAGCGGTAGAAGTAGAATCCCAAATCATCCAATCCACGGCTTTAAGCGCCGCTATTCCAGAAAAAATAATCACCTTAAAGGGAGTTTTGAAGGCACCCGTGAGTCAATCAATCGTCTTGGAATATCAACTTTTGACCGATGATAATTCCGTCTATATTCTTCAAGGGATGGAGCATGTTCTTAAAGAATTTCTGCATTCAACCGTTCAAGTAGAGGGGAGGATGAACGAAGAAGGACAAGGCCAGAATTCCCGTCCCGTCATTCGCGTCTCTAAAATCCAATTAGTTTTGTGATTTTTAATCCCTATTCCTTCATAGAATGAGTTTAAAAGATATATTTGAAATATTAGTCATTCTGCCTATTTTATTTTTTGCCGTTGTGCTCCATGAATACGCTCACGGCTGGGTGGCGTATCGATTAGGGGATCCAACGGCAAAGCTGGCTGGCCGTCTTACTCTTAATCCTTTAAAACATATCGATCCAGTGGGAACTATCTTTTTGCCAGCCTTTCTGATTATTTTACGTTTTCTGGGAATGAATACTATTCTTTTGGGATGGGCCAAACCCGTGCCGGTGGATTTTTTTAACCTGCGTCATCCCAAACGAGATATGATCTGGGTGGCCTTAGCCGGCCCCGCGGTGAATATTGTCCTCGCTGTTCTTTTCAGTCAGATGGCCAAACTGGATTTGCCTTCTTTGGTTATCGAAATCCTTGAAGCGGGGGTGTTCTTTAACCTTCTTTTAGCCTTTTTTAATTTGATCCCCGTCCCGCCTTTGGATGGCTCACGGGTCGTGATGGGGCTTCTGCCGGCGCGCTACGTGTCTCTGTATGGCCGCCTAGAAAGTTATGGCATTTTGATTGTCTTTGTTTTATTATTATATTTCGACCTTTTCGAGAAAGTGATTCTCCCCCTGGTGATCTGGGCGGGAAATTACCTGGGAGTAAGATTTTCATGAAATCCATTCGCGTGGCCTTAAAACAAAATCCGTATACGATTCTTATCGGCGCTTCTATTTTGTCTGATATAGGAAAATATCTTTCTAATCTAAAACTGGGAGATACCGCGATCATTGTGACAGATCCGGTTATTGAGAGACTGCATGCTAAAAGTTTAACAAGTGGACTTAAAAAAAATGGTTTTAAGGTTAAAATTTTTACGGTTCCGGCGGGGGAGAAAAGTAAGTCCGTCCAAACAGCTTTTGACTTGCTCAAGCGCATTGCCGTTTACGATGTGTTTAAAAAGTCTTTTATCGTGGCTTTTGGCGGAGGCGTGATTGGTGATCTGGCCGGGTTTGTGGCTTCTGTCTACAAAAGAGGCGTGCCTTACGTTCAGGTCCCCACAACGCTTCTGGCGCAAATTGATTCAGCCATAGGCGGCAAGGTGGCTGTCGATTTGCCCGTAGGAAAAAATTTAGTGGGCGCTTTTTATCAACCCAAACTTGTTTTAAGCGATGTTTCTGTGCTATCCACGCTGCCCAAGCGTCAGATTCGTAACGGCTTGGCCGAAGCAGTCAAATACGGTGTTATCGAGGACCGAAAATTATTTTTTTATATCGCGGAGAATTATACAAAATTTATAGGCGCCGATCTGAATGCTTTAAGTAATCTTGTTTATGGTTGCAGTTTGATTAAGACGCGTATCGTAGAGAAAGATGAAAAAGAAACCAAAGGCATTCGAACAATATTAAATTTTGGACATACCATCGGCCATGCCATTGAAACGGCCGGTGGATATCATTTGTATCATCACGGCGAAGCGATCGCCTTAGGCATGCGCGTGGCCGCGGAAATTTCCCGTAAGCTGGGAATGTTTAAAAAAGAGGATGCGGAGTCTCTTAATAAACTCTTGACCAATATCGGCCTGCCTGAATATATTGAAAAAGTGGCTTTGCCTAAAATTCTTTCAGTGATGCGGCACGATAAAAAGTTTTTGGCGGGCAGGAATCGTTTTGTCCTGGCCCAGCAGATTGGCAAAGTGAAGGTCATCGAAGGAATTCCCCTCGAGGTCATCAAAACCGCCCTGCAGAAATTATCTGTAACGTAGGGAACAGGCATGCCTGCTCTCTACTTCGTTTGAGGAGCTTGTAATGAAAAATGAGTTAATTGTGGAATTAAACAAGAATTTTGAAGAATCAGTTTATACCCAAAATGGTATTGAATACTGGATGGCCCGCGATTTGCAAAAATTATTAGATTATGAAGAATGGAGGAATTTTCTTAAAGTCATTGATAAGGCGAAGCTGGCGTGTTCGAATTCTGATCAAAATATATCTGACCATTTTGTTGACGTCAACAAAATGGTCGAGCTTGGTTCTGGAAGTGAGCGGCAGGTTGACGACATTAGGCTAACCCGTTATGCCTGTTATCTTGCTGCTCAGAACGGGGATCCCCGTAAAGATCAGATTGCTTTCGCCCAAAGTTATTTTGCTATACAAACCCGTAAACAGGAATTATTAGAACAGAGGATTGCATTGGCTGAGCGGATTAGTACTCGTCTTAAGCTCGCGGATACGGAAGCGGAGTTTTCGGGCATTGCCTATGAGCGCGGCGTTGATGGAGAAGGAAGAGGATATTAAAAAGTTACAGAGAAAACTTTCTTCTGAAGGCAAAAAGATTGCTAAAGGTGTTAAGTTAGTTCAGGATACCAAAACTATTTCGCTTTTAAAATAATAATATTTTCGCCGTCGAGGAGTTCTACTTTTTCAAGGGCGATGGCGGTGACTTTTTTGCCTTCCACAAATTCGCCCACTTCATAAATCCCGTTATTAATCAAGGCCACGCGTTTATCTCCCATCATCATGGTGCCGCTTAAAATAAGCGGATTCTCTTCGGTGGGCACAGGAGCAACTCCAGTTTTAGAAAATTGAGGCTGGATGACGTTGGGAGTAATCTGCGAGGAATCATCGAGAAGATAGAGGAATACTCCAAAGAGAACGCCGGTTCCAACAAGAAAAAGAGAAACCAACGTTAGGACCAATTTAAACCAGGATTTTTTTGTGGGGACAGCTGGAGATGTCCGCAAATGCTGGGTCATTTCCTCTGAAGAGCCGCGTTGAGCAGGGGAAGGAGACGTATTAGCTGAAGCTGTCTTTGGATTTAACGGCTGCGCAGTAATCGCAGGTTTTGCTGATGGCTGCGGCGATTTTTCTCGGACAACAGAATCTTTACTTTCCGCCAGAGGCGGATCCGCCTTTGGCGGACGCTCGGCAAACGGACGGTGAAGCTCTTCATATAATTTAGTAATATTTTTACCTTCCGAATTATCTTGCGAATTTAAATTTCCTTGTTTTTCTAGATCGGACTGGGCCTTTTTTAAGGCTTCATGGATGATACTCATTTTAAAACGACCTCCTGAGCGCAGTTGTGAATAATCTCTTCATTTAAGGTAAATGTCCCTTGAAGATATCCGGCCAGCAAGGCCCGATCGCAAAGGATGTTGACCATGCGCGGGGTTCCTTGAGATTGTTCAAAAATAGTTTGAACAGCTTTTTCCGTAAAACGGACTTTAGTCCCCGTTTCGAGTCCCGAGGCTATCCGCAGGCGATGTTCGATATATCCTTTTAATTCCCTTTGTTCGAGAGGTAGAATGTGAAACCGCACGGTCACGCGCTGATTAAGCTGGCGCAGGGCCGGGAGTTTCAATTTCTCCGAGAGCTCAGGCTGCCCGACGAGAATGATTTGAAGTAATTTCTCTTTTTCGGTCTCTAGATTAGATAAAAGGCGGATCTGCTCTAACTGTTTGACGCTTAAATTCTGGGCCTCATCAATAATCAAAACGACATTATGGCCCTGGCTGGTCTGTTCTAAGAGAAACCGATTTAAGGCGCTGATTAAATCGAATTTATTCTTAAGGGTGCCCTCGATCCCTAAATCTTTTAAGATAATCTGCAGGAGCTGTAAGTCGGAAAAAGAGGGATTGAGAATAAGCGCGGTCTTGGTTTTATAGTCGAGACGGTTAAGAAGCGTGCGGCAGAGCGTTGTTTTGCCGGTTCCGATCTCACCGCTGACCACCAGGATGCCTTTGCGCTGGTTAATTCCGTAAATAAGATGAGAGAAGGCTTCACTGTGGCGGGGACTGGAAAAGAAAAAATCTGGATCAGCGGTAATATTGAACGGATCTTCTTTAAGTTGATAAAATTCTTTATACATTAAAAGAAATTATAGCATGCAATAGACTAGAGGTAAACCATAAACAAAATAATTGTCAGTATGGGAGATTATGGTATAATGCAACCCGTCAATAGGAGAATGAGGTGGCAGAAAAAATAGAATCATCCGAGCGCAGAAATTTTGAACGTTTTAGGTTAGCCCAGCCGGTTCAATGCCATTTGAATGAGCTGGAGCCGGAGCAAGGGTCTTTATCCTGTGATATCAGTGAAGGAGGGATTCGGCTTAACATTACTCATTTTCTGCCGCTTAATACCGAAATTCTTTTGCGCATTAAGTTAAATTCCGCACGGATTGTGGAATGCCGCGGCCGGGTTATGTGGATCCAAAGAATCCCTTTTTCCGAGCGTTATCAGGTGGGGTTAGAATTTATTAAAGATGAAGATTTTATCTACACCAGTCATAGAATTCGAGACTGGATACAATCAACGCAACGCAGAGAAATGAGAGTCTGAAAGGAGTCTAGAAGCATATGGCTGATCAAGCAACAGAAACACCAGTGATTGGGAAAAATTGCGCCGCCTGCAAAAAACCTCTTAAAAGAAAAAAACGTTATTACCGTAATGGAGCTTATTACTGCAATAACAATTGTTTTAAGAAGACTTTAACTAAGGCTGAAGGAGAAGAAAAAGCGGAACCCAAAGCCGAAGCAAAGGCAGAACCAAAAAGTGAGCCAAATGTTGAAGCAAAGGCCGAAGCCCAACTAGAATCTAAAGCCGAAGCGAAGGCTGAAAATAACGTGAGTTCGACATAAGAATTCCTCTCCATGGCCTTCTGCCATTTCAGGCCAGGGGGAGGGGAATCCCGAATTCACGTTAAAATAAATTTCAAAAGGAGTTCCTGTGATTGACGAGACGTCCCCCGCTGAGAGAAGAAAACATCCCCGGCTAGAGAATAATGTCCCTATCAAGATCTGCCAGGAAGACGGAGACATTGTCACCGAGAGCAGGAATATTAGCAGGGCTGGAGTTTACTGCCGCGTTCAAAAGCCCTTAGGGGTTATGACCAAGCTAAAAATTCATCTTCTTCTGCCATCCCAAAAAAATGGGAAAATAACGACTAAAAAAGTTTCCTGCCAGGGAGTGGTTGTCCGCACTGAGCCTATTAAAGGAGAAGACGCTTTTTACGCGGCTATTTTCTTTAATGACATCTCTCCTAAAGAAGCGGAATATATTAGTGAATATGTCCATACGCGTATGAGTAAAGGAGAATGAAAACTCCCATCGAAACTTTATACGAAGACGCAGAGTATATTGTTTTTAATAAGCCCGCCGGCCTTCTAGTTGTTCCTTCGCCTCATCATGAATCCGATACGCTTGTCCATCGGGTTAATGAGCAGTTAAAAAATTCCTCCATGAAATTATACCCCTGCCATCGGCTTGACCGGGACACCTCAGGGTTGATTCTTTTCGCCAAAGGCAAATCGAATCAAGAGCGTATGATGGAAATTTTTAAGCAAAGGCAGATTAAGAAAAAATATATCGCTTTTGTTCAAGGGAAAATAGATCAACGGGTCGGCGAGCTAAAAGGGATGATCTGTAACCCTCACGATCGGCCTAAGCCCGGGCAACCTGCCGGGAAATTAGCCATTACGCGTTATAAAGTTGTTGAAATCAGAAAACATTTTAGTATAGTAGATGTAGAGCCCTTGACCGGACGGACCAATCAAATCCGAATTCAGTTTAAAGAAATCGGCCATCCGCTGGTCGGCGAACGCAAATACGCCTTTGCCCGGGATTACGCCCTTAAATTTCGCAGAACAGCTTTGCACGCTCAAAGCTTAGAGTGGATTCAGCCCGTTACGCGTAAAAAAATACAAATCACCTGCGATGTGGCTAAAGACATGCAGGAATTTCTGAAAAAAAATTAAAATTAAATCTGAAAAAGGAGCGAAAAAGTGCAAGAGACAGAAATCAAAGGACGGTCACTTAACGAATTATCTCAATTGTGCCACAGTATCGCCAAAGAAAAAGGATTCTGGGATTCTCCCCGCAATATCGGCGAGGCGCTCATGCTTATTGTCACAGAGCTCGCGGAAGCCATGGAGGCCCATCGCCACAGGGATGATGCCAATTTTAAAGAAGAATTAGCCGACACATTTATTCGGCTCCTCGACTTATGCGGCGGGCTTAATATCGATATGGAAGAAGAGATCTACAAAAAGTCGCTTAAAAATAAAAACAGGCCATACAAACACGGAAAGATTTGTTAAACGCGGGGAGAAGCTATGACGAAAAAATTAATTTGTTTGCTAGCGCTTTTTAGTTTCTTAGGCTGTGCACGGACGATCATTCCTACTTATGTGGTGGATAAATATCCTTACAAAAAAATATTTTTAACTGGATTTAATGAAACCCTTGATGCGGCGAAGGCGACATTTAAAGAATTTGGCTGGACGATTGCCAGAGAAACCCATCCTTCGGAATATGAAAGAGGGGCCGGCGGGACAGAGGCGTCTCGTCAAGTTCTTCTTCTCACCGAAATCCGTCAGACCTCTCTTTTTATCGGCACTCGTTACATGCGGCTCAATATTTATCTGCGGGAAACGCAGGATAAAACAACCGAAATGGAAATCCGTTATTTAACGGTGAACGCTTTTTTCTTTAAAACGTTTTATCATTATAAAAATGATAAACTCGCGCAGCGGATTTTTACCCACATTCAGAAATCGTTTGATAATCCATCCCCTTAATTATGGATCGATTTGTCCTCAAGAGCCCTTTTAAACCGGTGGTGGAGCAGATTGAGGCGGTTGGAAAGTTAGCGAAAGGAATTGAGAATAAAGAAGAATGCCAGGTTCTCTTAGGGGTCACCGGAAGCGGTAAAACCTTTACCCTCGCTAATGTGATTGAACGAATCAACCGTCCCACGCTGGTCATCTCGCACAATAAAACGCTCGCCGCTCAGCTTTACAGTGAATTTAAAGAATTTTTCCCGCAAAACGCCGTTGAATATTTTGTCAGCTACTACGACTATTACCAGCCTGAGGCGTATATCCCGCAGACGGACATGTATATCGAGAAAGACTCCTCGATCAATGACCGGCTTGACCGCTTAAGGCTTTCTTCGACTACTTCCCTGATGACTCGCCGTGATGTATTAATTGTCGCCAGTGTTTCCTGTATTTACAATTTAGGATCACCGCAAGACTATCAAGAATCCTTACTTTATTTAGAGGAGGGAGAAACACGGGACCGCGATCAGGTTTTAATGGACTTGATTGAAATCCAATATGAACGTAACGATTATGATTTCAGCCGCGGGAAAATAAGGGTCAGGGGAGACACGCTGGAAGTTTTTCCCGCTTACCGGCAGGACGCGGTTCAAATTCGTTTTTTTGGCGATTCAATTGAAAAAATCAGCCAAATTGATCCCTTAACCGGTGAGGAAATTACCCGGTTAAAAAAGGTGGCGATTTATCCGGCCAAACATTTTATTATTTCGCCGCCGCGGGTTGAGAAAGCGCTGGAAGAGATCAGAGCTGAACTTAAAGAACGTTTAACTCAATTAAATGCTCAAGGAAAACTTGTAGAGGCTCAGCGCCTAGAATCGCGCACCAACTACGATCTTGAGATGTTAAAAGAGATGGGTTACTGCCATGGGATTGAAAATTATTCCCGCGCCCTTTCCGGAAGGCCGCCGGGCAGCCGCCCGTTTTGTCTCTTGGATTATTTCCCTGAAGATTTTTTAACGATTATCGACGAATCGCATGTCACAATTCCGCAGTTAAACGGAATGTATGAAGGGGATAAATCCCGTAAAGAAATCCTGGCTGATTACGGTTTTAGACTGCCCTCGTGCCTGGATAATCGTCCGCTGAAATTTATTGAGCTTTGGACACCCAACTTCCGCAATTCCATTGGTAAAGAAAATGTCAATAGGGAATTTTCAGGTATAATAAAGCAGAGAATCTACGTCTCGGCCACACCGAGTCCTTTTGAACGAAAGGAATGCGAGGGGAGGATCGTTGAGCAGATTATCCGCCCTACGGGAATTGTCGATCCCTTAATTGAGGTAAGGCCGACCAAGGGGCAGATCGATGATCTCTTAAAGGAGATTAAGAAACGGGCACAAAAGGATGAGCGGGTTTTGGTGACCACGTTAACCAAACGGATGTCGGAAGATTTGGCCCAGTATTTAGAAGAACAAGGCGTTAAAGTCAAATATTTGCATTCGGATATTCAGACTATTGACCGTTCGAAGATTTTAATGGATTTGCGGCTTAAGAAATTTGATTGTCTGGTGGGGGTGAATCTATTAAGGGAAGGACTCGATCTGCCGGAGGTCTCGCTCGTGGCCATTTTTGACGCGGACAAGGAAGGGTTTTTACGTTCGCAAGTTTCACTTATCCAGATATCCGGAAGAGCGGCGCGTAACGTTAACGGCCTCGTCATTATGTACGCGGATAGGATAAGCACGGCGATGAAGAGCACCATTGATGAATGTGATCGCCGCCGCAAGATTCAACTGGAATTTAATAAGAAACATAACATCACAGCGCGGACGATCAAGAAAGCGATTCACGAAGGCATTGAACAGTTGGCCGAGGAGAAAGCCCAGGATTTAATGTTAGATGTGGTCGGGCAGGGGGAAGAAGAATACGCCTTTACGCACTTGGTTTCGGAACTCGAGCGGGAAATGGAATTGGCCGCCCGGAATCTGCAATTTGAACGAGCGGCCGCTATGCGGGATAAAATTAAAGCGCTAAAAGAAGAATTTAAGGAGTAAAAAATGAGACTCATTCTAGCTATTGACATAGGAAATACAACGATCTCCCTGGGGGTCATCAAAGAGCAACAGGTGCTTGAAACTTACAAAGTGCTTACCTGCGCCTCGACTTTTGAGCTCAAATCTTCTCTGAATCAAATTCTCCCGCGGATTAAGAAAGAATTCTCTTTAATGGAAGCGGTGGTTATTTGCAGTGTGGTTCCCTCGGCATTAATCGTTGTTTCTTCGGCCGTTAGCAAGAATTTTTCTTTAAAGCCGCTGGTCATTGGAGAGGATATCAAAGTTCCTATCAAAAATAATTACCGCAATCCCAAGCAAGTTGGCCAGGACAGGCTTGTTGGGGCTTACGCGGTCAAATGTTTGTATGGATTCCCAGCCATCGTGATTGATTTTGGGACAGCCACGACCTTTGATGTTGTCTCCAAAGAGGGAAATTATGAAGGGGGAATTATTGTCCCGGGCTTAAGATTATCCGCTGAATCGCTTTTTACAAAAACAGCCATGCTGCCCAGGCTTGAAAAATTTAAAGCACCTTCCAGTTTAATAGGGAAGGACACACAGCAGAGTATTTTAAGCGGACTTTTTTATGGCTATGGCGCCATGAGCTGCGGGCTGATTAATTTGCTTTCTAAAAAAATCAAGGGCAAGCCCCAAGTGATTGTCACGGGTGGTTATACGGCTCTGATGAAAAAATTTATTCACCGCAAAATTCATCACGTTGATAATGATCTCGTCTTTAAAGGAATCGCCCTGCTGTATTCTCTCCCGGCCTCTTCCCGACGATAATTTAAAAAAATTAGCACTCGAAATAAAAACCTGCTAAAAAACACTTGACAAAAAAGGGAATTTTGGTAAATTAGCACTCTATTAGCATGATTGCTAAAGATTTTTTTAAGTTTAAAAAAATCAAATCATTAAACTTTTAGAAGGAGGTGCAGTAGTGGAAATTAAACCATTAGCCGACAGAATTGTCGTAAAGGCTTTAGAGGCCGAAGAAAAAACCAAAGGCGGGATTGTCCTTCCGGACACAGCCAAAGAGAAACCACAAGAGGGAAAAGTCGTAGCCGTGGGTAAGGGCAAGGTAACCGACGATGGAAAAGTTATTCCTCTGGAACTCAAGGCAGGAGATCGGATCCTTTATGGTAAATATAGCGGCACAGAGATCACGACCAAAGAGGGAGAAGAATATCTGATTATGAAAGAAGAAGATGTGTTTGCAATTGTTAAATAATTTTCATAAATAAGGAGGAGCAAAGAGATGGCGAAACAATTATTATTTAATGAAGAGGCAAGGCGGGCTATTCTGCGAGGCGTTGAGCAGTTAGCTAGAGCTGTAAAAGTGACCTTGGGCCCCAAAGGCCGTAATGTTGTGTTAGATAAAAAATTTGGGTCTCCCACCGTTACCAAAGACGGTGTCACAGTGGCTAAAGAAATTGATTTAGCGGATCCATTTGAAAATATGGGCGCGCAGATGGTTAAGGAAGTCGCTGAAAGGACATCCGATGCCGCCGGCGATGGTACCACCACCGCAACCGTTCTAGCCGAGGCGATTTACCGTGAAGGATTGAAGAATGTTACCGCAGGGGCTAACCCGATGGCTTTAAAAAGAGGGATTGAAATCGCGGTTGAGAAAGTTGTCGCCAGAATAGGCACCCTTTCTAAGAAAGTTGATCTTAAGAATATTAAAGAAGTCGAACAAGTGGCCACGATTGCCGCCAACAGTGATACCGTGATCGGTAAAAAGATTGCCGAGGCCTTTGAAAAAGTAGGCAAGGACGGCGTCATCACCGTTGAGGAGTCCAAGACGATCAACACCGAATTAAAAATTGTGGAGGGTATGCAATTTGATCAAGGGTATCTTTCTCCTTATTTTTCCACCGATATGGAGAAGATGGTCTGTCTGCTCGAGGAGCCATTTATTCTCTTATTTGAGAAAAAAATCGGCAACATTAAAGAAATGCTTCCTCTCTTAGAGAAAGTGGCCAAAGCCGGCCGGCCGCTTTTGATTATCGCCGAGGATGTCGAAGGTGAGGCCTTAGCGACCTTAGTTGTGAATAATTTAAGAAAAACACTTTCCTGCGCGGCCGTTAAGGCTCCCGGGTATGGCGATCGAAGAAAGGCCATGCTTGAAGATATCGCGGTTTTAACCGGCGGGCGGGCTGTTACCGAAGATTTAGGATTAAAATTAGAGAATTTAGATCTTCGTGATTTAGGCCGGGCCAAGAAGGTGAAGATTGATAAAGATAATACCACCATCGTGGAAGGCGCTGGAAAAACAGTTGATATCAAGGGAAGAATCAACCAACTCAAAGTCCAGATTGAAGGCACGGATTCTTCTTACGACAAAGAGAAACTGCAGGAAAGATTAGCCAAGCTCTCCGGCGGGGTCGCCATCATCAGTGTCGGCGCCGCAACGGAAACCGAAATGAAGGAAAAGAAAGCTCGGGTCGAAGATGCCTTGCACGCGACGCGCGCGGCCGTGGAAGAAGGGATTGTTCCCGGCGGTGGGGTTGCGCTTCTGCGAGCCATCGATGAGATTGATAAATTGAATCTTAAAGGCGATGAGAAGACAGGAGCCGAGATTATTAAGAAAGCCCTGGAATTCCCTGTCCGCCAATTAGCCGAAAATGCCGGCCTTGAAGGGTCCGTCATTGTCGAGCGGTTAAAGAAAGAAAAAGTTAATGTTGGTTACGATATTAACAAAGATGAGTTTACCGATATGCTCGAATCCGGCGTTATTGATCCAGCCAAAGTTACCAGAACGGCTCTTCAAAATGCCGCGAGTATCGCCGCTTTATTGTTAACGACCGAGGCACTGGTCGCTGACAAACCGGAAAAAGAAGGCGCCCCAGGCATGCCTCCCGGGATGCCCCCTGGTGGTGGAATGGGCGGAATGTATTAATTTTAAGGTTTAAAGATTGCACGTTTAAAAAGGGTAAGGGTGGAGACATCTTTACCCTTTTTATTTTTTTTGTTTTAATATTGACTCGCCAACCTCTTCTGCTACAATAAGTTATAAAATTTTATTTTTAAAAGAGGAGGTGGTAAATGAACGTTTTTCCGCGTCTTTTTATTAGTGCTCTTCTCGTATTCTTCTTGACTGTTTCAGCCCACGCTAAAGAACCCCCAGGCAAATCCGTTGTGATGGTTAAAATCAACGAACAAATTTTTGTCGATGACAGCGCTATTTATGATTATTATGGAAATTTAAAAGATGTCTTAAATATTTGGGCGAGCGTTTCCCAGGCGGATATCACCATCATTGGCATTCTTTTAGAAAATAACTTTCGAGTTGTCGGCAGCGGAATCCCGAATACAACCAAGGGAAATGTCGCCAAAGATGAAATCCTCAAAGCGGTAGAGGGCGATGATTTTGCCTCTATGCATTTAGGAAATTATTTAAATGCCGATATTGTCGTCGTGGGTAAAGCTATCTCAAAAGGGGTGTCCATGATGAAAGGGTCCCAGCAAAAATCAGCCCGGGCCAATGTCAATGTCCGGGTCATTGATGCTAAGACCGGAGAAATTCTCGCGGTAGAAAGTCAGGATGCCACGGCCGCGGCTATTGATGAATTAAGCGCCGGGGTGGAGGCCATAAAAATCGCTTCACGTTCCATCGCTCAAAATATTGTTAAGAAATTATCAGAAAAGAAATAATGATTCCGAAGGGGGGAAAAATGATTAAAGGATTTAAAGTTTTTCTATTCGTTATTTTATTTTTTGGGATTACTTTGGATTCAAGTTTCGCCGCGCAGCTTAAAAAAACTATTGCCGTATCCCGGTTTGAGAATAGTACGGATACCGCCGGCCAGGCGGCCATCGGCACGGGGATGGCGGATCAACTGGCGGACGCGCTTATTCAAAGCGATAAATTTGTGGTGATTGAACGCCAGGGCCTTGAAGATATTATCGCCGAGCAGGATATCGCGGCCAGCGGCAGAGCCGCCGTGTCTCAAGTATCTCAGACGGGGAAATTAATTCCCGCTCAAATTTTGATTAAAGGGGCGGTGACTGAATTTGAGGCTGAAGCGCAGAAGGGTGGGACAGGGATTAGTATCAGCGGGATTAGTTTAGGTTCCAATAAAGCAACGGCCCACGTGGCTGTTATTTTAAGAATTGTTGACTCAACCTCTGGGGAAGTTTTGGATTCGGTGCGCGTTGAAGGAGACGCCAAGGCCAAGGGGATGAAAATAGGGGTCGCGCAGGGAGGCGTTGATTTTGGCACGGAGAGTTTTAAGAAGACTCCCTTAGGAGAAGCCACGCAAATTGCCATCGATAAAGCCGTTCTTGAGATTGCCAAGAAGCTCGAAGCGATTCCTTTCGAAGGACGTATTATTAAAATGGAAGGGGACACGATTTTTACCAATATAGGAGCAAGAAATGGCGCGGCGGCAGAAAACACTTTTAATGTTTTTGTTAAAGGAGAAGAGCTTCTTGATCCCGTGACCGGGGAAAATCTTGGCTCAGAAAGAACAAAAATTGGCGCTGTAAAAATTATTTCCACGGAAGATAAATTTTCAAAGGCCGTGACAGCTCAGGGCGGCCCTTTTGTCGTGGGAATGATATTAGCCGAGTAAGGAGGATAGGATGAGAGTATTGCCGCGATTTTTTTTAATCATGGGAGTATTATCCCTCATGGGATGTTCAACCCTGAATAAAGGATTAGATAAAACAGCCGAAGGGGCTAAAGAAGTTGGCAAACCCATAGGGAAGGTGATGAATATCCCCGAAGCCGTGGCTGAAGGGGCGGTTGATGGAATGGATCCAGAGGAAAAAAATCCCGAAGATAATCCATTTAATCGATAAATAAACACAAGGAGTCACTTTAACCATTTGATGAGAAATCTTTCTCAGCTTTTTTTGGTTATTTTTATTATCCTCTGTTGTTTGGCAGGCTGGATTATCTACAGTCAAGCCAACTGTGGTTTCTGTGATCTCCCTCATGGAGAAGACATCCCCTTACCGCCTCCGGAAACGCCTTCCCCGCCTTCCGATCCCACGCAACCTTCGGAGCCTTCCTCGCCCAGCGAACCCTCTTCACCGACTTCCCCCAGTGGCGAACCTTCACCTTCAGGACCATCCAGCCCTAAAGTTTATCAGCCAGGAAAAACCTGGGTTGATGCCGTTCCTAAAATTCCAAAATATGGCGATCCTTCCTCCGATTCTCCTTACGGCCCGCCCGCGGGAGGAGGGCAGACACCGGCACCGCCCACGCCAAAGGGCCCAATGGTCAATAAAGGATTAATGGATAAAATTCGCTCAACGCCGAGGACACCGATTACTGAACAGCCCCAGCCTCAGCCTTCACCAGATACCCCAAAAAAACAGACACCGACATTGCCTTCAGGCTGTGAAGAATGTTTTTTGGTAGTGGTTGAGACCCTAACTTCCAATGCGGAAATAAGTGAAAAAGCTCAGGGCAAATCTTTTCCTTGGGATAGACAGTTCGAAAAAGAGGCTTTTAGTAAAGCTGTCGAGATTTGTGAAGAAAAATTTGGCAAGGAGAATTGTTCTTGGGCTTACGAATGTGATCTGCCGCGTCAAGTCGTAACGGAACAGATTGAGGATATTTATCCTAACGATGGAGATGCTCGTACCCCGGGTATTAAGACAACCGTAGGAATTTATTTTTGGTGCGTTCCTAAACCGCCGGAATCTCCCTTAGGTCCGGGTACTTCCGGGATGGGAGGAGGAATCATTCCCTTACCGCCTCCAGGCCAGCCTCCAGCGGGTGGTTCCGGTGAGGGAGTCGGGCCTTCAGGGCCGAGAGTTATTATTATAGAGGAAGAAGAAGATATAGATTTTGATGGGACTGTCGCTCCGGAGCCTCCGGAAACTCCAAACACCCCGAATACTCCTAAGACACCAGATGTTCCCAAGACTCCAGATGCCCCTCAAGGGCCTGATGCCCCAAAAATTCCAGATCAGCCTCCAGAAGAGCCGACAGAATTTCGTCTTCTTAATCCCGGCACTGCCTCGTTTAGTGGGCTTTCCTTGGAGCTGTCCTCGGATATGGTTTCTCAGGGACCTTCTCGATGCGAGGAATGTTTTAAAGTGGTCGTTGAAATCCCATTTTCTGATTCTCCTTTCAACGACTTTGAAAGCCAATGGCAAGAAGAAGCCTTTAATAAGGCCAAAGGAATTTGCCAGGAGACATGCTCAGATAAGGGTTGCGCGTTTTCTATTCCCTGTGGTGATAAACCCGTAGAAAGAGCGGATATTTACCCTGAGAATCTTTCTTTTGATCCAACCAGCGGGCGTGTCAGTGAAGGGATCAAAACCAGAATAGGGATTTATTATCAATGTATTTCTCTTGATAACGAAATATCAGATATGAGGTCTCGCTTGGTGACGCCGCTGTCACCAGATGCGCCGTCTCCCATGTCAACTCAGAGCTCAGTAGACGAAAAAGCAATCTTCCTTGGAACAGAAAAGCCGAAAGTGCCGCCGGAAACGCCCAAAGAGACTGTTACGTCCCGAGAGGATGTTGTGATCCCGAAAGAGGATAACATTACGATTCCCAAAGAAACGGTGGACATCCCTAAAGAAACAGTGACGATCCCCAAAGAAAAAGTAAAAATTCCCAAGGAAACAGTTACCAAGCGGCCTAAAGAGAAGGTAACGATCCCTAAAGAAGAATCCAAAGATCAGATTGTGGACAAACCAAAAGATAGAATCGTCGATAAGCCAAAAGACAAAATTGTAGACAAAGATACAACCAAAGACATCGATAAACCGCCGAAGGAAGTGGATTATCCTCCGCCGAAAGAAGAAGAGGAATGTGATTGTAAATATCTTGATCAAGAATGGGTTATTTGGCAAACAATCAAGGGAGATTATGTCTACATTCCAGATCCTAAAATCAATTACAAAATTCCCATCGAGGGATACAAACGCAGAGTTGAGTTAAAGGCCGAGGGATCCGATGAAGATATTCTCGTTCTGCGGGCCGAGAAAACCAAAAATGGTGAACGGGTATGTGTACGTTCCAAAAATGTGTTTTCTCCTGATTTAATCAAATACGACTGGGAAATTATAGCGGGGCCAGGAATTTTTAAAAACGGCGGACGCGCTGATGAAGGAGAAGCGGTGATCTACATACCACCTGAGGATTTGCCATTCGGTGAACACGTTGTGGTCATTGAAACCACCATTGATGATGTCCCCGGCAAAGCTCCGGATCAAGAAAATAAGGGAAAAATTCGAATGCTCATCAAGCATCGGGAAGAAGAACCTGATTTCTATTTTATCGATTTCGGGGTTACCGATTTCGTTAAAGTGGGAGGGTCAATCCCTCCGGAATTGCCCTGCGCTTGTGAAATTTCTACGGAATGGGAAGAAGAAGTTCCGCTTTCTCACAATATTGTTTTCCCTCCGGAGGGCGCAATGTATTGCCCTGAGTGTACGGATATTTGGATTGGGAATGGCTCCGATGTGGATCGTCTAAAAGTCAAATGCGCGGATCCTGAATGCGGGGAGGATATTCAGAAATTTCCTATTGTGGATGTATGGATTCATAGCTGGGCGGCCAATTTCGGAAGTTATTTGGATGGCAATACGGGACGCAAAGTTCTTTATAAAGCTCCGGAGAATGTCCCAGCCGGGCCGATCCCTAATGAAGTGGTTATACTCAATACAAAGGACAGCGGACGACAGTTTATCGATGAGGAACCTGAACCCGACAGAAAAAAGATTACCATTGTGGATTTAGATTTAGTCATTCATAAGCCGGCGGTGATTGATCCGGGGGAATCCGAAATCCCTGAAGAAGAGGAATTTGAAAAAGGATCACAGACGTTTGTGAATTTAGATAATGATGATCGCGAGAATTTGTACGATACAAGTACAACGGATGTCTCTGTTGCTGGCGAAGATGAAATGGCAAAATTAACTCTAAAACTTAAACCAAATACTCTTGATAGAGGAACCGTGCGGCTGGAAGCGATCACGGGCGCTGAATATATTAAGGTATGGAGAGAGGCTAATAAAACGACAGAATATGTTTTAGGTTCACCACTTATTGTTCCGAATGATTTCAGAGTTGAGGGAGATTTCTTGATAACCAATCTTTATGTGGAAGGAATTAAACACCACGCCGATCAGCGCAAGACACAGTTAAAAATGATTTACGACCAGGTGCCGGATTGCTTTGATAAAGTGGCGTTGACGATTATTGGGATTGATAAAATTGAGTGGATAGGAAAAAACAACAGCCTCAATGACGATAATAATCTCACCGCGGATACTAATTTTCCGGCGGGACTTGGAGTCAATGCCTGGCGCGTGTTCCCCGACGCTCGGTTGATAGGCGGCGCCATAGAAGCTAATTTCCGAGATAGAGTCGATGTGAAAGCAACTTTGACGGTTAAACCAATTGAGGCCGTAAAAATTTATTTTGATTCTTTTGACGTGGATGATCCTTCTAAAGATCGTCTGCCAGTTGATGATGAAACTGTGCTTGAAGATAACCGTGAGTTAGTCCAAGCCCTTAAAGCGGGACAATTTACCGGTGAGGCTGGGGGAATTTTAGAACAAGATTTTGATGACCAGGAGGAGACGTTTGAATTTCAAATAACCAGCCATCACCCAGGGGATAATTTCCGTATTGTCGGCAATGGCGATCGGGACTTTTTAGCAGATTTAGAAAATGAAGACGGCAGCCTTGGCGCAAATAATGCTGATAAGCTGCGTATTGTCAATCGACATGTGACAGTAACACCTTCGGATCGAGAAGTTCGTGAAAGTACGCACTACGTCAGCGATGTTCTAACCGTTTGGCGTTTCCTACATGTTGAGGTGGATTCGATGGGTGTCGTCACGGGGAATGAGGTCTCTGGCGAAATTGTTGATATGACCCCAAAAAACAGCGCGACAGCCAACAGGTTATTTGTAAGTAATAATTTAGATGATGGTTCAAGAAATTTATCGGATGTTCCCGCGCAAAATGGCCGATTTGAAAATGGAACGCTTACTGTTGCCAGGGGGCCTGCCGCTCTTCCCATCCGAGGGAATGGGGATAGTTTTGTTCAAGGCGCGGCCGTGCTAAATATCACGCCAATATCTTTTACTGCTACCGATGATGATTGGTTCGGAAATTCAACTATGGCTGGAACAATAACAGGCATAACGCATAATAACACCAATTGGGTTCTTGCTCTGAATGTAATAAATCCTGGCGCCGTTGATTGGCCGGATTTT